>Ga0073899_10004791_pt1 | contig 11821 bp, 8 predicted proteins | sample KloWWTmetaKNB5Ph_FD_88975 | JGI IMG/M metagenome (GOLD analysis project Ga0073899, IMG submission 88975) | Active sludge microbial communities from Klosterneuburg, Austria, studying microevolution and ecology of nitrifiers - Klosterneuburg... | ecosystem: Engineered > WWTP > Aerobic digester >...
CTCTGTTGGCCCTGCTGGCCGTGCTGCCGCCTGCGCACCCCGAGGCGCGGCTGTTCTCCGACGGCTGGGGTGCGACGAGCTACGTCGATCCTGCGGCCTGTGTGACGACGGGTGATGCCCGCGCCGCCGCGGGCACCCTGCGGCCCAAGCGCCCCGCCCAGGCCCAGTGGGCCGATCGGACGGCGCTGGCCGTGCGCTATCTGTCCTGGGGCCTGCTCGCGCCGGTGCTCGCGCTGGCCGCCGTCTGCCACCCGCGCGGCATTCGCCGGCATGCCACCGCCGTCGTCTTCGGCCTGCTCGGTGCCGCACCGGCTTACTACCAGTGGCCGCTGAGCCCTCTGTTCGTGAGCCTGCGCCAGTCCATCGCGGGCGCCGTGGTCGAGCGCTTCCCCGTCACCGAGCACGGACTCGCGTGGATCGACGGTGCCACCCTGCTGTTGTGGCTGGTCGGCGCGGCCCTGATCCTGGGCGGCAGCACCTATGCGGCCATCCGTGCTGTCGCGCACCTCACAGGCCTGCAGTGGCGGTCGCTGGCGCGCCAGCTGTGGCCGCTGGCGGCGGTGACCGTGCTGCTCGGTTCAACCATGCATACGGCGCTCTACCTGCGCGCAGAAGGCGTGTACGGCGACCAGGCGTGGGCCGCCGCACGCGCCGCGCTGCTGCTGCTCGCTCTCGGGGCCACCGCCGCAGCAGGCTCGAGGACCATCCTGGCGATGGTTACGCTGCCCGTGCTCAACCGGGTGGCCGCCACACTGCTGTGGCTGGTGCCGCTGGCACTGGTGGGAATCAACGGCTGGCTGGTTCACTTCCATTGGACGAGTCGCTTCCATGTCTGACTCGGCCTCCCGCATCGACGTCCAGCCGATCCGCATCGTTGCGCGGGGCGCGGCGCCACAGACTGTCCGCACGAACCGCTGGTCCGAGGGCATCGAGTCCTTTTTCGTGCGCCACCGCGAACGGTTGATCTGGCTGCACGCGGCGATGTTCGTGGTCTTCCTGCTGGTCATCGGCCTGCCGCCTCTGCTGCCCGACCCGCCCGAGAGCGCCACCCCATGGACGCACTACACGACGTTCGCCAACTGGCTGCTGTGGGGCGTGTGGTTTCCGCTGGTCTTCCTGTCGGTCATCTTCACTGGCCGCTCCTGGTGCGGGATCTTCTGCCCGATGGGAGCGGCCACGGAATGGACAAACAAGGTCGGCCTGCAACGGCCCATACCGCGCTGGATGCGTTGGGAGGGCACGCCGGCCGTGAGCTTCATCGCCGTGACCCTGCTCGGCCAGACCCTCGGCGTTCGCGACCACGCCGAGGGCGCTGCTGTCCTCTTCGGCGGCACGATGGCCCTGGCCATGCTCACGGGCTTCCTGTATGGCCGCAAGAAGCGGGCGTGGTGCCGGCACCTGTGCCCGATCGGCCGCGTTCTGGGTCTGTATGCGCGCCTGGGCCCTGTCAACATCGAGCCCCAGGTGCGCACCGCCGGCGAGGACATCTACTCCCTCAAGGGCGCCTGCCCGACGATGATCGTGCTGCCGCGCAAGGCGGAGTCGCGCCACTGCATCGAGTGTTTCCGCTGCGTCAACCCCGGCGCCAAGGGCAGCCTGCGGCTGGTATTGCGCGGCTTCGGCAGCGAGATCGAGCGCATCCGCAACCACCGTGCCAATTTCGCCGAGGCGTGGATGCTGTTCCTGGACACCGGCATCGCACTGGGCGGCTTCCTGTGGTTGATCCTGCCGCAGTACCAGCGGCTGCGGCAGGGGGTTGCCGAATGGGCCATCGCGCGCGACTGGGCGTGGCTGTTCGAGTCCGGACCGTCGTGGCTGATGAGCGTGCATCCGCATCGTGGCGAAGTCTTCTGGTGGCTCGACTTCTTCACGATCATCACCTTCATGACCGGCTGCATGGCGCTGGTCGCCGCTGTGCTGGGTTCGCTCACGGCGGCAGCGGCGTGGTTGTCCGGTCGCATGGGTGGCGACACCACCGCCCGCCAACGTTTCACCGAACTGGGCTACCAGTACGGGCCGGTGGCGATGGTGTCGCTGATCGTCGGCCTGGGCAGCCTGCTGTTCGACCCGGTCGCGCTCACGCCCTTGGGTCCGACCGGCGTTCAGGCGGCCAAGGGACTGCTGTTCCTGCTGGGTGCGGCCTGGAGCGTGCGGCTGGGGACGCGCATACTCGCGCGCCAGGGCGTGCCGCCCGGCAGGCGCTGGCTACCGCTGCTGCCCGGGGTGCTGGGCAGCACGCTGGTCGGTCTCGCGTGGTGGCCGACGATTTTCGGTCTGTAGGTCGCGCCGGTCACTTCGCGCGCGTCTGCGTCCACCAGTTGGGGCTGGCGGAGACCACTTCGCCGGACTCGTGGATGCGATTGGCCAGGGCCAGAGCCTCGCTGCCTGGCGCGGTAGGCAGCAACCGCCAAGAGGGTCCGATGGCCAGGGGTTGCCCCGCAGGCAGGCCGCGCGTGGCCAGCCATGTGTCGATCTGCTGGTTGCTCCAGCCGGGCAGGAACTTCACCAGCACGCCACCGGGCAGCGCCATCAGTCGGCCAGCGGCCGTACCGTTTTGCCGATAGACGGCCGATCGAGCACCTGCGGCCATGGCACCCTGTGGTTGCGCACCGATGCCATCGCCAGGGGCGACCCTGAGCACGCGAACCAGGCTGTCGCCGGCCACCTGCTGGGCACCCGGGTCTGCCGCGCGCGCTCGAGCCACAGGGGCGCCGAACTCGGCGACCAGGTCCGGCTGCGCAACGATGGCCACCCTGCGCCCGCCATCGTAGTAGTAGGCCTGCGCATCGGCGGCAGCAGCAATCGGCGCCAGGAAGGCGAGCCCCACGCATGCCCAGGCCTGCGAGCAGGGCTTCCACATCTTCGGGATGTTCATCATCATGCGCCCCCGGCATCAGTGGCCATAGACCTTGATCGACCAGTCGGTCAGCGTGCTGGCGGTGCCCTTCTGATCGGCCACGCTCAGCTTCCACGCGCCGTCGGCGGGCTCATCCATCAGCCGCACGATGCCGAACCGAAAACCACCTGCCAGGGTCTTGCCACAGGCAGCAGGCTTGGGGTTGTTCTCGTCGCTGGTGTCGACGCACTGCCGCGGCGTCGTCAACGTGCTGGAGGTGCCGGCCGGACTGGTGAGCGTAATCGTGAGATCGCCCACCTCGGCCGCATCGGCATCGACCACGACATCGACGAATTCCAGCTTGGTGATGCCCGTCGCGGCGAGTTCGATCGTGCTGACCAGCGGCGCTGCGTCCGTACCCACCGCACCAGTGGCACCGCGGCTGGCCGTGCTTGACTTCTGGGCCGGCAGGTTGCTCCAGCCGCGGGCCGCGTTCACCGCGGCGGCCGCATCGGCGGCACCGAACCCGTACTGGTGGTTGACCTTGAGCCCGCCTCCATTGATTACCCAGTCAGTGTCGGTGGAATCGTTCTGACGCGCCGTGCGTGCCAGGATCGACCTCACGTCGCGCCAGCCGAGGTTGGGGTTGGCTTCGATCATCAACGCCGCGATGCCCGCCACCTCAGGCGTGGCCGACGATGTGCCGTTGATGCAACGGGTGTAGTTCGGCTTGCCGGTGTAGTCGGTGTACGTCTCGCCGGGCCTCTTCGCGGTGCTGCCGTTGTTGTAGCCGCCATCGCCCATCACGTCGGCCGACGTCATCGTGTGCTGCTCGCACTGCTCGCCGCCATAGCCCATGACCAGGATGTTGGATCCAGGCTCCGAGTACGACGAGCGCTTGCCCTGGTCGTTCAACGACCCGATGGCGAACACGCCCTGGTAGTTGGCCTGACCGTCGTGGTCGGATCGATCTGTGGGTGCACCGTTGCCAGCTGCCCAGGTGTAGATGGCACCCTTGCCGCCTCGGCCGCTGGTCGTGCCCTGGTCGATGGCATCGCGCCAGGCCTGCGTGGACGGGTGGTTGCCACCGGTTCCGTCGGGTGCGCCATAGCTGTTCGTGTAGATGTGGTTGTCAGCCAGATCCTTGACGACCGCGTCGGCACCGTATTGGTCCAGGCTGGCCTGCAGCAAGTTGTAGCCGACTACGCGGGCGTTGAAGGCCACCCCGGCAACGCCCACGCCGTTGAAGCCCTTGGCTGCCGCCAGCGCCCCGCACGAAGTGCCGTGGCTCGACTCACTGGCCGATGGATCACCATACGCGTTGGCGCGATAGTCCCAGCTCTTGCCGGCGACCACATCGAAGTCCTCATGCGTGATGTCCAGCCCGTCGTCGACCACGGCGATGCGCACGCCGGCGCCCGTCACATGGTTCCACGCCATGGTCACACGCAGGTCCTCTCCTGCCAGGCCGGCCTGTCCCGAAGGGCCCGCCTGGCCTGTGTTGTTCAGGTGCCATTGATCGCCGAACAAGGGATCGTCGGGTATGACCTGGGCCAGCGCGGCGGTGCTGCCAACGCTCACGAGTCCGGCCAGCGTGACCACCACGTTGGTGTAGGTGGTGTCGCCCAGGCGCACTTTGGGCAAAGTGACGCGGCCGCTGGCCGGGTCGTAGCTGTTCCAACTGGTGATCGGTGGGTCGGTGCCAGCGGCCAGCAGTTGACCCCAGGTGATGACCACGTCGTTGTACCGCGTGTCACCGACGACGATCGTCCCGATCGTCACCCGGTCTGGCGTTGCAGGGTCATAGACCGTGGGCGAGAAGGCAGTCGGCGCCGGCGCAGCATCGGCGCGCGGCGCCGCCGCGACCGGCGCTGATTCAGCAACGGACAGCGCTCGAGGCCCGGGGGATTCGATTGCTGTTTCGCTGGGATCGCCGGAGCGAGAGACCGCCGCATCACCCCCGCCGCCACACGCGGTGAGGGCCGCGAGCGCCAGCAATCCCCATGCGCCATCGGGTCGAACGCGACGAACACCGGGGCCAGTGAAAATGCGCATGGTGATTCCCTCCGGACAGCGCAGGTTTGTCGCGACGGGCCAAGACCGCCGCCGCCCGCCAGACGGCTGCACCGCCGACCGCATGCGGCCACCACGACGGCCGCACTCTGCGCCTGGCCATACGCGTTGTCCATGGTAGTGCTCGCGCACCTCATGGGGAATCTGGACGCCCGCCACCGGCCGCGCATGTTTCGTGGTAAGCGCGCGCGTTTCACGACACGCCGGCCGCCACCGGCGTGCCGGGGCGCGTCTTCCACAGCGACACCACCACGCCACCGGCGATCAGCGCGAAGGTGACGCCCAGAGAAACGGGCGCGGGAATCTTGCCGATGAAGCCGACCAGGAAGATCTTCGAGCCAATGAAGACCAGCACCAGGGCCAGCGCGTACTTCAGGTAATGGAAGCGGTGGATCATCGCCGCGAGCGCGAAGTACAGGGCGCGCAGGCCAAGGATGGCGAAGATATTGCTCGTGTAGACGATGAATGGGTCGTTGGTGATTGCGAAGATCGCCGGCACCGAGTCCACGGCAAACACCACGTCGATCGCCTCGACCATGCACAGGGCCAGGAACAGCGGTGTCACCTAGCGCACCGTGCGGCCACTCACCGGGTCGGGCTCGCGAACCATGAACGCGTTGCCGCGCAGGCCGTCGGTCACGCGCAGGTGACTGCGCAGGAACTTCAGCAGCGGGTTGTTGCCGATGTCGGGCGTGTGGTCGGCGGCCATCCACATCTTCACGCCGGTGGCCACCAGGAACAGGCCGAACAGATAGAGCACCCAGCTGAAGTTGGACACCAGTGCCGCACCCACGCCGATCATCAGCGCACGCAGCACGATCACGCCCAGGATGCCCCAGAACAGTACCCGATGCTGATACTGCCGCGGGATGGCGAAGAAGGTGAAGATCATCGCGATCACGAAGACGTTGTCCATCGACAGCGACTTCTCGATCATGAAACCGGTCAGGTACTCGACGCCGCTCTGGGCGCCCAGGTACCACCATACCCAGGCCCCGAACAGCAGCGCCACACTGATGTAGCCGGCCGACAGCGCCAGGCTCTCGCGCACGCCGATCTCGCGGTCATCCTTGTGCAGCACGCCCAGATCGAAGGCCAGCAGCGACACCACGATGAAAGTGAACAGCAGCCACAGCCACAGGGGCTTGCCGATCACGGGGGATTGCAGAAGGCTCAGCAGGATGTCCAAGGTATTGCTCCGTAGAAGGCATGTGCCGAACCCGCATCGGATGGCAGCGGGTGGCGTCGGCCCGACAAGGAACGGATGTTGGGCCCCCGGGCACAGCAAAAGAAGGCAAGATGGACGAACCGACATTTCGGAAAAAACTGAAGATGAGCCAGTCGTTCAGCTACCGACACCTGTACTACTTCTGGGTCGTGGCCAAGGAGGGCGGCATGGCGCGTGCGGCCGATCGTCTCGACATGGCGGTGCAGACCATCAGCGCCCAGGTGCGCGAGCTCGAGCGGGAACTGGGGGTATCGCTGCTCAAACCCGCCGGCCGCGGCCTGGCCCTCACGGAAGCCGGCCTGGCCGCGCTGCGCCAGGCCGACCTGATCTTCCAGCTCGGGGAACAGATGCCCGAGTTGGTGCGTGAAGCCGGCCAATCCCGCGCCACGCGGCTGGCAGTGGGCATTTCGGACGGCCTGCCCAAGCTGGCGGTGCGGCGACTGCTGGAACCGGTTCTGAGCGAACCGCAACTGCGGTTGTTGTGCCACGAAGACCGCTTCGACGACCTGCTGGGCGAGCTGGCTCTGCACCGGCTGGACGTGGTCCTGGCCGACCGGCCGGCGCCGCCGAACCCGAACCTTCGGGTCTACAGCCACGCGCTGGGCGATTCACCCCTGGCCTGGTACGCCGCGCCGGCGCTGGCGCAGGCCACGCGTGCGGATGATGAGCTGGCCACCCGCCTGGCGGCCGTGCCGGTGCTGCTGCCCACGGCGCATGCGGCCGTGCGCCCGCGGCTGGACACCTGGCTGGAGCGCCAGGGCATCGCGCCTCGCCTGGCCGGCGAGTTCGAGGACCACGCGCTGATGGTGACTTTTGGTTCGGCCGGCATGGGCGCGTTCGCGGCACCAGACCTGCTGCAGGACAAGCTCACGACCCGCTACGACGTCGTGCGCCTGGGCGCCTGCGAGGGTGTGTTCGAGCACTTCTGGGCGATCGGCACCGAAAAGCGCATCCAGCATCCGCTGGTGCAGCGGCTGCTGCCGGTTCGATAGGCGCCAAGCTCAGTCGCAAGGCAGGCGGACCCAGCCGGCCCGGCCGCCCGACTTACACGAAATCACCAGCGGTCGCTGCGCAACTGCGGCTGCCAGACGCCATCACGCAGCAGGTACACCGCAACGGCCGAGTAGCGCTGCTCGCCGTCGGGACCGAAGCGCATCGAGCCGGTCACCGGCGCCACGCCATCGAAGTTGGGGCTCTTCAGCCGGTCGAGCAACTTGGCCCGGTCGGCGGTGTCATTGCGCGATATGGCGTCGGCCACCAGATGCACCGCGTCGTAGGCATAGTGCGCGCCATAGACCGGGTCGCCCTTGTATCGCTTGCGGAAGTTCTCGAGAAACGCCGCACCAGCCGGAAACTCGCGGGCCTCGACGATCGGCGAGGTGGCATAGATGGCCGCCACCTGTCCGGCGACCTTGGCCAGCTTGTCCGTCTTGATGGTGTCACCACCCACGATGCGCAGCCGCTGCAAGCCCGCCTTGGCGCCCTGCTGCACCAGCGCCTCGACCTGGAAGTCGTTGAGCGTGGCCACCAGCACGTCTGTCTTGGCCTTGGCCAACTCGCCGACCAGCGCCGCGAAGTCGGTGGTCTTGTCGTCCATGGTCTTGCGCAGCACCACTTCCTTCTTCTGCGCCGAAAGCTCCTTGGCGGCATCGTCGGCCAGCCCCTTGCCATAGGGCGTTCCATCGTCGACCACCGCGAAGCGCTGCGCCCCGCCGAGCTGCGCGGCATATGAGCCCAGCGCCTTGGCCTGAAGGTTGTCGTTGGCCACCAGCCGCAGCGTGGTGGGCACGTCCTGCCGCGTGTAAGCCGGATTGGTGGAAATCGCCAGTTGCGGAATGCCTGCGCCCGCGTACATCTTGGCCGTGGCAATGCTGACGCCGGAGTTCAGGTGCGCCAACGCCACGATCACGCCGGCGTCGATGAGCGACTGAGCCGCCGCCTTGCCGGCATCGGCGTTGGCCTTGTCGTCGGCCTTCACCAGTTCGATCTGCACCCGGCCAGATCCCAGCCGTACCCCGCCCTTGGCATTGATTTCGTCGACCGCCATCTGCGCGCCGTTGACCATGTCCTGGCCCAGCGCCGCCAGCGGGCCGGTGAGCGGCTGGCCGACACCGATCTTGATGACATCGGGTTCGCGCGAGCAGGCGCCCAGGCCGGCCATCGCCAGCGCCACGAACCCCCACCGCCAAGCCTGCTGCCAGGTCGAGCGCGCCCACGGCGCGTCAGTCCAGGAAAAACGCATGCTGTACCTCCTGTGCGTGGCGGCCCGCAAACCTTGTCACAGATGTGCAACAACCGGGTCGCGCGGCGGGATTCTGCCTGTAACCCGCCTGGAATCATCCGGTCACATCCCTTATACGAAACACACGTTCGTGTGCTCATTCACGACTGCGCCCCGGTCGACATTGCGTATACGCGCATCCCGTGGAGCCCGAACATGAGCGCCGCCATTCACCAGGCCGTCTTCCAGACCGCCAACCCCCACGCCCTGGCCACGATCCTGGACGCCGCTGAAACCCGGCGCATCATTGCCTGCCGCGACATCTTCGACCTGTCCGGCACCAAACTCTGGGCACGCGACCAGCCCGTGTCGCAGGCCTTGCAGCGCAAGCTGATGGACCGCAAGCTGCGCCAGCCGTTGGAGGCCTGCCTGATGGCCGAGGACGGCGTCACGGCGACGACGCTGCGCGACACCGTGCAGGCCTTGCTCGGCCTGGACACCGCTCTGGCTGAACTGCTGCGCCCGTCAGCCGTGCGCATCGCCGACGAAGTGCCGCGCCTGCCGTTGCATCCGGTGGTTCAGTTGCTGCTGACCGCCGCGCAGTCGTCCCGCCCGGCCCAGTTCGTACACGCGGTGCAGGCCATGGCGCTCAACGGGTCGCTGGCGCTGGCGCGCGGCGCCACCACGGTCGACCTGCGCATGGCCCTGCTGGCCGGGCTGATGCACGACCTGGGCGAGATGTACATCGACCCGGTCTACGGCGAAGCCGAGGCCGATCGCCAGCTCGACATCGCCAGCTACGAGCACCTCGTGGTGCACCCGCATGTCGGACACCTGCTGGTGTCACAACTCACCGACTACCCCCCTCGGCTGGCGCGTGCGATCTCCGAGCATCACGAGCGCCTCGACGGCTCAGGCTACCCGCACCGGCTTCGCAATGAGCAGATTTCGCCCCAGGGCCGCCTGCTGGCCGTCACTGAGGCCACGCTGGGCGTGCTGCGTTCCGACCGAGCCGGTGCACCTGAGGCAGCGGCAGCGTTGCAGCGAGCCAGCGTGGCGCTGCGGGTCGTGCCCGGCGAGTTCGACATGACCTGGATCGGACCCGTGGCACATGCAGCCCGGCCCCGCACAGGGGCGGCCGAGACCGGGGAACCCGATGGCGCGCTGCTGGCCCGCCTGGCCGCGCTGGATGGCACGCTGATCTGCGCCCAGCACCAGGTGGACGCCGTGCGCAGCGATCCACATGCCCTGCCGCTGCATCCGGCGATGGAACTGGCGCGCTACCTGCTGGCGCGCCTGCGCACCGGATGGAACGCCAGCGGCCTTTGGAGCGAGGCGGCGCTGCGCGAGTGCCAGGCCGGCGAAATCGATCGTATCGAGGAGGAGTTGCGCTACCGGCTGCGCGGCATCGCACGCGCCGTGCACCTGCATGCAGGCCAGCAGCCGCCGGAGCTGGCACTGCTGCTGGAGCGCCTGTGCGAAGGCTTCGAAGTGGAGCCTGCCTGAGCCCGGACGGCCCAGGACGTCAGGCGGCCACAGCCGCCGGCAGCAGTGCCTGGATGCGTGCGAGCAGATCGTCTTCCTCGTAGGGCTTGCCCAGCAGCACGCTGACACCTGCGGCCTGCGCTTCGGCGCGGTGCTTGTCATCAGACGACGTGATCATGATCACCGGGATGTGGGAAGTGCGCGCATGGCCGCGCACATGACGCGTCAGGGTGAACCCGTCCATGCCGGGCATCTCGACATCGGTGATCAGCACATGCGGCAGGGTCGACTCGAGCTGCTTCACCGCGTCGGTCCCATCGTCGGCCAGCAACACCTGGTACTGGGCACGCGCGAGAACCCGACTGGTCTTCACCCGGACCACTTTGGAATCGTCGACCACCATCACCACGATGGGCGTATCGACGGTCGAAGCAGGTGCTTCGGCAGCCGGCGGCGCCGCGCGGCGCTGGGCCTCCACTCGTGCGCGATCGGCTGCCTGCCGGCGCTCGGCTTCCAGGCGGGCGGCCTCGATCAGGGCGTGGCGCTGCGCAGCCTCGCGGGCGGCCGCCTCGCGTGCTTCGGTCTCCCGCGCCTGGGCCTCGCGGGCCGCGGCCTCTCGCGCAGTCACTTCTCGTGCAGCGGCTTCGCGCTCGGCCAGGAGGCGCTGTTCTTCCAGGCGCTGTTCTTCCAGGCGCTCGGCTTCCAGGCGCTCGGCCTCGACGCGCTCGGCCTTGAGCGCTTCTGCCTCCAGATCCTCGCCGGTTGCCATCAGTCCCGGCTCGACCGGTTCAGCCAGCGTGTCCGGCTCGTCCGGCGTCGCGCCGGCGTCCAGCGATTTCGCAGGCGATCCGGTGATGGCCCACTCCAGCGGGGGCAGCGAGTCGGACTCGGCCTGAACTGCGGGCGATGCCTCGCCGCGCTGGGCGGCCATCAGCCGCTCGAATTCGTTGCGCAGGTTGTCCTGCTCAGCCCGATGCGCGGCCTCCTGGGCTTCGCGCAGGGCCTGCTCGGCACGCGCACGCGCCTCGGCCTGAGCGGCGCGCTGGGCCTCGGCATGGGCCTCGGCTTCGCGACGCGCCGCCTCGCGCAATTCAGTATCGCGGGCCTCGGTGGCGGTGGGCGCGGGCGCTGGGCCGTCTTCCCCGGCAGCAGCCGGAGCTTGTGCCTGGGCCAGATCGGCATCGCGCTGCGCCTGCTCGGCTTCGCGCTGCGCCTTCAGCCGCGCAATCTCTTCGGCCATGCGGCGTGCGCCAGCGCGCTCGATGCGGCTTTCTTCCTCGCGCTCGGCCAGCGAGTGCAGCGCCTCTTCAACCGATTCGCGCTTGGCTGCCTCCTCGCGCTGCTTGCGCTCAGTGCGCCGGCGGGCCCAACGGCCATGCAGCATCACACCCAAGCCCGCCACCACCAGGGCGGCCAGTGCCTGCCAGAGTCCGATCTCGTCCATCGTCGCCGTTCCCTTGCTCGCTCGGTGCGCCCACCTGTGGCGCGCCGGTGCCGTCGCTCACGCAGCGTCGGTCACTCTGCCGGTCAGCATAGCGGTGGCGGACGACAGCCAAGCGACGAACAGCGGGCGCGGTGCGTGCCAAACTTCCCGCGATCGCGCCGAACGTGCATCACGCCGACGTCGGCGGGTCAGGTCACGGGCAGCGCAAGGCCACCCTTGACCTCGCGCAGCGAGAAGCTGGAGTTCATCTCCTTGACCCCGGGCAGCGTGCGGATCGTGGTCCGCGCGAATTCGCCGAAGTGCCGCAGGTCGCGCGCCACCACCTGCAGCAGGAAGTCGTATTGGCCCGAGACGTTGTGGCAGGCGACGACCTCGGGGATGCGCAGCACCGCGTCCTCGAACTGCGCGCCCAGTTCCGCGCGGTGGCTTTCCAACAGGATGTGCACGAAGGCCATCACGCCCCAACCCAGGCGGGCGGAGTCGAGCCGGGCGTGGTAGCCCAGGATCACGCCGGCATCTTCCAGGCGCTTGAGC
>Ga0073899_10004792_pt1 | contig 11819 bp, 9 predicted proteins | sample KloWWTmetaKNB5Ph_FD_88975 | JGI IMG/M metagenome (GOLD analysis project Ga0073899, IMG submission 88975) | Active sludge microbial communities from Klosterneuburg, Austria, studying microevolution and ecology of nitrifiers - Klosterneuburg... | ecosystem: Engineered > WWTP > Aerobic digester >...
CCGGTGGTGGCCACCCGGCATGCGGGCATCCCGGACGTGGTGGAGCACGGCGTCAGCGGGTTGCTGAGCGCCGAGCGCGATCTGGACGCGATGGCCGATCACCTCCTGCGCCTGGCCGCTGATCCTGCGCTCGCGCTGCGCATGGGCCAGGCCGGTCGGTCGGGCGCGGAGCGGAACCATCGCGTGGAGGACAGCGTGGCACGCCTCACCGCGATCCTTGCCGGGGCGGCCCGCAGGTGAACGGTACTTTCGCCGGCGACCATGGCCGTGCCCATCCGAGTCGCCTACCTCACGCATTACCCCGAGCTCTACGGGGCCAACCGCAGCCTGCTGGACCTGATGCTGGAGCTGCGCGACCGCGGTGCCGTGGTCCCTCATGTGCTGCTGCCGCGCGAAGGTGACCTGGTGCAGGCGCTCCAACGCGAGGGCATCCCGCATGCGGTGATGCCCTTTCGCCCGTGGATGAGCGAGCGCCACTACAGCGGCAGGCTCCACCACCGCATCGGCCAGCACTGGCGGCAGGAGCGGCAGGCCCGCGAGCGGGCCGCAGCGAACCGGGCCCTGCTTCCCACAATGGCCGAACAGGTCCGTGCCTGGCGGATCCGGTTGTTGCATGCCAACAGTGCCGTGGTGGGCGTGGCGCCAGCGCTCAAGGCCGCCACAGGTCTTCCGCTGGTATGGCACATCCGCGAACTGCCCGAGCGGCAATACCTGCTTCACTTGGACGCTGGCGCGCGAGGCTATGGGCGGGCCCTGCGCCTTGCGGACCGACTGATCGCCATCTCCGAGGCGGTGCGGGAGGACATCCTGCGGTACACCGGACCGGGCGCACGCATCACCGTGGTGTACAACGGTGTGCTGCGCGCGGCCCGCTACGCTCAGCTGGCCGAGGGCAGCGAGGCGCGCTGGACCGCAGCAGGGCCGTTCACCTTCCTGCTCGTGGGGCTCATCCACCCCGCCAAGGGCCAGGTGGAGGCGGTGGAAGCGCTGGCCCTGCTCAAGCGCCAGGGTCGGGCGGTGCGCCTGGTGATCGCCGGCGATGGGCGCGACACCGCTCTGCGGCAGCGGATCGCCGAGCTCGGAGTGTCCGATGCGGTCGAACTGACGGGCTTCGTGAAGGACCCCTTTCCGCTGTTCCATGCTGCGCACGCCCTGCTGATGTGCTCCCGCAACGAGGCCATGGGCCGTGTCACCGTGGAGGGCATGGCGTGCGGGCTGCCGGTCGTGGGCCATGCATCGGGCGGTACGGTGGAACTGGTGGAGGACGGAGTGAACGGGCTGTTGTACCCCGGCGGTGCCGAAGCGCTCGCCGAGCGCATGGCCCGTCTGGTGGCCGATCCCCCGCTCGCGCATCGGCTGGGCGACGAGGCCGCGCGCAGTGCCGCCGGGCGCTTCAGTGTGGAACGCTATGCCGGCGAGGTGCTCGACGTGTGCCGGGCGGTACTTTCGGACGCGCACTGACATGACCGATCCGCTGATCTCCATCGTGACGCCGAGCTTCCGGCAGGCCGCCTACATCGAGGACTGCCTTCGGTCGGTGGAGGTGCAGGCCGTGCCGGTGCAGCACATCGTGGTGGACGGCGGCAGCCCCGACGGTTCGAAGGAGCTGATCGCCAGGCACGCCGACCGGCTGCATTGGTGGTGCAGTGAGCCCGATCGCGGCCAGAGCGACGCCATCAACAAGGGGCTCGCGCGGTGCACCGGCACGGTGTTCAACTGGCTGAACAGCGACGACCTGCTGCTGCCGGGAGCGCTGAAGCGGGTGGCCGATGCGTTCGCCGCGGACCCCGCCCTGCTGGTGTTCGGCGGGCGCGTGGTGCATCGAAGCGCCAGCGGCGACCGCCCCTTCGAACGCCAGAACGATGCGCGCGACGTGCAGCGCCTCTTCCGGGACCCCGTGATCAACCAGCCCGCCACCTTCTACCGCATGGACGTGGTGAAGGAGCTGGGCGGCGTGGACCCGGCCCTCCGCTACGTGATGGACGTGGAGCTCTGGTGGCAGCTGCTCTTCCGTCACGGGGCGGCGCATCTGCGCTTCGAGCCGGAGGACCTGGCCGTGTTCCGCCTTCATGAGGAGAGCAAGACGGTGACCGCGCACCGGGGCTTCCTCGATGAGCTGGCCAGCCTGCTCCACGGCCTCTGCATGGTCACCGGTCAACCGGAGCTGGCGCGCGTGCTGGCCATCGGGCACGATCTGCGCGAGGGCCTGCGCGGCATCCCCGTCGGGCCTGAACAGCACGGCGTGGTCCGCGGCATGGTGCTGCACTTCCTGCTGAAGTGGCATGGCGTGGTCCATCGGCGTGAACAGTACCGCATGATGAAGGCCCTGAAGCGCGTGGTGACCCTGCGCGACATGAAGGACTTGGACGATGCGCTGCTGCACCGATGGACGCAGCTCGACACCCAGCTGAAGGCGCCCACCTGGTGGACCTTCCGGCTGCGGCGCAAGTGGCGCCACCTGCGGCCATGAAGGTCAGCGTGCTCATCCCGGTGTACAACAAGGCGCCCTTCCTGCGGGAGTGCCTGGACAGCGTGTACGCGCAGACCCATGCCGACCTGGAAGTGGTGGCGGTGGACGACCACAGCACCGATGGCAGCCTGGCGTTGCTGCGAGCCGAGACCGATCCCCGCCTGCGCATCATCGGGCTGCCCGTGAACCGTGGTCCGGCGGGAGCGGCCAATGCGGGGATCGAAGCCTGCACGGGCACCTACATCGTGCGGCTCGATGCCGATGACCTGATGGTGCCGACGCGCGTGGAGCAGCAGGTGGCGTACATGGAAGCCCATCCCGAGGTGGGCGCCAGCGGCGGATGGCTGCAGCTCTTCGGTGCGCGCGACCGCGTGTGGAAGTTCCCCCTGACCGATGCCGCGTGCAAGGCACAGCTGCTCTTCGGCGTGCCCGTCTCGCAGGGTGCTTCCATCCTGCGCCGTTCGGTGCTGGAAGCGCATGGCCTCCGCTATGACCCCGCCTGGCCCCGGGTGGGGGAGGACTGGCTCTTCTGGACCCGGCTGGCGCGCGTGTCGGCCTTCGGCAACCTCGATGCGCCGATGACCCTTTACCGGCGCGGCGAGCAGAACATCAGCCACGGGCGTGACAAGCGGGCCGACCACGAACTGCTGGTGCGCGCCGTGTTCAACTGGTTCCAGGTGCCGCACACCGATGCGGACGTGCGGTCGCACCTCATGGCGCTGCGCCTCTTCGAGGGCATCCCCTCCGCCGCCGATGTCCGTGCGCTGCACGACTGGTTGAGGCGCCTCCGGGAGTGGAACGGCCGCGAGCGCGTGTTCCCGGTGGAGGCGTTCGATGCCCGGGTGCGGCAGGCCTGGGACGGGCTCTTCCACGTGCTGGCGGACCGTGATGTCCGGGCGGCATGGATGCACCTGCGACTGGGCGGGGGCTTTTCCGCCGCCCACCTGTGGTACCTCATCCGCAAGGCGACGCGGCGATGAAGGACCTCTGGCTGTTCACCACGCGTTTCCCCTATGGTCAGGGCGAGCCCTTCCTGGAGAACGAGCTGCCCTTCCTGGCCGCTCGCTTCGCCCGCATCCGACTGATCCCCCTGGTGCGCGACCACGGCATCCGCGAGCTGCCGCCGAACGTGGAGGTGGTGCCGCCGCCGGCCGACCCCTACGCTGTCGCTTCGCCCCTGCGGATATTGGCCCATCTGCGCACCTGGTGGCGCATGCGGCGGGTGGTGCGTGCGTCGGCGCCTTCCGTGGAGGTGCGCGAACGCCTGTGGCCCGATGCGCGCGCGGCGATGCGGCAGGCGTTGGAACGGATGCACCGCTACCGCACCGGGCTGTTCCGTGAGTTCGACCCGGACCGGGTGCTGCTGTACAGCTACTGGATGGCCGATCACGCGACGGCCCTGTCCCTGCTGCAGCTCAACGACAGGCGCGTGCGGTTCGTGGCACGCATGCACGGATTCGACCTTTACGCCGATCGCTGGCCGGGGCACTGGCCGTTCTTCCAGGGCCTTCAGATGGACCATGTGGACCGGGTCCATTTGGTGTCGCAGGCCGGTCTGGACCACCTCACCGCACGGTATCCGCAGCACGCCGACCGCTGCGAGCTGTCGCGCCTGGGCACCTTCGACCATGGCGCGGGCCCCTGGGCGCCATCACCCGAGCTGCGCATCGCCTCGGCGTCGCACCTGGTGCCCATCAAGCGGGTGGCGCTGCTGATCGAGGCGTTGCGGGTCGTGCGCCGACCTGTGCGGTGGACGCATTTCGGCGAAGGCCCCGAGCGGGCGGCCCTGGAGGCCGCCGTGGCCACGCTGCCGCCGCATGTCCGCGTGGACCTGCCCGGCAACATCGCCAATCAGGACCTGCTCGCCTGGTACCGGAGCACACCGGTGGACCTCTTCGTGCACCTCAGCAGCACGGAGGGCGGTGTGCCGGTGGCCCTGCAGGAGGCCGCGAGCTTCGGCATTCCGCTCCTTGCGGCCGATGCCGGCGGCGTGCGCGAGATCGCAGGCCCGGCGACCGGGACCCTGTTGCCGCACGATCCGGACGCCGCGCTCATCGCCCGGCACCTCGAGGACTTCCCCGGGGGACCGCAGAACACCGCCGCGTTCAGAGCGGGTGTGCGGGCGGCCTGGGCGGCAGGCTTCAAGGCGGAGGTCAATTTTGGGCAATTTTGCGACCGCCTCCTGGGCGCCGCCGAGCGCGCGCACTGAGCCCGGCCCGCGATGCTCTTCAACTCCTTCGCGTTCTGCTTCATCTTCTTCCCGCTGGTGACGGCCGGCTACTTCCTGCTGCCGCACCGGTACCGCTGGGCGTTGCTGCTCGCCGCGAGCTGCTGGTTCTACATGGCCTTCGTACCGGCGTACATCCTCATCCTGGCCTTCACCATCGTGGTGGACTACGTCGCCGGTCTGCTGATCGCCGGAAGCTCGGGTCGTCGACGCAAGGCCTGGCTCGTGGCCAGCATCGTGGCCAACCTCGGCGTGCTGGCCTTCTTCAAGTACTACGCCTTCCTGGACCAGAGCATCGCCGCCCTGCTGCAGGCGGCCGGCTCCGCCTATACGCCCACCGACCTGGGCATCCTGCTGCCCATCGGTCTCAGCTTCCACACGTTCCAAAGCCTCAGCTACACCATCAAGGTGTATCGCGGGCATCAGAAGGCCGAGCGCCGCCCCGGCCATTTCGCGCTCTACGTCATGTTCTATCCCCAGCTCGTGGCCGGGCCGATCGAGCGGCCGGGCAACCTGTTGAACCAGCTGGACCATGTGCACCACTGGGACCATGCGCGCGTGGTGCACGGACTGCAGCAGATGCTGTGGGGCTTCTTCAAGAAGCTGGTGATCGCCGATCGTTGTGCGGTGGTGGTGGACCATGTGTACGCCGATCCACAGACCTTCGGCGGCGCCGCCACGCTCCTGGCCACCTATCTCTTCGCCCTGCAGATCTACTGCGACTTCAGCGGGTACACGGACATCGCGCTCGGGGCCGCGCGGGTGATGGGGTTCGACCTGATGGTGAACTTCCGGACGCCATACCGGTCGGCCTCCATCAGCGAGTTCTGGAGCCGCTGGCACATCAGCCTCAGCAGTTGGTTCCGCGACTACGTGTACATCCCCCTCGGGGGCAACCGGGTGATCCGATGGCGCTGGTACATGAACCTGCTGCTCGTGTTCCTGCTGAGCGGGCTGTGGCACGGCGCCAGCTGGACCTATGTGGCGTGGGGCGGCGTGCATGGTCTCTACCTCATCGGGGCGATCGTGCTGGCCGGCGTGCGTGGCCGGGTGGTGCGCGGGCTGGGCCTGCACCGCCACCCCCGGCTCGACCGTGCCCTGGACGTCATCGTCACGGTGCATCTGGTGGTGGCCGGCTGGGTCTTCTTCCGCGCCGCCACCTTCGCCGATGCGTGGTCCGTTCTGGGCTCGTGGGTGCGGCCCGATGCGTGGTGGACGGGCTTCGCCGGCCTGGTGCGTGAACTGGGCGCGGGCATCGTGCTCACCACGGTGGGGCTGGCGATCGGCTTCATCGGACTGGACCCCTGGGGTGATGCGGTGGCCAAGGGCGAACGCCGGATCACCTGGCGCCCCCTGCGCTATGCCTGGTTCGGAACCCTGCTGGCCGCCTGTCTGGTGCTGGGCCAGTATGGCGCCGCCATGTTCATCTACTTCCAGTTCTGATGCGGCGTTGAAAGGAGGGCGTTCCGGAACGCCCCCCTGCGCCACGGCATGGCGGGCGGGATCGCGGTGGGGTGCATGGTCAGTGGACCACCACAGGGGGTATGGAACGGGCGGGGCTTTGAGCCCGACCGGGACGCATGTCGGCCCATGCGCAAGCCACCGGGTGAAGGACCGGATCGTGCATCTTTGCCACCGCTCGCCCGGTTCAGCGCGGTCGACCGGTATGAACACAGCATCGCGGCCCCCGGCTTCTCCCTTGAAGGTGTGCATCGTGGTGCCCTGCTACAACGAGGAGGGCGTACTGGATCACACCACGACCGTCCTCCTGGGTGAGCTGAACGCCATGGCCGGCGCAGGTCTGTGCACTGCGGACAGTTTTCTGTGCCTGGTGGATGATGGGAGCCGCGACCGCACTTGGGCGGATATCGAGCGGCTTGCACAAGGGGAGGCCAGGATCCTTGGGTTGAAGCTCAGTGCGAACTTCGGTCACCAGAATGCCCTGATCGCCGGGCTGTTCAGCCAACGGGGCCGGGCCGATGTGCTGGTGACGATCGATGCGGACCTTCAGGATGATGTGAACGTGATCAGCGAGATGGTGCGCCTTCACCACCAAGGCAAGCGGATCGTATACGGGGTGCGCGAGGACCGGAACGTGGACCCCTTGGGCAAGCGGATCGCAGCCCGGGTGTTCTATGCGATGATGAAGCGCATGAACGACCGGGCCATCAAGGGGCATGCGGATTTCCGTTCCGCCGACGCGGGTGTCATCGCGGACCTTGAGCGGTTCAACGAGGCCAATATCTACCTGCGGGGGGTGTTCCCGCTCATCGGGTACGAGTCCGCGCTGGTGAGGTATGTGCGGAAGGACAGGCATGCAGGAGAGTCGAAATACTCGTACCGCAAGTTGATGAGCCTGGCCTGGCAGGGCATCACCTCGTTCACGACGACCCCGTTGAAGCTCGTGCTGTACCTGGGGGCGCTCATGTTCGTGATCAGCGGGTGCATCGGCCTGTGGATCGTCTGGGGCCTCGCCACGGGGACGGCCGTTCAGGGGTGGGCGTCCACTGTAATGGTGATCATGCTCTTTTCGTCCATGAACATGGTGAGCCTGGGCATCATCGGTGAGTACATCGGGAAGATCTACAAGGAGGTGAAGCAGCGCCCCCGTTACATCATCGACCGAACAACGCAACAGCCCCATGGGTGATACCGCGTTCGACCAGAGGCAGTTCGATGTGCTCTATCCCCCCGGCGTGGAGCTGCACTACTGGAGCCTCTGCCGGAACCGGATCATCGCACGGTACCTGAGACGGCATGCCGCACCAGGTCCGATCCTGGAGGTGGGGTGCGGAAAGGGGGTTGTTGTGAGCTACCTGCGTGACAAGGGCTTTCCGGTGGTGGGTGTCGAGCTGGCGCCGGTCACCCCGCTGCCGGGGATGGAACCCTTCGTGCGCACCGGCTTCGACGTGAACGCGCTCGGGTCCGGGGAGGCGTCCACCTACCGCACGGTGCTGCTGCTGGACGTCATCGAGCATCTGCCCGATCCGCGCGGGTTCCTGATGATGCTCAAGACCAGGCTTCCCGGTCTGCAGCTGGTGCTCGTGACGGTTCCGGCCCGGCAGGAACTGTTCAGCAATTTCGACCGCTTCAACGGGCATTTCCGGCGCTATGACGGCGCCATGGTGAGCGATCACCTCGCACCTTGCGCGGCGGGTGGCATGAGCTGGTCCTATGCCTTCCACCTGCTCTACCCAGCGGCCAGGCTGCAACTGCGCCTCCGGGGTGCGCGCGAGGTCGGGTTCAGGGTGCCGGGCGGAGCGTTGGGGCGGTGGGTCCATCGCATGATCGCGGCATTGCTTTATTTCGATCACCTGCTGATCCCGTCCACTTGGAAGGGCACTTCCATCATCGCCTGTGCCCGGATCGAGTGACCGGTTCGCCGCCAGGGTTCCGGTACAGGTGGTAGCCGTATCGCACACCGAGTTCGATGAATTCCGGGTGTTCCCTTCCGAAGAACGGAAGCTCGTCCACTGGACCTTTGGCGACGATGTACCGGATGCTTCCATCCGCCATGTCGGACCGCAATCCGCTCAGGTCATAGTGCTCCTGGGAGGTCTTCAGGCAGATGATATCCTTCTGCGTGCCGACGCTGCGGCCCACGAGGAAATTCTCAAGGTGGTCATGCCGGTCAAGGAAGACGAGCCCGCTGCTCAGATCGGGATCGTTGCGGAACGCTGCGGCCATCGCCGTGGCATCACGGTAGGCCTGACTTGCCGGTACCGGGTGCGTCAGTTCATCGATCGAGGAAGCCCCGCGCACCAGACGGTCCGGCCGTACGTTCAGAAGCATCACCAGCGACAGCACCGGTACGGCGTGCCGCCATCGCACGAACCGGCCGATCAGAGCCGTGTTGCACAGCAGGACGATCATCAACAGGAGGTTCTCGCTATGGTATCCTGGTGAACTGCCGTGCTTGAGCGTGGTGAACAGCGCGAACGCATAGGCGAGCAGTATGCCCAGGCCGAGCGCACGCTCGCGCGGTGCTCCCCGGACGAGGAGCATCAGGGCACCCCCGATCCCGATCAGTTGAAGGACCACACGCTGAACCTGGCCGAAGTTCTGGTCGGTCCACGTTGCCAGGTGGACGTGACGTCCGTTGTTGATGCCGGTGATGATGTTGGCCTGTAGGACCTCGGGTCCGTAGGCCCAAGCAAGAAGGCCGAAAGCCGTGCCCAGCACCGCGATCCCGAAGAGCACATGCCTTCCGAGCTCGCGCCAGCGGCCGAGGAGGATCAGGTATGCGCCGATCACAAGGAGGGCGAGGGCCCCCGATTGTTTGCACAGCACGGACAGGCAGGCCAGCAGGGTCGCCCAGAGGGATACCCGTTCCGACCCGTTCCCTTGCCCCCTGGGGGGGGCGATCAGCAACCACATCGCGCCCGCGAACAGGACGAGGTGGAGGGCGTCGGGGCGGGAGTGGACCTGTCGGGCGAGCATGGAGAAAAGCACCGAGCCTCCGAGGGCCGCCGCCGGCACTGCGGCACCCATGCGGCGGGCCATGGAAAAGCCAAGCACCACGAACACGATATTGAGCACCAGCCCGCACCAACGCACAACGAGGTAGACCGATCTGGGCTCCTGTGGATCCATGCCCGTCAACGCACCCACACCGCGGCACAGGTAGTAGAACCCGGGCGTGTACTGGATCACGTCGTACGGCCGTTGCTCGGGGTCCGTATACAGCGGTAGATCCTTGGATGCCAGTTTGATGACCCCGTACACCACGTTCTGCTCCTCACCGCTGGTGTTCAGGTCGTAGGAGCCGAGCATGTCGATCCTGGCCAGCACGGTGAGGACCGTGATGGCGAATGCCAGGATGAGCATGACCTTGCCGAGTGAACGAGAGGGGGGCATATGTGGGGCATGATGGTTCAAGGGCGTGAAGTTGCGGATCCCGGGCGCTTCGAAGGAGCGATGGCATGGTGTTGAGAGCTCATGGTCCTGGTCGGGCGGCGAAGACACCTGAACGACCTGGGCGGGGCCGTAGCTTAGCAGCCCGATGTGCGCATGGTGCGACGATACGGCCGGTGGGGCCTTGGCCTCCGATCGCACTGCGGGGGTTCTGTTCCTCACGGGAGGGATGGGCCGCCGTGAACGGAAGAGCGTCGGTGGTGGTGCGGCGATCCGCACGCGCGAGGGTCCCGCCCGTGGGCCCTACCGTCCGACGGAAGTGGTGCACGCGGCCCGCACCATCGTGCATGGGCGGGGTGGTGCGGGTTCCGGCCATGTTCGCTTCTGATGCGCCGAGCCCTATCCGCCACCCTGCTGCTGGGCCTCAGCTTCGCGCTGGTCTATGGGCTTGCGATGCTGGTGCTCTGCCGCGTGGAGGTGGGGGGGGCTGCGTTGATCCACCGAACGGGCGACTACTTCAAGCTCAAGGGTGGTAACAGCTACCGCAAATTCCGCGAGTTCAGGGCGGACAGCGTGTACGACGTGGTGTTCATCGGTTCGTCGCACGCCTATCGCGGCTACGACCCGGCGCTGTTCACGGCACGTGGCTGGAGGGCGTTCAATCTCGGCACCAGCGGCCAAGGGCCATTGAACACCTATCACATCGTGCGCACGCACCTCACTTCCGCCAACACCCGCCTTCTGCTGCTGGACGTGTATGAGGGGGCCATGGTGCGCGATGGCTTGGAGAGCACTGCGGACCTCACGCAGAACATGGTGGACGACCGCGCGGCCACGTCCATGGCACTGGCCCTCAAGGATCCACGCGGGGTGAACTTGCTCGCCTTGCGGTTCCTCACCAAGGATCGTGGACCGTACTACGAGGACAGCACCTATCGGTCCGGTGGTTTTTCCGTGCGGACGGACTCGGTGCGCAAGCGCATCCATTACGTGCACGGGCGGCCGCTGAAGCTGAATGCCGACCAGCTGGATCACCTGGAACGGACGCTGGAGCACTGCGCCGACGCCGGCATGCCGGTCGTCCTGGTGAACCATCCCTGCCCCTGGCAGAGCGACCGGAGCACGCATGTGGCCTTCAATGCGGTGCTCGGTGAACTTGCCCGTCGGTACAAGGTGCCCTACCTCGACTTCGCATACAAGCACACCTTGGACGACGAGGACCATTTCTACGACCACAACCACCTCAACCAGGCCGGGGTGGAGCGCTTCAACGCGGACCTGATCCCCGAGCTGGAGGCCATGGGCCTGTTGCGTCGGCCGGCCCAGTAGCTTCGCGGCGATGCGCGTCACCGTCGTGATCCCCTGCTACAACGTGGCCGGCCTGGTGGGCAAGGCGCTGGATTCCGCGCTGATGCAGGACCATGACGACCTGGAACTGATCGTGGTGGACGATGGCAGCACGGACAGTACCGTGGGGGTGCTGGAGCGGCATCCGGCGGTAAGCGGGGGCCGGGTGCGGTTGGTGCGGCAGATGAACCGGGGGGCCTCGGCCGCGCGGAATCACGGCCTGCGCATGGCCACGGGCACCTACCTCCAATTCCTGGATGCCGACGATCTGCTGATGCCCGACAAGGTCTCCGGCCAGCTCGCCCTGGCCGAGCGCGAAGGCTGGCCAGAGGTGATCGTCGGCGACTACCGTGCCGTGCGGCCCGACGGGCTCATGGACCGCGTGCAGGCGCTGTACGACCGGCCGTGGATGGCCTTGATCCGCACCCGCATGGGCACGACCAGCGCCAACCTGTGGGCCCGCGAGGCGTTGCTGGCGGTGGACGGATGGCCGGAGGACCTGGCCAGCAGCCAGGACTATGCCCTGCTCTTCAAGCTGCTGAAACGAGGAGCGCGCGTGGCCTGGGACCGTCGCGAGCGCACGGAGGTGCTCAAGCGCCCCAGTGGAAGCATCAGCCGCACCGGTGTGCGGGCCAACTGGGAGCGCTACGTGGAGCTGCGGAGGGCCATCAAGGAGCACCTGGTGTCGCTGGGTCGCGCGCATCATGCCGATGAGATCGCCGCGCTCGACCAGTACCTCTTCATGGCCCTGCGGATCCTGGCGACGTACGATCGGGCGCTGGCGGTGAAGCTGTACCGGAGCTGCATCGACAAAGGGTTCCGTCCCGAGGTGGGACCGGCCATCACCGAGCGCTACGTGGCGCTGTTTACCTTGCTCGGGTTCGCCGGAGCGGAACGGGCCCTGCGCCTGGCCCGTGGGCG
>Ga0073899_10004793_pt1 | contig 11819 bp, 8 predicted proteins | sample KloWWTmetaKNB5Ph_FD_88975 | JGI IMG/M metagenome (GOLD analysis project Ga0073899, IMG submission 88975) | Active sludge microbial communities from Klosterneuburg, Austria, studying microevolution and ecology of nitrifiers - Klosterneuburg... | ecosystem: Engineered > WWTP > Aerobic digester >...
CAATCAACTGCAGCAGGCCTTTCTGTTCGGCCTTGTTCAATCGCTCCAGTTGATCGAGGAACAGGATGCCGTCACGGGCTTCGGTCAATGGCGCGAACGGGTTATGCGCAAGCCACCCATGGTCGGGCGACGAAACCCAGGCGGTATTTTTCTGGTGAACGACGCGCGCCACCATTTCGAAGCCGCAGCCGGCTTCGCCGCTCAGCAGCAATGGTTGTTTCAGCCGACTGACCTGCTCGAGTCGCTGCCGCAATTCGACCATCAGCTTGGCCCGCCCCATGTGGGCAAACGACAACCCGGTCTTCGGCAACGCCTTGCCGCCGGCAAGCGCCTTGCCCACGGTTGCGACGAGTTTGGGCAGGCTGATCGGCTTTTCGAGAAAATCAAACGCGCCTATTCTCGTTGCCTCGATGGCGGATTCGATGGTGCCGTGGCCGGACATCATCACGACCGGCATCGTCAGCTGTCCCGACATCGCCCACTCCTTGAGCAGCGAAATGCCATCTGTGTCGGGCATCCATATGTCCAGCAAAACCAGGTCAGGCCGCGCTTCCCGTCGGTGTGCTCGCGCTGCGGCAGCATTCTCGGCCAATTTGACGTTATAGCCCTCGTCCTTGAGGATTTCGGATAGAAGTTCCCTGATACCGATTTCGTCGTCGACTACCAATATATTGTTTGCGGTCATACTGATTGCTCCGTTACTGCCTCCATCATACGTCCAAGCTGGTCTCGCTGTCTGATCGCGGCGAGTCCGGGGTGAGCGCGGCGGGCAGCTCGATGATGACGCGTACGCCGTTTGGCAGAACATTGGTGATGGCGACGCTACCGCCGTGTTCTTCGATAATTTTCTTGACGATCGCCAGCCCCAGGCCGGTTCCCTTTGCTTTGGTTGTCACATAAGGCTCGAAAATTCGCGCCATCATGTCTTGCCGTATTCCCGTACCATTGTCGGCCACCACCAGTCTCACGCGGTTTGCCGCCGATGTCGTTTCGACAAGCAACCTCGGCGCTGCACTGCCTGCCATTGCGTCCAGCGCGTTCTGCACCAGGTTGTGAATCACCTGCCGAAGCAGGGCGGCGTCGGCGAAAACACCCGGCAAACTGTCAGCAAGATCGAGCTCCACGCCGGTAGCCATTGACTCATAGAGAACAAGGACTTCCCGGATCAGTTCGTTAAGGTCAACGTTTGCCGGCGTCAGGCGAGAACTGCGAGAGTAGAGGCTAAAGTCATCGACCATGCCCTTCAAGGCGCCCACCTGCGCCACAATCGTGCTGGTCGCCCGCAGCAACATCGCCTGGTCGTCTTTCGGCAACTTGCCCGACAGCTTTTGTTGCAGGCGTTCGGCCGAAAGCTGAATCGGCGTCAGCGGGTTTTTGATTTCGTGGGCGAGACGCCGTGCGACCTCGCCCCAGGCTGCATCGCGCTGGGCCTGAATCAGGCCAGTCACGTCGTCGAACGCCAGCACAAAGCCGGAATCTATCGATGCCGGCAACTTGGTTCCGCGCACCAGCAGCATCCGTTTACCCGCCGGGCCGTCATATTCAATTTGCCGCTCCCATGGCCTGTCGCGCTGTGTCGAAAGCTGCGCCACAATTTCCTCCACCATGGGCGCCGCCCGCGGCAATGCTGCCCCCCATTCTGGCAGCCGTATTCCCTTGAGAAGGGGCTGGGAAAAACCCAGCATGTCCTCAACGTTCTTGTTTAGCGTCTTGACGTAAAGGCGCTCATCAAGCGTCAGAACCGCCGAAGTCAGATTGCCGAGAATCGTTTCCAGGTAGGTCTTGCTATTTTCAAGCTCCTGCTGCTTGCGAGCCACGACGTCCGAGGCCTCTGCAAGCTGGCGCGTCATCGTATTGAACGATTGCGTCAACACACCAAACTCATCGCGGCTCCGCACCGGATTCAATTTGGTGAAATCCCCCTTTGCAATAGCCCTCGTCGATTCCGCCAGTGCTGACAGAGGCTCTGACAGTCGCTCTGAAAGCAGGAATGACAGCGAAATGGCGGAAAACAGCGTCAATACCATCGCCAACGTCAGGGTTAGTGCAAACAGCTGCTTCAAGCCCTGTCGCTGCAGTCCCAGTTGCTGATAGTCGCGGATTCCGGTTTCGACCAGCTGTGCGTCAGCGGCAAATCCCGCCGCGGCCGCTACGACCACCTGCAGGACAAATGGCGCTTCGATTTCCGTGCGCGATGTGACGGGCAGCACGGCGCGAAAATATAGCGCGCGATCCGAAAGCGACTCAGCGGCTCTGACCGGCGACTTCTGCAGAGCCTCCTTGATTTCCGAATTTGACGGTTTGTCGTTGAAGAGTCGCGCGCGGCGACCGGAGAATGCGAGGAGTTTTCCATCGGCAGCAAACAAAGATAGCTCGTCGAAACCGTATTGGTCACGCACCTCCTTGAGGATGGACGGATCGGTATATGCGCTCTCGGAAAGGCGAATTGCAGCCTCGCGCCCCTTTCGCCCCAGCTCTGTAAGAGTGCCGTCAATTGCACTTTTGCCGAGATTGAGTGCGCCTTCGAGAGCCTTGTCCACTGGCACATCAAACCAGGAGTCAATCGAGCGATTCAGGAACTGCACTGAAATGGCGTAGACCAGGCCGCCCGGAATAATGGCCATAAGGGCAAACACCGCCATCAGCCGAAGCGCAAGTTTTGCCCCGAACACGCGCCCCTTTAGTTTCTTCCACAATGAAAAAATCTGGAAGCCGATCAATGCCAACAAGCCGGCCGTCAATGCAATGCCAACCCCGAACAACCATGGATATTGCTGACTGAAGAATGCATTGTTGCTGCTGGCGCGGAACAGCAACGCAATCAAGGCAAAGCCCAAGCTGACACAACCAAGGATGATGGCGCGAATCATGGTGTGAAATTCCAGCGATACCAGTCTGATGCCAGGCTCCACTCACGGGAAGCTATTACGTTCAGCTGGAACGGCTTTGGCAATTGCGACGTATCGAAACGAAATCGCAGCGCGGCCTCATACCTTTCGCCTGGTCGTAACTGCCCCTTCTCAGCAATCGTCCAGGACCTTACGCGAGAAAGAAGTCGTCGCACATCGTCGAACGATGCGACATTTTGGGTTACACCAGACGTAGCGACACGGTACTGGTCCGTAAGCGGAGCATAGGAGACCCTGCGGTCGCGGGTTGCCGTGGCGACGGCCTGGTCGACCCAGTACCAGCGGCCTCGCGTTAGCTGGAACTCGACAATGAAGTAGAGCGGGACGCCTTTACGCACCGCGTCCTGCATCGCAGACGTGAGCTGCAACTCGATGTCTGCATTGAGTTGATACCCCTCATCGGTTGAGTCTATCTTGGCGGCCTGGATTACGGCCACCTGGGACGCGGCGACGAGCGGAAACAAAAGCAGCAGCAAAATGGCAAGCCACCAAGCTTGCCGTCGGCATTGCCTATTCGGTTTTTTCCAGGAGCGCGTAATAGAAACCGTCGTGGGCATGGTTGGGGAGCAATTGGCAACCGGCCGGTGCCGGCTCGGCGGCACCGATGAGAGCCGGCACTAATGGATTCTGCGGTAGTGCCAACTGCCGCGCGTTCGGCGTTTTATGCAGGAATTGCTCGACGATGCTGCTATTTTCAACACCAAATACCGAGCAGGTTGCATATAGCAATCTACCACCATTGCCAAGGCAATTCCACAGCGTAGCCAACATGTGCGACTGCTGGATCGCAAATTTCGCCAAGTCTGTTTCGCGGCGAATCCATTTGATGTCTGGATGACGGCGGACTGCACCCGAGCCTGAGCACGGCAAGTCCAGCAGAATACGATCAAATGGTCTTTGATCCCACCACTCGCCACATTTTCCTGCGTCGCCGACTTCGAGTTTTGCTTTGAGTCCAAGTCGATCGAGGTTCAGTACAACGCGCGACAATCTAGCCGAGTCGATGTCCAGCGCAAGCAAATCCAGATCCGCCAGCTCGAGCAGATGGCTAGTTTTTCCACCCGGGGCCGCGCACGCATCAAGTACGCGCATTCCCGTTGCAACACCCAGCATCGCGGCCGCTTGCTGCGCGCCAAGGTCCTGAACCGAAACAAAACCGTCGTTAAAGCCTGGCAACTCATGAACTGGCAACGGTTTTTCCAACAGCACCGCCTGGCCGGAATGATGCTTGGCTGAATGCCCTGCGCTCGCAAGTAGCTTTAAGTACTGTTCGACTGAAATACGTCGCTGATTTACGCGTAACCACATTGGCGGTCGATCCCTCGCAGACTCAAGTATCGACAGCCAATGCGAAGGATATTCCTGCTTCATGCGCTGGATCCACCAGCGCGGAAAATCATATCGCGCCACCTCCGACTTGAAGCGTTCCCGTTTGAACTTTTCCGGCGAACGCAGAAAGTTGCGCAGTACCGCGTTGACAAGCGGCTTTGCACGCGCCAGCCCAGATGATTCGATAGCGGTTACCGCATGATCAACAATTGCGTACTGTGCAGCCTTGGAAAACTGGAGTTGTGATAACGCAACCAGCAACAGATGGCGGACCGGAGGATCGCTTACCGGTTGCACAAGCAATGTATCCAGCTGCGCAGACAACAGGCCGTAGTGCCTCAACGTGTCAAAGGTAATGGAATGAATTGCTGCGCGTTCGCCTGGGCTTAGTTCGCGCGTCGCGGCATGCGACTTGTCGAGCGCGCGATCAAGGTTTGCGCCCGCAAGCACGTTGCCGACAATGGCCGCCGCTATTGTTTGCACCGCGACCATGCCCGTCGGTGCAACCGTCTTCATGAAAACACCGCGCCGGGTGAAATTCTCTTTGCCCGCAGGTATTGTTCAATTGGAATTCGCTTGCCGCCCGGCCGCTGGACCGTTTCCACGCTTAGTTGGCCGTGACCACACTGAATGCGAAGCTCGTTGACGGATGCTGCAACGACCGTACCCGGCTCGACATTCCTTTGTTCATTGGCGATCACGCTTGCTTTCCAGATCTTGAGGCCCTCACTGTCGAGCCAGGACTCATTTCCAGGAAACGGATCAAATGCTCGCAACCGCCTTTCAATTACGTCTGCGGATTGTTTCCAGTCTATCCTGGCCTCCGCTTTGCTGACCTTCTTCGCGTAGGACACACCGGCGGACGACTGCGGAGATGGCGTCAAGCCGCCAAAATTCGCAAGGGCTTCAACAATGGCGTCGGCCCCCACCAATGCCAGCTTCTCAAACAGTGTCGTGCCGGTATCATCACGAAGGATCGCCAGCTGTTTCTGCAGCAGGATGTCTCCCGTATCCAGTCCCGCGTCCATCTTCATGATGGAAATACCGGTCATGGTGTCGCCCGCCTCTATGGCGCGCTGGATTGGCGCGGCGCCTCGCCAGCGCGGCAGGAGCGAGGCATGGATATTGATGCAACCGGCTCGGGGAATGTTCAGCACGGACAATGGCAGCAACATGCCGTAGGCGACAACGATCATCAGATCGGCATCCAGTTCGTGCAAGAGATCGTGTAGCGCCTGCTGCTTAAGCGAGTCGGGCTTTTCCACTCGCAGCGCTCGCCGTTTCGCCGCAAGCGTTACCGCGCTCTCAACCAGCCGCATGCCACGTCCAGCCTGCCTGTCTGGCTGTGTAAGCACCAGCTTCACCTCGTGGCCGGCGTGCACAAGCGCGTCCAGCGCGTGTGCTGCAAATTTTGGTGTTCCGGCAAATATCAGCTTCATGTTGAGTGCTATCCACAAACAAAAACGCCGGCCATATAGCCGGCGTTTCCGCGACTTATTAATGTTCGATCAGGCGCGGGCTGCTACACGTTGCCGCGGCTGCGCCAAATCGACTTCGCGTTCAAGTTCACGCTGCCGTTTAACCAACTTGTTCTTGATCCGGTTTGACTTGAGCGGAGACAGGTACTCAACAAAAACCCTGCCGTCAAGGTGATCGATTTCGTGTTGGATGCATACCGCCAGCATGCCCGAAGCGTTGATGGTAAATCTCTGTCCATCACGATCAAGCGCGGTGACCATCACCGTTTCTGCCCGCTCGACCTTGTCATAAAATCCCGGGACTGACAAACAACCCTCTTCGTTAACGGCGGCGCCTTCCTTCTTGATGATTTCCGGGTTGATAAAGACCCGCAATTGGTTCTTTTCCTCCGAAACGTCTATCACCATCAATCGCTTCAATTCGCCTACTTGCGTCGCTGCGAGACCAATTCCTGGTGCGGCATACATCGTTTCAGCCATATCATCGACCAACTTCTTGATCTTGTTGTCAATTAACTTGACGGGCTCAGCCGAGCGCGCGAGGAAGGGATCGGGATAGGTCAGTACGTCCAGAATAGCCATATTTGCTTGCGAATTGAATAAATTAGGTGCAGAATCTTCAGAGACAACTTTAAGTTTGGGGCGCCTTACTGACCTTCAAGTCTAGTGCAAAGCGCCCCTTCTGGCAAATGCGGATGGCCGCAAAACTTCTGCGAAGCCATCAAAAACTTATTAACAGTGGGATCCGCCATGAAGAAAAGCAAGCTTACACTTCTCTTTGTCTTCACGATTGCTGGATTTGTTCCGCAGATTGTGTTTGGACAGGCGACACCGGACGCAAAAGTCGAAACCGGATCCAAGTCCGCGACCCGGAAAGCCGGCAGCTCCTCACCGATAGCCTTGGCAGACAATGCACCCGGAACCTATACGGTAGTAAAAGGCGACACGCTTTGGGATATTTCGGGGCGTTTTTTGAAGGAGCCGTGGCGTTGGCCGGAAATTTGGAACATGAACCGGGACCAGATCAAGAATCCGCACTGGATCTATCCTGGCGACGTCATAAAGTTAACCTTTGATTCAGACGGCCGCCCCATGCTTTCCCTCGGAGGGGGCGCAGATGGCGCAGGATCGGCTGGGGGCACCGTAAGGCTATCTCCGCAGGTACGCGTTGACAGTCTGGCGTTGGCCATTCCATCGATCCCGTCGAGGGCAATCAGCCCGTTCCTGTCGCTTCCCCTCGTCGTCGAAGAGGGTGCGTTGGTAAATGCGCCCAAGATAGTTGCTACGGAGGACAGTCGCGTAATTATCGGCGCAGGCAACACTGCGTATGCGGTAGGACTAAATCCGAAACTCGGCATCAAATGGCAGGTTTATCGGCCGGGTCGCGAGCTGGTTGATCCGGTATCCAAGGAGGTCCTGGGGTATGAAGCAAACTATCTCGGGGATTCTCGCGTAAGCCGCTTCGGCGATAGTTCGACCCTAGAAATTGTCCGCTCTACACAGGAAATAAATCGGGGCGATAGGCTGACCCCAACGGTCGAGTCGACATTGCCCTCCTATAGCCCACGGTCACCGGAGAAGGCTATAAAGGGCTCGGTGGTTTCGGTAGTGGGCAGCGTCGACGAGGGGGCGCAGTATTCAATCATTGCATTGAGCCTTGGAAAACGTGAAGGAATTGAAGTGGGCCACGTGCTTGCCACCTTGCAAAGGGGTGAAGTCGTAAGCACACAAGACGCAAATGGCAGTAGTTCGGGACTCAAGTCGCTGTTTCCATCGTCGTGGAACGAAGCCTTTAATCAAAAGCCCGAGGAAGGCGCCGTTAGCAGTGAGGTCAAATTGCCCGATGAGCGCAACGGACTGGTGTTTGTCTTTCGCGTATTTGAAAAGGTCTCGTACGGCCTTGTCATGTCGAGCCGTCGCCCGCTAAAAGTTGGCGACATTGTGCAGACGCCTTAGCAGTTAGCCGCCGCAAGAGCCTTTCCATGCCTCTGCCACTCCAGGGCGCCGAGCCTGAGGCTTGGCTATCTCTGGATTTGACTGAAGGACTTGGCGCTGACGGTCTGCGGCGACTGCTGACTGCGTTCGGGTCACCTGGGGCGATCCTTACTCAATCGGCTTCCTCGCTGGCGACGATTGTCGGCCAGACCAAGGCGAGAGCTATCATTGCTGGTCCGTCAGCAGATCGACTAGCCGCGTCGCTTGTATGGTTGCAAGATGAGAACAACCATCTGCTGACGCTCGCGGACGAGGATTATCCGAAGCGCTTGCTGGAAATCCCGGACCCACCGGCTGTTCTTTACCTGAAAGGGCGTCGGTCGTTGCTGGCAAGCGCCGACCACTCCGGATTTGCAATTGTCGGCAGCCGAAATGCAACGCCGGGCGGACTGCTTAATGCAGAGAACTTTGCCCACGTCTTGTCGGATGCCGGGCTGACTATTGTTTCCGGTATGGCGCTTGGCGTTGATTCGGCTGCACATCGCGGCGGCATGCTTGGTATCGGATCGACCATCGCCGTTGTCGGCACGGGTCTTGACCTTGTATATCCGGCCAGAAACCGGGCGCTTGCGCGCGAATTGGCCGATCGGGCGCTGATTGTGTCGGAGTTTTCACTTGGAACGCCGGCCATGTCGCAGAACTTTCCTCGGCGAAATCGAATTATCAGCGGCTTGTCCCGTGGCGTTCTGGTGGTCGAGGCCGCAATCGCCTCTGGCTCATTGATTACTGCGCGGCAGGCTGCAGAGCAGGGGCGCGAAGTATTCGCGATCCCGGGTTCAATCCACTCACCCTTCTCGAAGGGCTGTCACCAACTCATCAAGCAGGGCGCAAAGCTCGTCGATGACGCCGCGGATATACTGCAGGAGTTGGATTTTGCTGTGCCCGTTGGTCAGCCGCAATTGACGATGCAGTTGCATGACCCTGTACTTGCGGCGCTCGGCTTCGACGCGGCGTCGGTGGATTTACTGGTTGAACGCTTGGCGCTGCCAGCTGACAAAGTGATGGCAAGGTTGACTGAACTTGAATTAAATGGGGACATTGCTTCAATTCCTGGCGGAAAGTATCAGCGACTGAAGTAGTTATCGCCCGATTTGCGACGCGCAATTCCTGGTTGGCGGCGCGACCCACTCCATACCGCCGTTTGCCACCGCCCGTCAAATGCAGACTTGCAGTATTGTGCAAAGCCTGCTTATCATTTGACCCCTTTCGCCTTTTTAGCGGCGACGATTTGTCCTTTTATATAGAGCCATTTGACTTATGGGTAAGTCCCTCATCATTGCCGAGAAGCCGTCTGTTGCGAACGATATCGCGAAGGCGCTTGGCGGTTTCACCAAACAAAAGGACTTTTTCGAAAGCGATGAGTTCGTTCTTTCCTCGGCCGTCGGGCATTTGGTTGAAATTGGCATGCCAGAGGAAGAAGAGGTCAAGCGCGGAAAGTGGACGTTTGCACACCTCCCGGCGATTCCATCTCATTTCGAATTGAAGCCAATCGAAAAATCGGAAGATCGGCTAAGGGTGCTGCAGAAACTGCTCAAGCGCAAGGACGTCGACCTGTTGATCAATGCTTGCGACGCCGGCCGCGAGGGTGAATTGATTTTTCGCTACATCGTGCAATATGCAAAGGCAAAGCAGCCCATCAAGCGTCTATGGCTGCAGTCCATGACTCAGAATGCAATTCGCGATGGATTCAAGAAGCTTGAGTCCGGCGAATCGTACGTACCCTTGGCCGATGCGGCTGTTTGCCGCTCAGAGTCGGATTGGCTGGTGGGAATCAACGGTACCCGCGCGATGACCGCGTTCAACTCCAAGTCCGGCGGCTTTCAATTGACCACCGTCGGTCGTGTACAAACACCAACGCTTGCGATTTTGGTCGAGCGTGAAGAAAAGATCAAAGCCTTCAAGGCGCGCAACTATTGGGAAGTCCACGCAACCTTCGCCGCGGCTGCCGGCGAATATCCGGGTCGCTGGTTTGATGAGGCCTTCAAGAAGTCAGATGACGACGAAGCTTTTCGCGCGGAGCGGTTGTGGGATGAGTCAAAGGCGCTGGAGATCGTTACAAAGTGCCTTGGCAAGAGTGGCGTCGCGGAGGAGGAAGCTAAGCCAACCACACAGTCGTCCCCGCTTTTGTTTGACCTTACTTCGTTGCAGCGTGAAGCAAACTCCCGCTTTGGTTTCTCGGCAAAGACCACCCTCGGCCTTGCGCAGGCGCTTTATGAGAAGCACAAGGTATTGACGTATCCGCGTACTGATGCGCGCGCGTTGCCAGAAGACTATCTAGGCACCGTCGTTGACACGATGACCATGTTGAAAGAGGGCGAATATAACGTTTTTGCCAAGCGCATTCTTGATGAAAAGTGGGTTAAACCAAATAAGCGGATATTCGACAACACCAAGATCTCGGACCACTTTGCAATAATTCCAACATTGCAGGCACCCAAGTCGCTTAACGAGATTGAAGCCAAACTCTATGACTTCGTCGTCAAGCGATTTCTGGCCGTTTTTTATCCGAGCGCAGAATTTCTTCAGACAACACGTGTGACGCGAATTGAGGGCGAGGCCTTCAAATCAGAAGGCAAGGTTCTGGTGTCTCCGGGCTGGTTGGCCGTATACGGTCGCGAAATTGACGATGAAAGCAGCACGCTGGCTGCGATCAAGCCTAGAGAGACCGTCAAGGGCTTGGATGTCCGGGCAGTTGGCCTGCAAACCAAGCCGCCTGCGCGCCTGACAGAGGCCACGCTATTGTCGGCAATGGAAGGCGCTGGAAAGCTGATAGATGATGAAGATCTGCGCGCCGCAATGAAAGAAAAGGGCTTGGGAACACCCGCAACGAGAGCCTCAATTATTGAAGGTTTGATTTACGAAAAATATGTCCTTCGGGAAGGCCGAGAACTCATACCGACCGCAAAAGCCGGGTCGCTGATGATAGCTTTGCACGGGCTGGGTATTCCGGAACTTTATTCGCCGGAGCTGACGGCGGAGTGGGAGCAGAAACTTTCTCTGATGCAGCGCGGCAAGCTTTCGCGGCAAAAGTTCATGGCTGAGATCGTACAAATGACTGAGCACATTGTTGGCCAGGCCAAGAATTTTGAGCATGACACCATCCCGGGTGACTTTGGCGCGATAGCCGCTCCTTGTCCAAAATGCGGCGGTGAAGTCCATGAAAACTACAAGAAGTTCCAGTGTCAGGCTTGTGATTTTGCGTTCTGGAAGATTCTAGCCGGCCGCCAGCTTGAGACCGATGAAGCGGAAATGCTCATGGAAAAGCGGGAAATTGGGCCGCTTGATGGTTTTCGCAGCCGCCAGGGACGCGCTTTTTCGGCAAATCTTGTTTTAAATAAAGAATTTGCGATTGAGTTTTCATGGGGCGATTCAAACAGCGATGAAGATGGTGAAGGACCAGACTTTTCCGGGCAGGAGACGCTGGGTCCGTGTCCAAAGTGCAATTCCCGTGTATTTGAGACACCAAACGCCTATGTGTGCGAGAAGGCGGTAGGGGCTGCCCGTACATGTGATTTTCGTTCTGGGCGGACGATTCTGAAGCGAGCTGTGGCTCGTGAAGAAATGATGACGTTGCTGGAGACAGGAAAATCGCCACTATTGGAGAAATTCATATCGAAGAAGGGGCGGCCTTTTTCTGCTTTCCTTGTGCGGCAGCCCGATGGAAAGATTGGCTTTGAATTTGAAGAGCGCGAAGCCAAGGCTGGCGGAAAGGCAACAAAGGCCGCCAGCGCCGGTGCATTGCGCGTCCTGGGCAAACATCCGGTAGATGATCAGGTTGTTTCGATTTTGTCCGGGCGTTACGGACCCTATATAAAGCACGGCACCACCAACGCAACCATCCAAGACAAGGAAAAGGTCGCGTCAATGACTCTTGAAGAGGCTGTTGAGTTGCTTGCCGACAAGGTCGGCGTACCCATCAAGAAAAAAACCATAAAGCCCGCCGCCAAGACCGCTACCACCGCGCGCCGCAAGAAAGCAGCCTGAGTTTTGACTTGCTGCTCTTCTGACGCCGCATGTTTCACCGGGGCATGATCCTGCCCCGGAAAGATTATACGTCAAGGTTGCTAACGATCAGGGCATTGTTTTCAATGAACGCCCGTCTAGGCTC
>Ga0073899_10004795_pt1 | contig 11816 bp, 19 predicted proteins | sample KloWWTmetaKNB5Ph_FD_88975 | JGI IMG/M metagenome (GOLD analysis project Ga0073899, IMG submission 88975) | Active sludge microbial communities from Klosterneuburg, Austria, studying microevolution and ecology of nitrifiers - Klosterneuburg... | ecosystem: Engineered > WWTP > Aerobic digester >...
AAGGGATACGTAGACCAAGCAGTTTATGGTGCTTCCAAGTGGGCTGTACGTGGCTTTGCCGCTAACCTGCAAGCTGAATTTAAGGACTTGCCAAACCGTGTAATTAGCTTCTGTCCTGGCGGATTTAAAACCAAACTTTTTGAAAAGGCTACTGGCGAAGATAACACCACAAGCGAGGGTGAATGGATGCGACCTGAAGATGTAGCACTATTTATCAAGCAGATACTCGACCTGCCAAAAAATATGGAAGTAAGCGAAGTGATTGTTAACAGGAAGGCTGCAAAATGAAAACAATACTAGTAGACGCAATTAACGGCTTAGTGCTTGAAGACGGAAGCATTCTTGCACCAATGCACAAGTTGTTGGAAGCCTATCCAAACAATAAGCTGGTTCTGACTGGTGCAAACGACGAACAATTCAAACACTTCAAGTTAGACCAAGTGCCATACGAAGTATTTACCCTAAAACACGACCCTGAAAAGACCGATCCAGAATACTTTAAGATACTACTTGAAAAATATGGGCTTAGTGCCGAAGACGTAGTTTACTTTGAACACAATGCTGAGGCTGCTAAAACCGCTCAATCCGTTGGTATTACGACATACTTCTATGACCACTTTAAAGAAGATATGGACGCACTAAAACAGTTCTTGGACGAAAACCTATAATGAGTAACGAACCTTTCGTACTGGCTATCACTGGTCCAACTGGGTCAGGTAAAAGCACAGTAGCTGAAAAGCTCGCAAAGCAAGTTGACCGTTGCGTAAACATAGATGCCGACAACATTAAACATATGATAGTCAGCGGTTTCTACAAAGATGACACAAATGCTGGCGGTTGGAGCTTCAGTCAGTGGGGCTTGGTCGGTGACAGTATCGGGCTTTTAGCTGCTAACTTCCTGAAAGAAGGATACAAAGTTATCATCAATGGTTATATTGACGAGCCTGCTTGGACCAACATACAAAAGCAAGCAACATTTACTCACAAAGTATTATTGCTCCCTCAGTTAGATACAGTTTCTCAAAGAGATGCTGGACGACATGAAGATGTGCAAATGGGCAAAGACGCAGTTAGTGAACATCATAAACATTTTTCTAGCGAGAGTTTCTATAGCGATTTTATGAAACTAGATACAACTAATTATTCAACAGATGAGACAGTAAACAAGGTCTTGGAAATTGTGAGCAAGTCTAATGAATACTAGTGAAGCAGTAAATGCCATAAAGCAGAACAATAGTCAGCATAAGCCAGTTATGATAGCCATCGAGGGATTTGGCGGTTCAGGTAAGACGACACTTGCCGAGCAACTCAAGGATGCCTTGCAAGATGCTTACATAATCAGCATTGATAATTTTATTATCAAAGCTAAGTTGACTGAGCCATCTTGGGACAAAGGAGCGTTTGACCGTGAACGGCTTGAGCAACAGGTTTTAATACCAGCAACAACTGGCAAGGATATTGCGTATCAAAAACTCATCTGGGTTACCGATACTTTGAGCAAGCCAGTAATCGTGCCGAAAGTAGCCTATCTTATTGTTGAAGGTATTTCGTCTTACCATCCAAATATAGCGAAATATTATGACTATAAAATCTGGGTTGATACGCCTATTGAGCTAGCAAAAGAGCGTGGACACTCACGAGATGGCAGCAACGAGAATGCACAACACTGGGATTTGTGGGCTGAAAATGACCTAAAGTACCAGCAGAAATATCACCCAGAACAATATGCTGATTTTGTAATTGAGAACAGTTAAGCAAAAACGCTTGGTAAATCTACCGCCAAAAATTCGGCATTTATACTGCGGAGTACTTGTAACTGAGGTAAAGGGCGTCTACCCCCCTATACTTATGTATAAAAAATAGGCATTGCTGCCTAACTTCTGCCTATGTTTGGAAACGAGAACGTGGCTAAATCAAATTACCCGATAGCTGAAATTGTTCAACTAGATGTTTTAGCTTATAATCCTCTTGAGCGGTAATAGCAGATGTTTGTAATACGTCAACTATGCTGCACCACGAAATGAGCCGATCCTCGAGATCGGCTTTTTTCGTGGCCTGATGTTAAGCTCTAGCTCCTGGCCGACCCGAAAATAATAGCCAGGAGCCAACTCTTGCAGCAGTCTACTGGCTGGGCCAAGAGTTCTAGAGTCTCCTCACCCACACTAAGCTAACTTAGCAGGTGCATTTTTGTTTGGTATAGTTACTATATGTCTAATATTGAGCATACCGTAAAGCATTACTACCAGCCAACAAATCATACCTGCAGCCAATCAGCGCTGGCGATACTTCTATCGTTTTTTGGCAAAAGTCTGACACCGGAGGAAATCGCGGCAAAAATACCTGTCAATAAAAACGATAAGGGCGAGGATTGGGGATCTATAAATCAGCAGCTTGCAACTTGGTGCCTGTCGCAAGGCTTTGAAGTAGATATCTACACGGCGGATTTTGAAATCATCGACCTATCCTGGATAAAGCTTACAAAAGAAACGCTGCTAGAACGCATGGAATTGGCCAAAGACCATCGTGAAGTGCCCTCACTCGGTAAGGAATGGTCGAAAATCTACACACAATCCTACATAGACTTTTTAAATGCTGGTGGCGAGCTACACCTAGAGCCTTATATGACTACCAAGCTGATCGATGACCTATTGCCTGCCAGCCCATTGCTTCTCTGCGTCTGCTACAACGTGTTATACACCAGCGGCAGAAGTAAGGATATTGGTTTGAGAAAAGCCGAGACAGATGATCTAAATGGGAAATTGACGAATCACAGCATCGTTATCTATGGCAAAGACGGCGACGGTAACTATTTGATTGCCGACCCCTACAAAGAACCTGGGCTACATACAATAGAGCCAGAGCGTTTGCTTGCTGCAATGACTGCTGCCCAGATGGAGTGTGATAATCTTCTGTTCCAACTCAAAACTAGGCGTTAGGCATAATGCAAGTCTATCGGTTTAGTCCAATTACAAACAATAAATAGCCAGAACCAGAACTCATGCAACCAGCCCCCTGGCTGGGCCAAGAGTTCTAGAGTCTCTTACCAGCACCATTGAAACCGTCTCGGCGTGCCGAGGCTTTTTTTATTTGAAATGAGAAATATTCCACATAAAGTATGGTTTTTTATTGACAACTTGCTTGATTATATATACCCTAGGGGGGTATAGGAGGAATAATATATGAGTACAAATGACACCCACAAAAATCATGAGACACATCCAGCTACCAGCCATGAGTCTCATCATCACGAAGCGCATACAGCACATGAAAATTCGAACTTAAACAGCATGGCAGCTAGCGCAACCCTCCACTGTCTCGTCGGGTGCGCGATTGGTGAAGTGACCGGTCTCGTAATCGGTACTGTGCTCGGATGGGGCGCCCTAGAAACAATAGCTCTCTCCGTCCTGCTCGCATTTGTTTTTGGATTTACGTTATCGACACTACCACTGACAAAAGCAGGGTTAGGATTCATCGCAGCCTTGTCGATTGTCTTCGCCGCCGACACTCTCTCTATCGCCACGATGGAGTTGGTAGACAATACAGTTATGGCGATGATTCCGGGAGCTATGTCAGCAGGACTCGTAAATCCAATCTTTTGGGTTGCAATGCCGATTTCGCTAGCTGTTGCATTTCTCGCAGCATTCCCTGTTAATAGATACCTTTTGACCAAGGGCAAGGGTCACGCACTAGTTATGAAATATCACGGGCATAATCACTAAGGAGGTAATTTTATGGAAGACAACTCGCATCACGGTTACTACAAAAACAAAGAGCAGACTATCAAGAGGCTGAAACGTGCCGAAGGCCAAGTGCGCGGTATAGCACGTATGGTCGAAGAGGATACGTACTGCATAGACATACTAACTCAAGTAAGTGCCGCTCAGGCAGCACTTGATAAAGTCGCAGTAGAGCTCTTGCGTGACCACGCCCGCCATTGCATGGTCAATATAACTGATGAGAATGAACAACGAGATAAAGCAAGCGAATTAGTCGGTGCTGTGCAGCGAATGATATCGAGATAAGGAGCGGAGATGGAAACGAAATCACTACTATTTGGGATAATTGGGTTCTTCTTGGGCGGGCTATTAGTGTCGGTAGCAGCTACCACTTTCGATAGGCCCGTCACAGACATGAGTGCTATGACGAGTCAACTCGAATCAAAGTCGGGTGATGCATACGACAGTGCTTTTATAGCAAACATGATCTACCATCACCAGTCGGCTGTGGATATGGCCAGATTATCAGCTAAAAATGCAAAGCATGACGAAATCAAGCAGCTCTCTAGTGAAATAATTACAGCTCAAGAAACAGAAATCAACAAGATGCGCCAGTGGCAAGAGGAGTGGGGCTACCCTGAATATTCTTCGGGCCACGAAATGAGCCATTAGTTAACAACTACTATTCATTAAAAATTAGCAGTCAAGTTAAACTATTGCGCCATAGCCGGCAGCTAAAGAGCATCGTTCTCACGGCCAACATCAAGCTAATTTAGTATAATAGTACTTGTGGCAACGAACAGATCATTACAGAAAACGTTCACCGTAGCTCTAAAGCAGAATAAAATTAGAGCTGCCTTAGCTATGGCAACACTATTATTCCTGATTGGGTATACTATCCAAATGCAGAACAAGCAAGCTTCCGTCGACACCAAGACCTATCGTCCCCTCCTCAACTTAATCGCAAAGGCAGAAAGTCGGGGCAACTACAACGCGTACTTTGGTAATGCTTCGAACAATTCTATCGATTTTACATCCATGACCATCGCGGAAGTGCTTAACTGGCAGGCGGAGTATATCAGAAAAGGCAGCCCGAGTAGTGCTGTCGGTAGGTATCAGATCCTCAATACTACCCTCTCTGGGCTCGTCGCACGTCATAATATCAGCAAGGACCAGCGATACGACAAAAAGACGCAAGATGAGCTAGCCGTGAAGCTATTGGAACGGCGCGGAAGCATCGCATACGTAAATAAAGAATTGAGCCGCAAAGAATTCGCTGCGAGTATCGCCAAAGAGTGGGCATCGTTACCAAAAGTCGTCGGAGACAATCCGGAGAAAAGTTACTATCACGGTGACGGGTTAAACAAGTCCCTCATCCAAGTAGATGACGTTTTAGACGCAATCGAACCGATCAAGCCAAAAAACGCGCCGTAACGGCGCGTTTTTATTATTTAGAAGTCAAACAGATCTCCGAGGAAGTTTTCCTTTTTGCGTTTATTGTGGCCCCTCTGATAGTGATCAGAATATCCATCTCTAGATGGCCGATCAGACGGGTGCGGTTCTTGATACGAAGATGGTCGGCTAACTGGACTACTCGATGGCGCGCTCGAACTGTTGTCGCTGCGCTCGATGATTTTATCCAGCTCCCCACGATCTAGCCACACTCCCCTGCACTGAGGGCAATAGTCTATCTCGATACCTTGGCGGTCAGACATATTTAGCTCAATTTGGTCAATTGGACATTTCATAATTGGTCTCCTCCTTACACTACCATTATACAGTAGCCGCCGTGCTGAGGTTGTATCTAAGGGGCAATAGAACATATCAACTCAATATCTTCTTGATATCGTACCGTGAGGTAAGCACCTAAATTGATAGCCTACGGTATACCGCTAATTATGCAGAATCAGAACAGAAAACGGGTAATATCGTGATCCGAGTGCTGCAACGTCAGCACCCTAGAAGCACTGTTAGTCCGCGATGTGTCAGCTCTTATTTTTGAAATGATCAGCGATATCGCTATTTAACTTTTTATGCCAATCTTCTGTATAGGTCCGCGCGTTTCTCAAAAGTTCGTCAGAAAACGAAGCTACATCATCGCCAGTGATTTCGAGCACATGTTTGTTATTTGCATGACCTTCCTCGAATAGCTCAAGCAAATCCTTGAATATTGCTATCATGTCCATGCCGGACCCGGCCGCGTGATTCCACATGTAGTGTTGGATCTTGTGATACACAAAGGTGTAGTCTTCTGGAAGGGCTTTTGCGCGCGCCTCCATGGCGCGCCATTCTCGTTTGTCACCGATCAGTTTTTCAAATATATTTACCATCTAGGTCTCCTTTAACTCATTTATCTTTGATGATACAAAGTTCCATCTTGCCCAAAAAGTTTCGAGCTCTCCCCTACCCTGCTCTGTTAAACTATAAAACTTACGTGGCGGGCCAGCCTCGGACGGCTTCATCTCAGTACTAACGAAACTATTCCTTTCTAGACGGATGAGAATGGTATAGACTGTTCCTTCGACAACGTCGGTAAAGCCGCGTTTTCGTAATTGCTGCGTAATATCATATCCATAGGTTGGTTTACGGCCAATAATCTCGAGTATGCAACCCTCGAGGACACCTTTTAGCATTTCAGTAATATTATTCAATGTGAAATCCTTTACTACATAGTACCACTTACTACCACTACATAGTATCACGTAGTAGACCTTGCAGTCAACATTTACCAGTAAACACAGAAGAATTATGTTATAATGATTTTAGAAATAAGACAAATACATTACATAATTATGAATATACCCTTCACAGTCTTAGGCCGGCAGCGTATCCGCGTCACCAGTGCAATTTTGCACATCTTTATCGCGGGCATTATCGTCGCTACGGGAACAGGTTGGGGCCCTGCCGCAAAAGCTGCGACTACGGCCAGTAGCGAACCACCCCATGGCCTCATGATTCAAGTGTCGAGCCTCGCACCGTCTATCTCACCTACTCAGCTTAAATCCATGCTGGAAAAAGTCAGGGCTAAGCACCGAATTAGCTTGGCAAGCCCCGGGTATATAAATAGTGTCGTGCTCCAGGATATAGCAGACCAAAATGGCAAATTACTCACAACTTATCTCGATGTGATCAAACCGTATTTACCGGGCGGGAAAACACCTGCGTTTACGACGGCGTATGTCGGGACTGTTGATCTGGCCTGGACAGGCACCGGCTCCAAATATATCGAAGGTATCGCAAGCTCGACGTTTCGAAACAAAAATGTGGCACTCTCAAATACTGCCGCGAAGGCATTTAGTGTTCGTTACCCAACTTTGAAATATAACTGGTATATTACCTACGAAGCTAACCTCGGGGCATTTTGGAATGATGCTGTCAAAAATAACTACACCGCCTACATCAACCAACTTGCAGCCTCGCTCTCAACAGTAAAATCTGGAAAAACATTTATGTGGTCTCCTGCATTTTGGACCAATTATGCTGCGATGCCAGCCTGGGCGCTACCGAGTTTGCAGCTCAACATAAAAGATGCGTCATCGAAAATAACCATGCCTTTCATCTTAAACTTGCAGGATTTCGTGGGCCAGTCAAGCGGCGCAACAACTCGCGAGGACGCAGTCGTTTGGATGAACTATCTAAAAACCAACTGGAAAGCAGCTCGAACTACCCATCAAATAAACGTTGAACAATTCGTTCAGAGTTCCACCGGTGCAATTACTGCGGCCAACCCAGCGGAAATCGCAGCCAGGAGCAATTACTACGCGCAGCAAGGACTCACTCTCGGCCCAACGTGGGAAATCCGCTTCTGGTATCAGCGACTATACGTTTCCCAATAACAGCCGTAGAGCACCCCTCCATTTCGCAACTATGGCTATATAGACGCTCAACGTCTTATAATCAGTAACATGCCTATCCGTGAGCGAAAACAGCACAGTCCTAGCGAATTCGACCTTGACGTTATCTCAGGTGATGATGACATGTTTCGATGGTTCTTGCTATGCTTTCTCTTCGGTAAACCTATACGTTCCGAAACAGCGGTCGCCACCTGGCGGATATTCATTGATGGAAAAGTAGATACGCCCTGGGCCATACTCGAAACGCCCAATCACAAGCTCGTCAATATGCTACGCAGCGGTGGCTATACACGATACCAGCATGCCGCGGCTGACGGGCTACAAAAATGCATGAAGCAACTAATCCGCGATTACGATGGGTCGCTATATCTTATGGTCGAAAGCAGTATGGACGAAGATGAGCTATCGAAGCGAATTCAAAAGCTATACGGAGTCGGCCCGAAAATTGCTGAAATCTTCATGCGAGAAGTCGATGAGATATTTGCTCGACGTGTCGAATAAGTTTTCGCGTCTTTTGGCCAAAGAGGCATATAATGAAATCAGCCTCAATAGGGCGCCTGCGAAATTGATTATTTAATCTATGGAGAAAACCGAAATGACAGGATCGATCGTGTTGGGTCTAGGAATATTAGGCTTAGTTGCATGGATTCTTGTGGCAATCTGGCCCGCAAGAGTAGCACAAAACAAAGGCTACGGCTTTATCTTGTGGTTTTTAATTAGTCTCTTTTTCTGGTGGGCTACATTGTTTGTCGTTTACTTTGTGCTACATGATAAAACCGTCACACCAGAAGACCGTGAAGCCAGCGAGGCGGTTGACGAACTCATGGACAGGAAGGTCGACCAGAGTTAAGAGTGTATCATAGCCCTTCTAATCAACACTGAAGGCTGCGCGTTTGTATAATTAGTCGATACGTTTTATTATTAGTCAATGATTGAGATCGTTGACACCCGCACCTATGAAGTGCTCGGGCTGCGCTATTCTCACGAAGAACGTGCCGCTGCGCTATTCTCCGTAAGCTTATTTTTGACGATACTCGAGACGGGACGATCACCTTTTGAGGTCATGGACCACGAAGACGCCCTGGAAAGCGCAAGACAGCTGGAGGAGTTGCTTCTGGAAAACTGCGATATTGTCGAACCTGCCACACATGAAATCTTACGTCAAAGATACTTACGTTGCGTGGCTGATATGCACAGCGGGCTGCTCATTGCACCTGTCAATTATCGTATGATCTGCGAAAAGCTCGGAATACGGCCTTATGATTTGTTCAGCAATGCACTGTCGTCTTTTCGAATCATCGAAAGTGAAGGCTGGGAACAGGAATTCGTAGAGTTTGGTTCTCCAGGAAAATAAAGGTTATCCGGCAAGAGCTTGATCAAGAGATGAATTTATCACAGGTTTCCACAGTTCATACCCGCGGGCATTTGGATGGAACTTGTCGGATGCAGTAAGGGTCGGGTCATCAATAAACGCTTGTCGTGTCTTTCCGGCGATCGGTGCAAGCGTTAAATCATTCTTTCGGATTATCTCGGCGAATGCTTCATTCACTTGCCGGGTGCGCACATTCATCACCCATTTGGATATAAATGGGAATCGGGAGACAGAGTCCATCGCTGGACTACGCGTAACGACGATTTTGACAGCAGGGTTAGACTGCTTTAGACCATCGATAATCTCTTGCAGGTCATTTTTGATCGAGCTAGAGGGAGAAAACTTAGTGGCATCATTTGCCCCTACGGCTAGCAGTACGAGGTCTGGACTATAGCTAATCGCATCTGCCAACTGTTCGTCGAGCACTGATTTTACCGTCGCACCTGACACTCCGGTATTTATCATAGTTACCCGCCGAGACGTTGCGAGATGTCTATGACTTGCCACGGCATAACCTTCAGAATATTCACTCCCCTGACTAATCGAAGTACTGTCGCCCATGATAACGTATGAGAGCTCTTTTCCCTGCCCTTGAACCAACTTCTGGCGAGGTATATCGGGTATCGGAACCTTTGAGCCGGTAAATATGACGTAAAGTAGTTCAGAAAAAAATACTATTAGAGCCAGTGCTACGATTGCAATCAGCGTTAGTCCTGTGTTTTTGTTCATCCGCCTAGTATAGCAATGATTTCATGACCAGGTATGTATATGCACACACGCAAATGATTTAGTTACAAGAATCGCCGTAAAGCTGATCGAAGGTAACTTTACCGACCTGATCAGCCTTGTTCGCGATAGTTGATCTGAAGCATTCTTGTCGCTTCTCGGCTACCTTTTTCTCTTCGGCCAATCGAGCGGCGTCAGCAATCCGCTGCTGCTCAGACTGGTGGCGCGAAAAAACAGTCCAGCCGCCAAAACTAACTAAACTGAGGAAGAGAACCCCGGCAAGAATGAAGGCGTGGGTGCGCGTAAATTGCAAGCTAAAACGTGGCTTTTTTACCTCTTTGGCGGCAAGCTTGGCATCCATCGCTATTGCAATTCGTCCACAAGCAATAGCTTTGCGTCCGATGCGCTTGCGATTGACCCGCTGAGGTGCGGCTTCAGTCATAACCCTCCTATCCATGTGCTTTTTATGATAACAGTATCAGGCTTGATTTTCCAGAGCATCTATTCGATCATGACCGAGGCCATAGTGATGCGCTATCTCATGCCATAGTGTTCGCTTGATTTGTTCAAATATATGCCGAGGGTCACTGCCCGCCGCTATGAGTATCGGCTGCTTAAACAATGTGATTTTGTCTGGGAGCACAAGTGCATAGCCAGCACCACGCTGCGTGCGCGGGATGCCCTCATAGAGGCCGAGGAGTAGCTGGCCGTGCCGGACACCCTGCTTAGTGAGCTGTTCGGCAGTCGGCTCGTCAGCGATCGTAATCGCGACGTTATCGAGACCTCTGATGTACTGCTGTGGCAGTTCATCCATCGCCCTGGTAATTAGTTTGTCAAATTCGTTATCAGTCATTATCCAAGTATAAATCAATAGGGCCTGCTCTGGCAGGCCCTATTGATAAAATCTTGCTTAGTCTGGCTTAGGACCCATTAGATTAGTCCCTCTTATTCTCCGAGATGTTGGGTCGTGGTCGTTATCACTATCTTCGTCTCAGACTTAGATCTTGAGCAGCTTTTCTTGATGCACGGCGTAGCTAACACAGTCGCCCTGATTCTTAAACGATAGACCTTCTCGCGTTTTCAGTGTTTTCCAGCCATATTTTTTGCACTCATCTTTGCTGAAAATTGTATATGAAGAGCTGTACTCAAAATCATACACAGTGTCGTTGATCGTGACGCCATCGACTCGAGTCTCAAATCCTGCAGCATTTGGTCCAAGATTAACTGCGTGTCCAACAACCTGAGCGGTTGGGAAAAAGGCAAGGATATCATCAACCGTATAATACGACACACTCCCTGCGCCGCCAATTACTTCACCAAATCCACCAACATAGCTTTTTGATGCTTGGAAAAATCCGCTACGAACATCCCATTGCTGCCAGACGCCATTCTGCACAGGAGTAGCTGACTGATTGAACATCAGCTGAGTGCTTGGCTGGTATGTAAATGTTACTTCGGAATCAGCGGCGTCGCTCAACATAAGATCAAGCTGAAATGTAGCATTGCCATCGGCTGGGACTGAAGTAATTTGCTTTGTCCAATAGCTTGCAGCTGTTAGCTCGGATAGTGGCAAGCTAGCGAGGCGTCCTAATGATGCACGCGATTCCACCTCGGCACTCGTAGAGAGCTTGAGGGAGCCGTCGCCGAGCCCAGCGGGAGCGCCGTCGGTCACAAACTCGACGACCCCACCGGCGTCGGCCACCTCTTGTGTCCATTCACCAGGCGCGACAGGCGTGACAGGTGAGCTGGTGAGTGCAAACAGAGTCGGAGCAGCCGCGATCGCCAAAACAGCAGCAACAAGTGTAGCTTTTGTAATAGTTTGTACTATTTTCATTTGTTTTCCTTTTTTGTTTTTTAGTGGGTTGGTGTCTATTATAAACCAGCGTAGGCTCTAGCGCTATACAAAATCGCGGAATAACGCGACCGTCGGCATGCATCTTGTGAAAAACCCCTCTATCAGATAAAATATGCAGGAGTGTGGCTCTTTAGCTCAGTTGGTAGAGCAGCGGCCTGAAGAGCCGCGTGTCCCCAGTTCGAGTCTGGGAGGAGCCACCAAAGCAAAACACTCTAGCTTGTCTAGGGTGTTTTACTTTGGCTTGAGCGTCCGCTCAAGAGATTCGAACTGCAGTTCGGCGTAGCGAACAAATA
>Ga0073899_10004797_pt1 | contig 11815 bp, 8 predicted proteins | sample KloWWTmetaKNB5Ph_FD_88975 | JGI IMG/M metagenome (GOLD analysis project Ga0073899, IMG submission 88975) | Active sludge microbial communities from Klosterneuburg, Austria, studying microevolution and ecology of nitrifiers - Klosterneuburg... | ecosystem: Engineered > WWTP > Aerobic digester >...
CACCTCGGCAGGCGCCGGGGGCAGCGCCACCAGGGGCAACGGCACCACCAGCTTCTCACCCGGACCCAGCACCGGGCGGCCCGCCGGGAGCTTCTTCTTCGCCACCAGCCGCTCGAGGTCGCGGGTCGAGAGAAAGCGTTCGTCGGCCAGGCGACCCGCACGCTCGAAGACGACCCGCACGCTGAGCGTGCCGTCAGGCGTCTTCGGATCGAGCACGGACAGCTCCAGAGGGTCGACCCCTTCGTGCACCAGCGCGAGATCGATCACGGCGTTCGGGCCGTCCATCCGCGCCCGCGAGGCCACCGACAGGGCCGCCAACGGGCGTTTTTTGGCCGAATCGATCAACCCGCGCAACAGCAGGCGGAGCGCGCCTCCACCCTCGTCTTTCGAAGTGAGCGACAGCTCGGCGCGGCGCGCGCCGTGCGAAAGCCGCAGGTGACCCGAACCGTCGGCAGTGAGGCCGGGCTCGTCATGGCGATCGAGCAGCGAGTGCTCCCCCACGAGGGACGCGAGCTCGGCTCGCTGCTGGGGCGTGGGCCGCACGGCGAAGAAACCGACAGGCCCCCAGGGGTCGGCGCGCCCTGCCTTCTTCAACACGAGCCGCGCGAGCCCCTCGCCCGCGACCGCCAGCTCGAAGCTCTCGGGTGGGCGCGTGGATTGGACGGCGTAGTCGACCTCGAGACCGCGGCTTTGCGGTGCTTCGGCGGGCGGCTGCCGAGCACAGGCCACCAGCGCCAGGGCCGCCGCCCCCACGGCGAATCGAGCAGTGTGACCCATCGTCAGCCCGTGCCCGCGCCAACCCGACCGCTGACGCTGGCGCTGGCTTGCACGCTCACGTTGATCCGCACCGAGGCCTGGACGGAAGCGTGGGCCGCCGCCGCGACGCACGCCACGGCCTGCGCGCCCGCGTTGCCGATGACCTTGGGCAAGCGGCCGCCGACGTCGACCACCACCTTCACGTCGCCCAGCACGCGCTTGCCGAGCCCGACCTCGGCCTGGATCAGGTAGGGCAGGTTGGCCCGCAGCGTGGCCGCCAGGCGCATGGCCAGGTCCACGTTCTGCCCAACGTTCACGTTCACCTGCCCCGGCGTGCACTGGGCACGCAGGCTGGCGCGAGCGCTGCAACTGGCCTGACACTCACCGGAAGCGCTGGGGCCCTGCACGTGGCCCTCGCACTTCGGCGACTGCCACTGGCCCTGGCACTTGGCGTGACAGGTGGCATCGCAGCTGCCGGTGCAGGTGCCGTTACAGGTGCCCGTGCAGCGCCCCTGCGCGTCCACCGCGCTGCACTGCCCGTTGCAGGTACCGTTGCAGCGGCCTTCGCAACGCCCTTCACAGGTGCCCTGACAATAGCCAGACAGGCGGGCTGGCTCGCACTGCGCGACGATCTGCCCCGGATCGACCTGCACGTTGCACTGCCCTTCGCACTGGGCCTTGGCCTGGAAGTCGGCCTGGCAGGCGGGCGGCTGCGCTTGCACCTGGATCTGGATCCCCTGCCGCAAGATCCAGTCGATCTGCCCGGCCAGCGCGCCGCACGCGGCCTTGGCCGAGGCGCCCGGATCGTCGTTCTTGGGCGCCATGGCCGCGTCGGGGATGCCCAGGTCGCGACCCATGTTCTTGCAGGCCGTGGTCGCCAAGAGTTCCATCTGCACCGAGGCCTGCATGAGATCCTTGGTCGCGGCCACGAACGCGCGCACCTCCCCGTTTGCCTTGGCGTTGGCCGAGAAGCTCATCTGCATCGGGTCGCCCGAGCCCAGCGCCGGGCAGGCCGCGCCGCCCAGCGCGCCGAACTTGCCGTCCATGCAGCTCGCGCTGACGACCACCAGAACCAGGGCGAAAACCAGATGAAGCAGGCGCATGCCCGGGAGCCTGTCCGGGCCACCGACGCGGCGCAAGTCCCCCCGCGCCTGCACGGCCTGCGCTACCCTCGACCGCCGGTGATGCCCCCGCAGAAACCCTACCTCGATGGCACGCGCCCGCTGTGCTTCGCACAGCGGGTCGGCGCGTCGCTCTGGCCCGAGAACACGCTGGTGGCCCTGCGCGGCGCCATCGAGCTGGGGGTGACCCACCTCGAGACCGACGTGCACCTGACCCGCGACGGCGAGCTGGTGGTCTTCCATGACGCGCGCCTGGAACGCACCACCGACGGCTACGGGCCGATCCGCGACTTCACCCTGAGCGAGCTGCAAGAGCTCGACGCGGGCTTTCGCTTCTCACCCGACGGCAAGAGCCGCCCCTGGCGGGGCAAGGGCCTACGCATCCCGCGGCTGTCGGAGGTGTTCGAGCTCGACCCGCACGTGAGGCTCAACGTCGAGATGAAGCAGAGCGGTGTGGGCCTGCCGCAGGCGCTGTGGCGATTCATCGAGGAGCGGGGCGTTCACGATCGGATCCTGGTGGCGGCCGCGGAGCTCGGCCTTGGCCGCGAGTTCCGGAAGATCGCCCGCGGGCGCGTGGCCACCAGCGCGTCGGCGCTGGAGGTGGTCGAGCTGTGGGCCGCGGCTCGGGTGGGCCTGGGTCGCGTGATCCCCATCGCCTACGACGCGCTGCAAGTGCCGCCGAGCCAGTACGGGCTCGAGGTCGTCACCGAGCGGTTCGTGGAGCTGGCCCATGCCCGCGGTCTGCACGTGCACGTCTGGACCATCGACGACCCCAGCGAGATGCGCCGGCTGATGGCGCTGGGGGTGGACGGGCTGATGAGCGATCGCCCCGATGTTCTGCTCGAGGTGGTGCGGGCGCCATGAATCCCCACCCGCCCCAGCCGCCTCCCACCGCCGCACCGGGTCCGGTCGGCGGCTACGGGCTCGCGCTGCCTCCGGGCGTGAGCGTCGAGAGCGCGTATCAGAAGCCCGGCGGCGGCAGCGGCAGCGAGCCGCTCGGCCTGGTCGGCTTGATCTTGGGCGTGCTCAGCTTGCCGCTGTACCTGTGCTGTGGCGGGCTCTCGCTGGTCTTGAATCTGGTGGGGCTCGGTCTGGGCGTGGCGGGCATGGCGCGGTCCCGCGGCGGGGGCCAAGGGCGCGCGGTGGCGATCGCCGCCGTGGCGGTCAACGGCCTGCTCTTGCTGTTGAACGTCCTGGCGCTCGTGTTCGTGTTCGGCGTGATGGGCTTCGGGCTCTTGAGCCCGTGAGCGCCGCGCACGAGCTCGGCCCACGCAGCGCAGTTCGACCCCTGCGCCAACCGCAGCTGCTACGCTCAAGCCAAGACCGCCAAGACCGCCAAGGCGGCGCGAAGCAGCGGCTCGACGTCGAGGGCAGCGCCTTCGTTGCGCACCCGCGCGATGGCCTGCTTCGCTTGCTTCGAGCGGAAGCCCAGGTTCGTCAGCGCTGACAACACCTTGGCGCACGTCTTGTCTTCGGCTTGCTTCTTCGCGATGTGCGCTTCGCCGAAGACCTCTCGCGCGCGATGGGCATTGTGAGCCTTGCAGAGCAAAGCGAGATTGTGGACCGTGGGCGGGCCTCCAAGCGCGAAGGGCCGCGTGTGCTCGAGGGTGAGGTAGCGCTTCTCACTGCAGCGGTGACCGTGTTCGTCGACGAAGGTGCACTGGAATCCATCGCGCTCCCACACCGCGCGCGAGACGTCGACCGGCACGTGTCGTGACCCCTCCCCGGGACTCCGCCGCGTTCGAGGCTTGCCGGCGCCCATCCGCCGCTTCAGCTCTGCGGCGAGGAGCTCGTCGATGGCGCGCTCGAACAGGGACGCCAAGTCCCCGGACGACACGGCATGACTCAGGAGGTTCTGCGCGAGCTCGAGCTTCTGGCGAAGCTCGGCGCTGGCCGTGAACTCGACGCGGAAGCCCGCCGCCGAAAGCGGCTCGACCCGTGCTCTTGGTGGCGCCGGCTCGGGAGAGGCCGGAACGGTCGGCGCGGACTGCTCTGACAGCGTGACGGGTCCCGAGCTACCCTGCTCGAGCAGGGTTGGTTGCAGCGGAGTGACGCTCGGCAGCACGTCAGGGCGGGGGAACCGGCGAGCCAGGAGGGCCTCGATTTCCCTCCGGGTCTTCCCCCGTGCTTCGGCGAGCAACTCGTGCACGTTCGCCTCCGTCACCTTGGGGCACAGCAATGCGAGGCCGGTAAGGTGAACGGATCCCATCTCGAGCGCCTCGAGCGCTGCGGGGAACTGCGAGCAGAGGCGGGCCACCTGAAGCCGGGTGTGAGCCTCGTTCTCGGAGTAGCCCAGCCGCTCGATGCAGAACGTGTACATCGAGGAGCACGCCTCGGCGAGGTAGAGGCGCCGACGCTCGACCTCCGCGAGATGGGCTATCACTTCGGCGATGGCGCGGCGCTCGATGCCGCGGACCTCGGGAAGGCGGGCGAGCAGTTCTCGATCGCTGAGGGCAGAGACGAGCGCGTTCATGCTTCTCGCATACCATGTGTTTTTCTGACCTCGCTGCTGACGCCGAGCGCGCGCTTCGAGCACCAAAACAGCGCGAAAGCCGCCTCGCGCACGAACGCTTCAGGGCGCGCATCGTCGCGTGAGCGGGAGGGCGTTCGAGCGATGCATCTCGATCTCGCGAAGCGAGGGCGCGCAGATCGCGTCAAGAACAAAATGGAGAATCGGCGCTCGGAAAGGACGGGAACGACGGTCGTAGCTCGGCCCACCCCACTCTGGGCCGAGCACGGAAGACCTCGGATGTCTCGGCAGCGGCAGCGCCGGACACGGGCGGGCCTTTGCGAACTCCCCAGCGCACCGCTCGAGAGCCGCTTCGGACTCGAGCGCCTGCAGCTGCGCTCCTCTCGTGGTCCCATGGCGCCCCCGCGCACGAGCCCGTGGCTGCGGTGCCGCCAACCGTCGCCACCCTCGCTCGAGCATCCGATGGGCGAGCGGGCTTCGCGCTCGCCTTCGGCTGGCCGCGCGCCACTCGCAGCCAGCCCCAGGCTTTCAGTCGGCGCCGCTGTCAGGCGGCGGCTGCGACAGGCAAACCTGCGGCCCGTCGTCGCCGGCATCCGGCGGCGGCGGCGAGAGGCACGGCTGCGCCCCCGCAGAGCCGCCGGTGCTGCTGCCGCCCGCGCCGGCGGTGCCGCCGCTGCCACCCGTGGCGCCGCCGCTGCCACCGCTGGCGCCACCCGACCCCGAAACGGCAGCGGTGCCACCGCTGCCGCCGTCGTCGGTGTCGCCGCCGCACCCGGTGATCGCCACCGAGGCCACACCCGCGCTCGCCAGCGCCGCCGCGATGAAGCGGGCGCGGCGAGCCATGATCAACCGCTTGGCGTCTCCGTCGCTCATGACACGGTGATGATGCGCCGAGCCGGCGCCGCTGTCATTCAGTGTTTCTCGGTGAACACCCGTTCGGCCGGCACGCCCAGCTCGCCGACCAGCTTGGCGACGCACTCGACGACCATTTCGCCCACCCCACACACGTAGACGTGGGCGCCAGCCAGGGGCACGACCAGCTCGGCGAGGTGAGCCTGCACCCGGCCGGTGCGGCCGGCCCAGCCGTTCTGCGGCTGGCTGACGATCGGCTCATAGCGCAGGCGTGCGTGCGCCTGGCACAGCGCTTCGAGCTCGGCCCGCCACAAGAGCTCGAGCTCGGTGCGCGCTCCTGAGAGGAGGAGCAGCGGGCTCACGCCGCCGGACGCGAGCGCCTGTTGCACGATGGCGCGGATCGGGGCCAGGCCGGTGCCGGTGGCGACGAACACCTCGGGGCAGCCCTCGGGGTCGCGGCGCACGAAGCTGCCCTTCGGCCCGAACACGTCCACGGCGCCACCGACCACGACGTCGTCCAGCGCGCCGCCGCGGAGCACCGCCAGCTCGAACTGACCCGGACGGGCGGGGTCGGGCATGCTGGCGATGGAGAACGGCGTGCGCCGCTCGTCGCCCGCGGGCGCCACCTCGACGTATTGCCCCGGCACCCAGTCGAGCGGCTCGGGGCCGAGCGTGGCCAGCGTGAGCCCGCGGACGCGCGGTGAAAGCGTGGCCTGCGCCACGAGCTCGGCTCGAACCTGACGCGGCTCCGGGAAGGTCATGGGGGCCTCCCATAGTCCAAGGCACGAGCGGACCGCAACGGCAGTCGCTGTGGTAGCCTGCGCCGCGTCATGCGGCCGATTTCCAAGCTTCTGATCGCAAACCGAGGCGAGATCGCTCTCCGCATCCAGCGAACCGCCCGCGCCATGGGCATCAGCACCGTCGCCGTCCACTCGGACGCGGACGCGCGGGCACCCTTCGTTCGGGCCGCCGACGAGGCCGTGCGCATCGGGCCCGCGCCCAGCGCCGAGAGCTATCTGCGCATCGATCGCATCGTGGACGCCGCACGCCGGACCGGCGCCGACGCGGTGCACCCGGGCTTCGGCTTCCTGGCCGAGAACGCCGAGCTCGCGCTGGCCTGCGAGCGCGCCGGGCTGCTGTTCGTCGGCCCAAGCCCCGAGGCCATCGCCAGCATGGGCTCCAAGAAGGCTGCCAAGCGCCTGGTGGCCGGGGCCGGCGTGCCGGTGGTGCCCGGCGCCGAACCCGACGACCAGTCCCCCGAGTCGCTGGCCAAGCATGCGCGCGCCGTGGGCTACCCCCTGCTGCTCAAGGCCAGCGCCGGCGGCGGCGGCAAGGGCATGCGCGTCGTCGCTCGCGACGAAGATCTGGCAGCGGCCATCGAGGGCGCAAAGCGCGAGGCGAAGAACGCTTTCGGCGACGACACCTTGCTGGTCGAGAAGTACATCGAGCGGCCGCGGCACGTCGAGGTGCAGATCCTGGGCGATCGACACGGCAACCTGGTGCACCTGTTCGAGCGCGAGTGCTCGATCCAGCGCCGGCATCAGAAGGTGATCGAAGAGTCGCCCTCACCCGCGCTGGACGAGAGGCTGCGGGCCGCCATGGGCGCCGCGGCCGTGTCGGTGGGAAAGGCGGTCGGCTACGAGAACGCCGGGACCGTCGAGTTCATCTTGAGCCAAGACGGCGCGTTCTACTTCCTCGAGGTCAACACCCGGCTCCAGGTCGAGCACCCGGTCACCGAGTGCGTGACGGGCATCGACATCGTGCGCGAGCAGCTGCTGGTGGCCCAGGGTGAGGCGCTGTCGTTCCGCCAAGCCGACCTGACGCAGCGCGGGCACGCGATCGAGTGCCGGCTCTATGCCGAAGACGCCGACAACCAGTTCTTGCCGACCACCGGCACGCTGGTCGACTGGCACGTCCCCGACATGCCCGGGCTGCGGGTGGATTCGGGCGTCGAGACCGGGTTCGAGGTCGGCATTCACTACGATCCGATGCTGGCCAAGGTGATCGCGCACGCGCCCAGCCGGGGGGAGGCGATCCAGAAGATGATCGGCGCGCTGGCCCGGCTCTCGGCCGAAGGCCTGGTCACGAACCGCGAGTTCCTGCTGCGCGTCCTCACTCACCCCGAGTTCCGCGCCGGCGCGACCCACACGCACTTCATCGAACAACACCTGGCCGAACGGCCCGACGACCCGTCCCGACCCGAGCGCGAGCGCTGGGCCGCGGTCGCAGCCACGCTTTCGGGCCGCGACCAGCGCCTCCGATCGCGCGACGTGCTCGGCGGGCTCACGCCCGGCTTCCGCAACAACCCCACCGGCCGCGAGTGGGTCGAGTACCGCCTGGCCGATCGTCACGTGCGCGTGGAGTACGCCACCCTCGGCAGGGCCAGCCTGGCGGTGAGCTTCGACGGCAGCGAGCACGCGGTTCGCGAGGTCAGCGTCGACGGCGTTCACGTGAGCTTCGAGGACGAAGCGGGCGTGAGAAGGAACTTCCGCGTCAGCCAGCGCTCCGACCACTGGTACGTGCACGCGCAGAGCGGCTCGTTCACCTTGGTCGAGCTGCCGCGCTTCCCCGAGAAGCAGATGGCGGTGGCGCCCGGCGCGTGCGTGGCCCCGATGCCCGGCAAGGTCGTGAAGGTGGTCGCGCTCGAGGGCACGGCCGTCGCCGCCGGCGACGTGCTGCTGGTGCTCGAGGCGATGAAGATGGAGCACTCGGTGAAAGCGCCCGAGGCTGGCGTCGTGAAGCAGCTCTTGGTGTCCGAGGGCGAACAGGTCGAAGCCGACGCCGTGCTGGCCGTGGTGGGGGCCCCCGACTGACTCAGTGCCCTCGCCAGCGCCACACCAGCACCGCCGCCACCCCCAGCACCACGACCGCCAGCACGCTCACCGCCACCGCAATGGGCAAGAGCACGCTGCGCGGCTTGCCCGGTGGCCGCTGCCGCGGCGGCGGCTCGAGCGACAACGGCCGGGTGGGCTCCCGGCCGGAAGGCGGCGCCAGCAGCTGCGTGGGCACCTGTCCCGAAGGCAGCTCGGCCTCGGGCACGGCGTGCGGCACCGGGGCAAGCGGCGCGGTCGACAGACGCGGCGTCAGACGTTCGAGCTCGCTCAGCATCTCGAGGCCCAGCTGAAAGCGCGCCGCGGGGTCCTTGTCGACTGCGCGGCGGATCATCTTTCCGAGCACCGAGCGCTCGACCGCGTCGGGCAGCGGAACCGGCCCGGGGCCGAGCTGGGCCTGCGCCGCTTCGAGCGGCGTCCCGCGGACCACCGGGTGCCCGCACAGCATCTCGGCCAGCATCATGCCCACGGCGTAGAGGTCCATGCTGGGGTGAGGCGGCTTGCCCAAGATCTGATCCGGCGGCATGTAGCGCGGCGTTCCGATCACCATTCCGGCGGCGGTGAGCGGCGCGCTCTCCAGGCTCTTGGCGATGCCAAAGTCGAGGACCTTCACGAACTCCGACTCGCCGGCGTAAGTGCAGAGGAACACGTTGCCCGGCTTCATGTCGCGGTGCACCACGCCCAGCGCGTGGGCTTCCATCAGGCTCTTCAGGATCTGGCCGGCGATCTTCGCGGCGCGCTGCTCGGAGAGCGGGCCCTCGCGCTTGAGCGCCGCTTCGAGGGTCTCACCGATGAGTAGCTCGTAGACGATGAACGGGCTCGGCCGGTGGCCGAGGTCGAAATCGAGCAGGTGCACCGTGTTGGGGTGAGTCAGCTGCCGCGCCAGCTCGGCCTCGCGCTGGAAGCGCGCCCCGCCGGCGGCGTCGACGCTGTCGGCGCTCATGATCTTGATGGCCACCTCGCGCCCGATGCGTAGCTCGGTGGCGCGGAACACCTGGCTGAAGCCGCCGTGACCGATCTCCGCGTCCAGCCGGTAGCGCTGGGCGAGGACCATTCCGGGCGCGGGGATGACCTGTTCCAAGCCCGATCGTGCTACCGCCTGTGACCCGCGCGACGCAAGCGCTGCTTTCGAGCGGCCCATTCGTTACCATCCACTCGATGCGAATGCGGCTCAGCTGGCTCGCTTGGTCGCTCGGGCTGATCGGCTGCGGGCAAGACGAGCGCGCGCCGGCACCCGGCAGCGGCGACCCGCCGTGGGTGCCGGCGCCCGAGAGCTGCGACGCGCCGAACCTGGACGACCCCAGACAGTTCCGCGACTGCTCGCTGGGCAGCGGGATCTTCGGTCGCTGGGTGATCGACGACCGGGGGCGGCCGGCCTACGACTATCGGCTCGACCAGCACGCGGACGCCCGCGCCGCGTATCCGGTGAGCGAGCGCGCGCCGGACGGCGAGGCGCTGGATCGCCGCGACCATTGGGCGGCCTTCGGCAACCACCGCGTCAACGCCCACGTCTTCAACGACGGCATGATCGAGCTGGTCACCCAGGATCGCGGCGTCGAGTACCTGAACAAGCTGGACGAGTCGAAGCAGGCGTTCGCCGGCGGCTTCGGCTGGCTGTCGGACGGCGACGAGCGCTGGTGTACGGCGTACAAGTGGCGTCCGAATTCGGCCCGTACCACTCGGCGCTTCGGCATGGGCCATGCCGAGAGCAGCATCGAGCATCGCGGGGTGCGCGCGACGCGGGTCACCGCGGCGGCGAAGGGCAACGTCGCAGCGATCGTGAGCGACGTGACGCTCGAGAACCTGAGCAGCGAGGCCAAGACCCTGACCCACTGGGAATACTGGGACGTGTTCCGACGCCCGATCGAGATCAACTGGATCGCGTCCGGCGAGAGCTTCGCGCTGGCGCCGAGCATGGCCCGTGACACCCGCGACGCCCGGAACGACTGGTTCGAGGAAGAAGCGAGCTTCGATCCCGCGCACCATCGCCTCGAGCTCCGGCGCAGCTGGGCGGGCGACGCCGTGCGCCCGAAGATCGACGAGCCCAGCGCCGCGGACCACTACGCGAACAGCCCGTTTCTGGCGGCGCCCCTCGGAGGTATCTCGGACGTGCTGGTGGACCAGGCGGCGTTCTTCGGCGCCGGCACGGTCGCCGCGCCCGACGGCGTGCTGTTCGACGTCGGGGGCGCCGGCCTCGAGCCGTTCAGCCGCGCACCGGTGAGCGGCACGGGGCAGCCGCACGTGTTCGTGATGAAGAGCGTGGTGGTGCTCCCCCCCGGCGGCTCCGAGCGCCTGCGGTTCGTCTATGGCTACGCGGCCGAGGGCGAAGAGTTCCCCGACGCGCCCAGCTGGCACGACCCCAGCTTCAGCGCGAGGGACCAGCAGGCCGACGAGCTCTCGGACCGACTGCTGTACTTCGCCGAGCAAAGCGCCCCCGAGCTGTCGCGCGAGCTGGCCTGGCACGCCTACCAGGTCGAGGCCTCGGTGGGGCGCCGCGACTACTGGCAGGGCCCGGTGGTGCCGCAAGGCTCGGCCTACCTCTACTTGCACGGCGCGGACGGCGCGGCACGCGACCTCGGGCTGTTCACCCTGCCGCTGGTCTACACCGACCCGCCCCTCGCGCGCGCCGAGCTGCGGCTGTTCATGGGCATCCAGTTCGCGGACGAGCGATTCTCGTACGCGTTCCAGGGGCACGGCATGCTCGACGACGCGGGCATCCACTCCGCGCCCAGCGATCTGCCGCTGTTCTTCCTCTGGGCGCTGGGCGAGTACCTGGGCGCCACCGGCGACCTGGCGTTCTTCGACGAGAAGGCACCCTACTGGCCGCGCACGGCGCGCCCGGGCGCCACGGTGTGGGATCACACCGCCGGCGCACTGAAGCATCTGTTCCAGGCGGTCGGCACCGGCGAGCACGGCCTGATCCGCATCGGCACCGGGGACTGGAGCGATGGCATCGTGATGGAGGCTCCGGACCGCGAGCTGGCCATCGCGAAGGGCGAGAGCGTTCCCAACACCCAGATGGCCGTGGCCGTCTTGCCGCGCATCGCGGATCTGGTCGAGCCCCGGGCCCCCGAGCTGGCGCAGGAGATCCGAGCGCGCGTCACGGCCTACCGCGCGGCCCTCGAGCAGGCGCACAACGGCGAGTTCTTCTACCGCTGCTATTTCGGCGACGGCACGCCGCGCTACGACCAGACCATCAATCTGGAGTCGCAGATCTGGGCGCTGATCGGCGACACCTTCGACGCCGGGCTGTCGCGCGCCAAGCTGACCCAGAACGTTGCCGAAAAGCTCGACGACCCCTCGCCCATCGGGGCCACGCTCACGCCCGGAGGGCAGGTCTGGCCCGCCATCAGCGCGCCGCTCACCTGGGGCTATTCGCGCTCGGACCCGGCGCGAGCCTGGAAGCACTTCACCAGGAACACCATGGCGGCCCACGCGCAGGCCTTCCCCGAGAGCTGGTACGGGATCTGGAGCGGACCCGACGGCGTGAGCAGCCAGAGCGGCTGGGCCTGGAAGAGCCAGGTGACGCCCATGACCGACTTCCCCGTGCAGAACAACAACTATCATGCGATGCCGCTCTTCGCTGCGCTCAAGATCGCCGGCGTCGAGGCGAACTCTGCCGGGGTCGTGATCTCACCGCGCGTCCCGAGCCGCAGCTTCACGCTGGCCACGGCGCTGGTCGAGATCTCTCAGCGGGGCGCGTCGCTCCGCGGCCGCTATCGGCCAGGCGGCACCAGCCCGCGGCAGCTGGTGGTGCAGGCGCCGAAGGGCGAGCAGGTGAAGAG
>Ga0073899_10004798_pt1 | contig 11814 bp, 13 predicted proteins | sample KloWWTmetaKNB5Ph_FD_88975 | JGI IMG/M metagenome (GOLD analysis project Ga0073899, IMG submission 88975) | Active sludge microbial communities from Klosterneuburg, Austria, studying microevolution and ecology of nitrifiers - Klosterneuburg... | ecosystem: Engineered > WWTP > Aerobic digester >...
CGAGTTTTCTCGGCGCACAGATTAGAATAAATATCCCTCCTCCAGCATCACAGATGAGGTCGAATCCCTCTTATCTAAAGATTCGGATGTACTCATCTAAGATAAAAAGTCTATTCCGGCTGAATCCAGTTATCTCTTTTAAGATACCAATTGGCTCACTCGCTAATGCGGATATCAAAGGGCCTGCATTTGATTTAGAGATACCAAGCAATCTGGAAGCCTGCGGGACACTTACCACTGGGCTAGCATACATATATTCAATTAACTTGTTGGCATTCTCTGCACGTCGCCCAAGTGTGACTACTTTTTTGGCGTATGCAGATCTTAGCTCCATAATATTCTCAAACCTCTGCTTACTAGATGTGGCGGATGCGATGACGCCCTCAAGAAAAAATTTCAGCCAGTGGTCTAGATTATTATGCGATCTTACTTCGGTGAGGGCGTCGTAATATGAAGCCCTATTTTTCTCAAAGAAGTCAGACATATACAGTGTTGGCTTTGTTAAAATACCGTAGTTAATTAGCTGTAGTGTTATCAGCAAGCGACCAATTCTTCCATTGCCGTCCGCATAAGGGTGAATTGTCTCAAACTGATAGTGTGTTATAGCAATCTTAATCAATTTTGGTAATGAAATCGTGTTATTGTGCCAAAAAGTTTCTAGATCACTAAGCAGTTCTGGCAAAATATCTACGTGTGGGGGAATAAACACGGCCGAATTAACTGAGGCACCGCCTATCCAGTTTTGCCGCGTCCTAACCTTTCCCGGAGTTTTTCCATCACCTCGAGCTCCTTTTAGTAATACTGCGTGCGCTTCATTGAGTAGTCGCATAGACAATGGTAGGTCACTAAGCCTTGCTATTGCCGTGTTGAGGGCTTTGATGTAATTCTGTACTTCTCGCCAATCATCACGTCTTTCAGGTGAGACGTCCTCTTCGTCCAATACCACATCATCAATATCCGTATGCGTGCCTTCTATGCGAGAAGACTGGAGTGCCTCCTTGCGTACGTGCATGCTAATAAAGAAATCAACGTCGGGCACAATATGCAAATATGCATTTAGCTCACCAACGAGTCTCATCGCCTCTTCGTTTAGTTCAAATATCTTGTTCTGAATTATAAATTCCTTATTTAGGCTGTTCGGCACAAAGCACTCGTATTCGCCAATCTGATTCGCGAGTTGCCGCCTATAACTACCTGCTATGTATTCTTTGGAGCTAATCATGATTATGATAGTAGCATAGTTCTGTTTATCTTGTCAAACAGTACTATAAGTATTCTTAGTTCTACTAGACAAACATACTGGCCATAAATATGAGATTAGTCGCTCCGCTACTCGGCCCTTGCGAAGACCACGGCTACGACTTTTTTGGCTCCGGCTTGCTTGATTGTCCGGGCAGAAGACTCTAGTGTCGCGCCTGTTGTGAGCACGTCGTCGACCAATACCACTGTTTTTCCCGCGAACAGATGAGTATTTTTTGTCCTGAACCCTTCATGCATGTGCTCCAGCCGAGCTTTTTTGCCAGAGCCTACCTGATGAGACTTGGTCAAACGTCGGAGAATAGGAGCGGACCGAATACCACTTATTTTGGAGATCTGTTTTGTCATCACGCTCGCTTGGTCAAAGCCACGCTCGCGCCTCCTACTTGCAGTAGTGGGGATGTGGGCAATTATAGTTTGGTCTTTTTCAAGAAACGGTAGTCTTGTAGCCATTAAATCCCCGATTTCGCTGGCAGTTGATGCCGACGGATGATATTTCATATACACTACCAGGTCCTTTGCCAGACCCGAATACCCGCTGACCACCCAAAGCGCACTAACTGCGGTCTTTTTAGCGCATTTACTGCATGTTAGGCCACCTAGACTAGGCTTTTTGCACCTATAGCACTGGTCGGGGAACGACAGCAATTCGCTACAATCTGCGCATATACTTCGGCCTTCTAGGCCACACCCGACACAGCTATCGGGAGTGAGAAATTTCAAAATTGTTTTGAGCGGCTTCATAATTACCTGCAAGATTTAGGTGTTGTTAAACTTATGTTGTAAATCATAACGCTGGTATTTGCAATAGTAGGCTAAACACAGATATACTGATCTATAAGATAAAAATCTCGAAAAATTTTATAGATAAGTGGAGGGTACTAACTTATGGCACGTCGCAATACAGATGATGAGCTACTTATGGAAGATGAGCTGTCGGCAGCCTTTCTTGGTGATGATTTAGCAGTTGAGGGTATGGAGCAAACCGAAGAGATTTCAAATGCACAGTCCAACGAATGGGACGAAGAAGAAAACATGGTCCCCGGCCAGTTGGCTCTCGATGTATACGAAACAAAGGAAAAACTTATTGTCAAAGCCCGAACTGCCGGCGTCAACAAGAACGATCTTGATGTCAGCATCGCAGACAATACGCTCACAATCCGCGGCACACTATCCGCCGGAGAAGAGGCAGATGTCGAGAATTACTTCCTTCAGGAATGTTATTGGGGTGAATTTAGCAGAAGTATCGCGCTCCCAATACCCGTCAAGGAAGACGAAATCGAGGCTGTTCTAAAGGAAGGTGTTCTAACAATTGCCTTTACTAAGGTTAAACAAGACACCGTCAAGAAGATTCAGATTCTTTAGTCACCATTACTAAAGTAGGGTAGGCCCTCTCGGTAGAGAGGGCCTTTTTTATGCACACTGGCCCGTTGCACAAAAAAGCCTCCGAATGGAGGCCTTTTCATTAGATTTAGGCAACAACTACAGTTGAGTGGTTGAGTTCACCCGGTTAAGGACGAAGCTGACAATTACCTGCGCAAGCGCTACAACCACAAGGCCGACTACTGCGTAGAGAATCATATTCTTTGCCGCACCGACGCCCGTGCTGTCACCGCCAGATGTGATGTACTTAAGACCTGCTGAGATTAGCATAAATACAGAGATAAGTCCGACGATGATCTGAAAGATCTGAATCGCCAGCTTGATCGTATCATTGATCTTGTCGTCAGCACCAGTAGTTGAAGAGCACCCTTGACCAGTAAGGTCACCAGTCGTGCCACAGTTAATCGCACCCGTAGCAGTACCGCTGTCGGTCCCGACGCTTTGTGCGAGCGCTACAGGGGCTAGAGCACCGGTTGCAAATGTGACAGTGCTAAGTACGCTGAGTAGAAACATTTTAATCTTAGAAGTCATGTTATTTATTCCTTTGTTATCTTATATTTACTTTTATTTATATCATGTGCGCTTATGAATGCACAATTCCTAGACTGATTCTACTCTGTTTAGCACAAAGCTAACAATTACCTGCGCAAGCGCAACCACTACCAAACCGATTGCAGCATAGAGTATGCGGTCTTTGGCGGTCTTGGTTTTGCCTGCGTCACCGCCAGATGTGATGTAGCCTAGGCCAGCAGTAATAAGCACGAATACCGAGATGATACCGACGATCATTTGCAGAATCTGGATTGCAAGCTTGACGACACCCTGTACGCTTGTCTCGGCAGTCGCGTCACAACCGCCGCCATTTGCAAAGTTTACTCCGCTACATACATCATCAGTTGATATGGCGTAGGCCATTGAAGGTGCGGCCAAGAAGCTTATGCTGGCAAGTGCTGTCATTAATAGTAATTTAAGTCGTTTCATAGTTCTCCTTATTTAATTGATCATAATTTCGATAACACATAGTAAACAATAACTCTGGCCACCGCTGCAACCGCAACGCCAATCGAGGCATAGATTATGCCATTCTTTGCCGACGCAGTTTTTGCTGGGTCGCCGCCAGAGTTAACGTAGCGCAGTCCAGAAATTATCAACATAAATACCGCAATCACCCCTGTAGCGAGTGCAAAAAAGTTGCCTACTTTCGTAAGTATACCGCTAGGACCAAATAGGGGATTTTCAGTCGTCTTTATCTCTGTGCATAGAGTTGAATTTGCGGCAGCACCGCTACAGCCACCCACATTATTGACGGGGACGCTATCAGGGTCAAATCGTACCGGTTGTGCCATGGCGGTCGCCGGCATTAGCCCGATAGAAATTACTGTGAGTATGCCGAGTAATAATTTTTTCATAGCTCGCCCGTCACGAAGTTAAGTATTGCCGTTGCGCTGATTGCTACGGCTATCCCTATTGCGGCATACATAATCTGGTTTTTCGCTTCAGCAGTCTTAGCAGGGTCACCCCCAGACAAAGTATATTTTGTTCCTGCCCAGATGATTATAATTACGCTGATTCCGCCAAGAATACCTGCTACGAGCTTCATGATGTTTTCCAATAAGTTATCTTCCGTCCTTGGTAGGGGACTGCTTATGACGATTGCTGAGAAAATTGTATATAAGTGATTCATGTATTTTTACTTTGCTAGTGTGTTCCCAAGAAACCCTACGAGGGCGGTTGCTATTGTCACAATTCCAATGCCGATGACGGCATCGAGTAATGTTTGGCGGGCTTTGGCTGCATCGGTCGGGTTGCCTCGACTAGTCACAAACTTAAACCCAGCAAACACAGTATAGCCAAAGGCGATCATGCCCGCCACCCTCAGGAGTATTTCGATGACCGCAATCGCAATAAGCCAGATATCGCCTGGAAAAGCAAACGACGTAACTTCACCCGTTGAACAGTCTACTTCTAGATATTTATACCAAGTAGGAATAGCTTCGAAGAGGCTTCGGCCATCTACCGCACAGTCCGCAGCATGTACCGGTGCGCCGGAAATGGACATCATAACCACCAAAGCAAGTATGAATCGGCTTGATACGGCAAAAATACGCTTAAGCAAAGAAGACTCCTCCTGGTATTAGCCACTGTAGGAACGCATAAAGAACTAGGTAAAGTAGAAATGCCACAAGAGCTCCCCTTATGCGGTTTTTTGCTTTACCAACCGCCGACGGATCGCCCTGTGCCATAGAGTACTGAATACCGGCATATATAATATTGCCGATCACTGCAAGCGCTACGCCGCCAGATATGAAGTTAAATATTGAGTTGAGTAGACCGACTATGCCACAGTTTTCGGCGGTCAGGTCACCTCCAGCAGATTCACAACATTGATTATCGTCTTTTTCGCACTCTTCTGGGCCCTTAGCTTGTGGAATGGAGTTGCCGGAGTTTTCTGTAGGAGCAGTCTCGGCAATAGGCGCACAGATGGTATCGTTGTACCTCAGAGTGTCCGGACATCTGCAAGATGGTGGCCTTGGGCCAGAGCCCGGTACCCACTCTCCGTCACTTGCGGTGCAGTATGACTCTAGCGCTGCGTAGCGCAGTCTTTCTAGGTCGTCACAGCCGGCCTCTTGAAACCTACGACTCTGAAACGTTTGGCCTCCGCTGGTACGCTCGCCGGTATAACAGGCATCATCTTCAGGCTCAGGTACCAGCACGTTTTCGAGGTTAAAGTACGTAATGCGCCCACCCGGGTCTACGCTGCAGCTGGTAGTTGTGGGCTCAACTTGAAGGAATGCGATGGTCGTGTAGCACTTAGCGGGTGCGGCTTTTACAGTACTGGGTATTAAAAGCATTTGAGTAGCCCCCATACTGGCTACTAGGGTGACCGCTAGGGAAATTTTGCTTATGACGGCGACTATTTGTTTTTTCATGGTGTACTTAATAGTTAATTTACCATCTTTCGCCTGCTAGATCAATATCTGATTACGGGTATGCCGTTTTTAGCAAGTTTCTAGTACAATACTATACATACGATGCAACCGAACAATGTTTATTATGGGGGTGGGGCACAGCCTCAGACAGAAAGCAAGCGCCCTTTGTCGCGAAGGAAGTTGCTTTTAATTATCGGGGCAGTCGTTTTGATACTCACAGCAATAATGGGGGTGCTATCCGTATCCGGATCAAAGTCTCAAAGCAAACTCACAGATAGCTTTGTGCAAAAATTCGTGAGCGGAGACGCTAACGGTACCTACGAAATGCTTGCACCAAGCACGAAAAAAACAGAAAGCTTAGAGAACTGGACAGTAAAGGTAAACCTAACAAAAGATTTTTTTACTGAGTACAAACGGGGTGACGTGGTACTGGATCCGCCTCTAGATAGCGCACAGGTCGAAGTAGCAGAGACAGCAGAAGACACAGAAACAATAACTTATGTGGCTCGGGGCAAGGATGGGAAATACGCTTTCACTTTAGTCGTATCGAGCAGTAAAGAGGACCCAGGGATTGTATCATTCGGCTCAGCACCATATATCGATGTTAGAAAGGTCCTAGGACAATAATGATAAAAAAGCATATCAAAAGCCTGTTAGGAATTACGACGGCCTTCCTACTGATTGCGACACCTGTTTTATCGCCGTTTTTCGCTGCAAGAGTAAGTGCAGCACCAGGCCCCTTTAATTTCCCCATAATAACCGGAAACATTTCGTGCAACGTGGTCCTGGAAGCCACCAGCCTTGACGATTGGGTCAGTAACCACGACAACTACAGGATCTTAGAAATGTTTAGGCCAACCAGTATCACTGACGCCAGGTCCCCTGAGCTCGACGAAGAAGCTGGAACTACAGGTTCATCGATCAACCGAATTAATATAGATCTTGAGGCCGGCGAAAACATGATCGCTGCGTACTTTGTGGGTGTAAGCCCCGTAAATGATTACGACTGCCTAGACCAGGGAATTATGTTTCAGGACGAGTCTGATCCAAACTTCTTCTATGGTGTCTACAAGAAGAACCCGTATACAGAGAATGAAGAGTGGGGGCTTAGGACTGGTGAGTATCGCGTAGCGTCAAAATCATTTAGGTTTAACGGTGGGCCCGGGGGCCGAACTGGGGCATGGTACGAGATAAAGAATGTTGGAGATCCCGTAGCTTCACACGTAACATTTACTTCAACATCCCCAGGGACAGGTGGAGGTGGCACAACCGACCCACCAACGACTGGTGGCGGGACCATTTCAACCGGCCCATGTGCCAGCCTGCCACCAGGACCGGTGTATGACTCCTGCTATAACCTAAATGTTCAAAACTTCACGACGGTCACATTTCGGGGTGAAACCTATGCTCTCGAAGAATGGGGGGGCGATAACTTTAAGTACTTATTGACGAACTCCTACGACACGGCTCGTAATACCGCCAATACAAAAACAGACTGTCAGCCATATTTTGAATTCAGCACCGTTGGTGGAACGCTAGATATCAATATCGATCCAGACGGTGATGATATTGGGGGCTTCGTTTCAAAAATGAATGAACTGCCGAATACCATTACCGCTGGTGAGTATACCGACTATGATCTAAGGTGTAACAAGGTTGAAGACCCGTACTTTGCGAGTACAGACGGGAATCCCACATACAACAACCTTACTAATCTCCGGAGGATGCTCGTATATTCTCCTTCTGAGAATAAAGTTGCTTTTATTGGAGGCCTGAACCCCAACAAGACTGAATCTACCGTTGCCAATCTTGAGTTTACCGTGTCGGCAACAAATCCTAATGTATTTGAGTCTAAAAAAATATACGAGAGTTGTGGCGGTGAGGATGGTAAGGCAATTGTCGAGATAAGCGGCGATCTAAAAACAATCGGTACTTCGTGGCGTAGTAGCACGGTTAGAATACCTCAGAAAAACTGTTCGTCCTACCATACGACTCTCAATGCCTTCACGAGGAGCCTAGCAGCGGAGCAGAAGATCGCCGATAATAGTACGAGCGGTCAAACAGCCGCACTGGCGGCGCAGGAAAATGCCGAGCCTGCCGAACCAGAGTCGGTATGTGGCGAAGGTGGAGCACTCGGTTGGATTCTCTGCCCACTACTAACACTACTAGACGAAACAACCCAGGAGCTCGAAAATCAGATCCAAGGCTTTCTATTTGTAGACACTGATCGATTCGACAGAACCACAGATGGCGGTAAGCAAATGTACGCCGCCTGGAGCACGTTTAGGGGGTTAGCGACTGTCATTATAGTAATAATCGCCCTTATGATGATTTTCTCCCAGGCCATGGGAGAAGGCATATTTGATAACTATTCACTAAAAAAGATTTTACCTAGACTCATTCTCGCTGGTATAGGTATACAGCTATCTTGGTTTATGCTCGTGGAATTGGTGAACATATTTAATGTTATCGGCAATGGAATTGGTGGAATAGTACTGACGAATTTTGGACTGACACCAGACACAAATTTGCGGGACATACTCGGCGAAATTACGAAAGAGGCATCGATCGGTGACTTTGCGACCGGTACACTGTTTGTTGGACTTGCGATAGTCGGTCCTTTCTTCTTGGGCGGCCTATTTGCGATTGCCATAGGGGTGGCTGCGGCAGTCTTCGTTGGCCTCATAACGCTTATTGTTCGAGATATGATTATCCTAGTCGGTGTGATTACCGCACCTATCGCAATTGCCATGTCAGTTTTGCCCGGTACTCAAAAAACATCAAAATGGTGGTGGGAATCTCTCGAAAAAGCACTCATGATGTACCCAATAATAATGTTACTGCTCGCGGTAGGTAAAGTAATCGGCGACCTACTCTTCAAGTCTGCTATTCCAACTGGCACCGACGGCATTAAAATGACCTATCTCATAGCCGGAATCATAGCATGGTATATACCATACTTTTTCCTACCAAAAGCCCTCGCGGCTGGCGGATCGGCACTAGGCAAAATCACCGGCTTTGCAGGCGACAAATCAAAGGGCCTATTCGGCAAAGCTAGTAGCTGGAACGATAAGCGCGTTGGTGCAAAGAAAGCATGGAACACTAAGATTAAGGATAATCAGCTAGCTATGCAGGCGGGCTCAGGAAGTAAGATAGCGGCGGCAAGAATGCGAATGCGTAGCGGTCAACCAGTCACCGGAAGGTCATTTAGAAAATCTAAACAAGATGCTATCAACAAGGGATTCCTTTCGCTTCAAGACCAGGCGCATGAAGCCAACACTAAAGATGCAGAACGTATTCTTCAGACAGATACAGGTGCTGCAGGAGTCGCATACCGAAATGCTGGAGCCGACAGTACAGCACTGGTGAGCCTGATACAGAAATCTACTGATGCAGCAGAACGACAGGCGATGATATCACGGCTAATAGCATTAAAGGACGACAAGGCAATGAGGACTTTGATGGCTACCCCTGGAAACGCAACCCCAGAGCTAATTAGGGCAATTAACAAAAATGAGATTGGCCCCGCCTTTGGCGACAAAGCGCCCGATATTGCCAAGGCTACTAGCCTCGATGGCAGGACCTTTACGGTACCGCCAATGGTGAACAAGAGAGAGGTTGGACCAAAGACTCACAGCTGGAGCGATGAAACGTGGAAGCAGGTTCTTGTTGGCTCGGACGCCGTAACGCAGGCACATTACTTAGATGTTCTCAAAACAGACCCAGTAGCCGCCTCCCATATAGACGACAAGAAGCTGGTCGCCATTGAGGCCGCCATGGGAATGGCCCCGGGGACACTTAAGCCTCAGCTGGCTAAGGCGGCTACTAGCGACAGACGATTAAAGCGCTCAGTTAACTTTATTGGATACAGGCACGGGGTTAAGCTCTATAGCTTCCAGTACCTGTGGAGTGACGTGACATACGTCGGAGTTATGGCGCAGGACCTTGTAGATACACACCCTGAAGCACTTTCTAAAGACCAATTTGGCTACTATATGGTCAACTACTTTATACTCGGCATAGAGATGAAGACACTGGAAGAGTGGACAAAACAAAACTCAGATGTAAGGGCATAGATTCGTGGGCACATATAAAGTACTACAAGATATAGAAGGCGAAGATCATCTGATACTTTGGCTGACGCCAAGACAGACGATTTACGCTGCGATTACTCTCGCGTCAATCGGGCTGGCGTTTGTTATGGGTCGAGTAAATATCTTGCTGGCTGTGCCGTGGCTATTCCCGATTGTGTTTTTTGGGTTTTTGGCGGCACCTCTAGGCAAAGACCAGCCTAATGATGTCTGGGCGGCGGCACAACTGCGTTTCTACCTCAAAAATCGTATACGTATTTGGGACCAGTCTGGCATGCAAGAGCTAGTGCATATAACTGTGCCCAAGCGCCAGGAAAAAATCTATACTGATGGGCTCGACCAAAGCCAAGTTCATAGCCGGCTCAAAGCCCTATCTACTACCATTGACAGTCGGGGCTGGGCTATAAAAAACAGCACCGTCAACATTTCCACCTCACCGCAGTTTAGTAGTCAGTTTACGCAGGCGAGTGACGACCGACTAATCGGTAGCGAATCACTCACACAGGACGTACCCATTGCCGACGTAACAGCCGCCGATGACATAATGGACCAAGTCAACAATAGTGTGGCTCAGCGCTTTGATGAGCAGATCAAAAAACAAGAGCTAGAGCGCATTCAAAAACTTCGCCAAACTATGGCGCAAGGCCCCGCAGTTGCGCCCGTGCCAGCACAGCCTGCGCCTAACACAAATGATTTCTATTTTATGCAACAGCCAACTTCTACTGCCGTGACCACTCCAGAAGAGCCGGTAGAGCAACTAGCCACGTTCTCGGCACAAGTAATTGCCCCTGGTACGCACGCACAGCAGACAGATACACAATCTGATCAGATTGACCCTAGCGCACAGGCACTGCTGGACAAAATCCACCATGACCGGGAAATAGCACAGGATATCGCATCGCATACGCACGAGAGGGTAATCCGCACTTCAGAACAAATAGCCGAAGAACAGCGTGCTCTGCAAATGAGAGTAGCTGAAGAAAAACGCCTTGCAGACGAGGCCGAGAGGCATCGAATTGCCGAAGAGCAACTCGCTCAAAAAGCTAGAGATTCTACCGCTCCAGATGCTATACTAAAGCAGTTATCGCAGTCTGATTTAAAGATATCAACACTGGCGTCGCAAGCGAAGCATAGTGTTGAAGCAACTAATGAAGATGGCGAGGTAGTGATCTCGTTACACTAGGAAGGGTGGGTCAGCTGGCTTAATTCTCTCGCCTAGAGTTAGCGACTGCTACGGAGCGAGACAAAATAAGCCTATGAATCCTCAATTTCCGCAACAAGCCGGCGCACCGCCACAACAACAAGGAATCGACCCGTCGAACCTTGGGTTTCCTGGCGCACCTGCATCGCAAGCACCGATAGCCAACCCTATAAAGACCAATCCCAACAGTACCCAAAACGCCCTGTTGATTAGCGAAATACGTGATGGTATCGTCATCATGAACGACGGCTCTTTCCGTGCGGTGGTGATGTGCAAAAGCATCAACTTTGACCTCATGAGCCCCCAGGAACGCGAAGGCGTAGAATATTCGTTTCAAGGGTTTTTGAACTCACTATATTTCCCGATACAGATATTTATACGATCGACAAAAATCGACATCCGGCCATACATCGAAAAACTCGACAAAATTCGCTCCGAGCACGACAACATGCTACTAGCGTACCTGATGGAAGACTACATCGACTTTATTTCAAACGTTGCCCAGCAGACGAACATCATGGACAAAAAGTTCTATGTTGTTGTGCCATTTTGCCCAGTGATGGGCGCGGACAACATCAAAGAAGTAAGCAAGGGATTATTTAGTAGCTTCTTTGAGAAAAAACAGCCAACAGTGGTTATCAACGAAGATGACCTAGAAAAAGCCAAGGCCGAGCTACGCAACCGCGTACAGACAATTATGGCCGGGCTTCAGCAGTGTGGAGTCCAAAGTTTGCCACTAGACACGCAGGAGCTGATTGAGCTCTACTACGATGCCTACAACCCCGACACCGCAACCAGGCAACAACTCAAGAACTTCAACGACCTCACGGCACCAGTAGTGACAAAAGGCGAAGGCTTTGCCAATAATCCAAACCTAAATAGAGAGAGTGAAGCATGAGCCACAAATCGCAAAGTATGGAGAGAATCGCAAAGTATGGAGAGAATCGCAAAG
>Ga0073899_10004801_pt1 | contig 11813 bp, 12 predicted proteins | sample KloWWTmetaKNB5Ph_FD_88975 | JGI IMG/M metagenome (GOLD analysis project Ga0073899, IMG submission 88975) | Active sludge microbial communities from Klosterneuburg, Austria, studying microevolution and ecology of nitrifiers - Klosterneuburg... | ecosystem: Engineered > WWTP > Aerobic digester >...
CAAGCTCGAACCCTACTTCGAGGTACTGCTGCGGCTGCGCGACGCCCAGGGCCGGCTGCTGGCGCCGGACGCGTTCCTGCCGACCGCGGAGCGCTTCGGCATGATGCTCGACATCGACCGCTGGGTGATCCACAACGCCATGCGCGCGATGCACGAGACCGCGCGTCAGGGCCAGCGCGTGCGGTTGTCGCTGAACCTCTCGGCGCAGTCGCTGATCAACCCGGCGACGGCCAGCTACGTCACCGACAAGCTGGTCGAGTTCGATGTCGATGCCAAGCAGTTGGTGTTCGAGATCACCGAGTCGCGCGCGGTCAGCAACCTCGAGTCGGCGCGCGCGCTGATCGGCCACCTGCGCGCGCTCGGCTGCCAGTTCGCGCTCGACGATTTCGGCGTCGGCTTCTCCACCTTCTCGCACCTCAAGCACCTCGACGTCGATTTCCTGAAGATCGACGGTTCCTTCATCCAGGGCATCGTCGACGACAAGATCGACCAAGCCGTGGTCAAGGCGATCACCGGCATCGCGCACTCGGTCGGCAAACTCACCGTCGCCGAATTCGTCGATCGTCCGCAGATCCTGCCGCTGCTGCGTGACTGCGCGGTCGACTACATCCAGGGCTATTTCATCGGCGAGCCGCAGGTGGGTCTGGAGCGCGCGCTGCCCTTCGCGCAGGTCGAGCGCAGCGCCGCGCAACCGCCGCTGCGCGCCGCCAGCTGAAATGCTCGCCGAGTTTCAATGCGGATGCTGCGGGCAACTCACCCCCGAGCAGTACTACGGCGGCTGCTGCTCGCTGTGCCAGCGCATCCGCTGCGACCAGTGCATGCGCCACTGCACACAGTGCGGCCTCGAACTCTGCCCGGACTGCATGGCCCGCACCGACCACCCCGGCAAGCCCTGCGGCCATGCCACGGCGAAACCCTGGCGTGATGTTCCCGGGCGCTAGTCCCCAGGAACCACCAGCGCCGCACCATAGATCTCGCGAAACTGATCGCGGGTCAGCCAACGCGTCGCGCCGGCCTTGCCGGCGCCGTAGTCATCCACCACCACCGCACCGCAGTCGGGGCACAGCATCGCTGCGGCCATGGAATTCGACCAGAACGGCGGGATCGGCGGCGTCGCGAGATCGAAGCGCCAGGACAGGCAGGTCTTGCAGCGCGGCGCCCACTGCGAAATCGGCAGCTCCCACGGAAACCACTCGTAGAAACCACCGCACAGGTGATCGAGAAAGGCGGTGCGATGGATGTCCACCGGGTGCGGATAGAGCAAGACCTCGCCGGCGTTGATCTGCGCCACGTGGGCCGCTGCATCGCGCTCGGCGGCGGGCAGCACGGCGGCATCGAGTGCGGGCCGCAAGGCGGCAAACCACTCGCCTGCATCGAGCGGAGGCCTGCGCGAACCGAAGAAGCGCAGACGGGCAAGACGAACCGGATAGACGATGCGAGCCAAGCGGGCGATCTCGGTGCGGGCGGCTGCGCCAGCCTACTGCGAACCACGCCGATGCAGCGACGTTCGCGCCCCGCCGTTGCCGACGCGCCGCCGGCTTGACATGCTCGCTGCCCGCCCATGCCTCGCCATCGAGTCCACCGCCATGTCGCAAGCCCGAACCGCTCTCATCCCTGCAGCCACGCTTGCGCTGCTGCTCGCCGGCTGCGCGCACACGCCGACCGCGGACGCGCCGCGCGGCGACGCCGAGCCGCCGGACCCGGCCGAGTATCGCGAGCCGGTGGTGCCGCCGGCGCGTCCCGAAGGCAGTGCTCGCAGCGGCGATGCGGTGCTCACCGCGTGGGTCGAACGCGGGCCGGCGCCGACGCGCGACGCCCAGGTCAATGTGCCGCCGAACGATGAGGTCTGCGGTGCGATCCAGGCGCTGGCGCCACACCCGAGCAACGCCAACGTGCTGTACATCGGCGCGGTGAACGGGGGCGTTTGGCGCACCAACGACGCGCTCGCCGCCTCGCCGTCGTGGGTGCCGCTGACCGATGCCCTGCCCTCGCAGTCGATCGGCGCGGTCGCGTTTGATCCGACCGACGCCAGTCACCAGACCCTGGTCGCCGGCACCGGTCGCTGGAGCAACTTCGCCCAGCGTGGCGACGACCAGGTCGGCGTCTACCGCACCGTCAACGGTGGCGTCAGCTGGACCCAACTCGGCGCGTCGCCGCTGCTCGACCGCAAGCTCGTTGCGGTGCTGCCACGCGGCGCCACGATCCTGGCCGCGGCGCGCAGTCAGGGGCTGTACCGCAGCATCGACACCGGCGCCACCTGGCCGCTCGCGTCGGGCAGCGGCGGACTGCCCACCGGCGGCATCGGCGACCTGGCCAGCCATCGCGATGCCCCGGCACGCATCTACGTCTCGGTGCTCGGCGCCACGCCGAAGGTGCTGCGCAGCGACAACACCGGAGCCACCTGGAACGACGTCACCACCGGCATCAACGGTTTGTCCGCCAGCACCGGCAACATCCGTCTCGCGGTCGGGCCCGGCGCCGCCGCCGTGGTCTTCGCGGCGGTGGTCAACGGCGGCAGCCTCGCCGGCGTGTACCGCTCGCCCGACCAGGGCGCGACCTGGCAGTCGATGGACGTGCCGACGATCCATCCCGGGACCCAGGGTGCGGTCAACACCTCGATCGCCGCCGATCCCGCCAACAGCAACCTGGTGTACCTGGGTGGCGATCGCATCAGCGGCTCTCCGTACACCGGCAATCTCGTGCGCGGCAACGCCAGCCTGGGCGCGGGCACGCAATTCACCACGCTGATGGACGCCAACGGCGGCAATACCGCGCCCCACGCCGACAGCCGCAACCTGGCCTTCGACGCCAACGGCAACCTGCTGGAAGTCGATGATGGCTGCGTGTATCGGCGCAGCAACCCGACCTCGTCGGCCGGCAGTTGGACTTCGGTTGCGGGCAATCTCAACGTCATCGAAGTGCATGACCTCGACCACGACGGCGTCGCCAACATCCTGTTGATCGGCACCCAGGACAACGGCACGCACATGCAGCAGACCCCCGCCGGCAGCGTCTGGACCGCGGTCTACGGCGGCGACGGCGGCGATGTGGCGGTCGAAGACAGCGGCAGCAATGGCCTGCGTTTCATGGCCTCACAGAACCTCGGCGGCTTCCGTCGCAATGCCTACAACGCCGCCAACGGCTACGTCAGCGGCACCTCGATCTCCACCGCCGTCGTCACCGACGCGCAGTTCGTGACGCCGACCGAACTCAATCGCGCCGACCCGACGCGCATGCTGGTCGCCGGCACGGGAACGCTGTACGAGTCCACCAACGCCAACGGCGCCGGGCCGACGCTGGTCTCGATCGGCGGTCCCGGCGCCAATCGCAGTGCCATCGCCTACGGTGCCAACGGCGATGCCGCTGCCGCCTACGTCGGCAAGGGTGGACAGGTGCATCGCCGCGTCGGCGCTGCGTTCGTGCCGACCACGACGCAACCTGCGGCCGCCGCGACGCTGACCGACCTCGCGCTCGACCCCGACGATGCAGCGCGGGTGTTCGCAATCGACGACAACCAGGTGTTCTATTCGAGCGACAGCGGCGGCATCTGGACCGAGATCACCGGCAACCTTCCGACCATCAGTTCGCGCGACTTCCGCACCATCGAGTTCATTCCCGGCACGCCGGATCGGGTCGCGCTCGGCAGCCGCTCGGGGGTGTATTTCGCCGACGCCGGCAGCAGCGTCTGGAGCCTGGCCGGCAGCGCGCTGCCCGACGTGCTGGTGTTCGACCTGCGCTACGTCGCCGCGCAGCAGACGCTGTACGCCGGCACGCTCGGCCGCGGCGTCTGGTCGCTCGACCTCGCGGCCACCGCCGACGCCATCTTCAGCGACAGCTTCGGTCCCTGAGCCCGTGTCCGACGCGCCCGCCAGTTTCCTGTTCCACGACTACGAGAGTTTCGGCGCGCGTCCGCGCATCGACCGCCCGGCGCAGTTCGCGGCGATTCGCACCGATGCCGATTTGAACGAGATCGACGCGCCGATCGCGTTCCATTGCCAGCCGGCGCCTGACCTGCTGCCCGAACCCGAAGCCTGCCTGATCACCGGCATCACGCCGCAACTGGCGGCGCGCGAAGGCGTTCCGGAACCGGAGTTCTTCGCGCGCGTGCACGAAGCCATGACCGTGCCCGGCAGCTGCGTGCTCGGCTACAACTCGATCCGCTTCGACGACGAACTCACCCGCCACGGCCTGTGGCGCAACTTCTTTCCGCCCTACGACCGCGAGTGGCGCAATGGCTGCTCGCGCTGGGACCTGATCGACCCGCTGCGCGCCGCCTATGCGCTGCGCCCGCAGGGACTGCACTGGCCACTGCGCGAAGACGGCGCGCCCTCGTTCCGGCTGGAGCACCTGACCGCGGCCAACGGCATCGCCCACAGCGACGCGCATGATGCGCTCGCCGACGTGCAAGCGACGATCGCATTGGCGCGCAAGTTCCGCGCGGCGCAGCCGAAGCTGTGGCAGTTCTTGTTGACGCATCGCGACAAGCGCTCGGCCGCGCGCCTGCTCGATCTGGCCAAGCCGGCGATGGTGCTGCACACCTCGACGCGCTATCCGGCGCAGCGCGGCTGCACCACGCTGGTCGCACCGCTGGCGATGGACCCGGGCAGCCCGCAGGGCGTGATCGTGTTTGACCTGATGTCCGACCCGGCGCCGCTGTTCGAGCTCGACGTCGACGAACTGCGCGACCGCTTGTTCGTCGCCCGCGCCGACCTGCCCGAAGACGTCGAGCGCGTGCCGCTCAAGACCGTGCACCGCAATCGCTGCCCGGTGCTGGCGCCAATATCCGCGCTGGCCGGCGTCGATCTCGCGCGCATCGCGCTCGACCCGGAACGCTGCGCACGCCACTTCGACCTGCTGATGGCCGAGCGCGGCCTGCTCGCGACCAAGCTCGGCCTGGTGTTCGATCGCGATCGCGACTTCAGCGGCGCCGACCCGGAAGCCGATCTCTACGGCGGCCTGCCGCCCGAGTCCGACCTGGCGCTGCTGCCACGCATCCGCCGCGCCGCCGCAGCCGACCTCGCCGGATTCGCCAGCAAGCTGCACGACCGACGCTATCGCGAACTGCTGTTCCGCTACCGCGCCCGTCACCACCCGCAAACCCTCGACGCCCGCGAAAGCGAACGCTTCCGCGACTGGGTGCGGCAACGACTGATCGACGGCCGCGACGACACCATCCCGACCATCGCCACCCGCCGCGAACAACTGGCAACGCTACGCCTGCAACACACCGCCGATGGCGCACGCCTCGCCGTGCTCGATCAGCTGGAAGCGTGGATCGACGAAGTCGCGGCAAGCCTGGCCTGAGCCCTCACTCCTCGAACCCGTCGACCAGCAGCGGCAGGTCGCAACGCCAATGGCCTTGCCTCGAAGAACACTCATTCGGCTATCTCCTACGATTGCCCAAAGACCACTGCACCCGGCGCCAAGATCGGGAGCATGCCGAGGCCTTGTCGAGCGAGGTCAGTGATGCATCTGCGGGCGGCGGCGAGCAGAATATCGTCTACGATCTGGTGCGCGCGGCAGCCAGGCATCGGCTGCCAATCCCGTGCTCCAAGCGTAATGTTGCACAAGGTCAATCCGGATAGACCATGGCCACTCAAGCACCCAGGCGGCTCTGCCTGGTCACCTTTGTGTCGGAAGGAACGATCCACATCAAGGGTGCGGATCGTCATTGGCGGGCGCTGATCCGCGCGGCGGGTCTGCCGTATTCCTGGTGGGCGGACGGGGTGCCGTATCCGGGCGAGTTCGCCGGGGCCGCGTGCGAACACGCCATGATGGTGCTGGCAAGCCTCGGCGTCTGCTTTGCCGAGGACTACAAGCAGGGCATGGACCCGGCGGGCCAGATGCGCGACATGCAGGAGCGCGGAGTGATGAAGGAATCGTTCGTCGCATACAGCTGGGATGGCCGCCGCAGTCGCATGAAGGTGGTGGCGCCGCCGGCGAGTGGGTGATCGATCGGATCTGCGGACACTCTGAACAGGATCTTCGGCTGCATGACTTGTTCAGAGCACGACCGGCGCCTTCGCGATCTGCCATTTCGCTACCGCGCCCGCCACCACCTGCAACCCCTGGGTGCCGCCGATGGCGCACGCCTCGCCGTGCTCGATCAGCTGGAAGCGTGGATCGACGAAGTCGCGGCAAGCCTGGCCTGAGTCCTCACTCCTCGAACCCGTCGACCAGCAGCGGCAGGTCGATTTCCTCGATCACGAAGTCGCCGAACAGGGCGCGATTGAAGCCGAGGCGCAGGCTCCACTGCAGTTGGCCGGTGCTGGCCTCGAACACGCTCATGCGGCCGTTGTTCGGAAGCGCCGCCGTGCCGAGGCCGAGCGTGAGCACGCGGCTGCCGGTGCGGTCCACCGCGATGCCATAGGGTTCGGTGCCGGCCACCGCCGGCGCGTACGGGGTCAGGATCGGCCACACGGCATAGTCCAGGAACTGCACCACGTTGCTGCCCTTCGCTGCCGCATAGGCCAGCGCCGAGTTCGGATTCGCGGCGACGCCGATCGGCGTGCTGAACGCGGCCACGTCATCGACATAGACCGGCAACAGCGCGCTGGTATTGAGCACCGCAATCGCGCTGGCGTTGGCCAACGCGACGAAGGCAGCGCCGCCATCCATCGACAGGGCGATGCCGAGCGGGTTCGGCGTGCCGTGGTTGCCGTTCACCAGCGAGGTGTGCACCACCACCGGTGGATCCTCGCGCACGTCGACGGCGCTGACCGAATGGCTGCCGGGATTGGTCACGTAGACCACGGTTCCAGCCGGGTGCACGGTCACGCCGAACGGCCGGTCGCCGACCGGCACCGTGCGCATCGGCCCGGCGGCGAGGTTGGCGCTGTCGAAGATCGCCAGCGAGTCGCTGCCGTACTGGGCGACATAGACGCGGCTGCCATCGGGGCTGACCGCGATGCCATGCGGGTCGCCGGCGACGACGTAGCGCTGCACAACGCCGGTGCGGATGTCCAGCTCGACCAGCCGGTCGAGCGATTCCTCGATGAAGTACATGCGCTGCAGCGGCGTGTTCGCGGCGACATAGGGCATGCCGTTCTCGATCATGTCGAAACGCTGCTCGACCACGCCGGTCGCGACGTTGACGCGCACCAGATAGTCCTTCGCCTCCTTCAAATCCTCCTGCACCACGTAGGCGAACTGCTTGCCCCACACCGCTTGCGGTGCCGGCGCCGCGGCGTGTACCGCAGTGAAAACCAGGGCGAACGGCAGGCTCAGGGCAGAACGGGCGAAGCGGGCAAGGCGGCGGGTTTGCATGGCGGTCTCCTGGGGGCTTGTCCAGGTCCACGCAAATCAGAGCCGGCGCGGATCAACCCTCGAAGCAAGTCGCACTTCGGCACAAGATGACCGGCGCGCGGCGGGACTTGCGTCCGTGCGTCATGCCCCTGCTTCAGAAGAACGGGCTTCAGGACAGCGCGATGGAGACTCCGGCAGCGCTTCGGCGGCAAGTGCGTGGCGATTGTCCGGACCGATCAGATCGAGCTGCGGCGTCTCGACCAGTCGGTTTCGTGCTTCGAAGCTGGCCGAGACTTCACTCACAGCAGGTTCTCCATGGTCTCAAGCAGACTCACCGTCTCCGGCAGTCCGGACTTCAGCAGGTCGTGCAGCAGCTCACGCACGGTCTTCGGTGGATTCGCCAGACAAGCGCGCATTTCCCGCACCGCACTGCACACGACAGCGGGCTCCAGATCGAACAGATGCGCCAGGAACTCGTCGGGATGCTGCACCGAGATCCCGTAGCGCGCCACCACCTCATCGGGGAAATCGCGCAGGTTCAAGGTGACGATGACCCCCGCTTGGCAGCGGATGGCCGCAGCCAGCACATGACGATCATCCGGGTCGGGCAGGGTCAGTTGCGCAATGAAGGACTCGTACTCTGTGACGAGGCTGTCCGGCACCGAGCGGTTCATCTGTTCGCGTGTACGCGCCAACCGCTCCGGCGGGATATCCGGCCTAGCGCGCAAGAGGCTGCGGATCCACTCGTCGTGGATCTGGTCCGTCCAACGCGCCTTGAACGCATCCGAGCAGGCTACGCGGAGCAAGAGGTCGCGCAGTTGCGCGGGGTAGAAAACGCAAGCATCGAAGAGCGCAACAAAGTTCGCCACGCTCAGTAGCCCATGCCGAGCTCTTGTGCGTCGCGGGCCAGCGCATCAAGCGCGGCCTTGCGGTTGACCTGCGAACGGGCGCGGTACTCCATCAGGTCTTTGAACAGCACCCGGCGATGCGTGCCGACCTTGCGGAACGACAACTCGCCCGCCTCCAGCAGTCCGACCAGGAACGGACGCGAGACGTTGAGAAAGTCGGCCGCCTCCTGGGTGGTCAGCTCGGCATGGATAGGAACGATGCTGACCGCGTTGCCACGCGCCATTTGCGCCAGGATGTCGACCAGCATCCGCAGCGCCGACACCGGCACCTCGATCTCCTGGTCGCCATCGATCACCCGCAACCGGGCGGCAGCGCCGTGGCCAATGCAGGCCGCCAGCAGTCGACTGCTCTCGCCGGCAAGGCGGGCTTCCTGCTCGGTGGGCAGTTGGGAAGGAAGAGGTGGGGTGACTGCAGCGCTCATGGGTGTTGCCCCGGCCGGGATGTGGAAGAAAACGCTAACACACAATCGCAATATTCGAAACAACTGAACTTGACGAAAGATCACCCGGTGCGCCGGGCCACCACCAGGCTGACCCACTGTCCCAGTCTGCGTTCAATCTACCCTCCACATCTTCCAGTCCGCCCTCCGGCTGAGCACCGCTGAGCTTGTCGAACCAGCGGCTGTGTCTCGAGAGATGCTCTGCACCGGACTGGCGGCGTACGTCCCTGGAAACAGGGTAGAACCCCTGCTCTCGACGCAGCTCTACAGGTCGTGCGGGCGCAGGGTGCCGCGCTTGTTGTTCTCGGCGCGCTTGATCGCGGCCTCGAGCATCACGTGGACCCGGTCGGACAGGGCCCGCACGAACTCGCCGTCGCTGCGGTAACCGGCGGTGCGGATCAGGTCCTTGACCTTGCTGCCGACGACGAGGATCTCGCGGGCCTTCTTGGCGGGCTGTTTGACGGTCGTCTTCTCCTTGGCTGCGGCCATGTTCTGGATCTCCTGAACCTTGGTTGGGAACGGAATTCGGAGTGCTCACATGTGCTGGTCGTGCAGCGCGCCGCCGCTCAGATCGACCATCTCCGCGTCGATGCCGGCGAAGGGCAGCACGCGGCCGCCGTACTCGTCGGCGAATTTCCTGGCGTCGGCTTCCAGCGCGAAGCTGGCGATGGTCGGGCCCATCGAGCCATGACGTTTGGACCCGAGCACGTAGAACGCGCTGCGCGCGACGATCCAGTGGCCGCGCGGACGCTCCCAGTCGGCTCGGCCCATGTCCTGCACCCAGGCCGCATCGACCTTGCGCACCTGCTCCGGTGCCAGCAGCGTGTTGAGCAATTCCACGGTATCGCAGAAGAACGCCGGTTCGTCCTGGTCGGCGTAGCGGATCTGCGCCTTCGGACCCGGGTAATCGGCGAGCAGCATGCCGTCGAGCTCGCACACCGACTGCGCGTCGATCTCGGCCGCGACCGGCGCCTGCTCCGGTGTCGCCGGTTCGCAACCACCGAGCAGGCCGGCAGCAAGACCGACCGCGAACGCCGCGAACGCGACACGGAAATGACGACGAATCTTCATGCACGAAATCTCCAGCGAGCCAAGAGCAGTGGCGCCACGATCCAGCCCAGCATCACCAGCATCATCAGCCACGGCTTGGCCAGCGCCGGCGGCACGATGCTGTCGAGCCCATACAGGCTGCGCAGGTCGTCGAGCGAAAACACGTTGAGGATGCGGAACACATCGGCCGGATTCAGCAGCAGCAAATAGGCAAAGGCATCGCCGCCATAGCGCCCGCCGGTCGCGACCAGACCGCCGAGCAGCAGCAGGTCGAACACCAGCACGAAGAAAAACCACAGCGCGATCGCCAGGCCCGAGGCGCGCGTGCGTTCGCGCGCCAGCACCGAGACCAGCACCGCCAGGCTCAGGAACGCGAGCCCGAGCAGCACCGAGCTGAACATGAAGCCGCCATACGGCAGCAAGCCGGGCCAGCCGAATTGCCGGTACAGCAACACCGCGACCAGCGCGAAACCGACCAAGGTGGAGAGCGTCAGCGCCGCCGCGAGCCCGAGGTACTTGCCGAGCAGCAGTTCCAGGCGACTGATCGGCAGCGCCAGCAACAGGTCCAGCGAGCCGCGCTCGCGCTCGCCGACGATGGCGTCGAAACCGAGCAGCAGCGCGATCAGCGGGATCAGGTAGATCACCAGGCTCACCAGGCTGGCGATGGTGAACTCAAGCGAGCGCAGGCCGATCTGGCCCTGCTGGGCGGCGCCGAAGTAGGTGATCACCAGCGAGAACACGGTGAACACCAGCGCCACCGCCAGCACCCAGCGGTTGCGCATGCGGTCGCGAAACTCCTTGGCCGCCAACGTGAGGATTTGGCTGAAGATCATGCGAGATCCTGGTTCGAGAGGCCGAAGAACACGTCTTCCAGCGAAGGCTCGCGAATGCCCAGATCGCGAAGCCCGGCGCCGAAGCCGGCGAGCACCGCGAGCACCGCCATCTTGTGCGGTCGCGGGCAGTGCACGCGCAGGACCTCCGCCTCGACGATCACGTCCACGCCGGCAAGCGCGGCGAGCTGCTGCTGCGCCGACAATGCATCGGCGGCGCCGAGGCGCGCGCTGATGGTCAGCGGCATCGGCACCTGCGCGCGCAGTTCATCGACGCTGCCGCTGGCGACGATGCGGCCATTGGCCATGATCGCGAGCCGATCCACGCGCTCCTGCAATTCCGCCAGGATGTGCGAGGTGATCAGCACGGTCACGCCCTGCGCGCGCAGCTCGTCGAGCAGTGCGTACAGGTCGCGGATCGCCTGCGGATCAAGGCCATTGCCCGGTTCGTCGAGGAACAGCACGCGCGGATCTCCGAGCAGTGCCTGCGCCAGCCCGAGGCGTTGGCGCATGCCCTTGGAATATTCGCGCAGCGGACGCCGCGCCGCCGCCGCGAGCCCCACCCGCTGCAGCAGCGGCTCGCATTGCGCGCGCGCGGCGCCCTTGAGACTGGCGAAGAAGCGCAACGTTTCCAGACCACTGAGGTTGTCGTACAGCGCAACGTTCTCCGGCAGGTAGCCGATGCGCCGACGCACCGCGCGGAAGTCGCGACCATGCACCGCGCAACCATCGACGAAGACCTCGCCGCTGCTGGGCTCGACCAACCCCAGCATCATCTTGAACAGGGTGCTCTTGCCGGCGCCGTTGTGACCGATCAGGCCGAAGATCTCGCCGCGACGCACGCTCAAGTCGACGCCATCGACCGCGCGCACCGCGCCGAAATGGCGCGACGCGCCGCGCACCTCGATCGCCGCCGACTCAATCACCGCGATAGCTCCGGCCACGCCATTGGCTCCATTGCTTGTGCTCGGGTTGCATGCGCGGCCGCGCGTCGACCACGCTCGGCACGCGCAGCACCGGGAACTGCCGCCCGACCACGCGCAGCGCCTGCACCGCCGGGCTCGCCAGCAGCAGCTTGACGCCAGGATGGCGCCAGCTCAGTCGATCGACCATGTCGTTGGCCTCGTAGGGCACGTCGCCGACGCCATCGCCGTCGCGATCCCAACCCAGATAATTGCTCCAGTGGTTGCCGACCTCGCCGCCCCAGGACTCGTCGCGTGCACCGACGTAGCGCACCTGTTCGCGGTTGGCGACGAAATCGTTGCGCTCGACGCGGTTGCGCGTCGAGCCCGCGGCCAGGTGCACGCCGACCTGGTTGTCGACCAGCAGGTTGCCGCGCA
>Ga0073899_10004802_pt1 | contig 11813 bp, 10 predicted proteins | sample KloWWTmetaKNB5Ph_FD_88975 | JGI IMG/M metagenome (GOLD analysis project Ga0073899, IMG submission 88975) | Active sludge microbial communities from Klosterneuburg, Austria, studying microevolution and ecology of nitrifiers - Klosterneuburg... | ecosystem: Engineered > WWTP > Aerobic digester >...
GACACCCGCGGCGGCAGCACGTGGCACTCGCGCATGTCGGCCACGTAGCTCGAGCCGCGCTCGTGAAAGCCGACCAGCACCCCGCCCTTCTTCGGCACGTGCCGCACCGACAGCCTCGCTCGAAAGCGATAGCCCCAGGCCGGACCGGCGAGCGGGCGCAGGACGACCCCGGGGCGCACCTTGCCGATGTGCCACAACTGGTCCTCGAGCGCGCGCTGCTTGATCGCCAACTGCGCGCCGGCATCGAGATGCTGCATCGAGCAGCCGCCGCAGACGCCGAAATGCGGGCAGCGCGGCGCAACGCGCGAAGGCGACTCCCGCAGCACCTCGACGGTCTGCGCGACGTCGAAGCGCGGCTTGCGGCGCACCACTGTCGCGCGCACCCGCTCGCCGGGCAGCGCGCCGCGCACGAACACCACCTTGCCCTCGTGGTGCGCGACGCCGTTCGCCTCGAGATCGAGCGAATCGACGTCGAGCGTCAGCGGCTCGTCCGCCGCTTTCACGCCGCCGGCCACGCCTGCAGGAACTCGCGCCAGTGCGGTGCCTCGGCCGCCTGCCCCTGCAGCGTCTCGCGCAGCAGCGCGAGCTCGCGGCGGTAGTGCTCGGGCGTCCACAGCCCGCGCATCGACTGGAAGCGGCAAAACATCAGGTAGGTGTTCGCGACGTCGGTCTCGCAGTAGCCACGGATCTCGGGCAGCCGGCCAGCGAGGTAGGCCGGCCATACCTGCGAACCGTCCATGCCCAGCTTCCCGGGGAAGCCGCACAGCTTGGCCAGCTCGTCGAGCGGCGCGTTGGCGCGCGGCGTGTACAGCGCCAGCACGTCCATCAGGTCGAGATGGCGCGAGTGATAGCGGCCCAGGTAGTTGTTCCACTTGAACTCGCGGTCGTCGCTGCCCTGCTCCCAATAGCGCGCCGCCTGCACGCCGTGCACCAGCCCGCGGTAGTGCAGCACCTGCAGGTCGAAGCCGCCGCCGTTCCACGACACCAGCTGCGGCGTGTGTCGATCGACCAGCTGGTAGAACCCCTTGACCAGCGTCTCCTCGGGGTCGCCGGGCTGGCCGATGCAGCGCACCTTGAGCCCGTTGTCGTCGCGAAGCAGCGCGCCGATCGCGACCACGCGGTGCAGGTGCAGCGGCAGGAAGTCGCTGCCGGTCTGCTCGCGCCGCCGCGCGAACGCGCGCTCGGCGACGCCGGCGTCATCGACCGAAGCGTCGACGCCGAGGATGCCGCGCAACCCGGCCACGTCGGGCACGGTCTCGATGTCGAAGCACAGGACGGGAACCATCGGCGCGGTGTCGATCGGCGGCGCGGCCGCTTCAGCGTTCCGGCAGGAACTTGCGCGGGTCTACCGGCTTGCCGTCCTTGCGGATCTCGAAGCGCAGTTGCGGACTGTCGGCGCCGGAACTTCCGAGCTCGGCGATGCGCTGGCCGCGCTTGACGTTCTGGCCTTCCTTCACCAGCAGCGTGCGGTTGTGCCCGTACACCGACAGCGTCTCGTTCGCATGCTTGACGATCACCAGGTTGCCGTAGCCGCGTGGCCCGGGCCCGCTGAAGATCACGCGGCCGTCGGCGGCCGCGACGATCGGATCGCCCGGTTTGCCGGCGATCGCGATGCCCATGCTGCGCGGCTCGGAGAAGCCCTGCACCACCTGGCCGGTCGCCGGCCACACGAAGCCATTCGCGTCGGCGGCTGCGGGCGCCGGCGCCGTCGACGGCTTGGGCAGCGCAGCCGCAGGCGGCGGCGCTGCCGGCGGCGATGGTGCGGTCGGCGGCGCCGAAGCGACGGTCCCGGGGGTTGCCGCCGGCGGCGCCGACGCCTTCAGCTGCGCCAGCAACGCGTCGGAATACGGCTGCTTCGTGGCGCGCGGCTCGGTCTTCAGCAGGTTCGTGGACGTCGTCGGCGGCGGCGCAGCGATCGTGCCGCCAGGGCCGGGTAGCGGACGGGACTCGACACGGCTCGACGGCACCGGCGTCGTCTCGATCACCATCGGGCCGCCGGCGGCCGGGCCGGCGTCCGGCGTCACCGGCGCGGCCGCAGCCGGCGCTGGCGCGACGGGCGCGGGAGGCGGTTGCGCGGGACGCACGGTCGGCGTGCGATGGACGATCGGCGCAGGATGCGGGCTTGCGCAGGCCGCCAGCGCCGCCGCCGTCGCCAGCACGACCAGGACGCGTCGACCACGAATGCGCGCCGAAGCGTCGATGAGGCTGACGCCTTCTGTGTGTTTCACCATGACTGTCTCGCGCCACGCAGGCGCAATCGGTGGACCAAGCGATGGCACTACGATGTGCCGGTGCGCAATGGGACGAATCGTACCGCATCGAGCACGGTGAGCCGCCATTCTCCGCGATCGATGCGCTCGACCAGGTGCAAGGCCTGCCGTGTCGTGCCGACCGGTGCGATCAGTCGCCCGCCGATCCGCATCTGCTCGAGCAACGCGTCGGGTATCGACTCGCCGGCCGCGGCCATCACGATCGCGTCGAATGGCGCGGCCTGCGGGACGCCGAGGTTGCCGTCGCCGAAGACCAGGCGCAGGTTTGCGAGCCGCATCGCACGCAGGTTGTTGCGAGCCTGCTCGTGCAGCCCGCGAACCCGCTCGACCGAGACCACCTGTCCGAACACGCGCGCCAGCACCGCTGCCTGGTACCCGCACCCCGTGCCGACCTCGAGCACCTGCGAACCGGCCTGTCGCGCCTCGGGCACGTGCTGCGCGACCAGCTCGATCATTCGCGCCACGGTACTGGGCTTCGAGATCGTCTGGCCATGGCCGATCGGCAACGCGACGTCTTCATAGGCGCGACTCGCAAGCGCCGCGTCGATGAACGCGTGTCGCGGCACCTGCGCCATCGCTTCCAGCACCGGCGCATGTCGAACGCCGAGCCGGCGCAGCGACTCGACCATGCTCGCACGCGCCCGATCGGACGCGAGTCCGAGACCTCCCGGGTTCTGCGGCGCCGCGGCCCGCCGCACGCGAACGCCCGCCGCCGTCGGCGCGGCGAGCCACGGCGGTCGCCGGCTCATTCGCGGGCCCGCCCGCGGACGACGACGCGGCGCATCCGTCCCGATCGAATCATGGCGACTCGAGCCAGCCGCCGATCGCGGTGAGCGAGTTGCCGGCGGTCAGATCGATGTCGAGCGGCGTGATCGATGCCCATCCGTTGTCGACCGCGTGGAAATCGGTTCCCGGTCCCGCCTCCTTGGCGGCGCCGGCCGGGCCGATCCAGTAGATCGTGTCGCCGCGGGGGCTCGTGGCGCGGACCACGGGCTCGGCCACGTGCCGCCGGCCGAGGCGCGTCACCTGCACGCCGCGCAAGGCCTCGGGCGCACACGACGGCACGTTCACGTTGAGCAGCATCGGGCCCGTCAGCGGCTGGCGCACGAAGCGCTGCAGCAGTTCGCGCGCCACGCCCGCCGCGGTCGCGAGGTGTTCGTGCCCGCGCCTGGCCAGCGAGAACGCGATGGACGGCACGCCGAGCAGGTAGCCCTCCATCGCCGCGGCGACCGTCCCCGAATAGATGGTGTCGTCGCCCATGTTCGCGCCGTCGTTGATGCCGGACAGGACCAGGTCGGGCTTGTGATCGAGCAGCCCGGTGACGGCGATGTGCACGCAATCGGTCGGCGTGCCGTTCAGGTACAGGAACCCGTTGGCCGCCACGCGGACCGACAGCGGCCGGTCGAGCGTCAGCGAGTTGGAGGCGCCGCTGCGATCGCGCTCCGGCGCGATGACCGTGACGTCGCCGAAGGCCCCGGCCACCTCGGCGAGCGCCTCGATGCCCGGAGAGAAATAGCCGTCGTCGTTGCTGATGAGGATGCGCATGGACGGATTCTATCGAATCCGCCTTCGCGTTCGAATCAGCCCTCGGCGGGCCAGTCGCGGATGTACGCCTTCAGCATCCGGTTCTCGAAGCTCTGTTCCTCGAGCACCGCTTTCGCGACGTCGTGGAAGGAAATCACGCCGAGAAGAGTCAAGCCGTCCATCACCGGCAGGTAGCGCTGCCGCGTCTCGAGCATCGTGCGCCGCAATTCGTTGACGTCCATGTCCGGCGACACGACGAACGGGTCGCTGATCATGACGTCGCGCACGACGGTCTCGGCGACCGGGCCGGTCGGCCCCGACCGATGTTCGAGCTGGCGACGCGCGAGCATCCGCAGCACTTCCCTGAAGGTCAGCATGCCGGCGAGGCGCCCGCGATCCATCACGACCAGCGAGCCGATGTCGTGGTCCGCCATCGTGATCACGCAGTCGGACAGCATCATTTCCGGGTTGACCGTGAACAGCGTGCTGCCCTTCACCCGAAGCACTTCGCTGACCTGCATGTCGCCTCTCCTGGACCCCGTTGCCGTCCCCGCGGCCGGGGACGTTCTCGGCCATGCTATCCCATGGGACGCGAGCGGGACAAGGGCACTCATGAGGCCCTGGCGGGACCAAGGGGCACAACGCGGCGCCGCGAGCGGCGCCGGGCGGGATCCGGCGCTCGCGCCGGCCTTCAGCGTCGCCCGGACAGTTCCGCGATGTGCGCGGCCAGCGCATCCTCGGTGTAGGGCTTGGTCAGGAAGACATCGACGCCGGCGTCGAGCGCCAGCTGCCGATGCTTTGCGGAAGACCGCGACGTGATCATGATCACCGGCACCGCGCGCGTCGCCGGCCGCTCGCGCAGCGCCCGCACCAGCTCGACGCCGTTCATGCGCGGCATCTCGAGGTCGACCAGCACCAGCGACGGCACGCGGCGGGCGACGCGCTCGAGGGCGTCGACGCCGTCGGCAGCGCTGTCGACGTCGTAGCCGAGGTCGCGGGCGAACAGCTCCATCGTCCTGCGCACGCTCACCGAGTCGTCGACCACCAGGCACACGGGCGCGGCACGCCGCGACACCTCGAGCGCCGGCGTCGCGCGGGCACCCTCGCGCGCGGCGAGCAGCTGCGGCAGGTCGACGACCGGCGCGACGGCGCCGTCGCCGAGCACCGCGGCCCCCTCGATGCCGGCGATCGCCGGGACGAACGGCGCGAGCGGCCGCACCACCACGTTGCGTGTCTGCCCCGGTTCGGCCACGAGCACCGCAACCCGTTCGCCGCCCGCCATCCTCACCTGCAGCACCGCCGGGGCAGCCGGCTCGACGCCGGAGGGCGGCGCGAACGCGTCGTCGGGAAGGCCGAGCGCATCCTCGAGCCGCACCAGTCGCATCGCCCCCGCCGGGCCGTGAAAGCGGCGCAGGCCGTCGTCGCCCCGGACGATGCCTTCGGCGGTCAGGATCTGCTCGACGTCGCGCACCGACAACGCCACCAGATGCGTCGGCGAACGCACCACGATCACCGGTGCCGCGGCCAGCCGGACCGGCACGCGCAGCGTCACGCGCATTCCGCGACCGGGAGTGGACGCGATGTCGAGCGCGCCACGCTGTTCGCGCACGGCCTGGTTGACCACGTCGAGGCCGATGCCGCGTCCCGAGAGCTGGGTGGCGCGCGTTCGCGTCGAGAATCCCGGCACCAGCACCAGCCGAGCGAGCGCCGCCTGCTCGCACGGCTCGTCGGGGCCGAGCAGACCGAGCGCGACCGCCCGTTCGCGCACCGCCACCTGGTCCAGGCCGCGCCCGTCGTCGGTGCATTCGACCACCAGGTCGGGCCCGTCGCGACGAAAGGCCAGCACGACCTGGCCCGCCGCGGGCTTGCCGAGCGCCTGCCGATGCGCCGGCACTTCGATGCCGTGATCGACCGCGTTGCGCAACAGGTGAGCGATCGGCTCGACGAGCGCCTGCAGCAGTTGTGCGTCGACCTCGGTGTCCTCGCCGTCGACCCGCAGGCTCACTTCGTGGCCGGACATCCGCACCGCCTGCCGGACGGTACGCCGCCAGCGCGGGACCACCGTGTCGACACGCACCGTGCGCGTCTGCAGCGCCACCTCGCGCAGGTCGACCTGGATGCGTTCGAGCTGCGACAACGAGTCGCGCAACGCGGCGACGTTGCCGCCGAGTTGCCGCTCGATGAGCCGACCGTCGTCGCCCGACTCGGCGATGCGCCGCGACACCGTGTGCAGGTCGTTGTACTCGTCGAGCTCGAGCGCGTCGAAATCACCTCGCGTGCGACGCTCGTTCAGTGCAAGCCCGCGAACGTCCACCAGGCGTTCGAGCTCGCCGGCCAGATCCTGCAGCTGGTCGGTGCCGGTGCGCAGCGTCGCGCGCACGCGATCGACTTCGAGCGCCTGTTCCTGCGCCTGCGACAGCAGGATCGACGCCTCGTTGGCGAAGGCCAGCAGTCGCTCGATCAGCGACGCCGGCACCCGCAGCCACTCCTGGGGTTCTCCCGCCGACGGCACTTCGGCCGCGAGCCCTTCGGGCACGCCTTCGGCCGATGACGGTTCTGCGTTCACCGGTTCTGCGTTCACCGGTTCTGCGTTCGCCGGTTCTGCGTTCACCGGTTCTGCGTTCACCGGCTCCGCGATTTCCGGGGCCGCCGCAGCCGCTTGCGGCGGCACGACGACCGATTGCGGGAAGGCTGCGGACGGCTCCAGCAACAGCCGATTGGTCCAGTCGCGAACGCGCTGCACGACGTCGAGGGCCCCGGACGGCGCCGGCCCGAGACCGGCCACGGATTCGCTCATCTCCGCCACGCAGTCGGCGGCGTCGGCGAGCACCGCGTCGAGCTCCGGCGCGAGCGCGCCCTCGGACGACTCGAGCAGCTGCAGCAGGTCCTCGAGCTGGTGCGTGAGCACTGCGATGCCGCGCACGCCCACCGTGTTGGCCGAGCCCTTCAGCGTGTGGGCGATGCGCTGTGCCGGCGCGATCGCGTCGCCGTCGCCGGCGTGAAGGCGATCGATGCAGGCCGAGAACTCGGCCGACAGCATCGGCAGTTCGCGCAGCAGGTTGTCGACGACATTGCGGTCGGCGTCCACCGGGATCTCGAGCGACAGGTCGCGCTCGTCGATCGGCGCGTCGGCGACGGCGACCCTGCGCGATGCGACCGTCTCGAGCGTGCCGAACTGGCGTTGCGCCGCGTCGATCGACGCCCGGCGCGCCGGCTCCGGCCAGGCCGGATCACCGAGCAGCGCGAGCGCTTCGGCCGCGACCTGCGGCGACGGTTCGCGGAACAGACGCGCCCACGCCGGCGCCAGACGCGCCAGCAACGCGCGATGGCGGGCGTCGAGCCTTTCCGGGTCGCGGGCCAGCGCCAGCAGGTTGTCCCGCAGCGACTCGAGCGCCGACGCGACCGGCGCGAGTCCGACGTAGCCGACCGCATTGGCGAAACGCTCGATCGCGTCGGCCCCTGCCTCGAGCGACTCCGCGACGTCGTCGACGTCGATCGTCGCGGCCTCGCCCGCCCCCGGCTGGCGCGCGATCGCCGCGCCGAATTCCTCGTCGAGTTGCCCGGCCGCCTCGGCGAGCATCGCCAGTTCGTCGGCGCCGACCGACAGTGGTGTCGCGCCGGGCTCGTCGGCACCCGGCGTCCGGGCCGCTGCCGCGGCATCCAGCACCGACAAGGTCGCCGCGGAGATCCGTTCGGCGTCCTGTCGCAAGCGCCCCGCGATCGCCGCCACCAGTTCGGGCGTCACCTTGGCCGCCAGACCCGGCCAGTCGCGCAGTCGCTCGACCAGGCAGCCCGCCTCTTCGGTCGGCAGTTGGCCGCCGCAGAACGCGATCGCGTCCGAGACCCACCCTTCGGCCGAGGCCAGTTCGAGCGCCGCATCCTCGGGCCTGGCAATGCCGAGCAGATGGGCGCGCAGCAGGCCGACGACGTGACCCAGGCCGATCAGCTCGAGCGCCAGGGCGGCTTCGGCAAGGCGGTCGAGCGCGCCGGCCAGCTCGATGCGCCATCGCGCCGAAGCCACCGGCATCGCGTCGCCGGCGTGCGCGGCGCCCACCACGTCGTGGTCGGTGGCCCCGATCAGCGGCTCGAGCAGGCCGACCGCCGCGGCATCGAGCGCGTCCAGGCGCGCACCGGCCCCGTCGTTGGCGCCGCGCGCCGTTGCCCCGGACTGGTTCTCGTTCACGGCATCGATCCGCTAGTCGGGATTGGGCGTCTTGAACACCTTGACCACCTCGACCAGCGAGCGCGCGTACTCGACCAGACGGCGGGTCTCGATCGATTGCGCGCGCAGCTGTCGCGTGGTCTCGGCGCTCGCCTCGCGGATCACGTCGGCGCGCGCCTGCAGCGCCGAACTGATCTTTGCCTGTTCCTCCGTGGTCTCTGCGATCTCGCGCACGTTTGCCACCAGCGATTCGGTTTCGTGCTGCGTGCGGCGCATCGCCTGTCCGGCGTCGTCCGCCATCCGGCTGATCTCGACGACCTGCGTGATCGCCTCGTTCATCGCGCGCACGGTTTCGTGCGTGCCGGTCTGGATCGCGTTGACCAGGCGCGAAATGCGCGTGGCCGACTCGCGTGCCGACTCCGACAGCCGCTTGACCTCGTCGGCAACGACACCGAAGCTGCGCCCCGCTTCGCCCGCGGTCGCAGCCTGCATCGACGCGTTCAGCGCGAGGATGCCGGTGCGCTCGGCGATCGCCTGGATGATGCCGACGACCTGGCCGATCTCCTGCGAGCGCTCGCCGAGCCGCTTGATCCGTTTCTCGGTTTCGCGGATCAGTTCGCGCGACTGGACGATCCCCTGCACGGTGGCGCCGACCACCCCGACCGCGCCGGCGGTCTCGGCAACCGCGCGCGCGGCCGACTCGTTCGCCTCGCGCGCGCGGCCGTCCATCGCGACCAGCGCCAGTGCCGCCTGCGCCAGCTCGCTCGCCGCCATGCCCACTTCGCGCTGCTCGCGCGCGGCCGCCTGGATCGCGAGATCGGACTGCCCGCGCACCGCGAAGGTCGCCTGCGCCACGTCGTTCGACAACGCGGCGACGTTGCGAAGCACGCGGCCGGTCTCCTCGGTCAGCAGGTTCAGCGCGTCGGCGATCGCCCCGGTCACGTTCTCGGTCACCGGCACGCGAACCGAGAGGTCCTTGGTCGACGCGATCGTGCCCACCGCCTGCATGATCTCGATCACCGAGTTGTTGAGTTCCTCGTTCTCGCGGATCGTCCGGTTCAGGCTCGCGACGCGGTCGTCGAGCAGGCGGTCCAGCGCATCGGCGAGACTCGCGAACTCGTCGCGACCGCTCCAGCGAACGCGCGCATCGAGTTCGCCGTCCGCCAGCGCCTCGAGGGTCGCCTGGATGCGCTCGATCGGCTCGCTGGCGGCGCGGGCAAGGCGTCGACCGTAGAGGAAGCCGCCCAGCGCGAGCAACGCGGCGAGCATCAGGACCACCGCCACGATGCGCACCGCCTGCGCCGGATCGAGCGCGTCCCGGCCGATGAGCCACGCGAGCGCGGCCGCGATCGCCGCCACGGCGAGCGGTACGCTGGCCAGCACGCCGATGCCGAGCCGAAGCTGCCGGGCGAACGAGCGGGCCGCCATCGCTCAGCGCCCCATCAGCGCATCGAACAGGCGCGCGGGATCGACCTCGTACCAGCCCTCGCCCGCCGAATCGTCTCGCTGCTCCCGACCGGCGCCGGCGCCGCTCGGGAGCCCGTCGACCGTCGCGGCCTGCAGCGCCGAAGCGAACGCGCAGTCGGGCGGTGCACCCCGCGCCGCGCGCCAGCACCCTTCCGCAAGCGGTTCGGGTGGCGCATCGACGAGCAGCGCCGCAGCCTGCGGCGGCTGCCCGACGACCAGCACGTCGTGCCGACGGATGACGCCGTCGGGATCCGGGATCGACGCGGGATCGAGGACGACCAGCGGCTGGCCGCGCAACTGCATCAGGCCGGCAACGCGATCCGGGGCAAGCGGCAACGGGTAGATCGCCGCGCCGGCGACGAACTCCATCGGCGTTCCCGCGGGCATCGCCACCGCGACACCGGCCAGGCGGGCACCGAAACGTTCGGCAGGCGGCGAACGGGATGCCGTCTCGACGGTCCGCTCCGTCGTCATCGGGCCGCAAACCTCAGTGCATCGAGCACCTGCGCATCGCTGTAGGGCTTGCCGATGAGCGCCTTGCCGCCCTGCATGCGCGCCCAGACCTGGTCGGCACGCTGGCACTTCGTCGACACGAACACCACCGGAATCGCGCGAGTCGCGGGATCGACCGCCAGCCTGCGGCAGGCCTGGTAGCCGTCCATTCCAGGCATCACGATGTCCATGAAGATGATCGCCGGGCGCTCGGCGCGCGCCTTTTCGAGCGCCTCTGCGGCGCTGCCCGCCGTGCTCACGCGCCAGCCGGCATCGGCGAGAATGGTCGACATGCGCTCGCGCGCCGTCGCCTGGTCGTCGACCACGAGGGCCGTGTTCGTCGCGTCCGCCATGCCCTCGGTCACTCCCTCGCACCGCGCGCCGCACGCACGCCGGCACCGGCGTCGCCTGCGGGTGGCTGCGGTCGCGCCGCCGCCTCGCCGCTGAGCCTGATCAGTCCGCGCAGGTCGTCGATCGCGAGCGACCGGCGCAACTGCTTGACGATCGCTGCTTCGAGCTGCTTGAGCGGCACCGGCTTGACCAGGTAGCTGTTGCAGCCGGCCAGCGCACCGCGCGCCAGGTCGAACGGAGACGAACGGCTGGTCAGGATGATGATCGGCGTGCCGCGATGCATGCGCCGGATCTGCCGCGTGAGCTTGTAGCCGTCGACGTCCGGCATCACGACGTCGACCAGTGCGAGGTCGTAGTGACGCTCGGACATGCGCTGGATCGCCTCGGCGGCGCTCGCCGCGACGTCGCAATCGACGCGCATCCGCGCGAACGCGACCGACAGTTGCTTGCGCACCGTCGGGCTGTCGTCGACCACGAGCACGCGAATCTGTGGCGATGCCGACTCGGCGTCGATCGGAAACGGCACGAGGTTCGAGGTCGCCTCGCCGCCGCGCGGCGGCCACGGCTGCGCGAGTTGCTCGGCCAGTCGCGTCGGCTCATTTGCGTGCCCGGGTGCGTGCCCGGGTGCGTGCTCGCTTGCGTATCCGGTTGCGTGCCCAGGTGCGGCGTGCTCCCACGCCTGCGCGGGCGCCGGCGCGGGAGCCTTCCGCGCCGAGTCGCCCTGGCGCGAGAGGCGCCCGGCTTCGCGAAGGAAGTCGCGCGTCGGCAAGTCGGCGTGCGACGGGATCGGTCCCGCGGGTCCCGCGACGTCCGCTTCCTGTGGCCCCCGCTGCGGCCCATCCGAAGGCGCGGCGGTGGTCGCGCCCGCCCCGCGCTGTGCCGCGTCCGTCGACTGCCGGGCATCGGCGTCGAGCAGTTCCATCTCGACGACGCGGTTCAGTATCGGCAGCAGTTGCAGCGTCAGACGATCGATCGAGATCGCGTGCCGGGCGCTGCTGGTCGCGCCGCGCGGCACCGCCGAAATCACCGGCAGGTCGCGGCCGAGCGTTCGCAAGCGCGCGACCGCGCGCAGCCCTTCCGGCTCGACCGGGTTCACGATCAGGATGTCCACGGTCTCGGGAACGAGCCGCGGCTCGAACACGAAGTCGAATCGGTTGTACTGGCTGTGCTTGAAGACGATCTCGATCAGTCGCACGTCGCGCGGATCGAGGCCGGCCGCGGCCACGCGATAGACCGGTCTGCTTGACATGGCTGAGGCGTCCGGAGCGTTCGTTATCGGCGCATTGTCGCTCCTCGCGCGTCCGAACCCAAGTCGCGGCCTCGCCGCTGTCCCGCCGTTGCCACGCCGCGCCCGACGGCCGGCGCCGGTGCGGGCGCCGACGGCGGCCGGGTGGCGCGCGTTGCCGATGCGGGGCAACTCACGACACCGGGCCGTGCTAGCATCGGCCGCCTGATACGGAACGAGCACGGATGAGCCAGCGCGACTTCTACGGGTTCGACACGTTGTCGCTGCACGCGGGGGCCGCGCCCGATCGCGAAACCGGCGC
>Ga0073899_10004803_pt1 | contig 11812 bp, 9 predicted proteins | sample KloWWTmetaKNB5Ph_FD_88975 | JGI IMG/M metagenome (GOLD analysis project Ga0073899, IMG submission 88975) | Active sludge microbial communities from Klosterneuburg, Austria, studying microevolution and ecology of nitrifiers - Klosterneuburg... | ecosystem: Engineered > WWTP > Aerobic digester >...
AGAGGATGTGCGCCCCCGGCTCGGAGCCCTTTTCGAGCACGACGACGTTGATCTCGCCGCCCTTCTCGGCCGCCAGCTGCTTCAGGCGGATCGCCGTGGCCAAGCCCGCCGGGCCGGCGCCGACGATCACGACGTCGTATTCCATCGACTCGCGTGGGCCGAACTGTTCGAGGATCTCCTGCGGGCTCATGGGGCGTCTTTCTTGTGGGTCGATTGATCCGGGGCTGTCAGCTGCTGGAAAGTCGGGTGGCGCAGCGACCCCGCCGGGCAGAGCGAAACGATTCTAGCGGGGGGGATCCGGGCGTCGCTGTCACCTGCGCTGCGCGGTGGACGCCGGCGAGTCGCCTGATAAGGCGCGCAGTCCCCGGGCTGCTCCGCGCGCCGAGGGGTCGGCTTTCGCTCTATGCTGACGACCGTGCCGCGGTCGTCAGCGGCCGCACGTCCGCCTGCCAGCCCCTCGGGGCCGGGCGTGACGCTGCCACCCACGGAGTTTGTTGCATGCTCACCCGCCCAGAACGCTTGGACACGCCCACTGAAACCGCCTCGCCCGCGCCGGACGGCGGGTGCGCGGGTCCGTGTGCGTCGGGCGACTGCGCCACCGGCGCCGGCGATGGCAGCACCGGTACAAGTGCCCGGACCGGCAGGCTGCCGCCGGTGCTGCCCTGCGAGGCCAGCGACGAGGTGGGCGGGTGTCCGTCCTGGCCGGCGATCTGTGCCTCCGAGCGCCGTCTGCGCCGCGCGCTCTGGGCCAGCGGTGCCAGCGTCTGGGAGTGGCAGCAGGCCGAGGACCTGCTCGTGATGGACCCGATCAGCCTGCCCGGCGGGGTGCTCAGGCTGCCGACGCTGTCGCCAGCGGAGTTCATGCAGCGCCTGCACCCGGAGGACGCCGAGCCGGCTCGGCAGATTTGGCGCTCGCACCTGCAGGGGGTGCGGCCGGACTTCGAGATGTCGCTGCGCCTGCCTCACTCGGGCAGGCTGCGCTGGCTGCGACTGCATGGGCGCGCCGTCGAGCGCGGGGCGGATGGCCAGGCGCTGCGCGTCATCGGCACCGTCAAGGACATGACGGGCGAGCGCGAGGCTGCCGAGGCGCTCCAGGCCATGGCGCGTGAGCTGGAGCAGGTGGCCGGCCGCGACGGCCTCACCGACCTGCCCAACCGCAGCGGGCTGGAGAGCTACCTGACGAGCCGCCTGGGCAGCACCGGCGGCTTTGCGCTGCTGCAGCTGGACATCGAAGGCTTCAAGGACATCAACGATTCCTACGGGCATGAGGCCGGTGACCGCCTGCTGCGGGCGGCCTCCGAGCGCCTGCGCGGGGTGATCGGCCCCACCCGCGACGGCCTGCTGGCGCGCTGGAGCGGCACCAGCTTCTGCGCCGTGCTGCCGCCCGACAGCGGTGAGACGGAGGTGCGTGCCACCGCGCAGGGGGCGATCGCCGCGTTCTCGTCGTCCTTCGAGATCGGGGGGCACCAGGTGTCGCTCACCCCCAGCATCGGCGCCGTGCTGGCCCACCGCGACGGCGACACCGCGGTGGAGCTGCTGCGCAAGGTCGATGTGGCCACCTGCGCCGCGCGCGAGCCCGGCCGCAACGGGCTGGCCTTCTACGACGCCGGACTCGAGGACGACGTGCAGCGCCGCGTGCGCCTGTTCAGCCTGCTGCGTGCCGACGCCGAGCGCAACGGCTTTGCCTTTGTTGCCCAGCCCAAGGTCGATGCGGCCGGCCGCGCGGTTGGGGCCGAATTGCTGATGCGCTGGCCCACCGAGGCCTTCGGCTACGTCTCGCCGGTGGAGTTCATCCCGATGGCCGAGAAACTCGGCCTGATCGGCCTGATGGGCCGCCATGCCCTGCACGCTGCGGCGCGGCTGGCGGCGCGCTGCCAGGCCGCCGGGCAGGTGCTGCCGGTGGCGGTGAACCTCTCGCCCAAGCAACTGCTGCAGCCCGGTCTGGACCGGCAGCTGCTGCTGGCCTGCGAGCGCGCCGGCATCGCCCCGGCGCTGCTGGAGCTGGAGCTGACCGAATCGGCGCTGCTGGTGGGCATGGAGGTGGTGACGCCCGTGCTGCAGCGGCTGCGCCGGCAGGGCTTCTCCCTGGCGCTGGACGACTTCGGCACCGGCTACTCCTCGCTGAGCTACCTGCGCCAACTGCCCTTCACCAAGGTCAAGATCGACCGCAGCTTCGTGATGGACATCGAGCGCGACGAGCGCGCGCTGCAGATGCTCGAACCGATGCTGCGGCTGTGCGAGGTGCTGGGCATGTCCACCGTGGCCGAGGGCGTGGAGACGCCCGCCCAGTTCGAGGCGCTGCGCCAGCTCGGCGTGCCCGAGTTCCAGGGCTACCACTTCGCGCGGCCGATGCCGCTGGAGGACTGGGCACGGCGCGTCGAGCAGGCCGACGGCGCGCCGGTGCCCTTGCCGGGCTGAAGGATTCCCCGCGCACGGTTTGCCGTGCCGCCGCCCGGCGGGCAGGGCGCCATGCAGGGGCCTTGAGCGGCGTCAGCCCGAGCTGCCCAGCCGCGCTTGCCACCGTATGGCTCGTGCTATCTTCGTTGGCATCGTGGCCACCCACCGGCCGCACACAACGACAACGGAGCCTGAGAGCCATGAGTTACGCGATCGATCTTTCCGGCCGGGTGGCCCTGGTCACCGGCGCTTCCAGCGGGCTGGGCGCCCAGTTCGCACGCACCCTGGCCAAAGCCGGCGCGGCGGTGGTGCTGGCGGGGCGCCGCACCGATCGCCTCAAGGAACTGCGCGCCGAGATCGAGGGGCAGGGTGGCGATGCCCACGTGGTCAGCCTCGACGTGACCGACGTGAGCAGCATCCAGGCCGCAGTGGCCCACGCCGAGACCGAGGTCGGCACGCTCGACATCCTGATCAACAACTCGGGTGTCAGCACCACGCAGAAGCTGCTGGACGTCGAGCCCGAGGACTACGACTTCATCTTCGACACCAACGTGCGTGGCGCCTTCTTCGTCGCGCAGGAGGTCGGCCGGCGCATGGTGCAACGTGCGCGTGGCGCGGCGCCGGGCACCTACACCGGCGGGCGCATCGTCAACATCGCCTCGATGGCCGGGCTGCGCGTGCTCAGCCAGATCGGCGTGTACGCGATGAGCAAGGCCGCCGTGATCCACATGACCCGGGCGATGGCGCTGGAGTGGGGCAAGTTCGGCATCAACGTCAATGCCATCTGCCCCGGCTACATCGACACCGAGATCAACCACCACCACTGGCAGACCGAGGGCGGCCAGAAGCTGGTGCAGATGCTGCCGCGCAAGCGCGTGGGCCAGCCGCAGGACCTGGATACCACGCTGCTGATGCTCTGCGCCAACGAGAGCCACTTCATCAACGGCGCCGTGATCCAGGCCGACGACGGCTTCGGCATCTGATGCACCCGGTACAGGAGGCCCAACGATGAGGGATCTGAGCCCGCTGGAAGCGCGTGTGGTCGCGGTGCTGGTCGAGAAGCAGGCGACGGTGCCCGACACCTACCCGATGTCGCTCAACGCGCTGCTGGCCGGCATCAACCAGAAGACCGCCCGCGAGCCGGTCATGAACGTGGCCGAGTCGCTGGTGCTGACCGCGCTCGACGAGCTGAAGTCGATGAGCCTGGTCTTCGAGGGCAGCGGCAGCCGGGTGGTGCGCTACGAGCACAACCTCGGCCGCGTGCTGGTCGTGCCCAGCCAGGCGGTGGCGCTGCTGGCCACGCTGATGCTGCGCGGCCCGCAGACCGCCGCCGAGCTGCGCCAGCACAGCGAGCGGCTGCACCGCTTTGCTGACATCTCCTCGGTCGAGGCCTTCCTGGAAGAGCTGGCCGACCGCTACCCGCCCAAGGTGCAGAAGCTGCCGCGTGCCCCCGGCGCGCGTGAATCGCGCTGGGTGCACCTGCTCTGCGGCCCGCCGGACGAGGCGCTGCTGCATCCCGCCCCTGCGGCGCCCGGCAGCGTCCCTGCCGCCGCCGCCGCGGTGGACCTCGACGAACTGGCCGTGCTGCGCGCCGAGCAGCGCCAGCTCCACGCCGAGGTGGCCGAGTTGCGTGCCCAGGTGGCGCGCCTGGCCAGCGAACTGGGGGTGGACCTGGCCGCCCCGGCCGCACCCGTCCCCGCTGCCGAGCCCGCTTCCCAACCCGCTTCCAAGCCCGGACCCTGAGCCATGCGCTTCCTGATCCCCGACGACAAGAAGCTCACGCACGAGATGACCTTCCCGATCCGCTGGGGGGACATGGATGCGATGGGCCACGTGAACAACACGCTCTACTTCCGCTACCTGGAAATGGTGCGGCTGGACTGGTTCGATGCGCTCGGCCTGGCACCCAACCCGGCGGGCGAGGGGCCGGTGATCGTCAACGCCTTCTGCAACTTCTACCAGCAGCTGGAGTACCCCGGCCAGGTCCTGGCCAGGCACTACGTGCGCAACCCGGGTCGCACCAGCTTTGACACCTACGTGACGCTGGAGCGCAGCGACCGGCCGGGCCACATCTACGCCGCCGGTGGCGCCAAGATCGTCTGGGTCGACTTCCCGAAGCAGAAGTCCACGCCGCTGCCGGAGGCCCTGCGGGCGCTGGTCAGCTGAAGCGCCCCGGATCAGGCCGCGCCGCCGCAGTGCGGCTGAGACAATGCACGGATGACTGTTGGCCAGGCCCTTGGGCTGCTCGGCGCGCTGGCGCTGCTGCAGCTGATCCTCCTCGTTCTCCTGTGGCTGCGCCTGCGGGGCGCCTCCGGCACCGACCGGCTGGAGGGCCTGCTCGACGCCTGGCAGGACGCCCAGGATGGCCGCAGCCAGCGCCTGGCTCACGACCTGCGTGGAGAGCTGGGCGAGAGCGCGCGCGGCACGCGGCTCGAACTCGGCAGCCGGCTGGCGGAGTTCCAGCGCGCGCTGCAGGTGCAGGCCGGCGAGGTGGCGCGCACGCAGAACGAGCAGATCGACGCCTTCCGGGTCCAGCTTGCGGCGATGCAGCAGGGCGTGACCCAGGCGCTGCAGCAGGCGGGCGCGGTGCAGGCCCAGCAGGCCCAGGCGGCGCGCGAGGCGCAGGATGCGGCGCTGCAGCGCTTCGGCAGCGCGCAGGCAGAGCAGTGGCGTGCGCTCGGCGAGGCCAACGACCGCCGGCTCGGCGAGCTGCGCGGGGCGGTCGAGCAGCGCCTGGCCGGCGTGCAGGCCAGCGTCGAGCAGCGGCTGGCTGCGCTGCAGGCCGACAACGAGAAGCGCCTGGAGCAGATGCGCGCCACGGTGGACGAGAAGCTGCACGCCACGCTGGAAACCCGGCTGGGCGAGAGCTTCCGCCACGTGGCCGAGCGGCTGGAGCAGGTGCACCGCGGCCTGGGTGAGATGCAGGCGCTGGCCCAGGGCGTGGGCGACCTCAAGCGCGTGCTCGGCAACGTCAAGACGCGCGGCATTTTCGGCGAGGTGCAGCTGGCCGCGCTGCTGGAGCAGGTGTTCACCCCGCAGCAGTACGCGCTGAACGTGGCCACGGTGCCGGGCAGCAACGAGCGGGTCGAGTTTGCGATCCGCCTGCCCGGGCGTGCGTCGTCCGGTAGTGGCACGGACGACACCGTTTGGCTGCCGCTGGACGCCAAGTTCCCGCGCGAGGACTACGAGCGCCTGCTCGACGCCCAGGACCGCGCCGACCGCGAGGCCGCCGACGCCGCCCACCGCGCACTGGAGCAGCGCATCCGCGACGAGGCGAAGACCATCGCCGCCAAGTACCTGGCCCCGCCGCACACCACCGACTTCGCCGTCCTCTTCGTGCCCACCGAGGGCCTGTACGCCGAGCTGCTGCGCCGCCCCGGCCTGGCCGAGGCGCTGCAGCGCCAGCACCGTGTCACGCTGGCCGGGCCGACCACGCTGCTGGCCCTGCTCAACAGCCTGCAGATGGGCTTTCGCACCCTGGCGCTGGAGCGGCGCAGCTCCGAGGTCTGGCAGGTGCTGGGCGCCGTCAAGACCGAGTTCGCCAAGTTTGGCGACGTGCTGGAGAAGACGCGCAAGAAGCTCCAGGAGGCGGGCAGCACCATCGAGGCGGCCGAGGTGCGCACCCGCGCGATGGCGCGCCAGCTGCGTGGCGTCGAGGCGCTCGAACCCGGGCGGGCCGACGAGCTGCTGGGGCTGGCCGATGCGCCACCGCGCATTGACCTGGGCGACGGGAGCGCCGCCCGATGACCGGCGCCCTGGCCCGCGTGCCGGGCCGCACGCTGGTGGCCCTGGTCACCGCACAGATCTGCCTGCACGCGGCGATGGCCGGGCTGCGCCTGGCGCTGCCGCTGATGCTGCTGCGCCAGGGCGCCACGCCCTGGTGGAGCGCCGAGGCGGTGGCCGGCGTGACGCTGGGGCTGTTCGCGCTGGCGCCGGTGGTCCTGGCGCTGCCGGCCGGGCGCTGGGTGGACCGGCGCGGCTACCACCGGCCGGTGCACGCCTCGGTGGCGATGGTGCTGCTGGCCGGCCTGCTGGCGCTGCCGTCGGTCTGGCTCCAGGGCGGATGGCAGCTGCTGTGGCTGGTGCCTGCCGCCACGCTGGCCGGCACCGGCTGCAACGTCGGGCTGATCGCGATGCAGCGCACCGCCGGCCAGCTGGTGCAGCGGGCGGCGCAGGCAGCTGACGACGCCGACCCGGCCGAGCTGCGCCGCGTCTTCAGCTGGCTGGGGCTGGCGCCCGCGCTGAGCAACGTCATCGGCCCGGTGCTGGTGGGCCTGCTGATCGACGCGCAGGGCTTTGCGCTGGCCTATGGCGTGATGGCCGTGCTGCCCCTGCTCACGCTGGTCTGGTCGGGGCGCATCCCGCGTGAGCAGCGGCCGGTCTGGTCGCCCTCGCAGGCGGCGGCGCTGGCGGCCGAGCGCCATTCGCCGCTGGGCCTGCTGCGCCTGCCGGGCATGGCCAGCCTGCTGGCGCTGAACTGGTTCTTCTCCAGCAGCTGGGACCTGCATGCCTTCCTGGTGCCGCTGCTGGGGCACGAGCGGGGCCTGAGCGCCTCGGCCATCGGCAGCGTGCTGGGGTTGTTCGCCTTCGCGGTGTCGGCCGTGCGTGTGCTGATCCCGCTGGTGGCGCGGCGCTGGAGCGAGCGCCAGGTGCTGACCGGCTCCAGCCTGGTGGTCGCCGCCTGCTTCATCGTCTACCCCTGGGCACAGACCGCACCCACGATGGCGGCCTGCGCGCTGGTGCTCGGCCTGGCGCTGGGCGCGGTGCAGCCGATGATCATGACCACGCTGCACCACCTCGCGCCCCCGGCCCAGCAGGGCGAGGCGATCGCGCTGCGCTCCACCGTCATCAACCTCTCCAGCACGCTGCTGCCGATGGGCTTTGGCCTGATCGGTGCCGCGCTGGGCCCCTCGCTGCTGTTCCGCGGCATGGCGCTGCTGCTGCTGGTCGGCGCGCTGCCGCTGGTGGCGCGGCTGCACGCGGTGAGTTCGCAGGCCGGTTCATTCCCAGGTTCTCAGCCGCCGCCGCGCTGAGACCGCAGCAGGAAGCGCGCGGGGTCCAGGGCGTCGCGCAGCTCGCTGTCCACCGGGCAGGGCGCGCCGGTGACCCAGCTCGCCAGCAGCTCGGCGGCCAGCACCGCGCTGGTCAGCCCGCGCGAACCCAGGCCGGTGCAGACGTACAGGCCGCCGTCGGCGTCGTGGCAGCGTGGCAACTGCCGGGCGGCATCCAGCCGGGCACCGGCCGCGCGGGCGCGCGCCAGCGCCGCCGCATCGACCAGCGGGCCGACCAGCGGCAGGCGGTCCGGCGCGGTGGCACGCCAGCCGCAGCGCCCCTCCAGCTCGGCCACCGTCAGGCCCAGCTGCGCCAGCAGATCCGCAGGCGCCGTGTCTCGCCAGGCCGCGCCAAACAGCCCGAGCGCCGCGGCCCGCTGCAGGTTCTCCAGGTGGTCGGCCTCGCGCACGACCGGGTCTTCGTCATCGGGCTGCGCGGTCGCGCCGGTCAGCACCCGGCCGTCGGGCAGCGCCAGGGCGTAGCCGGCGCCCGCCAGGGCCGCACGGGGTGCCAGCACCACGCCCCGCTCGACCGACCGCGCCGGCAGCACGGTGGTCTGCCCCCGCACCGCCGCCAGCGGCAGGGGCGCGGGCGCCAGCGCCGCGGTGTGCGCGCCGGCTGCCAGCAGGCGGGGGATGTCCAAGGCCTGCGCCAGCACCACCACCGGTGCATCGGCGATCGGCCGGCCCGCATCGTCGAGCGCCTGCCATTGGGGCCGCCCCGCCACTGAGTCGACCCGCGCCAGCCGCGCCACGCGCCGCCCGCCCAGAAAGGCCGCCCCCGCCAGGCGCTGCGCCTCCCCCAGCAGCCAGCCGCACCAGTCGCGTGGCGACAGCCAGCCCCCTTGCCCGAACCACCAGCCCCCCTGGGGCAGCGGCAGGCCGATCCGCCCGCTGGCCTCGCCGGTGTCCAGCCAGCCCAGGAACGCACCCGGCAGGCCGACCTTGGCGAGCCCGGCCTCGGCCTGCCCGCGGTCCAGCCGCGCCTCCAGGCGCAGGAAGCCATCGACCCGGCCCGCCACCTCGCCGCGCGCGATGGGCGGGCCCGCCAACTGCGCCGTGCGCAGCCCGCCTGCGCGGAACCAGCGCGCGTGCAGGCTGTCCGGCGCGTTGAAGATCGGGTGCATCAGCCCGCCCGGGTTGCCGGAGGTGCGCCCGGCCGGCGTGGGCTCGGCGTCGACCACCTGCGCGCGCCAGCCCTGCTGTGCCAGCGCCCAGGCCGCCGCGCAGCCCGCCAGCCCGGCACCGATCACGATGGCCTCGCGCGCCGGTGCCGCCAACTCGCCGCTCACCGGCCGGAACGCCGCCGGCGCCGGCGCGCGAAAACGCGGCGCGAAGCGGCCCACCGTCATCTCGTGCTTGGCGCCAAAGCCCGGCCTCAGCTCGGCGTCAAAGCCGGCTGCAGCCAGCCCGTCGCGCACCGCCCGGGCGGCGCTCCAGGTCGCGGCGGTGGCGCCGGGCGCGGCGAGCCGGCCCAGGCGCATGAAGACCTCCGGCGTCCACATGGCGGCGTTGCGTGCCGGCGCAAACCCGTCCAGGTAGATCGCGTCGGCCTCCAGCTGCAGCCCGCGCAGCAGAGCGTTCACATCGCCCAGCGCCAGGCGCAGCTGCACCCGGCCGTCCTCGAAGTCGAGCGCGTGCACGTCCGGCGTGGCCAGCGGCCAGGCCGCCACCAGCTGCGCGGTCAGCCCGGGCAGCTCGCGCGCGCCGTCGCTGGCCGCATGCACCCGCGCGATGTCCTCGCGCGTGGCCGGGTGCTTCTCGACGGCCACGTAGACCAGCCGCTCGCTGCGCCGCGGATCCTCCCGCCACGCCGCCCAGGTGGCCAGGAAGTTGTGCCCCAGCCCAAAGCCGGTCTCCAGCACGACAAACCGCTGCCGCCCCGCCCAGCGCTGCGGCAGCCCGTTGCCGCCCAGAAAGACATGCCGCGCCTGCCCCAGCGCGCCCTCGCTGCTGTGATACCGGTCGCCAAAGTCAGGCGCGAGCGGAAGACCCTGCGGGTCGAATTCGATGCGGGCGGGGGTGATCGGGGAGCGGAGCATGGGACGTGGGAGTGCAGGCTTGCCCGGCATTGTCGGGCAGGCAGGAAAGGGGTCATGGGGCGGCGGTGCTGGCCACACTCCTTCCTTCATCCTGGATTGAATGTTTGCACAGATAAATATACATATTAATTCCAAAAATCTATTGTTTATAGATAGAATTCTGTGCAAATGACGGACGCATGCACCCTCCAGCTCCACGCCCGCGGTGCCTGGCAGGACGTGGCCAGCGTCAACCTGCTCGGTACGGTGGACGGTGGCTGGAAGGCCAGGACCTACTCCGGCTACGCCGTCGAATGGGCCTTCGAGCACCTCGGCGCTGCCGACGCGCACGCGGCCTGCGCGCGCTGGCCGGTCGGGTTGGAGCCGCTGGCGCAGGCGCACTGGCCGGTGTTCCTCATCGACATGCTCCCGCAGGGCTTCGGTCGGCGTGAGTTGCTTGGGCGCATCGGGCTGGCTCCGACGGCAGGGGTCGCCGCGGACTGGCGGCTGCTCCTGGTCGGGGCCGGGAACCCGATCGGCCACCTGCGGGTGAAGGAAGCGGCCGAGTGGCTGGCAGCGAACGCCGGGCCGTTGCAGGGCTTCACCGACGACGAGGTGGCGCAGCGCGGTGACCTGTTCTCGGAGCACCTCGCCTCGCACGGCCTCTTCGTCGCCGGGTCGTCCGGCGTCCAGGGCGAGTGGCCGAAGATCCTCTTGACCCGGGCGGACGATGGCCTGCTGTACCTGGACCACACCCTGCCCGACGAGCGCGCCCGGGCGCACTACATCGTCAAGTTCGGGCGGGGTTCCGACGCGCAGCTCGCAAGCATCCTGCGGCACGAAGCGCCCTACATGGCGATCGCTCAGCGGCTGGGCCTGCGTGTCCATGCGCCGCTGCTGCTGCGGCATCGCGCGCTCTTCATTCCACGGTTTGACCGCCTCGTCCACGCCACCGGCGTGACCCGGCTGGCGCAGGAGAGCATCGCCACCCTGACCGGCCTGCCCGGCATCGAGGCCGTGCCCAGCCACGACCAGGTCTGCGAGGCGCTGATCCGGCATGGCACGGACCCGCAGGCGGAGCTGCTCGAATACCTCCGGCGCGACATCGCCAACCTGGCCCTGCTGAACAAGGACAACCATGCCCGCAACACCGCGGTGCAGCGCGACTTCAGCGGCCGCATCGCGCTGACGCCCCTCTACGACTTCGCCCCGATGTACCTCCACCCGGACGGCATCGCGCGGCGCATCCGCTGGGAGGGCAACGACAACGGCCAGCCCGACTGGCGCCGCGTGCTGGACCGCGTGTGCGAGCTGGGTGCGCAGGTGCAGCGGGCGCGCCGCAGAAAGGGCGTGCTGATCGCGCGCGAGCCCCTGGTCGCCGGCCTGAAGGCGATGGAGCCTGGGTTGCGGCAGGTTGCCGCGGAAGGCGCCGCGATGGGCCTGGAGCCCGACGTCCTGGCGCATCTGCGCCCGCACCTGCTGGCCCGGGCCGACGAGCTGGCCACACTCGCCTGATCGCCATGGACAAACGCTACAACGCCCTGACGATCCCGGAGCAACTTGAACTGCGCCGCCAGGCCATCGACGACGTTCTGGCCCACCCGGAGTGGTCACTGCCGCAGGCCGTGCGCCACCTCAAGAAAACCATGCGCCTGACCACCGCCGAAATGGCCAAACTCTCCGGCCTGTCCTACCGGACGATGCAGGACATCGAGCAGGAGCGCAGCGAAGGGACCGTGCAGACCCTGAACCGCATCTTCGGGATGCTGGGGCTCAAGCTCAGTGTGGCGCGGGTGGTCCGGTTGGATTCGGCGGGCTGACGGCCTCGCCCCCTGCTTCAATTGCCCAAAGCCGCCCGCAGATCCGCCATCGTGGTCATCAGGGTCAGCGGCTCCAACGGCGAAGGCTCCAGGCCGAGCCTCAGGTAGAAGTCGCGCGCCGGTTCCGACAGCGCATGCACGATCAGGCCGCGGATGCCGATCGCCTCGCCGGCATGCAGCACCCGCCGCGCCGCGTCCTGAAACAGCGCCCGGCCAAGGCCTTGCCCCTGGCACCGGGTGTCGATCGCCAGCCGGGCGAGCACGACCACAGGAATCGGGTCGAGCATGTTGCGCCGCAACCGCCCGGTGGCCCGGTCCGGCGTGATCGCACTCGACGCCAGCGCGTAGTAGGCGCCGACCTGTCGGCTCCCGAGGTCGGCGGCCACGAAGCAGCGGCTGGCGCCACTGGCCTGGTTGCGCGCAGCGCGCCGCTTCAGCCAGTCGTTGAGCGACGCTTCCCCACAATCGAACTCCCCGACAAGATGCCGCTCCCCCAGCGCCTCCGGCGCCACCAGCCTCACGA
>Ga0073899_10004806_pt1 | contig 11809 bp, 10 predicted proteins | sample KloWWTmetaKNB5Ph_FD_88975 | JGI IMG/M metagenome (GOLD analysis project Ga0073899, IMG submission 88975) | Active sludge microbial communities from Klosterneuburg, Austria, studying microevolution and ecology of nitrifiers - Klosterneuburg... | ecosystem: Engineered > WWTP > Aerobic digester >...
CATCGCCGTCGGCCGGCTGCTCGCGCGCTACCCGCACGTCACCGCCGCCGGCGACGCCGAGCGCGACCGCCGCGTGCGCTTCCGTGGCCTGCGGCATTTGCCGGTGGACCTGGGCTGAAGGCTGGCGGACACCGGCGAGCACCGGCCGTGGCCGAGCCTTTCAAGAACCTGGTCAACCCGGCGCTGGTGCGCGCAGCGGTGCCGGCGCTGCAGCGCGCCTGGCCGGCCTTCGACGGCGAACGCTTCGTTGCGCTGGCTTGCGACGGGCTCGAGGCGCTGGAGCTGAAGGCACGCGCGATGCACGTCTGCACGGCGCTAGAAGCCACGCTGCCCGCGGACTTCGCGGCGGCTGCCGACGTCATCGAAGCGGCGCTGGCGCCAGCCGAGCCAGCCGACTCGATCACCCCAGCCAACGACCCGGCCGGCGGCCTGCGCGGCTGGATCCTGTGGCCCGTCGGCGAGTACATCGCGCGCCACGGCCAGGAGCAACCGCAGCGGGCGCTGGCCGCACTGCACGCGCTGACGCAGCGCTTCACGGCCGAATTCGCGATCCGCCCGTTCATCGTGCGCCATCCGGCGCTGGTATTTGCCACGCTGAGGCGCTGGACCACCGACGCCAGCCCCCATGTGCGCCGACTCGTCAGCGAAGGCAGCCGGCCGCGCCTGCCCTGGGGGCTGCGGCTGCAGTCGCTGGTGCAGGACCCCTCGCCGACGCTGCCGCTGCTGGCGGCGCTGCAGGACGACCCCAGTGACTACGTGCGCCGCAGCGTCGCCAACCACCTGAACGACATCGCCAAGGACCACCCGCAGGTCGTCATCGACTGGCTGCGCACCCACCTGCCCGGCGCCCCGGCGCCGCGGCGTGCGCTGCTGCGCCACGCCAGCCGCACGCTCGTCAAGCAAGGCCACCCGGGCGTGATGAAAGCCTGGGGCCTGGGCTCGGCCTGGCGCGGCGAAGCGGTGCTGACGCTGACGCCGCGGCGCGTGAAGCTCGGCGACGGCATCACCTTCACGCTGCAGCTGCGTTCAAACAGCGCACGCGTGCAGAAGCTGGCCGTCGACTACGCCGTGCACCATGTCAAGGCCGACGGCTCGCGCACGCCCAAGGTGTTCAAGGGCTGGACGATCGAACTGCCGGCCCGGGGCGAGGCCACGCTCGTCAAGCGTCATTCGTTGCGCCCGGTGACGACACGGCGCTACCACCCCGGCGAGCATGGGCTGGTGGTGCAGGTCAACGGTCGGCCGGTCGCCGAGAGCACTTTTGCGCTGGTCATGCCGCGGCCGACCCGCGCGCGCTGAGCGGCCGTGCAGCGGCCTGCCGCTGCACGGCACGGCGGCGGCACGGCGTTGCATCGCCGGCACTTGCCGGCCGGACGTGACTTGCCATCGATTCTATTCTTCGACTACACTCGAATTGTCGAAGTGATGCATCCGACACCACCCAACACTTTTCCCGCAACGGCCGTCAGCCATGAGCACCGTCAGCAAGAAGCTCTCGTTCCTGGACCGCTACCTCACGGTCTGGATCTTCGCCGCCATGGCGCTGGGTGTGGGCCTGGGCTACCTGGTGCCGGGCGTCGAGGACTTCATCAACCGCTTCAACATGGGCACCACCAACGTGCCCATCGCGCTGGGCCTGATCCTCATGATGTACCCGCCCTTCGCCAAGGTGCGCTACGAGGAACTGCCCGACGTCTTCCGCGATCTGAAAGTGCTGTGGCTGTCGCTGGTGCAGAACTGGGTCGTGGGGCCGGTGCTGATGTTCGTGCTGGCGATCGTCTTCCTGCCCGACAAGCCCGAATATATGGTGGGGCTGATCATGATCGGGCTGGCGCGCTGCATCGCCATGGTCATCGTCTGGAACGAGATCGCCAAGGGCTCCACCGAATACGCCGCCGGCCTGGTGGCCTTCAATTCCATTTTCCAGGTGCTGTTCTTCAGCGTCTATGCCTGGTTCTTCATCACCGTGCTGCCGCCGCTGTTCGGGCTGTCCGGTTCGGTGGTCGACATCTCGATCGGCCAGATCGCGCAGAGTGTCTTCATCTACCTCGGCATCCCGGCCATCGCCGGCGTGCTGACGCGCGTGGTGATGCTGCACTTCGTGAGCAAGGAGTGGTACCACTCGCGCTTCGTGCCGAGGATCGGGCCGCTCACGCTGGTGGCGCTGCTGTTCACCATCGTCGTCATGTTCAGCTTGAAGGGCAAGCTCATCGTGACGATCCCGTTCGACGTCGTGCGCATCGCCATCCCGCTGCTGCTGTATTTCGTCATCATGTTCGTGTTCTCGTTCTTCATGAGCCGACGGCTGGGGGCGAACTACGAGAAGAGCGCCACGCTGTCGTTCACCGCGGCGAGCAACAACTTCGAACTCGCCATCGCGGTGGCCATCGCGGTCTACGGCATCAACTCCGGCGTGGCCTTCGCGGCGGTGATCGGGCCGCTGGTCGAAGTGCCGGTGATGATCGCCCTGGTGCACGTGGCGCTGGCCTTCAAGCGCCGCTATTTCGCGCCGGTTCCGCTGCCGGCGCGCTGCTGAAGGAGCACCCAACGTGGACGAGAAGCTCGCCGTCGCATCGCTGGCCGCGTTGGCCCAGGCCATGCGCCTGCGCATCTTCCGCGCCCTCGTCGGTGCCGGGCCCGAGGGCCTGACGCCGGGCGTGCTGGCGGCCACGCTGGACGTGCCGGCGTCCACGCTGTCGTTCCACCTCAAGGAGCTGATGCACGCCGGGCTGGTCTCGCAGCAGCGCGACGGGCGCAATCTGATCTACCGGCCTGCGCTGGGGCAGATGAACGAGTTGCTGGCCTACCTCAGCGCGCATTGCTGCCAGGGCATGGCCTGCGAAGTCAACGTCACCCCCAACTGCTCGACCTGCTGACGGCATTGGGGTCAAGTCTTCAACGTCTGGCATCGGGGTCAAGTCTTTGTCGTGTTGCTGCTGAGGTGAACAGTGAACAAAACGGTCTACAACGTCCTCTTCGTCTGCACCGGCAACTCGGCGCGCTCGATCATGGCCGAGGGCTTGCTGAATCATGCCGGCCACGGCCGCTTCATGGCGTTTTCGGCAGGCAGCCACCCGACGGGTGCGGTCAACCCCCTGGCGCTGTCGACGCTGAAGCAGTGGCACATCGACGTCGACGGCTTTCGCAGCAAGAACTGGGACGAGTTCGCGCGGCCGGGCGCACCCATGCTCGACTTCGTCTTCACGGTCTGCGACAAGGCGGCCGGCGAGGTCTGCCCGGTGTGGCCGGGACAGCCGATGACGGCCCACTGGGGCGTCCCGGACCCGGCTGCGGTCGAGGGCAGCGACGAGCACAAGGCCCGGGCTTTCATGAACGCGGCTCTGGTCCTCAGGCGACGCATCGAACTGATGCTGGCCCTGCCCTTGCAATCACTCGCCGGCATGGCGCTGCAGCGCGAGATCGACCAGATCGGAAAGGCGGGGGCGTAGATCCATGACCCAGCATGTCCTCATCCTGTGCACCCACAACTCGGCGCGCAGCGTGCTCGCCGAGGGCATGCTGAACCACTGGGCGCACAAGCTCGGCCGTGACGTGCAGGCGCACAGCGCCGGCAGCGCGCCCAGCGGCCGCATCAACCCGTTCGCGATCGAGGCGCTGAACCGGGCCGGCATCGACACGGCCGCCTGCCGCAGCAAGAGCTGGGACGAATTCAGCCGCGATGGCGCACCGCCGCTGTCCATCGTCATCACGGTCTGCGACAGCGCTGCGGCGGAGACCTGCCCGGTCTTTTTCGGCGGCGCTGGCGGCGCCCCGGTGAAGGTGCACTGGGGCTACCCCGACCCGTCCCACGCCGAGGGCGACGCGGGCAAGCGGCGTGCCTTCGAACTGACGCGCCAGGCCATCGGCTACCGCATGCTGCAACTGCTGGCGCTGCCGCTGGCGACGATGAACCGCAATGACCTGCAGGATTCACTGGCCGAGATCGGCCGCAACTGACGGAGGCATGAAATGACGACGACGAACAGCGAAGGCGACGTGAAGGAAGTGGTGCGGCAACGGTACGGCCAGGCCGCCAGGCGCGTGAGCGAGGGCGCGGCGAGCAGTTGCTGCGGTCCCGTCAGCAGCTGCTGTGGCGCGGCCCCGGCCAGCATCGGCGGCAGCGACCCGATCACCGCCAACCTCTACGATGCGCTCGACGCGAACCAGGTGCCCGACACCGCGCTGCTGGCCTCGCTGGGCTGCGGCAACCCCACCGCGCTGGCCGAACTCAAGCCCGGCGAAACCGTGCTCGACCTCGGCTCGGGCGGCGGCATCGACGTGCTGCTGTCGGCCCGCCGCGTCGGCCCCACTGGCGTCGCCTACGGCGTCGACATGACCGACGAGATGCTGGCGCTGGCCCAGGAGAACAAGCGCAAGAGCGGCCTGGTCAACGTGCACTTTCTCAAGGGCGACATCGAGCACATCCCGCTGCCCGCGAACTCGGTCGACGTGATCATTTCCAACTGCGTCATCAACCTGGCCGCCGACAAGGACCGCGTGCTCGCCGAGGCCTTCCGCGTGCTCAAGCCCGGTGGCCGCTTCGCGGTGTCGGACGTGATCGTGCGCGGCGAAATGCCGGAAGCGATCCGGCGCAACATGGAGCTGTGGATCGGCTGCGTCGCCGGGGCGCTGTCCGACCGCGACTACCTCGACAAGCTCGCGCGCGCCGGATTCACCGATGCCGGCATCGAGATCACGCGCGTCTACGGTGTCGAAGACGCGCGCGAATTCCTCGCCGTGCAGGGCGAAGACCTGCAGCAACTCGCTGCGCAGGTGGACGGCAAATTCGCCAGCGGCTTCATCCGCGCCACCAAGCCGGCCGGTGCAGCGGCAACGGCGGCCGCAGCTGCGGAAGCAGCCAGGGTACCGACGGGCGCAACCAGCGTCTGACGACGGCCTATCGGCTGCGGCTCGAACCCGGCGGCAGCGTCTGCCGCCCGGCCGGCCGCGCCGCGCCCTGATCGCAGCGTGCCCCGCGCCGCGGCCTGGGGCACACTTCAGGCCATGCAAGAACCTCACGACGAGAACTCCCGGCGGCGAACCCGGCGCCGGCTGCTGACGCAAGGCGCCGGCCTGGCCGGCTGGACGGCCGCTGCGGTGGCCGCGCCGGCCTGGGCTCAGCAGAGCCCATCGGTCGGCGACCCCGGTGGCCCGCCGCCGGCCCCCGGCACCAGGCTGGACCTGCCCGAGGTCACGCTGTTCGACGGCCGCCGCTTCACGCAGGCCGACGCCGGTGGCCAGGTGCTGGTGCTGTACTGGTGGGCCAGCTGGTGTCCCTTCTGCGCCGTGCAGAGCCCGCTGATGGAAAAGCTCTGGCTCGCCGAACGCCGCCGCGGCCTGCGCTTCCTGGGCCTGTCGATCGACCGCACGGCCGAGGACGCCGTCGCCTACCTGGCCAAGCGCGGCGTCACCTTCCCGTCGACCCTGGTCACGCCGGCTATCGCCCGCGCGCTGCCCAAGCCCAGGGGCCTGCCGGTCACCGTGGTGCGCGGCCGCGACGGCCGCGTGCTGATGGGCGAAGCCGGCCAGCTCTTCCCGGAGGACGTGGAGCAGATCGCCGACTTTCTGTGAACCCGAGGGCTGCTGCCGCCCGGTTGTTCGGCGTCACTCGCCCCCGGCCGCGGGCAGTCGACGCAGACGGTGGTGGCTCGCGTCGGCCCGCCGCGCTGTGGCGGTTGAGCTTCGGCGACGCGGCGCTGGCCGCCTTCGTGCTGTGCGCCGTCAGCGGCGTGCTGCTGGTGCCGGGCTTCGACGCCGGCGACGGCACCCGCTCCATCGCCGGGTGGCTGCTGGCCAACCCCGGCGCCACCTTCCTGCGCAACCTGCACTACTGGACGGCACAGGCCTTCCTGGTGCTGACCCTGCTGCACGGCTGGGACCACCTGCGCCGCGGCACCGAGGCCCGCCTGAACCCCGGCGTGTGGCTGCGGCTGGTGGCCAGCCTGCCGGTGCTGGCCTGGCTGATGCTCTCGGGCTTCCTGCTGCGCGCCGACGCCGAGGCGCAGCAGGCACGCCGCATCTTCGAGGAGGTCCTCCACTTGGTGCCACTGGCCGGCCCGATGCTGGCGACTCTGTTGTTCGGCGCCGAAGACGGCCGCCTGCAGGTGATCTACCTGCACCACGCCGTCACCACCACGCTGATCGTCTGGCTGGTCATCGTCGACCACGCCCGGCGCGCCTGGGGCAGCGCCCGCGCCATGCTCGTGGCGGCGCTCGGCGCCGGCGTGCTGGCGCTGCTGGTGTCGCCCGGGCTGCACGACGGCCTGGACCCGGTGGTCAAGGGCCCGTGGTTCTTCCTGGGCCTGCAGGAGTTGCTGCACTGGACGGCCCGGCCGCTGCTGGTGGTGGCGCTGACGGCCGCGGCGCTGGTCTTCGTATGGTGGCTTCCGCGCTGGACACCGCCCGCGGCCGCACGCGCGAAGCGCGCCCTGTTTGCCGCGGTGGCCGGCTACTTCGTGCTCTGCGCCGTGGTGCTCTTCGTGCGTGGCGAGAACTGGAGCCTGCGCGCCGAGGGCCCGGCCTGGCCCGCCGGCCCGGGCGACCTGCAGGCCGGACCGGTATTCACCCGCCCCGGCATCGACACCGCCACGACCCCGGTGCCGATGATCCTGGGCCGGCCCGAAGGATGCATGGCCTGCCATGCCGGGATGACCGGCTTCAGCCCGGCGCACCCCCCGCACACCATAGGCTGCGCCGCCTGCCATGGGGGTCAGGTCTTCACTCTGAACCCGCGTCGTGCACACGCCGGCATGGTGCTGGTGCCGGGCAATCTCGCCGATGCCGGGCGCAGCTGCGGGCAGTCGGCCTGCCACGCCGAGGTGGTGCCGCGCGTGGAGCGCTCGATCATGGCCACCTTCGCCGGCGTCATCGCGACCAACCGCACCGTATTCGGTGAAGACCATGGCGACACCCTGCCCCATGCCCGCGGCCTGGGTCACAGCGCGGCCGACAGCCACCTGCGCCAGCTCTGCGTGGACTGCCACCTGGGCCAGGCCAAGACGGTGTGGGGGCCGATCACGCAGGAATCGCGCGGCGGCGGCTGCAATGCCTGCCACCTGAAGTACAGCCCCGAGGCGCTGGCCGCGCTGGCCGCCTATGTGCCCGTGACACCCGACTGGCATTCGGACGGCAGCCCGCCGCGGCCGCCACCGCCTTCGGGCCAGCCCTTCCCCAAGGTGCATCCGCGGCTGAGCGTGCAGGCCGACGGCAGCCACTGCTTCGGCTGCCACAGCCGCAGCAGCCGCATCGCCACCAGCTACGAGGGTTGGCACGAATTGCGCCACGACCCCAGCGAAGCCGAGCTCGCGGCCAGCCCGGCGCAGTACCGCCAACTCGACGACACCCGCTTCTTCGTGCGCAAGAGCGCCGACCTGCACCACACTGCCGGGCTGGACTGCATCGATTGCCACACGGCGCTGGAAGTCATGGGCAGCGGCCAGGCCGTGGCGCACAAGGCGCAGGCGCTGCGCGTGCGCTGCGAGGACTGCCACGCCGCACCCGGCACCGCGCCGGCGTCGCAGGCCCTGCTCGACATCGACCCCGAGTCGCGCCGCATCCTGACGCTGCGCGACTGGACCCTGCAGCCCGGCGAGCGCGTGGGCAGCACTCGCAGCGGCGACACGCTGCTCAACGTCACGGTCGACAGCCAGGGCCGCGCGCAACTGCGGCGCAAGGCCAGTGGCCAGCCCGCGCTGCTCAAGGCCCAGGCCGCCGCCTGCGCCCAGGGCGGCGGCCACCAGCGGCTGAGCTGCAACAGCTGCCACACCGCCTGGGCGCCGCAGTGCACGACCTGCCACACTGCCTTCGACCCCCAGTCCGAAGGCCACGATCACCTGGCGCTGAAATTCGTGCCCGGGGAGTGGATGGAGACCTCGGTCGATTTCGACGCCGGCCCGCCCACGCTGGGCGTGCGCGTCGCCTCGGGCCGGGGCGAACGCGGCGGCGAAATGGTCGACACCTTCGTGCCCGGCATGATCCTCACCATCGACCGCAACCTAATAGCAGGCCAACCCCCCGATGCGGTCTTCCGGCGCCTGTTTGCGCCGCTCGCAGCGCACACCACGCAGCGCCAGGCGCGGCGCTGCGAGTCCTGCCACAGCGATCCGGTGGCGCTGGGCTACGGCAAGGGCCGGCTCCGGTTCGAGGTGACAGGTCCGCAGACCACGGCACCCGCGTCGCGCGGCACCGCCAGCCGCCCGAGCGAACGCCTCGGCGACACGGCAAGCGTCGGCCGCACGGGGACCTGGCGCTTCACGCCGGCCCGGCCTGCGTCGCCGCACGACGGCCTGCCCGAAGACGCCTGGACCGGCTTCCTGGCCGAACGCAGCGGCATGGTCTCCACCCAGGCCGGCGCGCGGCCGTTCTCGGTGGCCGAGCAACAGCGCATCCTGACCGTGGGTGCCTGCCTGACCTGCCACCGAGGCGATTCGACGGTGATGCGCGATTCGGTGCGCGACTTCCCGGCGCTGCTGCAGCGGCGCTCTGCGTCATGCGCGGTGCCGGTGTGGAACCCGCCCTGAGCGGCCCGGCGGCGGGACACTCCCGTCGCGGCCCAGACGAGCGGGCACACTTGCGCGCATGAGCGCCGGACACACCCACCGCCACGAGCCTGCCAACGTCAACGCTGCGTTTGCCATCGGCATCGCCCTGAACCTGGCCTTCGTCGCCGTGGAGGCCTTCTTCGGCTGGAAGGTCGGCTCGCTGGCCTTGCTGGCCGACGCCGGACACAACCTGAGCGACGTCATCGGCCTGGTGCTGGCCTGGGGCGGCGCGCTCGCCGGCCGGCTGCGGCCCGACGCGCGCCACACCTACGGCTTCAAACGCGCCAGCATCCTCGCCGCGTTCCTGAACGCGCTGCTGCTGCTGGTGGCCATGGGTTCGCTGGCCTGGGAGGCGGTGCACCGGCTGCAGTCGCCGCAGGCTGTCGAGGGCGTGACGATCATGGTCGTGGCCGGCGTCGGCATCGTCGTCAATACCGCCACCGCGCTGCTGTTCATGCGCGGCAGCAAGCAAGACCTGAACATCCGCGGCGCCTTCCTGCACATGGCGGCCGACGCGCTGGTTTCCGCCGGCGTGGTGGTGGCCGGTGGCCTGGCGCTGTGGTTCGGCTGGGCCTGGCTCGACCCGGTGGTGAGCCTGCTCATCGCCGCCGTCATCGTCTGGGGCACCTGGAGCCTGTTCCGGCAGTCGCTGCACCTGCTGTTCGACGGCGTGCCCGAAGGCGTGGACCTGAACGCGGTGCGCTCGCTGCTGCAGGGCCTGCCCGGCGTGGCGCAGGTGCACGACCTGCACGTCTGGGCCATGGGCACCAGCGAGACGGCGCTGACCGCACACCTGGTGATGCCCGCGGGCGGTGGCGACGATGCGTTCCTGAAGCACGCCACCGACGAGTTGCACGAGCACTTCGAGATCCGCCACGTGACGCTGCAGGTGGTGCGCGAGGCTTTCTGCGAAGGCTGCGCCGGGCCGGCGCCGCCGGCGGCGCGCTGACTTCAACTCACACCGAAGACCTTCATCACTTCGTCGCCCAGGTGGTTGATCACCTTCACGGCGATGCGGCCGGTCCTCGGCTTGTCGAAGGGCCTTGACACCTCGCTGTTCAGCGTCGCCCAGGCCTCGGCGTCTATCTCGGCCTTGAGCGTGGTCTTGAGCGCCTTGTATGGGTCGGCCGCACCCAGGAAGTAGGCCTGGCGCACGAAGAAGCTCTCTTCGTTGTAGTCGGTGTCGATCATCCACAGCGCGATGCTCTCAAGGCCGCCGCTTTCGATCTCGCCGGTCTGCGGCCGGAACACGTCCACGCCCTTCACGCGCACGCGCACCTGGCCGTCGGGCTGCGGTTCGATGCGGATGTCGGGTTCGCCGAAGACCACGAACAGGTTGCCGGCGCCGGTGTTCTTCAACTCGCCGGCCATGTGCAGGTCGGGGTTCATGCGCGCCTTCAGCACCGGCACGCGGCCCAGCTTTTCGAATTCCGCCGCGTGGGCCTCGTAGTTGAAGGCGCAGGCGATGAGCACGTCGAAGCCGGCGTCGGCCGCTTCGCGCGCGGCGCTCACGAGGTCGGGCCGCGAGACGGTGCCGAACTCCGGGCCGATGAAGATGGCGGCGCGGCGCTCTTTCTCGCCTTCCAGGTAGCGGCCTTCGGCGCACACGTACTCGCCCGGCCAGCCGACGATGCTGGAAAAGCCGATGCGGTCGGCCTTGTGCGCCTGCTGCACGCCGGCGCGTTGCAGGTTGTCCAGCATCACGGCGGCGAAGTCGGCCTTGGCTTCGTACTCGGCGCGGGGCTCGCGCACGCCGTCGATCAGGCCGTCGTCGATATCCATCGCCAACGTGCGGTGCGGGCTGAGCGAGTCCACCGTGAACGGGCCGGCCACGCGCACGCGCTTCCTGTCTTCGTAGGGCTTGTCGTAGAGGTATTCGCTCTCGGCCTTGGCGGCGATCGAGGCGTCGATCTCTCGCTGGCGCTGAATGCGGCCGGTCCACCAGTCGGCATGCAGCGCCTTGGCCTTGGGTGGCCACTTGGCATCGGCCTCGCGCGGAATCTGCCATTCGTGCCAGTCGGTTTTCAGCGCGGCGTTCAATGCCTCGCGCAACGGCTCCAGCTTGCCCTGCCACCCGTCCCAGATCACGTCGATCTCGGTGTTGTTGGCGATGCTCTTCAGCGTGACGTGAGGCACGCGCTCATAGACGAAGCCCTGCCGGATATTGCCGCGCGTGGGTTGGCTGCTGGGCACGCCGCGCGTGACTTCGGCTTCCTTCAACTGGCCCTCGGGCGAGTCGGCCAGCAGGTAGTAGGGGTAGCGCGCGCCCATGATGCGGGCCCGCGCCAGCGCCAGCGCCACGCGCGAGGTGTCGATGGTGATCTAGCGGCGGCCCCATTGTTCGGCGACGTAGGCGGTGGTGCCGGAACCGCAGGTGGGGTCGAGCACGAGGTCGCCGGGGTCGCTCGTCATCAGCACGCAGCGCTCGACGATCTTTGTTGTCGTCTGCACGACATACACCTTGTCGGTAGCGCCGGCCAAGTCGGTCCAGATGTTCGAGATGACCTGCACAGAAAAGTCCGCGAAGCGCCTGGCATAGCGCATCGAAGTGTTCTGCGGAATCAGGCGATCGGCCATGCGAAGCCGTGACATTCCAGCCTCGTTTGTCTTCCAGCGACTCTGCATGGTCGGTCGAAAGGTCTTGCCATGCATTTCGACAGGGAACCAACTCGCGGCTCCTTCTCCTTTGTCACGGCCCGCAGACGCAGATTGAAGCGGGTCTGGCGCAATCAACTCCTCTGGCTGCAGAGGCCGCCCTGCATCTGCAAGCGGCACACGAATGCCAACATCGATCTGAGCCAGCGTGAAACGGCCGCGATCCTCGTCGGAAAGGCCTCGTCCGGCGAACAGCGTGCGGTACTTCAGCCGGTCAAAATCCTTGGCGTACCAGAGAACGAAGTCGGAAATGCCGCCGAGGTACTGAGAGAACGTGGACCCGGCCTTTTGCACCGTGATGATGGAGACAAGGTTCGCGTCTCCGAAGACCTCATCCATCAACGCCCGCACCCGATGGACGTTCTCATCCCCGATCTGCACAAACACCGACCCGCTCTCGGTCAGCAGATCACGCGCCACCGTCAACCGATCCCGCAGATAGGTCAGGTACGAATTGATCCCGTCGCGCCACGTATCGCGAAAGGCCTTAAGGCAACGCTGAACAAGGCCCCCGGAACTCGTCATCCAGTAGTGCTGCTCGGCGGGAACGCCGAAACGGGGCTGATGTCTTCGTCGCAACGCGATTTCAGGACGTAATTCGCTGCGCCGCGGCC
>Ga0073899_10004811_pt1 | contig 11798 bp, 9 predicted proteins | sample KloWWTmetaKNB5Ph_FD_88975 | JGI IMG/M metagenome (GOLD analysis project Ga0073899, IMG submission 88975) | Active sludge microbial communities from Klosterneuburg, Austria, studying microevolution and ecology of nitrifiers - Klosterneuburg... | ecosystem: Engineered > WWTP > Aerobic digester >...
GGTTTTTTGCCCGAAGAACGCGCCTGGATGACAAATTTGTTAGACACATCTGATTCAGGCGGCGGTCTGGTGGACGTTTACCGTCAACTCCAGCCCACTGCCACTGAGACGGCCTACACTTGGTGGAGCAACCGGGGTAACGCGTATGCCAACAACGTCGGGTGGCGGCTGGACTACCATCTGGCGACCCCTGCGCTGGCTGGCCTTGCACGCACCGAGCACATCTACAAAAACGAGAAATTCTCGGACCACGCCCCTTTGACGGTCGAGTATGGTTTCATGTTGTAACCTGCTTCTTTTGGCCCGCCCCTCTGCACCATGCCTGAAACCCACGCCCCCGACAGCAGTGCCTCGCAGTTCTTCGAGCCCCGCGACACCGACGAACTCTGGCGGCTGCTGACCTCGCCCCACCCTCTGGTTGGCAAGGCCAAGCATCTGGGGGAGGCACTGATCAACGCCGGCATGGTCTCGTCCGGTGCCCTGCTCAGGAGCCTGCAGGCGCAGCAGCACGAACGCGACAAAGGCAAGCAGCGGCTGATTGGCCAGATCCTTGCCGACCAGGGCCTGGTCACCCAGGACCAGCTGCGCCAGGTGATTGCCTCGTGGCTGGGTGAGTATGTGGTGCACCCGGGGCGTCTGCAGCCCGATGCCGTGGCGCTGGCGCTGATTCCGCGCTCGGTGGCCGAGCGCGAATCGGTGCTGCCGCTGCTGGCGCGCGACGATGCGCTGGTGGTGCTGATGGCCGACCCGTACGACCGCACCCTGCTTGACGAACTGCGCTTTTTGAGCCAGCGCCGCTTGCTGCCGTTGCAGGCAGCGCCTGGCACCCTGCTGCCGGCCATTGCCAAAGCCTACAGTGTGCACACGGAACCCGCCAAGGACGGCGCTGCCGCGCCGGGGCGCGGCAGCAATGGCAACCAGCCTGCGGCCCCCGCCCAACGCGCCACTTCGCAGGAGCTGGTGGTCAACCTCAGCAGCACGGCCACGGAAAACGACAACGCATCGCCCGATGTCGTGACCGAGTCCGACAACACCCTGGTGCGGCTGATCAACTCCATCATTGACGAGGCCATCGCGCACCGCGCATCCGACATCCACATCGAGACCGAGCCCGCACCCCAGAACGTGCGTGTGCGCCTGCGGATCGACGGCGATCTCGTGCCTTACCTGGAACTGCCCGCCCGGTTCCGCTTTGCCATGGTGGCCCGGATCAAGATCATGGCCAGCATGGACATCTCTGAGCACCGCAAGCCGCAGGACGGAAAGATCGACTTTTCCCGCTTTGGCGGCCCCCCGGTCGAGCTGCGCGTGGTCACGGTGCCCACCTCACGTGGCCTCGAGGACGTGGTGCTGCGGCTGCTGGCCGGAGCCAAGCCGCTGCCGCTGGACAACATCGGACTGAGCAGCGCCAACCTCGCCGCGCTGCGCGCCATGGTGCAGAAACCCTATGGCCTGGTGCTGGTGGTGGGCCCCACGGGCTGCGGCAAGACGACCACGCTGCATTCGGTGATCCGCGACATCAACACGGCCAGCCGCAAGATCTGGACGGCCGAAGACCCGATCGAAATCACCCAGAGCGGCCTGCGCCAGGTGCAGATGAATGCGCGCATTGGCTGGACCTTTGCGGCCGCCATGCGCACCTTTTTGCGGGCCGACCCCGACGTGATCATGATTGGCGAGATGCGCGACGAGGAAACCGCGCGCATTGCCATCGAGGCGTCGCTCACCGGCCACTTGGTGCTCTCGACGCTGCACACCAACTCGGCCCCCGAGAGCATTGCGCGCCTGCTGGAGATCGGGCTGGACCCGTTCAACTTCTCCGACTCGCTGCTGGCCATTCTTGCGCAGCGCCTGGTGCGGCGCCTGTGCGTCACCTGCCGCGAACCGATGGTGGCCGACGAAGACAGCCTGCAATCCATGGCGTCGCAGTACCTCGACAGCAGCGCCGTCAACACCCATGAGGCGCGCTCCGCGCAGATCGAACGCTGGCGCAGCAGCTACGGCAAAGACAACGGCGAGATCACGCTGTGGCGCCGCAAGGGCTGCAGCCAGTGTGAATCGCACGGTTACCGGGGGCGCCTGGGCATCCATGAGCTCATGCTCAGCGACGAGGCCATCCGCCAGCACATCCGCCACCGCTCCTCGGCCACCGAGATCCGCCTCTCGGCACTGTCGGCGGGCATGCTGACGCTGCGCCAGGACGGTATCGAGAAAGTGCTTCAGGGCCTGACCGACATGTCCGAGGTGGTGGCCGCCTCCAATATCTGACCCGCCCGCCGCACGCGGCGGCCCTCTGCCCGGTTTTCTCTTTCCCGCCCATGCTGCACTACCTGACCGTCCCGGTAACCCCCTTCCAGCAAAACAGCTCGCTCGTCTGGTGCGACGCCACCCACCAGGCCGCCGTGATCGACCCCGGCGGTGACATCGACCGGCTGACTGGCGAGGCCCGGCGGCTCGGGCTCACGCTCTCCCAGATCTGGCTGACGCATGCGCACATCGACCACGCGGGCGGTGCAGGCGAATTGGCGCAGCGCCTGCAACTGCCCATCGTCGGGCCGCACCCGGCAGACCAGTTCTGGATCGACGGGCTGCCACAGCAGAGCAGCATGTTCGGGTTTCCGCCAGCGCGCTCGTTTGTGCCCACGCGCTGGCTGCACGACGGCGACCAGGTTCAGGTGGGCAACGAAACCTTGCAGGTGCGCCATTGCCCGGGACACACGCCCGGCCATGTGGTGTTCCATGCGCCGCAGATCGACCGCGTTTTCGTGGGCGATGTGCTGTTTGCGGGCAGCATCGGCCGCACCGACTTTCCGCAGGGCAACCACCAGCAGCTCATCGACAGCATCGTGCAGCGCCTCTGGCCCATGGGCGACCAGACGGTGTTCATCCCGGGCCACGGGCCGGAGAGCACGTTCGGGCGCGAGCGGAGCAGCAACCCGTTTGTGGGTGGCACCTGAAATTTCAGGTAATTTTGGGTCCTACCGCTTATCTATAAAGCGTCTATAGCTATTATTTTAATAGCGTCATTAACCCCGCAAGGCCGCTTCATACAGCCCCTGCACCTTGGGCAGGTTCTGTTGCAGTTCGCGGATGCGGTCGGGGCCGCTTGGGTGGGTCGAGAGGAAGGCCATCCCGTCCTTTCCCCCGGTGGCCTGGCCCATCTTTTGCCACAGGGTGACGGCAGCGGCGGGCTGAAAGCCCGCGCGCGCGGCCAGCTCCAGCCCCACGAGGTCGGCATCGCTCTCGTCGCTGCGGCTGAACTTGAGGTTCAGCAACTGCCCGCCTACGCCTGCGGCCAGGTTGCCCCAATCCCCCAGACCCAGCAACTGCGCGCCCAGCCGCAGCCCCAGGTTGGTGGCCTGCGACTTGGCGACGCGCTCGCGGGCGTGCTCGCGCAGGGCGTGGGCCATTTCGTGCCCCATGACCATGGCCACCTCATCCTCGCTGAGCCGAAGTTGGTCCAGAATACCGGTGAAAAAGGCGATCTTTCCGCCCGGCATGCAGAAGGCGTTGATCTGTCGGCTGGCGATCAGGTTGACCTCCCAGCGCCACTGGCGCGCACGGTCATTCCACGGCGTGGTGAAGGGGATGAGCCGCCGCGCAATCGCATGCAGGCGCTCGAGCTGCGGGTTACCCGGCTGCACCAGCGCGCGCTGGGCCCGGGCCTGGGCCAGCAACTGGCCGTACTGCTGCACGGCCGACGATTCGAGGGTTTCCGCAGGCACCAGGCGGCGCATGCCGGAGGCCGACCCCACCTCCACCTGCGCCAGGGCCGGTGCTGCCACGCTCGCGCCTGCGGCCAGCAAAAAGGCGCGGCGCGCGCTCCACGGGGACGAGGCTGCGACGGAGGGAGGGGGGCAAAGCAGGCACATGCAGGAATAATAGACAAAAATCCCCGCTCCCATGCAAGACCACCCCCCCAAGCCTGCAGCCACCGAGCCGCCCCGCACCCCCTGGCTGCAAACGCTGCGCGTGTACCTTGAACCCGCCAGCCTGCGCATGCTCACGCTGGGGTTTTCTGCCGGGCTGCCGCTGTTGCTGGTGCTGGGCACGCTGAGTTTTCGGCTGCGCGAGGCGGGGGTGGACCGCAGCACCATCGGGTACCTCAGCTGGGTGGGCCTGGCCTATGCCTTCAAGTGGGCCTGGGCACCGCTGGTGGACCGCCTGCCCATTCCGCTGCTGACCCGCGGGATGGGACGGCGGCGCAGCTGGCTGTTGCTGTCGCAGGGGCTGATCGTGGCCGGGCTGGTGGGTATGGCGCTGGCCGATCCGCGCCAGACGCTGGGCCCCATCGTGGGGTTTGCGCTGGCGGTGGCGTTTGGCTCTGCCACGCAAGACATTGCGCTCGATGCCTTTCGCATCGAGTCGGCCGACGCCCGCCACCAGGCGGCGCTGGCAGCCGCCTACCAGACGGGCTACCGGCTGGCCATGATCTGGGCGGGCGCCGGGGTGCTGTGGATTGCGGCCCGCGCGGAAGACGCGCCCGCGCTGGGCCAGGCGCTGGCGCAGGGCACCGCCGCGTACCAGAACGGGGCCTGGCGCACGGCCTACCTGGCCATGGCGGCGTCCATGGCCGTGGGCGTGGTCACCGTGCTGTTCTCCCGCGAGCCCCGACCCGTGCCGCTGCCACCCGCACGCAATGCAGCCGAATGGCTGCAGGGCGCGCTGATCGAGCCGTTTGCCGAGTTCCTGCGCCGCTATGGCTGGCAGGCCGCACTGATTCTCGGGCTGATCGCCGTGTACCGGATCAGTGACGTGGTGATGGGCATCATGGCCAACCCTTTCTATGTGGACATGGGCTTCACCAAGGACGAGGTGGCCACGGTGACCAAGGTGTACGGCGTGCTCATGACCCTGGTGGGCGCCTTTGTGGGTGGCGTGCTCTCGATGCGCTTTGGCGTCATGCGCATTCTCATGCTCGGCGCGGTACTCAGCGCCTGCACCAATCTCCTGTTTGCCTGGCTGGCCGGGCACGGGCACGACGTGATGGCACTGATCGCGGTGGTATCGGCCGACAACCTGGCCAGCGGCATCGCGTCGGCGGCGTTCATCGCCTATCTCTCGGGCCTGACCAACGTGAGCTACTCGGCCACGCAATACGCCCTGTTCAGTTCCATGATGCTGCTGGCGCCGAAGTTTGTTGCGGGCTTCTCCGGGGACTATGTCAACGCCTTCGGCTATGCGCAGTTCTTCACGGCCACCGCCTTGCTGGGTGTGCCGGTGCTGGGGCTGGTATGGCTTGCTTCAAGAGTAAAAAAAGGCCCTGCCGCTTTATCTTAAAGCGCTTGAAGCTATATATTTGATAGCATTTTCGGGCTCGACGGTTGTTTACCGGGACTTTACCGTGGAGACAACGCGGTTTGACACCCCGCCAGCACCATACTGGCAGGCCCACCCCCACACTACACTGAACTCCATGAGCACCCCCCTGCTGATGATCGAAGACGACAACCGCCTGGCACAGATGGTGGTCGAATACCTCGGCCAGTCGGGAATGCAGGTCACACACCGCGGAGACGGCGCTGGCGGCCTGGCCCAGCTGCTGGGCACCGACGGTGGCACGCTGCCAGATCTGGTCATTCTCGACCTCATGCTGCCCGACATGGACGGGCTGGAGGTCTGCCGCCGCATCCGCGCACTGCCAGGGCCTGCAGCCAAGGTGCCGGTCCTCATGCTGACCGCCAAGGGCGACCCGATGGACCGCATCATCGGGCTGGAGATCGGCGCCGACGACTACCTGCCCAAGCCGTTTGAACCCCGCGAGCTGCTGGCCCGCATCCGCGCCATCCTGCGCCGCAGCCACGACGGGCAGGCGCCCGCCGCCAGCCAGGCGCTGCGCTTTGGCTCGCTGGAGATCGACCGAGATGCCCGCAGCGTCACCGTCGCGGGCGTGGCGGTCGAGCTGACCTCCTACCAGTTCGACCTGCTGGTGGCGATGGCCGAGCGTGCGGGCCGGGTGCTCACCCGCGACCAGATCATGGAGGCCGTGCGCGGACGCGAGCTCGAAGCGTTCGACCGCTCCATCGACGTGCACATGGGCCGCATCCGGGCAGCCATCGAGGCCGACCCCAAAGCCCCCCGCCGCATTCTCACCGTGCGCGGCGTGGGGTACGTGTTTGCCAGGCAGCAGGACTGAGACTGAACTCAGGCCCTCACACCATGTCGCTGTGGAACCCCTTCTCCCGCCGCCTGTACCTGCGCATCTGGCTGGCGGTGGTGGGCGGCATGGCGGTGCTCACCCTGGCCATGGGTTGGGTCTGGCAACTCGTTGCCGAGCAGAACCTGCAAAGTGCCAACCCACCCCCGCGCGAAATCGTGCTGCGCAGCGCGCAGGGCGAGGTCGTGCTGCGCGGGCAGGCCACCCGGCAAGCCGTTGAACCGGGCGAGGGCCTCGAATTCCGCATCGACAGCCCGACGGGTGAGTCTTTCTACCTGCAAATGCCCGCGCGGCCGCACCGTGCCGAGAGACTCGGGCGACAGTCCCGGCCCGCAGGCCCCAGCCCCTGGAGCCTGGGCTACTGGACGCGCCCGCCGTTCGGCTTTGTGTGGATGCTGGCGCTGGTGAGCATTGCCGTGGGGGTCGGGGTGTTTCCCATCATCCGCCGCCTGACGCAACGGCTCGAACACCTGCAACGCAGCGTCAAGCGCTTTGGCGATGGCGACCTGTCGGTCCGCGTGCCCGATCACGGGCAGGACGAAATGGCCGAACTGGCCCGGCAGTTCAACGCTGCTGCCAACCGCATCGAGGCACTGCTGCAATCCCACAAGTCATTGCTGGCCAACGCATCGCACGAACTGCGCTCGCCGCTGACGCGCATCCGCATGGGGCTGGAGCTCATGGGCAGCGGCCCGCCATCGGAGGCGTTCCGCACGGAAATCCTGCGCAACATCGCCGAGCTGGACCAATTGGTGGAGGAAATCCTGCTGGCCAGCCGCCTGGACGCCCGCGAGGCCGACGTTGGTTCGTTCGAGTCCGTCGATCTCGTCGGCCTGGCCGCTGAAGAGTGCGCGCGCGTGGACGCCGACCTCGATGCCGGCGCCGGCACGCTGGAGATCTCCGGCGTGGCCAAACTCGTGCGCCGCGCCTTGCGCAACCTGCTGGAGAATGCCCGCCGTTACAGCGACGGCCCGATCTCCGTCACGGTGCGGCTGAGCGACAGCAGCGCAGAACTGTGGGTGTGTGACCAGGGCCCCGGCGTTCCGCCGCACCTGCGCGAGCGCATTTTCGAGCCCTTCTTCCGCCTGCCCGGCGCCAGCGAGCGGGCCGGAGGCGTCGGCCTGGGCCTGGCGCTGGTACGGTCGATAGCACAGCGCCACAGGGGCAGCGTCACGTGCGTGGACAACCCGGCGGGCCCGGGCGCATGCTTCGTGCTGCGCCTGCCGCTGGATCAGACCGCCCGTTTGTCGGAGCGGCTGCGCTGAGGAGCCTGTTCACTGGGTGCCGGGGCGCCTGCCTGGTCGGCGGCTGCGCTTCAGGATCGACCGCGGGCACGGGGGCTTTGCCCTCCGCGAGCGCAGGCGCAAACAGCACCAGGGCAAACAACAGCGGGAAAAGGTGCCGCTCGGTGAGCAGTTGCAAAGGCGTATCGACCATGCTGTAGGCCATCCACGCCCACCACAGCCCGGCCCCCATGACACCGATCACGCCCGCATGGCGCCGCCGCCAGAGCGTCCGGGCCAGGGCGATCACCCAGGCAAGGTAGCAGACGGCCAGCAGCAGCCCCCCCTCGATGGCAGCAAACAGCAGCTGGTTGTGCGGGTGCTTGCCGCCTCCGTACTGGCACATGTCGGCGGGCTGGGCGCTGGCACAGAATGCGGTCCGGTAGCTTCCGGTGCCGTGCCCCAGCCAGGGGCTTTGCTGGATGACCTCGACGGCCTCGCGCCAGATGGCCAGACGGTGGTCGGCCAGGTTGACATCCCCGCGCTGGTTGCTGTCGGCACCGCCAAAAGCCAGAATTTCGCGCCAGGTGCGGTCTGCGCGGTCCTGCACGGCGTCGGACAGCCCCAGGGCCGCTCCGCAGAGAAGTACGATCGCCAAGGCACCGGGCAAGCGCCAGCGCGGCGGGCAATGCAGCAGCACCAGCGTCAGCAACACCGCCAGCAGCGTGGCATAGCCCGTGCGGCCTGGCACCATCCAGAAAATGTTGAACACCCCAACACCGGCCAGAACCAGCAGCCCGCAGCGCCAGCGGGCAGGCAGACCTTGCTGAGCAAGCACGCAGCCGAGCCACAGCAGCACCGCCAGCGACATCAGCACGTTGTGCGTGATGTGCATGTGAAAAATGGCATCGCCATGTCCCTTATATGGCAGTACCCACGGCCCGCCACCCGTCAAGCCCCAGAGGCCGTGCCCCAGCGACAGCCCCAGTGTGAGCAGCATGGCCGCCGAAAACGCCAGCAGGCAGCGCCGCGCCCACGGCGGCTCCTGCAAAGCCAGGCCGAAGAGCGGCAGCAGCAACAGCGAAAAATTGCGTGCCAGCTGCCCGCCCACATGCTCGGCCGGACCTTCGCTCCACAGGGCACACAGCAATACCGCCGCGTAAAGCGCCAGACTGGCCCTGCTGACAGGATGGCGCCACACCGCCTCCCAGCGGCCGCTCCAGCTCCCGGCAACAAGCCCCGACAGCACCATGGCCAGAAACGCCATGACGAGCAAGCTGGTCAGCGCGTTGGAAAGAGGGATCGAAAACGCCAGCGCCACCAGCACATGGCCGGAGGCCTTGCGCAGGCGGTCGGCGAGCATCCACCTAGGCATCAATGGATACCCGCCAACCCGATACGGGCAGCCGTGCAGCACGTGGCGCCAGGTGTGGCGCTTGAGGGTGCACGCCGCGGATCACGACCGGCGTGTTCGTCGAAGCAAGCTGGGCAAGTGTTCATGCGTATTCCGAAACGATTGCAAGCGGTCGACTGCGGTGTTCAGGTTCAATAGCGGCAGGGCGCCCGCCAGAACCCCGCCACACGGCCCCAGGCCCTTGCCAGGTGCCTCGGCGAGGGCAGCAGCACCCGTACCACCACCACCACCAGCGACTGCAGGCGCGCCATCCGGCGCTGGCGACGGGCGGCCGCCTCCCCCTGGTGCTTGGCGGTGAAAAGGATTTTCGACCGTGCATGGTGCAGTCCGCGCAAATACTCCACGTGCAGAGGGCGCGTGCCCCTGACCGACCCCCGGTTCACGTGCACCACCCGCACAGCTGGGTCCAGCACCATGGGCAGTCCCGCCTTGAACAACCGCAGGCTCAGATCCTCGTCCTCGTAGTAGAGAAAAAACCGTTCGTCGAACCATTGCCGCGTTGGCAAGGCCGCCAGGCGCAGCAGCATGACGGCCCCACAGGCATTGCCAACGCACACCGGCCCTTCGGCAACTGGGCCGCGCGATGCCCAGCGCTGGCGAGGCCAGCCATAGTTCAGTTGCAGCTGGCCCCGGCTGTCTGCCAGTTGGGGCACCACAACGGCTGCATCGGGCCAGCGCTGTGCCGTCTGCAGCAAGGCCTGTACCGACTGCACACCCACCAGACAGTCCGGGTTGATGAGCAAGGCATACGGCGTCGTCACCTGCTGCAGCGCCTGGTTGTTGGCTGCGCCAAAGCCGATATTGCTTTCCAGGCCTATCCAGCGCGCATGCGGCAGGCAGGTCGCCACCTGTTCGCGCGTTGAATCGTGGCTGGCGTTGTCGATCACCACCACGTTGGGCAGGGCAGCGAGCGATGGCGCCATGGATTCAATGCAGTGGGCGCTGTTGTACGTCACCACCACCACCGTGACGCTGTCCAGCGACACCGGCGTGGCCCCCTGCGGGTCTGGGGATTCGGACGGCAGGGGGATGGGCTGCGGTGCTGCGGAGATCGGAAAGATGGACTGCCAGTTCAGCCGCAGGGGTTGCGGCACCAGCAGCACGCAGGGAAGATGGCGGTCGTTGCTGCGCCCAGTGAGCTGCTGAACAAAGACCGGGTTTCCGCCAGCGCGCAAGGCCGCCCAGAACCGCGCCCATGGCCCCTTGCGCCGCGGGTCCCCGCGCACCACCTGCCACGCGTCGTAGGCCAGTCCTGTCTGGCCGACCTGTTCCAGTACCGCGGGTAGGTTGCCCCGGTCCACCTCCACCTGGATCACCGGTGCGTGCTGGCGAATGGTTTCCCGTGCCCCCCGCAGCGCAGCGATTTCATGGCCTTCAATGTCGAATTTGATGAAGGCCACTGGCCGTGACCCTTGTCGCTCCAGCAAGGCATCCAGCGATACCGCGGTCACCCGGACGGCACCGGGCGCTTCACCTTCTTGTGTGCTGCTGACCCGCGCATGCCCCAGATTGCCATGCCGCTCCATTTGCAGCAGCACCTCGCCCTCGCGGTCGGAGATGGCAGCGCACACAACGGAGGATTTGTCTTCCAGTCCGTTCCAGGCGAGGTTGGCCCGCGCCACATGCACATAGCTCTTGACGGCGTCCACCGCCAGAACGGCGCCAAAGGCGGGTCCGAGCTCGACACTGTAGTTGCCGATGTGGCAACCCAGGTCCACCATGGTGCCGCATGCCATCCGGTCGAAGCCCAGGCCCTGGCGGCAGACCTGCCGTGCCACGGCAATTTCCTCTGCCTCGAAGGAGCCGAACTTGGCGGTGTACCCGCTCACATAGTCGCCCGGCATGACGAAGTAGCGCCGGTGCTGGAGCCCTTGCAGAAAAAACCGCCCCCGCCGCTCCAGCAACGGATGCAGAAGCTTGAACCAGTACACCCTGAACGACACCCGCAACCCGGTGTCGATGGGGGCAGCACAGACATTCGGGTGCGCTGACTCCATGCCCGGTGCTGCGGCCCCCTCCATGCTCAATGGGCGCCCCTGACGACCTCTCCTGCCTTGAGGCGGTACACGGTGCCGCAATAGGGGCACTTGGCCTCGCCAGTGCGGGCGACGTCCAGGTAGACCCGGGGGTGGGTGTTCCAGCGCTGCATGTCGGCGGCGGGACTGGGGCAGTGCACGCCCCCTTGGTGGTTGAGATCTTTGGCCTGCAATTCAACGACGGCTTGGGACATGGTCAGACCTTGGTGAGCCAGTGGGCATATTGGGGATTGCGGCCGTTGACGATGTCAAAGAACGCACTTTGGATTTTTTCGGTGATGGGGCCGCGGCTACCGCAGCCGATCTCGATGCGGTCGAGTTCGCGGATCGGCGTGACTTCGGCCGCCGTACCGGTGAAGAAGGCCTCATCGGCAATGTAGACCTCGTCGCGCGTGATGCGCTTTTGCACGATCTCCAGGCCCAGGTCCTTGGCGATGTGAAACACGGTGTTGCGCGTGATGCCGTTCAGGGCGCCGGCCGACAGGTCGGGCGTGTAGATCACGCCCTTCTTGATGACGAAGATGTTCTCGCCCGCGCCTTCGGACACGAAGCCCGCGCTGTCGAGCAGCAGGGCCTCGTCGTAACCGTCGTCGGTGGCTTCCATGTTGGCCAGGATGGAGTTGGTGTAGTTGCTCACCGCCTTGGCCTGCGTCATGGTGATGTTGACGTGGTGGCGCGTGTAGCTGCTGGTCTTGACGCGGATGCCGCGCTTCATGCCTTCTTCGCCCAGGTAGGCGCCCCAGGCCCAGGCGGCCACCATCAGGTGGATGGTGTTGCCCTTGGGGGAGACCCCCAGCTTTTGCGAGCCAATCCAGGTCAGCGGGCGCAGGTAGCAGGACTCGAGCCTGTTTTCGCGCACCACGGCTTTCTGCGCTTCGTTCACTTCTTCCTGGGTAAACGGAATTTTCATGCGCAGGATCTTGGCGCTGTTGAACAGGCGCTCGGTGTGCTCCTGCAGGCGGAAGATA
>Ga0073899_10004814_pt1 | contig 11791 bp, 9 predicted proteins | sample KloWWTmetaKNB5Ph_FD_88975 | JGI IMG/M metagenome (GOLD analysis project Ga0073899, IMG submission 88975) | Active sludge microbial communities from Klosterneuburg, Austria, studying microevolution and ecology of nitrifiers - Klosterneuburg... | ecosystem: Engineered > WWTP > Aerobic digester >...
GCGTGGTGAATCCATACACGCCCACCCTGACGGAGTGGTTACTGGGCTTTGGCGGCGTAGCCGTCGCAGGCCTGATCGTCATGCTGGCCCTGAAGCACCTGCGCTTTCTGCCGGCACGTATGGACGGCGTTGACAGCCCGGGTGCCCCAGCCGCCGCGGCTGCGGTCTGAGTTCAGGCAGGCATGTCGGGCTTCCTGGTTTCAGCCGCCCACAAGTCTTCGGGCAAGACAACCATCACGGTGGGACTGTGCGCCGCGCTGTCGGCACAGGGCCTGGTCGTACAGCCCTTCAAGAAGGGGCCCGATTACATCGACCCCATGTGGCTGAGCGAGGCCTGCGGGCGCGCCTGCTACAACCTCGACCCATTCCTGATGACGCAGGGGCATATCTCTGCCTGCGTCCTGCGTCGCGCCGCAGACGCTGACATCAGTATCATTGAAGGCAACAAGGGCCTGTACGACGGGCTGGCCCTGGACGGCAGCAACAGCAATGCCGCGCTGGCCAAGCTGCTGGGACTTCCCGTGGTGCTGATACTGGACGCGCGCGGCATGACGCGTGGCATCGCGCCGCTGATCCTGGGCTACCAGGCATTCGATCGGGACATTCGAATCGCGGGCGTCATCCTGAACCAGTTGGGCGGCGCTTGGCACGAGTCCAAGCTGCGCGCCGTGATTGAACATTACACCGATGTGCCAGTTCTTGGCGCCATTGGCCATGACTCGAGGCTGGCGATTGTGGAACGCCACCTGGGCCTGGTGCCCAATCATGAACTCGATGACGCCGCGCAACGCGTGCGCGCCATGGGAGAACTGATTGCCGCGCAAGTGGATTTGCCGCGCTTGCTGAAGCTCGCCAAAGCCGAAGCGGATATACCCGCCCCCCCCAACGCACCCATCGGCGCCGCAACGGTGGCGACCCCGTCGCCACCACGGGTCCGCATTGGTCTGGCGCGTGACTCTGCGTTCGGCTTTTATTATCCCGACGATCTGCAGGCGCTGGAAGCGGCCGGGGCCGAGATCATCCCGTTCAACACCTTGCAAGACACTGGCCTGCCACAAGTGGACGGTTTGTTTATCGGCGGCGGCTTCCCAGAAAATTTCATGGTGCAGTTGCAGGCCAATGCCGCGCTACGCCAGGATATCCGTACTGCCGTCGATGCGGGCCTGCCGGTTTATGCTGAATGTGGCGGTCTGATGTATTTGTCCCGCACGCTGCAGTGGAATGGGCAGGTCTTCGAGATGGTCGGCGCCTTGCCAGCGGACGTGGTAATGCACGATCGGCCAGTGGGCCGCGGCTACGTCGAACTGGAGGCTACCGGCGACGCACCCTGGTCTGCCAGGGGCGCCGCGCCGCAAGGGCTTCACGGACATGAATTTCACTACTCCAGCCTTGAGAACCTGGCACCTGAACAGAAATTCGCCTACAGGGTGATGCGCGGTCATGGCGTGGATGGTCGGCACGATGGCATCGTCCACCACAATGTGCTTGCCTCTTACGCTCATCTTCGCAGCGGCGCGGGGTCGGACTGGGCGGCCCAGTTTATCGCTTTTGTTCGTTCGCACAGAGAATCGCTCCAGCAGAAGATCATGACAAACTCACGCACGATTGAAGTCCATGGCCGGGCCATCGCCACCGACGTCGAGGGCTACCTGAAAAACCTGGACGACTGGTCCGAAGACTTTGCGCGGGCACAGGCACAAGCGGAAAACCTGGTACTGACCGATGAGCATTGGCAGGTTATCCACTTCCTGCGCGCCTACTACGATGAACATCGTGTGCAGGCGCAGGTGCGCGCGATGATCTGGCACTTCGCCAGGGCCTGGGGGCCAGGGCGCGGCAACAATCATTACCTTCATGAACTCTTCCCCATCGGTGGACCTCAGAAACAAGGCAATCGTCTGGCTGGGCTCTTGAAGACCAAGGGCGAACATTAGAAAATTTCGGGGCAGACCTCGGCGATACACCGTGAAAACCACTTTGCCACCTCCATCGATCAGGAGCATCACATGTTTACATTGACCAGCATGGCCGCAAGGCAAATCCAGCAGGCTGCCGCCAACAGTGGGGCCCAGGAGATGGCCTTGCGCATTGCCGCAAAGATCGATCCGGACGGCTCGAGGCAGTACGGCATGGGCTTTGACGATCCCACCGAAGAAGACATGAGGCTCGATCTGAACGGGATAGCCGTGGTGATTGCTGGCACGTCTCAGATCTTGCTGGCCGACACCGTGTTGGACTATGTAGAACTGAATCCGGGCGAATTTAGTTTCATCTTCATCGATGCGCGGGATTTTCAGGGCGAGGCGGATCAAGCGCCGGTCTCGGGCAACGGCTGCGGCAGCGGAGGCTGCGCGACGGGTGGCTGCGCCAGCATGGGACGCACCCATTGACCGCCGATGCCATGCCAGCGTTCGGATCCGCCGGGCGCGTGTACTTGGTGGGTGGCGGCCCGGGCGACCCGGAATTGCTGACGCTTCGCGCCGTGCGCCTGCTGCAGAAGGCCGAGGTGGTGGTCTACGACCATCTGGTGTCCAGCGCCGTGCTTGACTTCGTCTCGTCCAATGCGGAGCGCATCTATGCGGGCAAGCGTCGCAACGAGCACACCATGCGGCAGGAACAGATCAACGGACTGCTGGTAAAGCTCGCCCGCGACGGCAAACAGGTGGTTCGGCTCAAGGGCGGAGATCCTTTCATTTTCGGACGCGGCGGTGAGGAACTGCAGGCACTGGCTGCGCAAGGCATTGGCTTTGAAGTCGTGCCAGGCGTCACCGCGGCCTCCGGCGTTTCAAGCTATGCGGGTATCCCGCTGACGCACCGCGACTACGCCCAAACCTGTCTTTTCGTGACCGGCCACCTCAAGGATGGAAGCGCCGACCTGGACTGGCACAATCTGGTCCGTCCAGCACAGACTGTAGTGATCTACATGGGGCTGGGCGGACTCCCCGAAATCTGCCGACAGATGATGGCACATGGCGCGCCGCCCTCCCGGCCGATCGCCGTGGTGCAGGACGGCAGCATTGCCACCCAGAAAGTCGTGACGGGAACGCTGGTCGACATGCCCGAGAAGGTCTTGCAAGCCGGCCTCAGATCCCCCTCCCTTACGATCATTGGAGAGGTCGTCCGGTTGCACGATTCACTGGCCTGGTTCAATCCACTGCCCACGGAAGCCACCGCACAGGTCTGTTGTTGACTATGGATGCGGCAAGCCTTTTGTTCTATTGGCTGCAGAATCGGCCGCCTTGGCTCCATCTGGCGAACGGCGGTATTCAAACGCAAACACGGCCGCTTCCACCCGCGAGCGCAAGTTGAGTTTGTCCATGATGTGGCGCACGTGCAGTTTGACGGTGTTGTGACTGATGTCCAGTGCCTGCGCGATAACCTTGTTGCTCTGGCCCCGGGCCACATGGTCCAGCACCTCGCGCTCGCGCTCAGTGAGCGAGGCCACCAGGTCGCCCATGACCGACACTTTGGGACCGGACTGCAAGATCTGCGCCAGCTTCAACGTCATGGCCGAGGCCACGACCATCTCGCCGCGCGCTGCGCGGCCAATCGCATCAATCACTTCCTCGGGCTCCATGTCCTTGAGCAGGTAGCCCCGCACGCCGGCACGCAGCGCTGCAGAAAGGTCGTCCTCGCTATCGCTCATGGTCAGAATGACCACAGGGGTATCGCAACCCTCCGACCGGATCATGCGCAGCACACTCAAACCGTCGGTCGTGGCGAGCCGCAGGTCCAGCACCATCAGGTCGGGCTCATGCTGGCGCAACAACGGGACCACCTGCATCGGGTCCCCCGTGGCCATCACGACGGTCATGTCACCCCGGTGTTCCAGCAGTTCGGTCAGTCCACTGCGACACAGTGCGTGGTCGTCCACCAGCATCACTCGGGTTCGGGCGGTCATGTAAGCTCCCCAGACGCCAAAGAATTCGTTGGTATCACCAATCGAACCCGGGTTCCGCCGCCGTCATTTTTGCACACCTCGATGTAGCCGCCCAGTCGCCGCGCGCGGCCCTGCATGATTTCCAGTCCAAAGTGCGTCGAGGGCGCCATGCCTCTCGCCGTGGTCACAATGGTGGACACCGATGGTGCTGTCACGCCCAACCCGTCGTCCTCGATTAAGAACTCAATTTTCTGCGGCGCCTTGTCAATCGTCACCAAGGCGCGCCGGGCCATCGAATGCTTCGCGATGTTGGCCAGCGCCTCCTGAACAATGTGGAACACCTGAACCTCCTGTGCGTCGGTCAGGTTCAGATTTTGCGCCGAATTCCGGATCTCAAGCTCGATACCCGTGCGATCGAAATACGCCTCGGCAATGCCGTTGAGCGCATGCAACAAGCCTAGCGGGTCCATGCGAGTACGAAAGTAAGTCATGACTTCGCGCAGGTTGTCATGCACCTCCCCCACCGCTTTCTTGACATCGGAAAAGTACTTGAGCGACCGCGGGTCGTCGTGGGCCAGCATGGCATCGTTGAGCAGTGGAAGCCGCATCTTCACGTAAGCCAGTGTCTGGGCAATGGCGTCATGCACCTCGTTCACCATTTCCTGACGCTCCCTCATAACCGTCATTCGCAAACGCTCGCGCTCGATCCTGGCGTTGTGCAAGGCAAGGCCAAGCAGTTGGCCAATCAGGCGAAGGATGGCCTGCGTCTGGACGGGAATGTCAGCGCTGGCTTCGAAAAACAGGTTGTAGATTCCGAGAACCTCTGTCCCATGCGGCAAGGATATGGCCAGAACGCGCTGGCACTGCATACCGAAATAAGGGTCAGAAGTGTGTCGGGCGCAGATCTGAACGTCGTCCACCCATCCCAACACATCGCTGCTCGAAGCCACGCCGCACATGCCGCAATCACGCGCCACCAGGCGTTCCGCGACCAGCACATGCACAGGCAACCCGATCTGTCCCACCAGCCTCATGGAACGCCCGTCGTCGGTCAGGACGCGCACCGCACCCGCCTGGGCGCCTGCCAACGCGGTGATGGATACCAAAAATCGCTCAAGCAACTGTTCAAGGTCGCTACCCGCGCTCAATTCACCTGCCAGGCCTGAAAGTACGGCATGCGGGTATGCGGGGTTCGCGCCAGAAGACGAAGGTGATTGAGTTTGGTTCAGTGTCATGGCCAGGCAATCCTCCATTAATCCTAATCCATTGCTCATTGCTGATATAGCGTGAAAACCCGCGGAAAGTTGTAAGCGCGGACATGCTCCGGTCGCAGCCTGTCCACAAGCCCCGTTTCACGCCTTCAGCCAGCCACGCTACCCATTTGGGCTACCCCGGGTTACCCGTGTCGGCTATAGACGAGAGATCGTGCCCTTGCCTCTAATAAGGTCACTCTGAATTTGCGCTCCGATGGGGACGTCATAGGCCTTTTTGCCTGCCTTGTTTTTAATCTGTCAGCGAGAAAACCGCCTACCGCATGCCCGCTACACCGATTCACGATCCAACCTTCGCGCCTCTGGCAGATGCCATCGTCGAGACCCGTAACACAACCTGTTACATGTGTGCTTGCCGCTGTGGCATCCGGGTGCACTTGCGCAACGGCGAGGTCCGCTACATCGAAGGCAACCCTGACCATCCGCTGAACCACGGGGTGATTTGCGCAAAGGGCTCCTCCGGCATCATGAAACAGTATTCGCCGGCGCGGTTGACCAAGCCGCTGTTGCGCAAACCCGGCAGCGAACGTGGGGACGGGCAGTTTGAGGAAATCGAATGGGACGCAGCTTTTGCGATGCTGGAAGACCGCCTCCGGAAAATTCGGTCCACAGACCCCAGGCAGTTCGCCTTGTTCACCGGGCGCGACCAGATGCAGGCACTGACCGGCCTCTTCGCCCGGCAGTTCGGCACACCGAACTACGCGGCGCACGGGGGGTTTTGCTCGGTCAATATGGCCGCCGGCATGATCTACACCATCGGCGGTTCGTTCTGGGAATTTGGTGGGCCTGATCTGGAGCGCGCAAAGCTGTTCGTGATGCTGGGCACGGCCGAGGACCACCATTCCAACCCGTTGAAGATCGCTCTAGCCAAGTTCAAGCGTGATGGTGGCCGCTTCATCTCGATCAATCCGGTGCGCAGCGGCTATTCGGCCATCGCCGACGAATGGCTGCCGATCAAGCCTGGCACCGACGGTGCGCTGCTGCTGGCGCTGATCCACGAGCTGATCGCTCTCGGCCTGTACGACCGCGACTTCCTTGTTCGGTACACCAACAGCGGCCAGCTGGTGAACCTGGACGACGCACATGACGAGTTCGGCATGTTTGTACGCACCGAGGTTCCGGAGGAGGAAGGCTGCTTCGATCCGCAAAACAAGCTCTGGTGGGACCGGGCCAGCAACAAGCCGGTCGTTACCCACACCGAAGGGTGTGATCCGTTTCTTCTTGGGGAATTCAAGTTGCACGACGGCACGCCCGTCAAGCCCGCGTTCCAGCTGCTCAAGGAAAGGGTCGATGCCCACACACCCGAATGGGCGGCCAGAATCACCGGAATTCCGGCTGAAGCTATCCGCCGGCTCGCCCATGAGATGGGCGTGACGGCGCGCGACCAGAAGATCGAGTTGCCGATTTCCTGGACCGACTCCTGGGGCAAGGAGCACGATACCGTGACTGGCAACCCGGTGGCCTTTCATGCGATGCGCGGCCTCGCCGCGCATTCGAACGGATTTCACACCACGCGGGCGCTGGCGATCCTGATGACGCTGCTGGGCACCATCGACCGTCCGGGCGGCTTCCGCCACAAGGCCCCATTCCCGCGGCCAATCCCGCCCTGCGCCAAGACGCCCAATACGCCACTGGCGATCAAGCCCAACACGCCGCTCGACGGCCTCGGCCTGGGCTGGCCCGCCGAGCCCGACGACCTCTTCGTCGACGATGACGGCCAGCCGGTACGCATCGACAAGGCGTTCTCCTGGGAGTACCCGCTGTCCGTGCATGGGATGATGCACAACGTCATCACCAACGCTTGGCGTGGCGACCCGTACCCGATCGACACCTTGCTGCTGTTCATGGCAAACATGGCGTGGAATTCGACGATGAACACGTCGGCGGTGCGTAACATGCTCAACGACAAGCATGAGGACGGTGGGTACAAAATTCCTTTCCTCGTGGTCTGTGACGCCTTTCAGTCCGAAACCACCGCATTCGCCGATCTGGTTCTGCCCGACACCACCTACCTCGAACGGCACGACGTGATGTCGATGCTCGACCGCCCGATCTCTGAATTCGACGGTCCGGTCGATGCGGTGCGCATCCCGGTCGTGCCGCCCACGGGCGATTGCAAACCCTTCCAGGAGGTGTTGATCGAACTGGCCGGCAGACTCAAGTTCCCGGCCTTCGTGCGCCCCACAGGTGAGCGCAAGTTCCGCGACTACCCCGACTTCATCATCAACTACGAGACCGAGCCTGGTTCCGGCATCGGCTTCCTGGCCGGTTGGCGCGGCAAAGGCGGCGAAAAATTCATGCGCGGCGAACCGAATCCGCGCCAATGGGAGATATACGCACAGAACAACTGCGTCTACCACCACAAGCTCCCCGCCTCCTACCAGTACATGCGTAACTGGAACAAAGGCTATCTCGAATGGTCGCAGCGCAACAGGATCCAGCGCTACGCCGAGCCGATCATGATCCACCTGTACTCCGAGGTGCTGCAGAAGTTCCGCCTTGCGGCACAGGGCAAGGGGTTGTCGCGAAAGCCGCCGGACCATCTGAAAAAGCGCATCGAGACCTACTTCGACCCACTGCCCTTCTACTACGAACCGCTCGAGGCACAGCAGACCGACCTGGTGAAATACCCGCTCAACGCGGTGACCCAGCGCCCGATGGCGATGTATCACTCCTGGGATTCGCAGAATGCCTGGCTGCGCCAGATCCACGCGCACAACCATCTCTTCGTCAACCCGCTGATTGCCCGCGCTGCGGGCATCGAAGACGGCGGCTGGATGTGGGTGGAATCCGAATGGGGCAAGGTGCGCTGCATGGCCAGCTTCTCCGAAGCAGTCGAGCCCGGCACAGTATGGACCTGGAACGCCATCGGCAAGGCCGCAGGCGCCTGGACCCTGGCGCCCGGTGCCAACGAGTCGCAACGCGGCTTCCTTCTCAACCACCTGATCAGCGAGGAACTGCCCGGCCGGCCGGGTGAGGCGCGCATGTCCAATTCCGACCCCGTGACGGGCCAAGCCGCTTGGTACGACGTGCGGGTGCGAATCTACAAGGCTGCGGCCACGGAACCGAAGACTACCTCGCCGCAGTTCGCCCCGGTACCCCGGGCGCCCGGCACCGCGGCCTCAGTGCCGCGCTGGCAGGCTTTTTTTGCCGGTCTCGGAGAATGGAAGAAATGACCCAACTGGCCTTGGTCATCGACCTCAATGTGTGCGTGGGCTGCCACGCCTGCGTGACCAGTTGCAAGCAATGGAACACGTCGGGTGCGGCCGGCCCGCTCGCCGATTTCAACCCTTATGACGTGGACCCGACTGGCACGTTCTTCAACCGCGTGCAGACCTTCGAGGTCGGTGAATACCCGCACACGCAGACCGTGCATTTTCCCAAATCCTGCCTGCATTGCGAAGACCCGCCCTGCGTGCCGGTTTGCCCGACAGGCGCCAGCTACAAGCGCCCAGAGGATGGCATCGTGCTGGTGGACGCTGACAAATGCATCGGCTGCAAGTACTGCTCCTGGGCGTGCCCCTACGGCGTGCGCGAGGTGGACGAAAAGCGCAAGGTCATGACCAAATGCACGCTGTGCGTGGACCGGATCACCGACACCAGACTGCCCGCATCCGAGCGCAAGCCGGCCTGTGTGCTGGCATGCCCAACCAGCGCGCGCCTTTTCGGAGACATCCACGACCCCGAGTCGGTGGTGTCCACCGCCATCCGCGACAACGCCGGCTATGCGCTAATGCCCGAATGGGGCACCCATCCGTCCAACCACTACCTGCCGCGGCGCAAGACGCCGATCCACATCCACGCCGATGAACTCACCCGAATCGACAACCCCCTGAAAGTGGATGGCCTGCAGCCCAAGCCGTCCAAATCGGAACCATCGCTCGACGACGTGATGTCCTGGTAAGGACCCACAAGCATGAAACCCGCCTACTCCGTCATATTCCTGACTACCCTGATCGGTGCCGCGCAAGGGCTTTTCCTCGCGCTGTTCACAGCCCAGTCCTACGCCCTTTTCAGCCTGCTGCCGGCGCAGGACAGCCGGTCGTTCTTTGCCATGGGCGCCGTCGTGGTGCTGGTCCTGAGCGCGCTGGGACTGGCTGCCTCGTTTTTCCACCTCGGGCGGCCCGAACGGGCATGGCGTTCCGCGGCGATGTGGCGAACCTCCTGGCTGTCGCGCGAAGTCATCGTGCTGCCAGCCTTCATGGGCGTCGTCTTGTTATATGGCGTCGCCCATTTCACCGACTGGAAACCCGTCGTGGCCACTCTGCCGGAGGGCATTGTGATCGACGGGACCCTGGTCCTGGGCCTGGCTGGGACCGTTCTCGCATTTGGGCTGTTTCTATGCACCGCGATGATCTATGCCTGCCTGCCCTTCCTGCGTGAATGGCACAGTCCGCTGACGATCGTCAATTACGTGCTGCTGGGCGGAGCTTCCGGCTTCACGCTGGCGGCAGCCTTTGCGCTCGCCAGCGCACCGGCGCTCACGCGCTTTTACGCCGGCTGGGCGCTGATCCTCACGGTGCTGGCCTTTGCCAGCCGTGGTGCATCGCTGCGACGCAACGCCCGCCTTCGCCCGAAGTCCACGATACAGACCGCCATCGGCGTGAAGCATCCGCACATCGTGCAGAAATCAGCCGGCTTTCTGGGCGGATCTTTCAACACCCGGGAATTTTTCCATGGCAAGTCACTTGCGGTATTGCGCTCGGTGAAATGGGGCTTTCTGATCACGGCTTTTGGCCTGCCAGTGCTGTTCCTGGCGATGGCCCTGTGGACGAATTCAACGGAGAGCCTGCCACTGGCATTCGCAGTGCAGTACCTGGGGCTACTTGCCGAGCGCTGGTATTTCTTCGCTCAGGCGAACCATCCGCAAAACCTTTATTACCAGGCAATCAGCTGATTTTGCGATGGATCAAATAGTTGGCTGAAAGATATGACACATTGCTTTTTGCTTATTGATTTATTTTTCAGCCTTGGAGGCCGTTTCGGCCATCGCGTGGTCACTTGCAACTCTTGAACCGGCAAAGGAAGTTCAATGTCCATGGTGAGTCCCCACGGGGGTGCTGAACTGGCACCGCTGCTGCTCGAGGGAGAGCCCCTCGCACGTGAGCGTCTGCGCGCCCCCACGCTGCCCGCACTGCGCGTGAGTTCACGCGAAAGAGGCGACCTCATCATGCTGGGCATTGGCGGGTTCACGCCGCTCACCGGCTTCATGTCGCATGCCGACTGGCAAGGCGTCTGTGATGGCATGAAGACCGCAAGCGGCCTGTTCTGGCCCATCCCGATCACGCTATCGGCAGATCGTTCAGTTGCCGAGGCCTTCACGACAGGCGATGAAATTGCCCTGACCGACCCCGACGATGGTTCCATCCTCGCGACGATGCGGATCACGGAGAAGTACGCCATCGACAAAGCGCATGAGTGCGCAACGGTGTTCCAGACCACGGACCCGGCCCACCCCGGTGTCAAGCTCGTGATGGAACAAGGTGAAGTCAACCTTGCCGGCCCGGTCAAGGTGCTGTCCACCGGCGGCTTCCCGGAGAAGTACGGCGACCTGTTCAAGACGCCAAAGCAGACGCGGGAGTTGTTCGCCGCCCTGGGCTGGTCCAAGATCGCCGCTTTCCAGACGCGCAACCCGATGCACCGCTCGCACGAGTACTTGGCCAAGGTGGCTATCGAGGTGTGCGACGGCGTGCTGGTGCATTCGCTGCTGGGTGCGCTCAAACCTGGCGACATTCCGGCCGAGGTACGCGCCAAAGCCATCGGCACCCTGGTAGAGAACTACTTCGTAAAGAAGACCGTGGTGCAGGCCGGCTACCCGCTGGACATGCGTTATGCAGGCCCGCGCGAGGCATTGCTGCATGCGCTGTTTCGCCAGAACTACGGCTGCTCTCACCTGATCGTTGGCCGCGATCATGCCGGTGTGGGTAGCTACTACGGCCCCTTCGATGCCCACCACATCTTCGACCACCTGCCCGCCGACGCCCTGCAGACGCAGCCGCTCAAGATCGACCTTTCCTTCTGGTGCTACAAGTGCGGCGGCATGGCGTCGGCGCGGACCTGTCCGCACACCGACGGCGACCGCCTGCAGGTCGCCGGCACCCAACTGCGCAAGTGGCTGTCTGAAGGTGCCGAGGTCCCCGCCGAATTCAGCCGGCCCGAAGTGCTTGTCATCCTGCGCGAGTACTACGCCAGTCTGGCTGCCCAGTGATTCCCGTAAGCCCTGAAACCCTGAACAGGAGATTTGACAAATGCCAACCTACGTGAGAACCGACAAGTGCGATGGATGCAAAGGTCAGGACAAGACTGCCTGCATGTACATCTGCCCGCATGACCTGATGGCACTGGACAAGGACGGCTCGCAAACCGGCCATCCGATGAAGGCGTGGAACCAGGAACCCGAGCAGTGTTGGGAGTGTTATTCCTGCGTGAAAATCTGCCCGCAGAACGCGATCGAAGTCCGCCACTACGCCGACATCGTACCTCTCGGCGGCTCGGTGCAACCGCTGCGCGGCTCTGACTCCATCATGTGGACCATCAAGTTCCGCAACGGCACGATGAAGCGCTTCAAATTCCCGATCCGCACTACAGCTGAAGGGTCGATCGACCCCTACGGTGCCAAGCCGATGCCCAAAATGGCCGA
>Ga0073899_10004815_pt1 | contig 11790 bp, 10 predicted proteins | sample KloWWTmetaKNB5Ph_FD_88975 | JGI IMG/M metagenome (GOLD analysis project Ga0073899, IMG submission 88975) | Active sludge microbial communities from Klosterneuburg, Austria, studying microevolution and ecology of nitrifiers - Klosterneuburg... | ecosystem: Engineered > WWTP > Aerobic digester >...
CGTCGTGCCGAGATCGAGCGCAACCACTCGGCCACGCACCTCGCCCACATGGTGCTGCGTCGTCACCTCGGGGAGCATGTGCGCCAGCAGGGGTCGCTGGTCGAGCCGACGCGCCTGCGCTTCGACTTCTCGCATGGCGGGCCGGTCGATCCCGTGCAGCTCGCCGAGATCGAGGCCGAAGTGAACGACCTGGTGCTCGCCAATGCACCGGTGGATGTCCGCGAGATGTCGTATCCCGAGGCGCTCGCCAAGGGGGCGATGGCGTTCTTCGCCGACAAGTACGGCGACGTGGTGCGCGTGGTGACCATGGGTGACTCGATCGAACTCTGTGGCGGTACCCACGTGCGCACGACAGGGCAGATCGGTCTCTTCCGCGTCACGGCGCAGGGCGGTGTGGCCGCAGGGGTGCGTCGGCTCGAGGCGATCACCGGTCACGGCGCATACGCTGCGGTGCGTGCCGCGGAGGCCCGCCTGGCGGCGTTGGCGCAGTCGCTCAAGGCACAACCCGACCAGCTCGAGCGCAAGCTCGAGGCAATGTTGGCCGAGCGCGAGAAGCTCGAGGCACGCCTGGCCGAGGCGCTCAAGGGCGGTGGGTCTGCTGCAGCCACCAAGCTGCCAGCGGGCAAGGTGACGGTGCACCTGATGAGCACGGTCACCGAAGATCGCGGCCAGCTCGGCGAGCTCGCCGATGCCTTCCGCGGCGCCAACCAGGTCGGCTCTGTGCTGGTGCTCGTCAACCCGACATTGCCGGCAGCCGTCACGATCGCGGTGTCCGACGACCTCATCGGCAGCGGCAAGGATGCCAACGGCTTGATGAAGCAGCTCACCGCCACCTTCGGGGGCCGTGGGGGCGGACGCCCGACCTTTGCGAGCGGCTCACTCGCCGTGCCGAGCGTCGAGGCCATCACCGCCGATCAGATTGTCCCGCTCGTGGCGGGGTGGGTCGGCTGATGACCGACGCGATGGACGCCTGGTTCGCCGCGCGGACGGCGGGTGCGCCGCCGCGGTTGCTCGCGGCGAGTGAGGCGTGGTGGCAGGCCGCGACGGGGGACACGCCGGGAGTGCGCCTCGCCGACGCCGGTCGACGCGCGCTCGACGCGGCCATGGCGGCTGGCGCCTCGCGCGATGCCGCGCTCGACCTGTTGGCGGCCGATGCGCTGATCACGCTCGCGTTGCTTGCCGAGTCCGAGCGCGAGCCGCTCGCGCTCGGTGCGCGCGTCCTCGCCATCCGGGACGCGGTGACCCCCTCGTGATCGACCTGCACTCGCACCTCCTCCCGGGCGTGGACGACGGCTCGCGCAGCGTCGGCCAGTCGGTGCGCGTGCTGCGGACCTTCGCGATGAAGGGGATCACCGACCTCGCCTGCACGCCCCACATGGTGTCGTCGCAGATGGCGAACGGCTTCACCGAGGCGCAGGACGCCGCGTGGAAGGCGCTCACCGCCGAGGCACCGCCGGAAGTGCGGCTGCACCGCGGCGCCGAGGTGATGCTCGACCGCCCGGTGCCGCCCGCGGCGGCGGAGCGGAAGGTCACCATCAACGGCACGCGCTACCTGCTGGTGGAGTTCCCGCGCATGGTGCCCGCCGAGATCGTGGGACGCGCGCTCTATGAGGTGATCCAGATCGGCCTGGTGCCGATCCTGGCCCACCCCGAGCGCTACACGTCGTGCTCGGTGCAAACGGTGCGCGCGTGGCGCGAGCTTGGCGCCGTGATGCAGGTGGACGCGACCACGCTGACGTTGCCGCGCAATCGCGGCGATCGGGCGCGCGACCTGGTGCGCCACGGTCTTGCCGACATCCTCGCCGCAGACAACCACGGCGACGAGCGCAACGTTGCCACCGCGCTCGACTGGCTCGGCGAGCACGAGGGCGCCGAGCAGGCGCTGTTGCTGCTCGACGCCAACCCCCGCGCGATTCTCGACGATCAGGCCACCTACGAGGTCGATCCGTTGCCGGTCCGCGACTCGCTGTGGCGCAAGATGCAGCGGATGTTCGAGTCCGAATGAGCGACGCCCTGCGCATCGCCTCGGGACTTCGCGAACTCGCGCTGCTGGCAGAGCGCGTCGCGGCGCATCCCGATGGCCTCGACCAGATCGTCGCGACGATGCGCCGTTGCCTCGCCGAGGGCGGGACGCTCTTCTTCGCGGGCAATGGTGGCTCCGCGGCCGATGCCCAGCACCTCGCGGCGGAGTACGTGGTCCGCTATCACGCCACGCAGAAGCGGGCGCTCCGCGCCATCGCCCTGACCACCGACACCTCCATCCTCACCGCGGCCGCCAACGACTTCGGCGCCGAGGTGCTCTTTGCGCGGCAGCTCGAGGCGCTCGCGCGGCCCGGTGACGTGCTGGTCCTGCACAGCACCTCGGGCCATTCGCCGAATTGCCTGCTCGCGGCGCGTCGCGCACGCGAACTGGGAGTCACCACCGTGGCGATGCTGGGTGGCGACGGCGGGGCCCTCGCGGCGCTGGTGGATCATGCCTATGTGGTGCCGGATGCACGGGTGAACCACGTGCAGGAGCTCCACCTCGCCATCCAGCACCAGATCGCCGGCATCCTCACGGCGGAGTTCGGCGGATGATTTCACTCGCGGGGAAGCGCGTCCTGGTCACCGGCGGCTCGCGCGGCATCGGACGCGCCACGGCGCTGCTCTGTGCGCGGGCCGGGGCCGACGTGGGCATCACCTACCGCACGCGGCGCGCCGAAGCGGAGGCCGTGGCCAAGCAGGTCCGGGCCCTCGGCCGTCGTGCGTACGTGGGCGGCGGCGACCTGAGCGATGCCAAGCGCGTGGCCCAGTGCTTCGCCGAGGTGCAGGCCGCGTTTGGTGGACTCGATGGCTTCGTTGCCAACCACGGCATCTGGCCGGCGGCCGAAACACCGATCGCGGCCATGGCCCCCGAGCGGTGGCGCGAGACCATGCGCGTCAACCTCGATTCGCTCTTCCTCACCACGCAGGCCGCGCTCGGGCTGCTGCAGGGCGAGGGACGCGTGGTCATGGTGGGCTCCACCGCGGGGCAGCGCGGCGAGTCCAACCACGCCGACTATGCGGCCTCGAAGGGGGCGATGATCTCCCTGGTGAAGTCGCTCGCGGTGGAGTGCGGCCCGGGCATCACGGTCAATTGTGTGGCGCCGGGGTGGGTGGACACCGAGATGAGCGCCACCGCGCTCGGCGATCCGCTCCGTCGCCCGGCCATCGAGGCGGCCATTCCGCTGCAGCGTGTCGCCACGGCCGACGACATCGCCGGACCGATCCTCTTCCTGCTCTCCGATCTGGCCCGGCATGTCACCGGCGAGATCCTGAACGTCAACGGCGGCAGCGTACTCTGCGGCTGAGGCCGGAGGCTCCCACGCCCGACGCGATCCACATCCCCGACCAGGTCACCGCGATCGTGCGCCGCCTCGAAGAGGCCGGCTACGAGACATGGTGCGTCGGCGGTGCCATCCGCGATGCGCTGCTCGGCGGACCCGGTACCGACGTGGACCTCGCGACGGCCGCTCCGCCGACGGTGGTGCGTTCACTCTTCCGACGCACCGTGCCGGTGGGGATCGAGCACGGCACGATCGGCGTGCTCGACGAGCAGGGCGTGCTGCATGAAGTGACCACCTTCCGGCACGACGTGGTCACCGATGGCCGCCATGCCGTGGTCGCCTTCGGGGCATCGCTCGAGGAAGATCTCGCTCGGCGCGACTTCACCATCAACGCCATTGCCTATCACCCGATCCAGGAGCGATGGGCCGACCCGTTCGATGGCCGCGCAGACCTAGCCGCCGGCCTGGTGCGCGCCGTGGGCAACCCGGCGCAACGCTTCCGCGAGGATCGGCTCCGCATCCTGCGCGCCCTGCGCTTCGCGGCGCGGCTGAACTTCGTGATCGACGAGCCCACCTGGACCGCCGCCGTGGCGCAGTCCGACGACATTGCGCACCTCTCCGCCGAGCGCGTCCGCGAGGAGTGGATCAAGGGACTCAGCAGTGCGCGCGACGTGGTGGAGCTCGCGCGCCTCTGGGAGGCCTCGGGCGTGGCGCGCACCTGGCTTCCCGAGCTCCGTGTGGAGCGCGCGAGCGCGCTTGGTGCGATTCCGCTTGCCGATCGCGATGCCGGGATGCTCACGGCACAGCTCTGCGTGCCCTCGGCCTCGGTGTGGCGACGCTTCAAGGGCTCGAGCGCCGAAGTGCGTCGTGCCGAGGCCATCGACCGGGGCCCAGTCGCGCCCGCATCTCCCGCCGCACGTGACGTGCGGCGCTGGATGGCGCGCGTCGGGGATGCCACCGACGACCTGATGGCGCTCGCGCAGTGGCAGGATGGCGATGCCGCGACATGGACGCGGGAGGTGGTCGGCGTGCGGCAGCGCGGCGAGGCCACCAGTCGCGGGGCGCTCGCGATTTCGGGGAACGACCTCATCCGCGAGGGCGTCGTGCCGCCCGGTCCGCAGCTCGGCGCGGTGCTCGAAGCGTTGCTCGAACAGGTGCTCGATGACCCGTCGCTGAACACGCGCGAGGCGTTGCTCACGGTCGCTCGTGCGGTGGTGCTCCGATGACCGACACTCTCTTCTCGTTGCCCGAGCCGCTCGCCGCACGAATGCGGCCGCGCTCGCTTGAGCAGTACGCCGGGCAGCAGCACCTGCTGGCAGCGGGAAAGCCACTTGGCGACGCGATCCGGCGCGGCGACGTCGGGAGCATCGTGCTCTGGGGGCCTCCAGGCACTGGCAAGACGACGCTCGCTCGCCTCGTGGCGCGCCACACCGAGCGGGCCTTCGTGCCGTTCTCGGCGGTGAGCGAGGGGATTCCGCGCGTCCGCGAGATCATCAAGGAGGCGGAGGAGCGCCGCCGACTCGGACGAGGCACGATCCTCTTCGTGGACGAGATCCACCGACTGAACCGCGGACAGCAGGACGCCTTTCTCCCGGCCGTGGAACAGGGCATCGTCACCCTCATCGGTGCCACGACCGAGAATCCCTCGTTCGAGTTGAATGCGGCCCTCCTGAGTCGGGCGCGCGTCTGGGTGCTGCAGCCGCTCGCCGAGGAGGAGATCGCGGCGGTGCTGGCGCGGGCGGTCGCGAGCGACGACGGCCTCCGTGGCACGGTCACGCTCGCGCCCGAGGCGCAGGCGCTGCTCGCGCGCGTGGCCGATGGTGATGCACGGCGCGCCCTGACGGTGCTGGAGGCGGCCGCACAGCACGTGGGTAGCGGCGGCACCATCACGCCCGACGTGGTCGAGGCGACGATGGCCCGACGCCTCGCAGCGCACGACAAGGGCGGGGAGCAGCACTACGACCTCATCTCGGCCCTCCACAAGGCGGTGCGCGGCAGCGATCCGCAGGGGGCGCTCTACTGGCTTGCGCGCATTCTGCAGGGCGGGGAGGATCCGATGTTCCTCGCCAGACGCCTCGTGCGGATGGCCACCGAGGACATCGGCCTCGCCGATCCCCGGGCACTCGAGGTGGCCATCGCCGGGCGCGACGCGTTCCACTTCCTTGGCAGCCCCGAAGGCGAGCTCGCCCTGGCCGAGGTCGCGGTGTACCTGGCCACGGCGCCGAAGAGCAATCGCGTCTATGTGGCATGGAAAGCGGCGCAGGCGGCGGCTGCCGAGACGCCGGCGGCACCGGTGCCCCTGCACATCCGCAACGCCCCGACCAAGCTGATGCAGGAGCTCGGGTACGGCGCGGGCTACCGCTATGCCTTCGACGATCCGGCCGGCTACATCGCGCAGCAGTACCTCCCCGACGCGCTCAAGGATGCCGAGTTCTACCAGCCGGGGCCATTCGGCCAGGAGCAGCGCATCGCCGAACGGATGAAGTGGTGGCGCGAGCGGGGTGGCGTGCGCGATGCCGAGGCTGAGTCGTCAGGTGGCTGACGGCGTGTGCCGTGCCGCCCCATCCGGGGACTATCTTTTGCCCAACGCCTTTCGGAGCATGCCATTCGTTCCCTGATTGATGTGATCCCCCCCAAGGAGCGGGTCATCCTCGTCGCCGCCCCCCGCAAGGGGAGCACCGACGCCCAGAAGCTCGAGGAACACCTCGAGGAGCTTGGCCGTCTCGTGGACACGGCCGGTGGCGAGGTGGTGGGCCGACTCACGCAGCAGATCGCCACCGCCAGTGCCGCCACCCTCATCGGCGAGGGGAAGGTCGAGGAGCTGGGGAAGCTCGTCTTCGAGACCAAGGCGACGCTAGTGGTCTTCGACGAGGAACTCTCGCCGGCGCAGGGGCAGGGTGTCGAGGAGGCGATCAACACGCGCGTGATGGATCGCGCCGAGATCATTCTCGACATCTTCGCGACGCGTGCCCGCAGCCACGAAGCCAAGTTGCAGGTCGAGCTGGCGCAGCTGCAATACATGTTGCCGCGTCTCACGCGGATGTGGACCCACCTTTCGCGGACGCGAGGCGGCATCGGCCTGCGTGGTCCGGGCGAGACGCAGCTCGAGACCGACCGGCGGATGATCCGCACCAAGCTCTCGCTGCTGCGCGAGAAGCTTCGGGACGTCCAGCGGCACCGCGAGACGATTCGTTCCGGGCGCAGCGTGATGCTCGGCGCCGCGCTGGTCGGCTACACCAATGCCGGCAAGTCGAGTATCCTCCGCGGTCTCTCGGGCGAGCACGAGATCTTCGTCGAGGACCGCCTCTTCGCGACGCTCGACACGCTGACGCGCGAAGTGGACCTGGGCGACAACCTCCGCGTGCGCCTCAGCGACACGGTCGGCTTCATCCGCAAGCTGCCGCACCATCTGGTCGCCTCGTTCCGGGCGACCCTCGAGGAGGCCGGCGAGGCCGACCTGTTGCTGCACATCGTCGATGCCTCCCACCCTGAGTGGGAAGACCAGATGCACACCGTCGAGGAGGTGTTGACGGAGCTCGGCCTCGAGGAGAAGCCGGTGCAGGTGGTGTTCAACAAGCTCGATGCGCTCGAGGATCCGAATGCCTTTGCGGCCTTCGCGCATGAGCGCCATCCCGACGCAATCTTCACCAGCACCATGCGGATTGATGGGCTCCAGTCGCTGAAGGCCGCCCTCCGGGGCCGTGCCGAGGCGATCCGGCCCGTGGTACGGGTCCTGCTTGATCCCTCCGACGGGAAGCGCCTCGGCCAGCTGCACCGGATCGGTGACGTGCTGGGTCAGGGGCTGGAAGAGGGGCAGCTGGCCGTCATGGTCCGGCTGGAACCGTGGCGAGCCGAGCAGCTCCGGCGCGAGGGCGTCACCGTGGAGGGGGCATCGTGAAGCATCTGGTGACAGGCGCCGCAGGGTTCATCGGCTATCACGTCAGCGAGAAGCTGCTGGAGCGGGGCGACGAGGTGGTCGGGCTCGACATCGTCAACGCCTACTACGACCCGACGCTCAAGGAGGCGCGCCTCGAGCGGCTCCGGCGGCACAAGAACTTCCGCTTCGTGCGGCTCGACCTGACCGATCGCGAGGGAATGGAGCAGCTCTTCCGAACCGAGCGCTTCCCGCGGGTGATTCACCTCGCGGCGCAGGCGGGCGTCCGCTACTCGGTCACGCACCCGCACGCCTACGTGGATAGCAACGTCACCGGCTTCCTGCACGCCATCGAGGGAGCCCGGCATCACGGGGCGGAGCATTTCGTCTTTGCGTCAACGTCGTCGGTGTACGGCCTCAACACCAACATGCCGTTCTCGGTGCATCGCGGGGTGGATCATCCGGTCTCGCTCTACGCCGCGACCAAGAAGGCCAATGAACTGATGGCGCACTCGTATGCCCATCTCTATGGGCTGGCCTGCACGGGCCTGCGCTTTTTCACGGTCTATGGGCCGTGGGGTCGTCCCGACATGGCGCTCTTCCTCTTCGCGAAGGCCATTCTAGAGGGACGCCCGATCGAAGTCTTCAATCACGGGCAGATGCGGCGCGACTTCACCTACGTTGGTGACATCGTCGAGGGCGTCGTCCGCGTCTCCGACCGGCCGGCCGCCGCGAACCCGGAGTGGGACAGCGCCGCGCCCGACCCGGCCACCAGCTCGGCGCCGTACCGCCTCTACAACATCGGCAACAATCATCCGACGCCGTTGATGGACTTCATCTCGGCGCTCGAGCGCGAACTCGGCATGACGGCCGAGAAGATCTATGCGCCGATGCAGATGGGCGACGTCCCCGAGACCGCCGCGGATGTGAGTGACCTGGTCCGCGACGTCGGCTTCCAGCCGGGGACGCCGGTGGATGTCGGGGTCAAGCGGTTTGTGGAGTGGTACCGGGAGTTTTACGGGATCTAGCGAACGGCGAACAGCGAACGGCGATCCGACAGTGAGGGGTGAGGAGTGAGGGGGAACAGCCCCTGACCCCTCACCCCTCACGCTGTTCGCTGTTCGCTGTTCGCTGTTCGCTGTTCGCTGTTCGCCGTTCCCTACTTGGCCACCCGCCGCCACAACCCCACCATTGCCTCCGCGATCGGGCCGTCGCTGTAGCGCTCGATCGCGCGGTGACGCGCGGCGGCACCGAGGGGTCGGCAGCGGGCGGGTTCGCTGACCAACCCCTGCAGCGCGCGCGCGAGGCCGGCGCGGTCGTCCTCGTTCACGATCAACCCCGCGTCTCCCACCACATCCGGCAATGCCCCGCAGCGCGTGACGATCACGCCGCAGCCATGGGCCATCGCCTCGAGCACGAGCGTGCCGGTGGGTTCCACCCACTGCGGGGTGGAGCGTGACGGCGCCACGAGCACGTCGAGCGTCGCGTAAAACTCACCCAGCGCCTCGCGGGGCAGGGCGCCCAACCATTCGACCCGGGCCGAGAGGCCGAGGCGCTGCGCCTGGGCCTCGAGTGCCTCCTGGACTGGACCGGTGCCGACAATCCGCAGCCGCCAATCGCCGTAGGTCTCGCCGAGGGCGTCGAGCAGCAGGTCGAGGCCTCGCTCCTTCACGACACGCCCCACCACGCCGAAGACGACGGGCGGCGGGTCGTGGCGCGGGGGGACCGCCAGCGGCACCACCAGACCACTTGGGGGAATCACCGCGGTGGGGAGGGGGGTGCTCCCGCCCGCCAGATGTTCGAGGGCTGGCCTCGCCACACCGGCGAGCCCCTTCGCACCGTCACGGACGCGTCGGGCCTGCCACCGTGCGGTGATCCCCGAGGGACCGCCCAGCGAGGAGGTCCCGACCAGGACGTAGGGGATCTTGAGGTCGCGAGCGGCCGACGCGCCAACCTCCGCGGTTGGCGTCCACGGATCGCCGATGATGTGCAGCAGGTTCGGACCGGTGTCGCGCAGCGCGGCACGCAGCGCCTTGCGAGACCAACGCAGATCCATCGGGTCCCGGGCGTCGCCGCGTGCCGCCACGCGCAGGTACTGGATCTGTCCATCGGTTTCGGCATCGCCGGTCGAGCGGGCCACCACGGGTTCGATACCCAACGCCAACAGGGCGCGCAGCACATCGCGGGACGGTGGCTCGGGGGCCAGGAGGAAGACTCTCACGGGAACAAAGATGGGGGGGGCGAGCTTACTTTCCACCCCATGCGGATTCTTCACCTTGCCAAGTACTACTGGCCGCGGTCCGGCGGCGTCGAACGCGTGGTCCAGGGACTCGCCGAAGGAGTGGCGGAACGAGGGCACGAGGCCGAGGTGATTTCGGTCACGGCGTTTGGCGATGCGGCCCCCGGCCAACGGAAGCGCGCGGCGGTCACGCGAGCGTGGTCGTTCGCACCCGTCGGCTCGCAGGAGCTCGCCCCGACCTATCTCGCGGCGGCGTGGCGACGGGCCGACATCATCCATCTGCACCATCCCAATTCGCTCGCCGACGTGGCCTACGCCCTCCGGCCGTCGCTGGCGCCTCTCGTGGTGACCCAGCACGCCGATTACCCGTCGTTCCAGTACCGCCTCCCCGCCAAGTATGTCCTGCACCGGGCCGAGGCGATCGTGGTCCCCTCGGCCGCCCACATTGCGCTGTCGCGTGAGCTGCGAGGCTTCGAGTCCAAGGTCGAGGTGATCCCGTTCGGGATCGACGAACGCCGCTGGGGGCTGGTACCGCCTCCCCCGCCGGGCAATCCCCCACGGGCGCTCTTCATCGGTCGGCTGGCTGCGTACAAGGGGGTGGACTTCCTCCTCCGGGCCCTGGGCATGGTCCCCGACCTCCGGTTGGATGTGGTCGGCAGCGGACCCGAACGGAACCGGCTGCAGACCCTGGCGAGGGCATTGGCGGTCTCGGATCGGGTCAAGTGGTGGGGGGAGTATCCGGACGAGGATCTCCCCCGCCGGATGGCCGACGCCGACTTCCTGGTCCTCCCGTCGGTCTCGACCGAGGAGATGTTCGGGATGGTCTTGCTCGAGGCGATGGCTGCCGGACGGCCGGTGATCACGACCAACGTCCCCTCAGGTGTCCGCGAGGTGAACGAGGCCGGGGTCACAGGTCTCGAAGTGCCAATGCGCGACCCCGAGGCCTTGGCGGTGGCAATGCGCACGCTGGCGGAGGACCCGGCCCTTCGGGAGCGGATGGGGGTGGCAGGGCGGGGGAGGGTCGATGCCAAGTTCACGGTGGGCCGAATGGTGGACGCGCACCTGGCCTTGTACCAGAAGGTGCGTGGCCCCAAAGGGTGATTTCCATGTGGACAAGTCGCCCCGTTTGGCGTTATTTGGATGGGGGGTGGGGTATACGGTACCGAGGCCGCCCGGGACAAAGCACTTGAACGCTGTGGTGTAACTCATTTTTTGATAACGTATTCGGCCCCGTAGCTCAGGTGGTTAGAGCAGCGGACTCATAATCTGACGGTCGGGGGTTCGAATCCCCCCGGGGCCACTGGGTTGTCAGGTCATCCGAAGCGTGGTAATATCCTTCGCTCGGAACGGGCGATTAGCTCAGCTGGTTAGAGCGCGCGCCTCACATGCGCGAGGTCGGGGGTTCGAGCCCCTCATCGCCCACTCGGTCCGAACCACCTCGCTAGGTGGCGTAGGACCGCCGAGTCAGTCAGTGAGTGGAGCCTCCCGGGCTGGCTCGGAACGGCAGGACAACAGAAGGCGGTCGCGATCTCCGGATCGCGGCCGCTTTTCTTTGCTCGTCGGCCAGGGGCCGCTGCAATCGCGGCGGCTCACCCCTCAATGCGTCGCCGATGTGGAATGTGAAAAAGGCTGAATGTGGACAATGTGGGTTGTCCACAGCGCAAGTGCCTGTAAAACAACGAAGTAGGCTTGCATTACCTCGGTTATCGGTCCTCGGTCCTCGGTCCTCGGCCAGCGTTCCCCGGTCATCGCCCCCCTACTCCGCGCTCTCCTCCCACGCCGCGATCGCTTCATGTGGAGAAACGGTTGCCGTCCCTTGCTTGCCGACCACCACCCCTGCGGCAAGGTTCGCCAGCCAGGTCGCCTCGCCGAGCTGGGCCCCGGCGGCAAGCGCGGCCACCAGCCAGGCCGTGACGGTGTCGCCCGCCCCGGAGACGTCGTAGACCTCGCGGGCAACCGCGGGGGTGCGGCGGAGGGGGTGGCCCTCGGAGACGAGGACCATCCCGTCGGCGCCCAGGGTGAGCAAAAGGTGCTCGGCGCCGAGCCGTTCGCGGGCGTCGGCGAGATCGTGATCGTCACCCGTGAACCGGGTGCCAAAGGCCTGCTCAAGTTCCCGACGATTGGGTTTGAAGACCGTGGCGCCGGCGTACCCGAAGAAGTGCCGCTGCTTGGGGTCGACCACGACCGGGATGCCGCGAGCCCGGGCCGCCTTGATGACGGCTTCCGCCAGCGTGGGCTCCATGACCCCCTTGTCATAGTCTTCGAGGGCGACGGCGTGGACGCCCTCGAGGGCCTGCAGCACCGCTGCCTGCAGTGCCTCGCGATGGCGGTCGGGCAGGGGGGTGGTCACCTCGAGGTCGATCCGGACCACC
>Ga0073899_10004818_pt1 | contig 11788 bp, 8 predicted proteins | sample KloWWTmetaKNB5Ph_FD_88975 | JGI IMG/M metagenome (GOLD analysis project Ga0073899, IMG submission 88975) | Active sludge microbial communities from Klosterneuburg, Austria, studying microevolution and ecology of nitrifiers - Klosterneuburg... | ecosystem: Engineered > WWTP > Aerobic digester >...
GCGGCCGTTCTCTTCCTCGATCAGGTGGAAATCCAGCGTGGTGTGGCTGGCTGGTTCATCGGGCAACTTGCTCGCCGGACTGTACATGCTGTAGCGAAGCCGCTCACCGGGTTGTACCGCCAGGACTATGCCCTTCGCGGAAAGCGTCTGCGTACCATCCTCCTCCTTCATGAACCATTGGATGGGTCTCCCCGGCTTCATTTCACCGGTGAGCGTGGCGCTCATGTAAAGGCGGGCCAATTGGGGGTCGGTCAGTGCCTTCCATACGGCTTCGGGTGCAGCGTCCACAAGAAGGGTACGGAGCACATTGGTCTCAGGGTCCAAGGGCTTGTTCATGGTGCTCGAGCGGCAACATGATCCGTGCCGCACCCGGATAACGGACGGCTTGGCTTGGGGCGCATTGCGCAAGTGTTAAGGAAGGTGAAGGGAAAGGACCGAACGGCGGATGGCCAGCGGCAATAGACCACCCAAATGGCCCGCAGTAACCCGAATTCAACCTCCCTTCGCATCCGCCGTCCAAGTAGATTAGCTATCGATCATGATCCAACGCCCGGCCTACTTCCTCGCGCTCTCCGGTGTCCTCGCACTGGCGTGTTTTACAACGCGGGCCCAGTGGACAGCATCCTCGTCGGCGGTCTCCAGCGCACCTATACCCTCCGTCTTCCGAGCGTGTACGATGGTAACACCCCCTTACCGCTCGTCATAGCAATGCATGGCGGCTTTGGCAGCGGCACCCAGCTCGAGGGCCAATCACAGCTAACGGTGAAGGCAGAGCAGGAAGACTTCATCGTGGTTTACCCCGATGGCGTGCCCAGCCCGCTCAATATCCGCACTTGGAACGCCGGTGGTTGCTGTGGTTACGCGATGAACAACGACATCGACGATGTGGGTTTCATCAGTGCATTGCTCGACACCTTGTTCGCGGACCTCGCCATTGACACCCTACGCGTTTACGCGACCGGCATGAGCAATGGTGGTTTCATGAGCTACCGCCTTGCGTGCGAGTTGAGCGATCGGATAGCGGCCATCGCACCTGTGGCAGCGAGCATGACCATTGATGCATGTTCACCAACGCGTCCGGTACCGGTGATCGGCCTGCACTCCTACTTGGACACGAGCGTGCCCTACCTCGGCGGCATCGGCGATGGTATCTCCAACCATTACAACTCGCCACAGGATTCGGTACAGACCGCCTTCGCCCTGCACGCCAATTGCGCCGTACTGAACGATACGATACTGGACAACGCGGAGGTGACGGTGATCCGCTGGCACGAATGCGATTGCGAGCAAGAGATGCTGCTGTACATGACTCGGGATGGCGGTCATAGCTGGCCGGGCGGCCAGAGCACCGGTATCGGGGACCCACCCAGCACGGTGATCAGCGCGAACGACCTGATGTGGAACTTCTTCCAGCAGTACAGCTTGGAGTGCGAGGTGAGCACCACCGTTCCTGCGAACGCTTCGGCACCAAGCATCGCGCTCCACCCGAACCCGGCGACATCGAGCATCGTGGTGAAGGGCGATCAACTGGTCCGCATCACGGTGCTGGACCCGGGCGGACGTGAAGTGCTCACGCTCTCTGTTGCATCCAGCGATGTCGTGCAGTGCGATGTGGGACAACTGGCGGCCGGACGATACATGGTGCGAGCCTACGGGCAGGATGGTAGCACTTCCACCACGCCGTTGGTGGTACGCTGAGCACTCAATCCTCGCTCCCTCCCTTGGGGGCTTCCTTCTTCGGACCGTTCTTCTTCTTCGCAGGCGCTTCCTCCTCCTTTTTCACGATGGCTTCAGGCTCTATGACCTCGGCTTCGGGATAGCGCTCCTTCCACGAAGCGAAGCTCTTCATGCTCTTGAGCAGGACGACGGTGGTCCTGTTGAGCCGCACCCGAATGCAGTCCGCATCGGCCGTCGCTGGCCGATGGACGATCGGGTCCTTCTTGTAATAGCTCATTCGGGATGGGATCGCTGGTCCTATGATCGCGCTAAGCCGCCTGGATCGATCGGAGGAACGAGTGGACCGTTGCTGGCGGTCGAAGCGGGCACCAAAAGCCCCACGGGTCTTCGAACTCCCGGCAAGCGGTGCCGGGCATGTGCACAAGGTAGGCCGGTGCGGAGGCGAAGGCCGCCGCAAGGTTGAAATAAAGTGTAGAAGATACATTCACCTCATGCCAACACAAGGCGAGAAATGGCAGCGCACCGGTGGCTTTGGCGAGCGCCCGCCGCGGTTCTCGTGGTGGGCGGTGTTTACGCTGGTCGTTCTACTGCTGATCGTAGCGGTGATGCTCGTAGTGCGCTCTTGTTAGGTGTCACTCATACCGGAGCGCCTTCACCGGGTCGGCTACTGCAGCGCGGTATGCCTGCACACTTACGGTGGCCACGGTGACGAAGAGCGTGAGCAACAGCGCAACGGCGTAGAGCACTGGAGAAATGTCGGTGTGGTAGGCGAAGGTTTCCAGCCAGCGACCGATGGCGTAGAAGGCCAGCGGGAAGGCCACGAGCAGCGCTAGGCCGAGCAACACGACGAACTCGCGGTTCATGCGCCGCACGATGTCGAATAGTGGAGCGCCCATGACGCGACGGATGCCGATCTCGCGCGTGCGTTGCTTGGCGGTGAAGTAGGCCAGACCGTAGAGGCCCATGATGGTGAGCAGGATGGTGAGCACGGCGAATGCGGTGAAGACACGGAACAACTTGTCCTCGGCCTGGTAGAGCTGCGCGATGCTATCGGTGAGGAAGGTGGCCTCCCAATCGTCGTTGGGGCGGAGCGTGCTCCAGCGCTTCTGCAAATTGGCGAGCTGTGTGCCCACATCGCCAGGGGCGAGGCGCAGCACCAGGTTCTGCACTCCGTAGCGCTGGCTGCTCTGGAAGATGCACAGCGGCTCGATGGGCGTGTGCATGCTGGCGTAGTGGAAATCCTTGACGACACCTATGACGGTGAGCTGCTGCTCGGGCTGCGGTGGTGTGGCCTGCGCATCGCCGGGGATGTAGATCTTCTCTGCCAGCGGGTCCTTCCATCCGAAGGCCTTCACGGCGCTCTCGTTCACAACGACGGCGGTCTGTGCATCGCTGGGGATCGCGTTGTCGAAATAGCGGCCAGCAGCGAGCTCGATGCCGAGCAGCGCTGGGAAATCGGCATCCACGTTTAGGGTGGGCATGGGCTTGTCGATCCGGCCCTCGGGCGTGTTCACTTGCAGCACCCAACGTCCGCCGCTCTGTCCAGGCAGGCTTTGCGTAAAAGACGCGCCGGTGACAAAGCTCTCGCGCATCAATTCCTGCTTCAAGGGGCGTAGTGCATCCCACGCGAGTGTGTCCTCGCCGCGCGGTTGCGGCATGGTGATGCTCAGCAACTGCTCCTTACGGAAGCCCAGGTCGCTGTTCCGAAGCCAATGCAGTTGCGCGAACACCGCGAGCGTGCCCACTACCATGAACAGCGTGATGGCGAACTGAGCGCCCATGAGCACCTTGCGCACGCGGCCCTTCCCTGCCCCACTGGCCACGCCTTCCTTCAAGAGCAGTTGTGGGGAGAAGCGCGAGAGGAAGAAGGCGGGATAGCTGCCGGCCACCACGCCGATGAGCAGCACGATGAGCAGCACCACGGCGAAGAAGCTGCCCTGCAAGAGGTAGCCCATGCCGATCTCTTTCTCCGTGATGGTGTTGAACGCAGGCAAGCAGAACCACAGAAGGCCCAATGCGACGAGTATGCCGATGACGGCGATCATGACGCTGCCGCCGATGAACTGCGCGACGAGCTGCGGACGTTGCGCGCCGCTCACTTTGCGCAGTGCCACCTCCTTGGCGCGGCGCGTGGCATCGGCCGTGCTCATGTTGATGTAGTTGATGCACGCAATGGCGAGGATGAGCACCGCCACGATGGCGAAAAGCGTGACGTAGGCCTTGTTGCCCTTCTTCGGCGTATCGTAGATAAGGTCGTTGTTGAAGTGTACTTCGCGCAGCGGCTCCAGGTTGAATCGGATCTCGCCGTGGAACTGCTCACCGCCCCACGCGGGGATGATGTACTTGGTGACGAAGGCGTCCATCTTGCTCTGGAAGGCGTGCTCGTCCACGCCGGGCGCGAGCACGAGGTAGTTGAAGCAACTGTTGTTGCCCCAGCTCTGCGCAAGCTGCTCACGCGCCTGCGGTGGCAAGCCGAGGCGGCTCATGAACACACCCATCGGGATGTGCGTGTTCTCGGCCTTCTGGTCGATGACGCCTGCGACCTTCAGCGTGCGACCGTTGCGCGTAACGAGCTTGCCGATGGGCTCCTCAGCGCCGAACATGCGCGTGGCCATGTCCTTCATGATGACGATGTTGTCCGGCTCATCGAGCGCAGTGATATCGCCTTTGACGAAAGTGAAATCGAAGGCGCGGAAGAAACTGGTGTCGGCGTTGTAGCCATCCTCCGCGAGGTAGGGTTTGCCTTCGTACTCCAATGTGGTCTGACCGAGCTGGAAGAGCGAGACACCGCTCTCTATATCGGGGTACTCCTCCAGCAGCGCCTCCATGATGGGGAAGGGTGTGATGCCGAAATCGTCCTGCGTATCGCCGAACTTGTAATGCGCCTGGATGCGGTAGATGCGGTCGGCCTTCCGGTGGTGTGCATCGAAGCTCAGCTCATCCTGCACATAGATGTAGATGAGCATGCAGGCCACCACGCCCATGGCGAGGCCGATGATATTGAGCGCCGCGAAGAGCTTGTCGCGCTTGAGGGTGCGCCAGGCGATGAGGAGGTAATTCCGGAACATGTGATCGCGGGATCAGAGCAACGCGCTCGCAGGAACATCCCCCGACACCACCTTCCCGTCCAGCAGCTTGATCGTGCGCTGCGCGTAACCCGCATCGCGCAGGCTGTGCGTTACGATGATGATCGTGGTGCCGGCTTTGTTCAACTCTGTCATAAGGTTCATCACCTCTTCGCCCATGGCACTGTCCAAGTTTCCTGTCGGTTCATCCGCGAGGATGAGCTTCGGGTTGTTCACTACCGCGCGCGCAATGGCCACACGCTGTTGCTGGCCGCCGCTGAGCTGTTGTGGAAAATGCTTCGCGCGGTGCTCGATGTTCATGCGTCGCATGGCCTCTTCGGTGCGTTGCTTGCGCTCGCTCTTGCCCAGCCCCGTGTAGATCAACGGGAGCTCGATATTCTCGGCGACCGTCAGTTCATCGATCAGGTTGAAGCTCTGGAACACGAAGCCGATCGTGTTCTTGCGCACCTCGGCACGCTTGCGCTCGTTGTAGCCGCTCACGTCCTCGCCGTTCACGAAGTAGCTGCCGCTGCTGGGAGAATCCAGCAGGCCGATGATGTTGAGCAGCGTGGACTTGCCGCAACCGCTGGGGCCCATGATGGCGAGGAACTCTCCTTGCGCGATGGAGATCTCCACTGCTTTGAGGGCGGTGGTCTCGACCGTGTCGGTGCGGTAGACCTTGGAGAGGGCGGTGGTTCTGAGGAGGCTCATCGTTCTGTGGTTGGGTTCTGTGGCGAGACTATTGGATCAAGAGTTCATCCGCATCATTGAATTGCACGTAGCGACTGGTAACGACACGATCGCCAGGCTGGAGCCCTTCGAGCACTTCGTACATGTCAGGGTTCTGGCGACCGAGCTTCACGTCGCGCTTGGTGGCGGCGCCTTCGGCATCGAGCACATAGACCCATTGACCGCCGGTATCCTGGAAGAAGGGTCCGCGCGGAAGCATTACGGCCTCCATGTCCTCGCTCAACTGCAGGCGCACTTGAAAGGTCTGTCCGCGTCGGATATCCGCAGGAGCGGCGTCCACGAAGCGCAGGTCCACGTCGAACTCGCCGTTGCTCACCTCCGGGTAGATCTTGAAGACTTCGATGGTGTGCTCCTGGCCACCATGCAGGAACGTTCCACGCAAGCCCGCGCTCACTCGTGTAACGTAATGCTCCGGTATGCGCGCGCGCACCTTGAAGGCGTCAAGCACATCGATCTGCGCGATGCGCGCACCTTGAGCGATGGTCTGGCCGATCTCTGCGCGCAGGCCGCTCAAGGTGCCCTTGATCGGGGATCGTAGCGTGAGGTTCTCCAGCGTGCGGTGGAGGAACTCAAGGTTGTCCTGAATAAGTGCGAGGGAGGAAGCGATCTGTCCTTCCTGCGTACGTCGGAAAAGTGAGTCGTTGCGGATGTTGGCAATGAGCAGCTTACGGCGGTCCTGCGCAAGCTGGAACTCTTCCTGGCTGCGATCGTGCTCCTGTTGTGCCACGAGACCCTTGGCGATGAGACCCTGGTTCAACCGCCAGGTGCGCTCGACCTGCTTCATGTCATAGTCCAACTGTACCAACTGCTGCCGCCAGGTGTTGGTCTGCTGATCCATGTTGAGCCGTGTGTTGCGCAGGTTGTTCTGCTGGTCGAGCAATTGCGCCTCGCGATTGATGGCATCCATCTGGAACTGCTGGTTGCCGAGGCGGAGGATCGGGGTACCGATCTCCACCGGTGTACCGTCCTCGAGGAAGCGCTCCTCCACCGTGCCGCCTTGCACAGCGTCGAGAAAGACCGTCTTGATCGGTTGCACCGTGCCGGTGATGGGAATGAACTCCTTGAAGAGGCCACGCGCAACCGTACCGATCGTGACCTTGGCCGTTCCAACCCGAACGCGTGACCGGCCCAACCCGCTAACGAGCACCACCAGAGCGACCATCACCAAAAGACCACCCCCGCCCCAAAGCAGGAGGCGACGCCGTTTGGCAGGCCGGGCATCGATCACGCGATCCATGGTGCCAAGCTGCTGAACCGGGGTGTTCGTCGGTGACGAACGGTGACGGAAGGGGGGATGAATGACGAAGCGGGGACGGATGGTGAAGGCCCGTGCAGGTATGCTAATCGCCACTGCATCAGTGGGTACCGCTTGCAGGGATCCGAAATCCGCCTACATTCGCCCCGCCCAACGGCCCGGTTGTGCTTTGGCGAGACCACCCGGGTACAGGCACGAACGAACAAAAACCCAGTCAGTAGAACTCATGAACATTTATGTCGCCAACGTGCCTTACTCTGTGAAGGACCAAGATCTCCACGAACTGTTTTCGCCGTTCGGAGAAGTGACTTCGGCCAAGATCATCATGGATCGCGCCACCAACCGTAGCCGTGGCTTCGGATTCGTGGAGATGGCGAACGATGACCAAGGCCGCGCTGCCATCGAAGGCACCAATGGAAAGAGCTTCCATGGTCGTGACCTGGTGGTGAACGAGGCTCGTCCTCGTACCGAAGGTGACCGTCCCAGCTTCGGCGGTGGCCGCAGTGGTGGTGGAGACCGCGGTGGATATCGCGGCGGTGGAGGTGGCGATCGCGGCGGTGATCGCGGCGGATACCGCAGTGGCGGTGGAGACCGTGACCGTGGCGGACGGGACGACTACTAGACTTTCCCAACTACTTCAACGAGAGCCCCGACTTGTTCGGGGCTCTTTCGTTCGTGCCTAAGTGAAAAGTTGTTGATCCGAACGACACTTCGACCAGTGGGATGTCCAAGACACCACGGCCAACAACTAGCCCCGGTACTTTTAGCGCCCCGCGTTCGATGATGCTCCGCTCCACACTTTCGTTCCTCCTCCTGCTATCCGTCGCTGGGGTGCATGCACAACGCCCGGGAGGCCCGCGTGGTGGCATGGCGCCTGCCATTGGCAAGATCTACGGCCGCGTGATCGATGGGGAGACGCACAAGGGAGCGGAGTTCACCACCGTCACGGTGTTCCTCGCTATGAAGGATACGGTGGTGGGCGGCAGCATCAGTCGCGGTACCGGGGAATTCGACGTGGAGAAACTTCCGGTCGGTCCGCCTTTGCGTGTGGTGATCAGTTTCATCGGGTTCAAGCCCTACGAACAACGTGTGCAACTCACGCGTGAGCGGCTGGAGATGGACCTCGGCAACATCACGTTGGAACCCGATGTGACCGTGCTGAAGGCAGCGGAGATAACCGGTGAGCGCAGTTCGATGGTGATGCAGGTGGACCGCCGCGTCTTCAACGTGGAGAAGGACCTGAGCACACAAGGAGGTACGGGTGTTGACGTGATGAAGAACGTACCCGGTCTCAGTGTCGATCTGGACGGTAATGTGGAAATGCGAGGTGCTCGACCACAGATCCTCGTGGATGGTCGTCCTTCCGCGATGACCCTGGAGCAGATCCCGGCCGAGGACATCGAACGCGTGGAGGTGATCACGAATCCGTCGGTCGCCTTCGATGCGAACAGTACGGGCGGCATCATCAACGTGGTGCTGAAGAAGAACACCAAGCCGGGCTACAACGGCCAGGTCCAAGCTGGCATCGGCACGAACCGCCGTTACCAAGGCGGTGCAAACGTCAACATGAAGGAAGGCCGATGGGGCTTCAACCTGAGCTACAACTACAATACCGGGGAGAACGTCACCGATGGCACCACCGATCGCGTGGACCGATCCTTCGGCACCACCACCGGGTTCTTCGGGCAGGATACCCGCAGCACCAGCACTCGCTTGATGAACGGTGGCCGCTTCGGTGTCGACTGGCAGATGAGCAACCGCAACCTGCTTACCCTGTCGGCCAGTACGCGCGGACACAACAATGAAGGGAACGACCTGCTCAAAAGCACCACACTGGACGCGGAGCGCAACCTCTTGAACACCGGTGAGCAACGCAATACCTCCATGTCGGACAACATGAGCTACAGCGTACAGCTCGCCTTCCGCCGCCGCACGCCGAAGGAAGGTCGTGAGTGGACCACCGATCTCAGCTACAATCGTTCGGAACGTACCAGCGACGCCGAGTTCGATCAATACACCTACAGTTCGGACGGCGACCAGTTACCGTACAGTCCGCGCTTGCAGGACAACATCGGAGAAAGCGAGAACGAGCAGTTGAGCTGGCAGCTGGACTACGCGGACCCGATCGGTGAGCGCAACAAGATCGAGTGGGGACTGAAGAGCAACGTGAAGCGCGACAACTCCTTCCTTGACGTCTACGTGACCTCGCCGCTCGTGGGCACCGATGTGCTCGATAGTTCGCTGACGAACAACTACCACATCACGGACATCATCAATGCCGCCTACGTCAACTGGATGCACAAGCTGAGCGATCATTGGTCGTTCCAGGCGGGCTTCCGATTCGAGCAGACCTGGTTCGAAACAGAACTGCTCGGCAAGGACATCACCTTCAGTTACAAGTACCCCGACGGAACGAAGAATCTTGCGAAGGCTCTTTTTCCGGGCATCTACCTATCGCGAAAATGGGATGGCAGCTTGCGCGAGGTCCAGGTGAACTTCTCCCGCAAGATCAGCCGGCCGAATTTCTGGCAGATCATGCCATTCGTCATGTTCAGCGACAGTCGCAACGTGCGCATCGGAAATCCGGCGCTCGCACCGGAGCTCAGCAGCTTGGCGGAGGTGAACCACCTGCTGCCTTTCATGAACAGCAAGGCCACGTGGTTCACGAGCCTCTTCGGCCGCTACACGCAGGATGTGATCACCAGTTACGCTTCCCCATTGGCCTCGGACACCACCGTGCTGTTGAACACCTTCATCAACGGCAGCTATAGCGCGAGCACGGGCTGGGAGAACATCCTGAAGATCGAACCGAAGCAGGGATTGCAGTTCACCTTGAGCGGAACCTTGCAATGGACGGACGTGGCCTTGAGCGGAACCCAAGGAGGCTTGCGCAACCAAGGCTCCAACTGGAACGCCAAAGCGATGGTGAGCTACAAGGTCCTCAAGGATTGGAGCCTGCAGTTGAACGGCGAATACGAGAGCGCACGGATACAGCCACAAGGCCGAAGCCTGCCGCAGTACAGCCTTGATGCGAGCATCAGCCACGACTTCACCAAGAAGCTCACCGGAGTGCTCAGTGTGAACGACATGTTCTACACGCGTCGTTGGGGAAACATCATCGACACGGAACAGCTCTACCAGGAGAGCTTCCGCCGCCGGGAGATGCGCTTCGTGCGGTTCACCCTCACATGGAAATTCGGGGAGCAAAACACCTCGCTCTTCCGCCGCCGCAACAACCAGCGACAAGAGCCTGGCTCAGGTGGCGAGGAGATGGGGCCTTAGAGCGGCACCGTCTCGAAGATCGGACAGCCCGACTGCCCCTGAGGACCGTAGAACTCCAGGAAGCGCAGCTTGTAGAAGTAGCCTTCGGAATCCTGAACGATGTAGCTGAGACCGGGCACCATGGTGTAGGCGCTGGTCTCGAAGGAGTAGTACTTCCAATCGTATCCGATGGTGTTCCGCTTCCGCCCAAAGGGGAAGGTCAGCGTATCCGTAAGTGTGACCGATGCAAAGTCGCGATCGACGATGCGCGCCACCCGTGTACGGGATCCATCCACCAGCACACCGTTCACGAGATAAGGGAGGTAGGGATCGTAGAACTGGTGCGTGTACTGGGTGAATAGAAGATCCCAGGTTCCCATGGGCGGTTCGATGGGAACGGTTCCGTTGTCGAAACTGAAATAGGTGAAGCCGCGCGTGGGATCCTTGGTCACGATCGCCGAACGATGATTGCTGCCGTCCATGGCCGTGGACTCCAGCGTGAAAGCGGAGCCGTCCATTGAGAGGAAGCGAACCTTGCGCTGACCGAGCAGCATGCCACTCGACGAGTACCCCATATCCACCACGTAGACGTTGCCGGTATTGCGCCAATCGCCCACAGCTGTGCTGTCGAGATCCCCGCTCGGTGCGTCGATACGACGACCATCGTACATGCCCAAGGTGTCGTGCGTCAAGGTGATATCCACCGACCCGATGTTCCATGCGGTCATGAGGCGTGCACCGTTCAGCATCACGCGCCAGCCGTCGACGTTGCTTTCCAGCGCAAGGTCCCAGTCGGCCCGGGTGTTCTCGTTCACCACCGCTCCCGTCCCCAGATCGAACCAAAGCTGTTGTGAGTAGCCGCTACCCATGCACACTTGGTGGCTGCTCGCATCACCACGCGGCGCTGCAGGAACCGGCAATTCGTCCTTCATGCAACCTGCGAGCAGGAGCCACGAAGCGAGGTATGCTGTGGCGTTCTTCATCCCTTGCCCTTCAGTTCGAGTTCCAACCGCAGGAAGTAGGTGCGGCCCGTGGTCATGGGCACGCTCGCACCACCACCATCATGCACACCACCGCTCATGGTGGAATTGAGGTTCTGCACATCGAAAAGGTCCTTGCATCCTGCAGTGAGCGCAAGGCGCTTGCCCCACAACTGCTTCGTCAACGATGCATCGGCCATCTGGAAGGCCTCGATGGATCCCCGTGCGACAGCGCCATCTGGATCGAGCACGTAGTTCACTTGCTCACCTTGGTACTTCCAGAACACGGAGCCGCTCCAACCAAGGCGTCGCCATTCCTTGGTGAGCGAACCACGGAGTTCGCTCGTGAGCAGCCAGGGCTCACCATTCTCTTCCGCGAAGGCATCACAGCGGGCAGTGAGCGACGCACCCACGGAAACGATCCAATGCCCATTGTCCCAGCCTGCACCAATGCTCCCCCCAGTAGTGCGCAGGCGACCGACGTTCTCATAGCTGAACCGGGTGCCCGTGATCTGTGCGAGCGTGATCAGGTCGTTCACATCGTTGTAGAAGCCGTTGATCTCGCTGGTGTACACCGAGTTCTCCCTTGCATGGCGGTAGGTCAAGCCCACCACAGCACTGTGCGAACGTTCGGCCTTCAAGTCCTCATTGCCAACGATGTCGTGGTTCACGTCCAAGAAGTAGAAGTAGAGTTCCTTGAGCGATGGTGCACGGAAGCCCTGGGCATAGGAGCCACGCAACGTGAACCCATCGGTGAACTGCCACCGGACGTTGAGCGAGGGGATGAGCGGAGCACCGTA
>Ga0073899_10004819_pt1 | contig 11786 bp, 14 predicted proteins | sample KloWWTmetaKNB5Ph_FD_88975 | JGI IMG/M metagenome (GOLD analysis project Ga0073899, IMG submission 88975) | Active sludge microbial communities from Klosterneuburg, Austria, studying microevolution and ecology of nitrifiers - Klosterneuburg... | ecosystem: Engineered > WWTP > Aerobic digester >...
GCAGCGGCACGATCTCGTCGAGGTGGTAGCGCGCGATGTCGTAGGCCGATCGGTAGGCGGTGTAGGCCTCGCGCACTTCCGAGCGCGCGTTGATGGCGGTCTCGGCGGCGCGGTGCAGGGTCTGCATGTACACCGCCTCGGCCTTGGCCACCCGGGCGCCACCCCAGTCGAACAGGGGCAACTCGAAGCTGACTTCCCAGCCACGCTGGGTGGGCGCCTCGTTCGAGCTGTTGCGCACGAAACCGACCTCGAGCACGTTGATGAAGCGCGTGGTCCGCGTCAGCCCAAGGTTTCTGGCCGTCTGCTCTGCGGCCAGGCGGGCGCCCTGCACGTCGAGCCGCTGTGCCAGCGCCGTGCGCTCCACGTCAGGCAGGTCGCGCACTTCCTTGGGTAAGTCGGGCAGACGCTGCGGCAGGACGAACTGCGCCTGCGGACCCCACAGGCCCATCAGCCGGGTCAGCCGCTCGCGCGTGGCGCGCTGGGCCTGCTCGGCCCGAGCGAGGTTGAGCGATGCGTCGGCCGCAAAACCCTGCTCGCGTGCCCGCTGCAGCTTGTTGAAGTTGCCCACCTGCTCCATGCGTCGGGCCAGTTCAGCGCCGGCTGCTGCCGCCTGCCTGACCTGTTGCATGTAGCGCACCGTCTCTTCGGCCGCCAGGGCCAGCACATAGGCCTTGCGCGTGTCCGCGGCCAGGCTCAGCACGCTCATCGCCACCAGGCCCTGGGTCTGCTGGAAACGGCGTGCCTCCATCGGACCGATGAGTGGCATGGCCAGCAGGCGGGCGAGGTTGAAGTGCAGGCCGCGCTCGATCTCGATCTCGCTGCCCCGGGTCTGTCGACCGAAGCTGAACCCCGGATTCGGGATGTGCCCGGCCTGCACCACTTCGGCCTCGGTGATGCCGAGTTCCTGGAAGCTCGCTTGCAGACCGCGGTTGTTCAGCAGCGCGATCTGCACGGCGTCGTCCGCTGTCAAGGGATTGGCCAGTAGCTCGCTGACCCGCTGGTCGATGCCTTCCTGATCGGCCGCGGACCGGGACCAGCGGACTTCCTTGCCGAGTCGGTCCTTGGCGGTCTGCTCGACGGTGGCAAAGCCGCCGTCAGGGCTGAACGACGCGCAGCCGCCCAGCAAGGCAGCGGCGATCAAGACGGCGGCGCGCAGGCCTGGCGGATGGGCCGCAGGGTGCGCCCGGGCGGGTGTCCTGGTGAGTGACATGCTGGACTTCATGGGGTCTTGTGCCCGCTGTGGCCCGGCGGCATGGGCACCGGTTTGGCCATCGGTTTGGCAGTGGCATCGGGGATCGAAGCTGAAGCTGCCGGGGCCGGGGCCGACTGGGCCGGCACGGGCTCCGGTGCTTCGCGCGAATAGGTCCGCCAACCACCGATGCGGGTGACGGTGTCGTTCGCTTCACGCCAGGTGATGGGTTTGTCGGCGTCTGGCGATAGTGACGGCACGAGCGAAGACCGATAGACCAGCGGGGGGACGGCAGCCCGGGCATCGAGCGGGTCGCGGCGCCCGCTCGGCGGTGGAGTTTGCGCGTGCGCGGCCAGGATGGCAGCACATAGCGCGGCGGGTGCGAGCCCGCGCAACAAGATCTTGACCATGAGGTCCTCTCGTCAGTGTCTGGATATCCCGTGCGCCGCGGGTGCGGCGAGGGGAGAGGCCGTGCCGGGCGAGGCGCCGCGTGGCCATGCACGCGGTCGCGTCAAGCTCGGCTAGACGAGGTGGACTCGGGGGGGACGGTCGGGTCCGTCGGAAGCAAACTTCTCTACAGTGGGCACCACCGAGATGAACACGGTGGGCGCGACGCCGGGAGCGGGCACCTTCAGAACGGTGCTGCCGATCACCGCGGCAGAGCAGCACGAAGCACACGCACTGCACTTGTGATGGTCGGCATGCGCCAGCTTTGTGGCCGAAAGATCACCTGCAGAACCCACCAGGTCAGACCCGGCGGCTGAATGCACGCCGCTCACGACCGGGTCACTGTCAGCCACACCCTGCGGAACCGCGTGACGGTGGGTGTGCGATGCCAGGTCCCCGGCCACGGCATGCGGGTCCGCGTGGTGTTGCCTGGTCAGATCAGGATCTGCCATCGCGATCTGATGTGAAGCGGTGGCGCTCACGTCCGCATGGTGAGCCGGGTTGCAGAACGCCATGGTCGCGGCTGCCGCGCCCTGCGCGGGAAGCGCAAGGACCAGCAACCAGATCAAGACAGTTCGAACCCAGCTAACCATGTCGTCACTTTAGCCTAGCGGCTGTGGGCTGTCTGCGAGCAGAGGTATTGCTGCCGTTGCCTGCGCTGCCTGCCAGTGTTTCCAGGATGGGGCACTCCGGTCGATCATCGCCATGGCAGCAATGCACCAGGTGTTCGAGCGTGCTCTTCATCGCGAGCAGTTCCTGCGCCTTCTGGTCCAGCGCCTGGATGTGGACCTCGGCCAAGGCTTTGACCAGCCGGCTCGGCCGTTTGCGGTTGTGCCACAGGCTCAGGAGTTCGCCGATCTCGCGGATGGAGAAGCCGAGGTCGCGTGCCTGTCGGATGAAGCGCAAGGTGTGCACCTCGGCGGCGGCGTACTGGCGGTAGCCCGAGTCGGTCCGCTGGGGTTCTGGCACCAAGCCCACCTCCTCGTAGTGCCGAATCATCTTGGCCGACACGCCCGAGGCCTTTGCAGCCTGCCCGATGTTCATCGATTGCATGGAGTTTCCTCAGTTTGTGACCGTGCGCGCTGGTGTTGCGGGCGGGGGTGTCTTGCGCTGCGCGCTCGCAGGATGCCAGCGCCGCAGCAGCAGCGCATTGCCCACCACGCTGACGCTGCTGAGCGCCATGGCCGCACCGGCGATCACCGGGTTCATCAGGCCGAACGCGGCCAGCGGAATGCCGATCACGTTGTAAGCGAAGGCCCAGAACAAGCCGCGTTTCAAGGTGGCATGGGTTCTGCGCGACACGTCCAGCGCGTCAGCCACCAGGCCCGGGTCGCCCCGCATCAGGGTGATGCCGGCGACTTCCATCGCCACGTCAGTCCCCGTGGACATGGCGATGCCGACATCGGCTGCGGCCAGCGCCGGGGCGTCGTTGATGCCATCGCCGACCATGGCCACGCTCTTGCCCGCTGCGCGCAACTGCTCGACGACAGCGGCCTTGTCGTCCGGCAGCACTTCGGCGCGGAACTGCCGAATGCCGAGGGCCTGCGCCACCGCTTCAGCGCTGCCGCGGTTGTCGCCGGTCAGCATCACCGTTTCGATGCCCAGGCGGTGCAGGCCCGCCACCGCGTTGCGGGCGCTGGCCGTGATGGCATCGCCAAACGCCAGCAAGCCCAGCAACTCCGTGGTCTGGCCAGTCTCGCGCAGCAGCCACGAGATCGTGCGACCCTGGCTTTCGAGTTGCTTTGCGGCGTCTACCAACCCGCCCGCATCAACCTGCCGCTCATGCATCAACCGGCTGCTGCCGAGCAGCACCCTCTGGCCGTTCACCGTGGCCTGCAGGCCACGGCCCGGCAGTGCCTGGACATCCTGCGCCTGCGACACCGGCTCCGACACACGCCCGCTTCGCACGGCGTCCATCACGGCGCGCGCCAGAGGATGCTCACTAGTTTGCTGGAGTGAAGCAGACAGGCTGAGTACAGCCTCGCGGGTCTGGCCCGGCGCCGCATGCACGGCAAGTAGCGCGGGCCTGCCCTCGGTGAGCGTACCGGTCTTGTCGAACACGACGGTCGTCACGGCATGCGCCAACTCGAGGGCTTGCGCGTCCTTGATGAGGATGCCGTGGCGGGCCGCCACGCCGGTGCCCACCATGATGGCGGTGGGCGTGGCCAGCCCCAGCGCGCAGGGGCAGGCAATGACCAGCACCGAAACGGCGTTGACCACGGCTTGCTCCCAGTTGCCGGTGACACCGGCCCAGCCCAGCAGTGTCAGCAGCGCAAGGCCCAGCACCACGGGTACGAAGACCGCGCTCACGCGGTCCACCATGCGCTGGATCGGTGCCTTGCCAGCCTGCGCCGACTCGACCATGCGGATGATGCGGGCCAGGGTGGTCTCAGTGCCAATGGCCAGCGTCTTCACGGTCAGCGCGCCTTCTGCGTTGATCGAGCCGCCGGTCACGCGGTCGCCGGGGCCCTTGGACACGGGCAGGCTTTCGCCGGTGATCAGCGATTCGTCGGCATGGCTGCGGCCGTCCATCACCTGGCCATCGACAGCCATCCGCTCGCCGGGGCGAACCCGGACGACATCGCCGACGGCCACCTGCCCGACGGGCAACTCGATCTCGACCCCGCCACGCAGGACGCGCGCAGTGGCGGGCCGCAAGGCATTCAGCGCCCGGATGGCATCGGCCGTCTGGAGCTTGGCGCGGTTTTCCAGCCACTTGCCCAGCAGCACCAGCGTGATGACGGCAGCAGAAGCTTCGAAGTAGAGGTGGGGCACGCCATGGTCGGCGTGCTTGAAGAGCAGGTAGACCGACAGGCCGAATGCCGCCGAAGTGCCGAGCGCGACCAGCAAGTCCATATTGCCGGCGCCAGCGCGCACGGCCTTCCAGCCGGCGCGGTAGAAGCGCCCGCCCAGCCAGAACTGCACGGGAGTGGCCAATGCCAGTTGCAACCAGCCGTCCAGCATCCAGTGAATCCCGAACAGCTGCAGCAGCATGGGCGCCACCAGGGGCAGCGTCAGCGCCGCCCCGGCCGCGACCGGCCACCACGCCGGCCGTTGTGCTTCGGCCTGAGGTTTTGCGTTGTCCGGCTCACTGGCCACGTACCCAGCTCGTTTGACCGCCGCCATGAGTTCGGATGGGGTGACTGTCGAGAGTACCCGCACAGTGGCGCGCTCGGTAGCCAGATTGACCGTGACCTCCGAAACGCCGGGGATCGTCCTGAGCGCCTTCTCGACACGTGCCACGCAAGAGGCGCAGGTCATGCCAGTGATTTGCAGCTGGATGGACTTCGTAGGGAGGGGTGCGAGCGTGGCTGGCCTCATGGAGTCGTTCCTAGCAGGTTGGTTCAACGAGCCTGGATCTTCAACGCTCCAACAATGGGAAGGTCAAGCCTCTACGCTGCAAAGTCACGCCACGCACATGGGCATTCGGCGGCAGGGCTTGACCTTACAACGATGGCAAGCTTCAGAGTGTGTCATCGAGTACGAAACCCTGAGGACACCAAATGATCTCCTTCCAAGTCAACGACATGACCTGCGGCCACTGCGTCAGTTCCATCACCATGGCATTGAAGGACGTTGACGCGACGGCCAAGGTGCAATTCGACCTGGCGACGCACCGGGTGGACATTGAGCCCGGCGAGGCCAATGCAGCCCAGTTGTGCGATGCCATTCAAGAGGCGGGTTACACGCCGCTTCCGGCCGAGAGCCCGGCAGGCGGCGCAGCCGTCAGCATGTCGCCTGCACGCAAGGGTTGCTGCTGCGGGTAAACGAAGGCACCCAGCACGCCGAAGATCACGAACAAGCGAACAACCGAACAACCGAACAGGCCGCGTCGCCAGATTGGAGTCCCCACGGCCAGGCAGAGAAGATTTCCCAGGCAGACCAGTTCGAAGCAATGGCCAAAATCGGAACCCTCCATTGAGGATTGGCGCTACTGTCGCCTGCATGTTGGCCTTCTGCCACTGAGCAGCGTAGGCAGTACTGCCTTGCGCGAAGAGTGTGTGCGGATCTGCAGTTCCGCTGCAAAGACGACGGATTGCGCGGCGGCCAGCCAGTTCGGCGCCCGAGAGTCACACAGTTGTATTGGCCGTCTGCTCTTGCCCCTGTTAGAGGCCCGCTTTGGGTCGGCCTGTGCCGGTCGCGCCCGCGATCTCACCGCCGGAGAGCTGACCGTCAACTTGAGCCACAAGATACCTGACGTCCACGTCCGGCAGTGGTCGACCCACGGCAGCCGGCGATGACTTTCTCAGCGAAGGATCGGTCTACTTTGGAACCTGACCTTCGCAGGCGCGGCAGAGAAGTTCAGGGACTGTGACGGCGATCATGCGCAGGGGGAGATCACCGACCTAGCTTAGGTGCCGGCGGAGCGGCGGCCTCCGAAGACCCGCAGTCATGCTGCTGACCTATGGCAGCCGCTCCCTGCAACACGAAGGCTTTACTCCAAGGCCGAAGAGTGACGCCGACGGTTGCGGGCGCCGTGAGACCCAGGCACATGCGCGCTCGCCGACCTGACACCCGTCACTGAAGACGCCTGCACCAGTTCATTCAAGATGCCGCAGTGTTCTGCTTCGCGGACATCAACGCATTGCTTGCGCAACGCCTTCAATTGCTTCTCCAACTGGCGCAACTCGCGGATACGGTTGGCGACATGGCCGATGTGTTCATCCAGCAGCGCGTTCACCTCGCCGCACTCCGCTTGCGGCTCGTCCTTGAACCGCAGCAGCACACGGATCTCGTCCAGCGTCATGTCCAGCGACCGGCAGTGGCGCACGAAGGCCAGCCGCTCGACATGCTCGGCCCTATAGATGCGGTAGTTGCCTTCGCTGCGCGGCGCCTGCGGCAGCAGACCTTCGCGCTCGTAGTAGCGGATGGTCTCGACCTGTGTCTGCGCCGCCAGTGCCAGTTCGCCAATCTTCATGGCCGTTCCCCTTCTTCAACTTGCCGACCTGGGCTGCAGGGCAATGATCGCCATGCCGACAAGGCAGATGCCCCCACCGACGAGGTCCCATCTATTCGGGACCACACCGTCGATTCGCCACAGCCAGATCAGTGCGACGACGACATAGACACCCCCATAGGCCGCGTAGGTGCGGCCTGCAGCGCTGGGATGCAGCGTCAACAGCCACCCGAACGCGGCCAGCGATGCAGCCGCCGGCAGCAGCCACCAGACCGGACGACCCTTCGTCAGCACCAGCCAGGGCAGATAGCACACGTCGATCTCGGCGTACATGAAGTGGCGCGCAACGATGCTGCAGCATAGCCGCTTGACTCTGGAGCCGCTACAGGGTTTCAAATGCTGGCATCGACACCTGAAAGCCCCTCATGAGCGACTCCTGCTGCAGTCACGGCTGCGCCACCCCTGCGGCTAGCCAGAGCCCGCGCTACCGCCGCGTGCTGTGGGCCGCGCTGCTCATCAACATCACCATGTTCGGGGTCGAACTGGCCGGTGGCCTTCAGGCCGGATCGGTGTCGCTGCTGGCCGACGCCGTGGATTTCTTCGGCGACGCGGCCAACTACGGCATCTCGCTGCTGGTGCTCGGCATGGCACTGACCTGGCGGGCGCGGGCTGCCCTCTTCAAGGGCTTGAGCATGGGCGCCTTCGGCATCTTCGTCCTCGGCCGGGCCGCGTGGTCGGCCGCCGCGGGTACCGTGCCCGAACCGGTGACGATGGGTGCCATCGGCGCGCTGGCACTTCTGGCCAATGTGTCGGTCGCCGCGATGCTCTATGCCTGGCGCGAGGGCGACGCCAACATGCGTTCGGTGTGGCTGTGCAGCCGCAATGACGCGATCGGCAACCTGGCGGTGATGGCCGCCGCGCTGGGCGTCTTCGGTACCGGCAGCGCCTGGCCCGACCTGGCCATCGCGGCGGTCATGGGCGTCCTGGCGCTGATCGCCGCGCGTTCCGTCATCCAGCAGGCACGGGCCGAGCTTCGCCCCGTGCCGGCGCATGCCTGACAGGAGTGACCCCATGTCCGACGCCATGCACCCCTTGCTGGCCGCGACGCCGCTGCTGGATGTCCGCCACCCGGACATCGAGACGCTGGTTGGTCGCCGTGGATGGCGAACCCTGACCGCCTACGACCGCATCGTCGCCGTCGATGAGGCCAAGTCGCGGGCGCAAGCCTCCAAGATCCTCGCCGATCTCGACCTATGGCGATGAAACGAATCGATTCCTGACACCTGGCCCAACGTGACACCAACGATCCGAAACTCACTGGTCCACCCGGGAGTCGCCGCGGCCCTGTCTGCGGCGGCCTTGTTCGGCGCCGGTACGCCGATGGCCAAGCAACTGCTGGGCACCGTGGATCCCTGGCTCCTGGCGGGGCTGTTGTACCTGGGCTCCGGCGTCGGCCTGGCGCTGTGGCGGCTGTTCAGCCGCGCGGTTCCCGTGAATCTGCCAGCCGATCAACGGGTCTGGCTCGCTGGCGCCGTGGTCGCGGGCGGGGTCCTGGGCCCGTTGCTGCTGATGTTCGGCTTGTCTCGCATGCCCGCGTCTGGCGCATCCCTGCTGCTGAATGCAGAGGGCGTGTTCACGGCCCTGCTGGCCTGGGTGGTCTTTAAGGAGAACTTCGACCGGCGCATTGCGCTCGGGATGGTGGCCATCGTCGCCGGCGCCCTGGTGTTGAGCTGGCCCGGCGAGGCGCGCATCGGTGACGCCTGGCCGGCATTGGCCGTGCTGGGCGCCTGTGCGGCCTGGGCGGTGGACAACAACCTGACCCGCAAAGTGGCGCTCGCCGATGCGACCTGGATCGCGTCGATCAAGGGGCTGGTCGCGGGCAGCGTGAACCTGGCACTCGGGCTGGCCATCGGCGCATCCTTGCCGCCGGCACCCTGGCTGGCTGGGGCACTGCTCCTCGGACTCGGGGCCTACGGCATCAGCCTGACCCTGTTCGTCGTCGCGCTGCGGCACCTCGGCACAGCGCGCACGGGAGCGTACTTTTCGGTGGCACCCTTCTTTGGCGCAGCGCTCGCCGTGGCTTGGCTTGGCGAGCCGGTCACGCCGGGTCTGCTGGTGGCGGGTGCCTTGATGGCCGCTGGGGTGTGGCTGCATCTGACCGAGAGCCATGACCACGCGCACGCCCACCATGCCGAAGAGCACGACCATGAGCACGAACACGACGTGCACCACCAGCACGAGCATGCAGAGGGGCCCGTTGCTGGCCGCCACTCGCACCCCCATCGGCACGAGCCTCTGACCCACGCGCACAAACACTTCCCTGACGCGCACCATCGGCACGGCCACCAGGGCGAGGTGGTGCAGTAGTGGCGCGTGTGCCCCGGCACCGGAGTAGCCTTCGCAGCTGGCGCCGAGGTCGAGCTCAAGTCATGGACCCGTCAGGCGGCTCCACGCAGCCACGAGCGCTGCTGCTGCGAGGTCGATGTCCTCGGGCCGGGTCACGCCCCCGACCGACAGCCGCACCGCGCCGCTGGCGCGTGCCGCACCGAGCCCCATCGCAGCCAGCACACCGCTGACCGCGTCGTGCTCCGAGTGGCAGGCCGAGCCGACCGATGCGGCCACTGTGTCGGACACCGCCGCAAGGAGGGCGCGACCGCTGACGCCAGGGAACGAGACGTGCAGGGTGTTCGGCAACCGGCGCTCCGGATCACCGTTGAGGCGAAGTTCGGGTACTCCGGCCTTGAGTTGTGCATGCAGCCGGTCGCGCAGCCAACGCAGCCGATCGGAAAGGGCCGGCAGAGCCTCCGCTGCCAACGCGGCTGCAGCGCCCATCGCGACGATCAGGGCCACGTTCTCGGTGCCGGGCCGCCGGCCGTGCTCCTGCTCAGCGCCGTGGAGGATGGACTGGATGGGCGTCCCGGTGCGGATGTACAAGGCGCCGACGCCCTTCGGTGCACTGAACTTGTGTCCGGCGATGGTCAAGAGGTCCACGCCGAGTGCGTCGACATTGACGGGCAGCTTGCCGATCGACTGCGCGGCGTCTGTGTGCAGCAGGATGCCACGCGGGCGCGTGATCTCGGCGATCTCGGCGATCGGCTGCAGCGTGCCCACCTCGTTGTTCGCATGCATGACCGAAACAAACGCCGTGTCGGGCCTCAAGGCGCTTGCCAGTTGGTCAGGGGATGTCCGACCGAGCGCGTTGACGGGCAGGACCGTCAGCGTCCAGCCCTGATCGCGCAGGTGCTGCGCCGGCGCCATCACCGCAGGATGTTCAATGGCGCTCACCACCAGGTGGCGATGCAAAGTGCCGAGTGCACGCGCCACGCCCAGCAGCGCCAGATTGTTGGCCTCTGTGGCACATCCGGTGAAGACGATCTCGTCCGGGCGAGCGCCGATCAGCTCTGCCACCTGCCAGCGCGCCGTGGCGATGGCCTGTGCGGCCCGCCGCCCGGGCGGGTGGTTGCTGGAGGGATTGCCGTACTCGCTGCGCAGCCACGGCAGCATAGCCTCCAACACCTGCGGCGCGATCGGCGTGGTGGCGTTGTGGTCGAGATAGATGGGGTCGGTCATGCGGCAAAGCTCCTGGTCGCATTCGCTTGGGACTGTGGACGGGCGGCCTCGACAGGCCGTCGTCCGGCCGCGCAGAGTACGACCGTTCGCGCCGTCTAGAACGTGAGCACCTTGTCGCTGTCCACCACCCAGTCCGCCAGCGCCTTCATCGTGGATTTCTCGGCGCCTTCGAAGTAGGGTTGGTTCTTGTGGATGCCGCAGCGCGCCATGCAGGTGCCACACACCTTGGTCGTCACCCCCCTGCCGATCAGGTCCTTGAGCATCTTCGACAGGTCCTGGTCATAGCCTTCGGGCGGGCGGCAAACGTCACGCGCCATATCCACCGCATCGTTCATCAAGAAGATGCGGACGTCCGTGCCGCTTTCGACCAGCGTGCCGGCCAGACGCAGACCGTTCCAGGTGACATCGGTGCTGTCGTAGGGTTCACGGTTGAAGATGATCAGGACGTTCATGAATCGGTTCCTTGGACGTTGGATGAACAGGACTCGCCTGCTCAGCGTTTGGCTGGAGCCGCGCGCTGCTGCAGGGTGTCGAGGAAGCTTCGAATGCGCCTGGCATTGACACCTCGATCGATGCGGCCAAGCCGTGACCTGGATCGCACGTCGACCAATGCACGACCGTGCGTGGCCTTGACCCTGACGATTACCTCGTCGGTGAAGCTGTACAACAGGCCGCCGGCGGCCCCCAGCTGCACCAGGCCCAGCGCCCTGTGCATCGCTGTCATGTTCGTCACGATGCGCTTTCGCCAGACCAGTGGCGACGGTTGATGGCGTAACCCTCGACCTTGCCCTTGAACGGCATCAGCAGCATGCCGTCCAGGCGCGCCACCTCGCGCGGGTCGGTATGGCCGCGGATGCCAATGACGATGGCGTCATTCCCGGCACGCGGTTGTGCGCGGTAGGTGCCGAACAGGCGGTCCCACCAGGGCAGGTTGAAACCGAAGTTGGAGTTGGTCTCGTCGTCCTCGACCGAGTGGTGCACGCGGTGCATGTCCGGCGTGACGACGAACCAGCGCAAGGCCCGGTCCACCCCCGCCGGCAGCCGGATGTTGCCGTGGTTGAACATCGCCGTCGCGTTGAGCAGCACCTCGAAGATCACCACCGCCAGCACCGGCGGGCCGAGCACGGTGATAGTGGCGAACTTGATCAGCATCGACAGCCCGATCTCGATCGGGTGGAAGCGTGCGCCGGTGGTCAGGTCATAGTCCAGGTCTGCGTGATGCACTTGGTGCAGCCGCCACAGCGCCGGCACGGCGTGAACCATCACATGCTGAAGCCAGATAACGAAGTCCATCGCGATCACCGCCACCGGCACGGCCAGCCAGAACGGCGCCCCAAAGTGGTTGAGCAGGCCCCAGCCGTTGGCCACGCCGAACGCGGCCACGCCAACCGCTGCCAACGGGAAAAGGAGCCGCAGCACGAAGGTGTTCATCGCTACCAGGCCGAGGTTGCTGCCCCAGCGCAAGGTCTTGGACACCGTCAGAGCGCGGCGCGGTGCAGCCAACTCCCACAGCGCCACGATCGCGAAGACACCCACAAAGAAGCCCAGCCGGATGGCGGCTTCGTGGGCAAGGACGAATTGTTCGAGATACAAGGCTGACTCCTGCGGGCCGGGCGCCGACTTGGCAGACAGGCTATTTACCTTTCATACCAACGACCGTTAGAATGTACATCATGGACAACC
>Ga0073899_10004820_pt1 | contig 11785 bp, 8 predicted proteins | sample KloWWTmetaKNB5Ph_FD_88975 | JGI IMG/M metagenome (GOLD analysis project Ga0073899, IMG submission 88975) | Active sludge microbial communities from Klosterneuburg, Austria, studying microevolution and ecology of nitrifiers - Klosterneuburg... | ecosystem: Engineered > WWTP > Aerobic digester >...
ACCCGCCAGGTTTCGCAGGTTTGCCGGATAAAGAGAGGCAGTTCCGGATCCTTCAGATCTTCGGCCACGAGATTCACCGACACCGCCACCTCGCACCCGGCCGCAGCCAACGTGGCCAGCACCTGGGCGGCCTGCTGGATCACCCAGCGCGACAGCTCCGCCATCAGGCCGATACGCTCAAGAACCTGCAGGATGTCGGGCGGCGATGCGAACCCCCGCCCCTCCCGCCGCCAACGCAGCAGAGCCTCGGCCCCGACGAGCCGGCGCGAAGGCAACTCGACCTGGGGCTGGAGGTGTAGCTGAAACTGGCGTGCCTCCAGGGCCCGGGCCACTTCCGACTCGAAACCCGCATCGCCATGGCTGCGGGCGGCCGTTTCTGAACAATAGAGGTCAAAGGCCCGACCGGAAGCCTTCGCCGCCACCAGGGCCGCTCGCGCCGCATGCACCAGGCCGAGCGGGTCGGCAGCATGCTCCGGCGCCCAGGCGCCACCCGCATGGAAGCGCCCCCGCTGCCCGGGGAAGTTGTTACCGCGCAAGACTTCGCAGGCGTCAACCAGCTTGCTTCCGGCCAGGGACACCTGGGCCGGGTGCTGCAGCGCCGGCAGGATGACAGCCCATTGATCGTCGCCGAGGGCACACAGGATATCGTTCGATCGCAGCACCGCCCGCATGGCATCCGAGAGGGCCAGGCGCAGGTGATCGCGCTCGTCCATGGCCAGGACATCCACCGAGCGCCCCCACTCGATGTCCAGCACCAGCAGCCCCACCGCCTGCCCATCGGCAACACGTGACAGACCATCGGCAAGCAGCGTCAGAAAGCGTCGCCGGTTGGGAATGCCGAGGACCGCATCGCCGTCCTCGGCATTAAGCCGGAAGGTTTGCTCATGATCGATGGACACCTCGGACAGCAGGCCCCCCAGGCACCACCCCAGACGTACGAGGGCTGTCAGGATGTCGAGCTCAAGGCGATGGACCATGGCTCGATCGCTGAACAGATGCAGCTGGCACGACGCCATCAGGGCCTCGATGGCGATGAAGGGAAACTCCGCCACAGCCCCGCCCAGATAGCACTCTGACCACAGATCCACCAACCGGGCCGGCCAGGCGGGGGTGAAGTCCCACTCGGTGATCCGTGCCAGTTCAGTGCAGAAAGCCCTCAGGGAGGGCTCAACACCCACCGCGGCCTCACCGAGATCGAAGCGCGACAGGAGGGCCTCCTCCAGCTCGCCGGCGCGGATGATCCGCCCGAAGGCCCGCACAGCCGCCTGCTCACCCTGCCCGACGCCATAGCGCAGCAGGAGACGCGCGAGGGCGTCCTCGTCCATGGCCGAATTAGGGGGCCGCACCAGATGCGGCGCAAGGGTATTCATGCGAGATAGAAAGCCGACGACTCAACCCCGAATGCACCGGGCGGAAGCGCCCGGACAATTTCATAGGGTTCGCCGGTGGCACAGGTTGGGTCGTAGAGGAGATCCAGGGTCTTTGGATAGGCGTTCGGCTTCTTGTCAGGTCCGAGCAGGATCATCACCCGGGGCTTGAGGCGGCGGATCCGGTTCTGGGAGACAACGACCGCGACCTCGCCCGAATTGAGCTCAACCAGCGTACCCACCGGGTACAGGCCGATGCACTGGACGAACTGATCCACCGTACTGTCCGAGAAACTCTTTCCCCGCAGTCCCCGAACGACATCCAATGCATCCTGAGAACTCACCGCGACGCCATAGGACCGCTCCCGGGTCATGGCACAGTAAACATCGCAGATGCCGGCAATCTCGGCCATCAGCCCAAGATCATCCCCCTTCAGCCCGGCCGGGTAACCACTGCCGTCGCACCGCTCGTGATGACGCGCGATGATATCGATCATCTGGGGCGTGGCATGGGGACATGCCGCAAGGATATGCAGGGAAAAATCCACGTGGGTTTTGAAGATCGCATACTCGCGGGGCGACAGGGGCCCGGTCTTGTGGAGCAGGCGCGGGGGCAGGCGCAGCTTTCCGATATCCTGAAGCACCCCGGCCATCCCCAGAGTGGTGATCGAATCCTCGCCGAGCCCCAAGGCGCGGCCAAAGATCATCACGTGGGCGGCGACGTCCAGGGAATGGTCGTAGCTGTACTGGTCGGTCTTCTTCAGGCGCAGCAGCCACAGCAGTGCGTCCGGATTGCGGACGATGCTCAGCACCATCTCCGAAACCACACCGCGGAGGCGCTCCAGATCCGGGCTCAGGTTGCTCTGGACATCCTTGGCGATCTCCGCCAGCAAGCCCTGCACCCGGGTCACCACGGGCAGTGCGGTGATGATCTCCTCATCCAGTGACGTGCTTGGCTCTACGAAACTCATCCCGGCAGGCCCGGAGCCCTTGGCGCTGGCATCGTAGCCCCCACTCCTTCCCGAGGGACGGCCAGGACGTTCATCGTAGATGGTCACCAGTGGCGACGCGGCCAACGGGCTTCTGGCGCGACGCTCGGGGAGTCGCTCGCCTACAACTTGCCGGCGGGGATCACCCGCCTGGGGATAGCGCCGGAACCATGGCGCTGCGTCACCCTCATCACCCTCCCGCGGCGTGACGACCTCTGCTGTCAGGCCTCTCAGTGACTTTAGCAGGGCGAAAAAGTCGAGTGGCTGACGTCGCTGCTCCGGCTTGAGTACGAAAGATCCCAACGCCGCCGGTTGACGCTCCGCAGCACCTCCCGCAGGTGCCTCAGGTGCACTCCGCCAGGCATCCCCCACCGACCGGGCACGATCCACGTAAACAAAGCGACACACCTGCCGGAGCTGCAGCAATGTCGCCTCGTCTTCAATCAGGAAACCCTGCATCAAGAAAGGCGACTCCAACCACGGACGATCAAGTTCCGACACAAACATGCCAGCACGCAGATCCTGCGCCGCCACGATTTCCTTCAACACATCCTCCGTGCAACCATTTCTGCTCCGCAACGCTTTACCGCAGTCAATATGAATTTACGGCGCCGGGCTGGGAAACTGGAGATGAACGGCCTCGATCTCCCGCAGGATCCCGGCATCCAGGCGGCGCGCGCAGGCATCAATATTGGTTTCAAGCTGCGCCAGGGTGGTTGCACCCAGGATCACGCTGCCCACGAAAGGCTGGGCGGCAACAAAGGAGATCGCCAGTTCGGCAGGCGTCATCCCGTGCCGACGCGCCAGCTCTGCATAGGCCGCGACGGCAGGCTGCACCCCAGGTTTGTCATATCGCTGGCCGAAAGCCGGAAACAGGGAAATCCGCCCCGGCGCCCCGGGGTTGTCGAGATATTTGCCGCTCAAGTGCCCGAAACCGAGTACCGAATAGGGCAACAGGCTGACCTTCTCGCGAAAGCACACTTCCGCCATACCCTGCTCGAACACCCGGTTGATCAGATTGAAGGCATTCTGCACTGACACCACGCGGGGCAGCCCGAGGGAGTCTGCAAGCCGCAGAAAGGACATCAGGCCCCAGGGGTGCTCGTTGGACAGGCCCACGTAACGGATCTTGCCCTCCGCCACCAGCTCGGCAAGTGCCGCCAGCTGCTCCTCGATGGGCGTCGCCGGCCGCTCACCCTCCGGGTCGAAGCGCCACTGGCCGAACATGGGCTGATTGCGGGCCGGCCAGTGAAGTTGGTAGAGATCGATGTAATCGGTGCCCAGCCTGGCCAGGCTGGCCTCGACGGCCGCGCGGATGTTGGCCCTGTCGAGGGACGCCGGCCCACCCCGGATCCACGCCATGTTGCGCCCGGGCCCCGCCACCTTGGTCGCCAGCACCACACTGTCCCGGGGGCGCCCGCGCAGCCACGAGCCGACGATGGATTCGGTGCGCCCATAGGTGTCGGCCCGGGCCGGCACGGGGTACATCTCGGCAGCGTCAATGAAATTCACCCCCCGCGCAAACGCCATATCCAACTGCGCGTGGGCCTCGGCTTCCGAGTTCTGCTGGCCGAAGGTCATCGTTCCCAGGCAAACAGAAGACACCTGCAGATCGCTGGCGCCAAGCTTGCGAAACTCCATGAACACTCTCCGGATCAATGGAAAAAAACCGCTATGCGGCGAGTGGCCCGACTGTCAAAAGACGCTTGCCCGGGATCGGGTATCATGCCCGCCGCAGGCAGGCGCCGCACCACGCGTCAGCGCTGGCAAGCAGACCCCTCGCCGAGATTCTACACACCCACCGCTGCCTTCAGTCCCTTACTCCATGCTGCCCGCCCCCACTCCTTGCCTTGCCATCGGCATTCTCGTCCAGTGCCGCCCCGGGTTCGAGCCCGACGCCAGCCTAGAACTGCAGGCCGCCGCCCGCACAGCTCGCCTCGAAGGCAGTATCGCCGATGGGGGCAACAGCGGTTTCACCCTGTTTCAACTGAGCACCCCCACGCCCCACGACGAGCTGAGACGCCGCTTTGACCTCTCCAGACTGATCTTCTCGCGCCAGGGTTGCCAGCTCGTGGGCAGCCTGGACAACCTGCCCGAGAAAGACCGCCTGAGCCCGCTGATGAGCGCCATCACCGCCCTCGGCGAGCGTTTTTCCGCGCTCCTTCTCGAAACACCCGACACCAACGACGGCAAGCAGCAATCAGGTTTCCTGCGCCGTTTCGGCCCACTGCTCGAGGACGCCCTCAACCAGGCCGGACTGCTGCGCAGCGACTCCCCTCACCTGCCGCGCCTGCATGTGTTCCTGGCCGATTCGAAACGCGCCCTCCTCGGCCTGAGCGTGGCCAGCGAGGGCTCCGCTTGGCCCATGGGCATCCCGCGTCTGCGCATGCCCAAGGACGCCCCCAGCCGCTCGACTCTGAAGCTCGCCGAAGCCATCATGTGCCTGCTGACGCCCGACGAGCAGAAGGCCACCCTCCGCCCCGGCCTGCAGGCCGTGGATCTGGGCGCCTCGCCCGGCGGCTGGACATGGCAGCTGGTGAGCCGCGGGCTGCGCGTCACCGCCATCGACAATGGCCCCATGGCCCCCTCAGTAGTCGCAACGGGCCTGCTGGAGCACCTGCGGGTGGACGGCTTCACCTGGAAGCCCCGCAAGCCGGTGGAGTGGATGGTGTGCGACATGGTGGAACAGCCCTCCCGCATCGCCCCGCTGATGGCCGAATGGGTCGCCGGCGGGCGCTGCCGGCGCAGCATCTTTAACCTCAAGCTGCCCATGAAACGCCGCTACGACGAGATCGAGCGCTGCCGGGCCCTGATCGACCAACGCATGCACACGGGCAACATCAAATACATTTTGAGAATCAAGCACCTTTACCATGACCGGGAAGAGGTCACGTGCTATCTCACGCGGCGCTGACAGCGCCCCGATGTATAATGTTGGACTATTCAAATGGTGCAGTGCACTAAATCTGCCGCACCCAGATTGTGATCACATCCATGTCGTTCTCCGAACTCGGACTCATTCCTGAAATCCTGCAGGCCGTCACTGAAGCCGGCTACACCGAACCCACGCCGATCCAGCGTCAGGCCATTCCCGTCGTTCTCGCCGGGCATGACATGATGGGTGGCGCCCAGACGGGCACCGGCAAGACCGCCGGCTTCACCCTGCCGCTGCTCAACCGCCTGGCGCGCCATGCCAGCAGTTCGACCAGCCCCGCCCGCCACCCCGTACGCGCACTGATCCTTGCGCCGACACGCGAGCTGGCCATGCAGGTGTATGAGTCCGTCAAGATGTACTCGAAGCACCTGCCCCTGCGCAGCACCTGCATCTATGGCGGGGTCGACATGAACCCGCAGATCCAGGAACTGCGTCGCGGCATCGAGATCGTCGTCGCGACACCGGGCCGCCTGCTCGACCACGTCCAGCAGAAGACCATCGCCCTCGGTCAGGTCGAATTCCTGATCCTCGACGAAGCCGACCGCATGCTGGACATGGGCTTCATCCCTGACATCCGCCGCATCCTCGCGCTGCTGCCTGCTGCCCGCCAGAGCCTGCTGTTCTCGGCCACATTCTCGGACGAGATCAAGAAGCTCGCCGACCAGATGCTGAAGAACCCGCAACTGATCGAAGTAGCCCGCCGCAACATGGTCAGTGAGACCATCACCCACATTGTCCACCCGGTCTCCAGCGGCCTCAAGCGCAACCTGCTGGCCCACATCGTGCGTCACGAGGACGAGGCCAACCAGGTGCTGGTCTTCGTGGACACCAAGTTCGCCTGCAGCCGCCTGGCCCACTTCCTTGAGCGCCATGGCATCTCGGCCGACGCCATCCACGGTGACAAGACCCAGCAGGCGCGTACCGAGACGCTCGAGAACTTCAAGTCCGGCAAGGTCCGCGTGTTGGTGGCCACCGACGTGGCCGCTCGTGGTCTGGACATCGAAGACCTACCCTCGGTGATCAACTTCGAGCTGCCCCACACCGCCGAAGACTACGTCCACCGTATCGGCCGCACTGGCCGTGCCGGCAAGTCGGGCAAGGCGGTCTCCCTGGTCAGCTCGGAAGAGCGACATCGCCTCGCCGACATCCAGAAGCTCATCAAGCTCGAGATCAAGCAGGAGATCGTCCCTGGCTACGATCCCGAACCCGATTTCTTCGATGCCGACGGCAGCCGCCGCCGGCGCAGCGCCCCCGCGTCACGGCCCGCCGACAGCACGGCAGCCCCGGCGGCACCGGGCGGCGAACGCCGCAAGCGCAGCGAGCGGCCGGAACGCAGTGAGCGGCCGGAACGTTCCGAACGGGAGCGTAGCCCCCATCGCGGCCGCCAGCCCTCACACATCGCTGCCGACGGTTTCGACTTCAGCAAGCCTTACCAGCAGAAGGACGGCGTGGCCCCGATCGCCGGAGAAGGCAGCACCGACGAATCTGCACTTCCCCAGAAGAACCAGCGTCCGATCGCCTTTCTGCTCGGCGGCCTGGGCCGCAAGCACTGAAGGTTTCTAAACCGGCCCGATGCAGGGCGCCCCGACCGAATTCAGTGTATTAACGAATTCTGATAGTCTTCTCTCCGGACATACAACAAGGAGGAGAGAAGCATGAAGGGGAGATTTGTTGCTGCAGGATTGTCCTTGCTGATGGCCTTGCCTGCAGCCGTTCAGGCGGCCGATCTGAAGCGTGCAGAGGAAATCGTCGGGGGGCGCTGCTTCCTGTGCCACGGCATGGAAGGCGAGGCCGCCTCGGCCCTCTATCCGCGTCTGGCCGGTCAACATGCCGAGTACATCGCCAAGCAGCTGTCTGATTTCAAGACAGGCAAGCGCAAGAGCGACACCATGTCCGGCATGGTGGGCGACCTGAGCCCCGAAGAGATGAAAGCGCTCGGCGCCTTCTTCGAACAAAAAAAGCCCAATCACAACAGCCGTGCCGATGCCGATCTGGCAGCGGTGGGGCGCTACATCTTCACCAAAGGCAACCAGTACTCGGGCGTTGCCTCGTGCACGTCCTGCCACGGCCCCAAGGGTTACGGCACGCCGCAACTGCCTCGCCTGGCGGGTCAGCAACCCCTTTACCTCGAAAACCAGCTAAAACAGTTCAACACCCGCGAGCGCAACAACGACAACGCGGTGATGCACTCCATCGCCTCCAAGCTCACAGAGCTGGAGGTCAAGGCAGTCTCAAGCTACATCTCAACCCTGGACTGAACGCTACTGCGTCAACGAAAACGAGCCACCCGCGAGGTGGCCCGTTTTGTCTTTACGTGACGATCTCCAGTCAGACCAGCATGTCGGCCCAGATATTGCGGGCCCAGGACAGCGCGTACTTGCCCTCCAGCTCATTGGCGGCCGCAGACACACCACCCGCCCCCGCCACCGGCATCACCGTCTTCTTCGCCGCATCGTACTGATGAACTGATGCCACGTGGATCACGTTCTTCGAATCCACGAAGCTGTAGCAGGTGTTCATGACCAGAGGCGTCGAACTGGGCGCCTCGCCCGCCAGCAGATTGATGATGGCCGCTGCAGTCACCTTGGCGTGCTGATTGGCCATGTGACCCGACTTGGGCATGGTCGGCGCGGGGAAGATGGCGTCGCCGATCACGTGCACGCCCGGGGTATTCACCGACTCGAAGCTCAGCCAGTCAATATCCACCCAGCGATTGTTGATCAGCTTGATCCCCGACTTCGCGGCGATGTCACCCGCACGCTGCGGCGGCACCACGTTGAGCACATCGGCCTTGACCTTGTCGAACTCCAGCACCGCCGTCCGGCTGACCGCATCGACCTCGCGCAGCTCGCTGCTGGGACGATATTCGAGAATGCCCTTGTACTTCTCGAAGGCCTTGGTGAACAGCCCCTTCTTCGAAGTGATCTCCTCATTGGCATCCAGCACCAGCACCTTCGATTTTGGCTTGGTCTTCTGCAGGTAGTTGGCCACCAGGCAGGCCCGCTCATAGGGCCCCGGCGGGCAACGGTAGGGCGCCTTGGGAATGCTCAGGGCATAGACCCCACCATCCTTCATGTCCTCCAGCTGCTTGCGCAGGGCCACGGTCTGAGCACCCGCTTTCCAGGCGTGCAACACGTTGTCGCGGGCAGCCTCGGTCTCCAGCCCCGGCACCTGGTCATACATGAACTCGATACCCGGAGAGAGTACGAGCCGGTCGTAGGAAAGCACGCCCCCAGACGCCAGGGTGACCTTGCGGGCACCGGCATCCACCGCCGTCACGGTGTCCTGCAGCACCTTCACGCCCCAGGTGTTGCGCAGTCCGTCATAGCTCATCGTGATATCGGCCATCTGCTTGTCGCCGCCGATCACCAGATTGGAAATGGGGCAGGAGATGAACTGGGGACTGCGCTCGACGAGGGTCACATCCACCCCCATCTGGCTCCACATGCGCAGGTATTTGGCAACGGTGGCGCCGCCAAAGCCGCCCCCCACCACGACCACATGGCCACGGGCCTTGGATCCCATCGCACAGCCGGACAGCCCCGGCAAGGCCACCACGCCACCGGCCAATGCGGCGCCCTTCAGAAACTCACGTCGATTCCACATGCTGCGCCCCTTCACTTGCGTGCGGCGAAGTAAGCCGCCACCAGCTCGAGTTGTGCCTCGGTATAGCCCTTGGAAATCTGGTGCATGATCGTCGCGGGCTTGGCGCCCGAGCGGAAATCCATCAGTTTCTGCATGAGCTTGGCCTTGTCGGTACCCGCCAGGGCCTCCGCTCCGGAGCCGGCCACTGCCTTGCCGTCGGTGCCATGGCAGTTGGCGCAGGTGGCGGCCAGATTGCGGGCCAGGTTGGGGTCGGCTTTTTCCTCGGCGTGCACGGCGCCCATCGCACCGATCAGCCCCACGGCCAATGTCCATCGAAGCAGCTTCATTGTCTCTCCTCCTTGATTCCGCCGAAGCGGTAAGCGATCAGTTTGCACTGCGTATTGTTCTCCGCAGCAACCTGCCGCAGCAAGCCGCCATGGCCGTCGAAACGCGGCCTATTTAATCCATGTCGTATTGCATCGCAACAATATTAGCAATTGACGATATTAGTGTATGGTTATAAATTGTTTTAGATCAAGGGGGGCGAGACTGGTCGACGGCACGCACAGACGATTCCTCCCGCGATTCCAATATCTGGAGACTGAGGGAGAGACAATTCATGGCCGACCAGCCAACCCAGAGGGGCCGGGTACGTCCCGCGCCCGAGAACTTTCTGACCGAGACGGACATCATCGCGGTCAAGGAAGGCCGACGCGACTTTCTGCGCAACGCCCTGCTCACCGCCTCCGCCACCCTTGCCGGTGGCGCCACGGCCCGGGCGGCCGACGGGGATCCCAACATCCTCACCCTGCCCGCCTGGACCACCAGCCTCGGCCAGCCGGTCGCGGCGCGCCCCTATGGCCTGCCCTCCCAATACGAGAAGGGCCTGCAGCGCCGGGAGTCCCCGGGGTTGACCCGGATGCCACAGGTATCCGTGTCCTTCGCGCCGCTGCAAGGGCTGTTCGGCATCATCACCCCGTCCGGCCTGCATTTCGAGCGCCATCACCAGGGCTGGGTAGACATCGATCCTTCCAAGCACCGCCTGATGGTGCATGGCACCGAAGACGGCTTTGTACGGCAACCCAAGGTCTATACCGTCGACGACATCCTGCGCCTGCCCCCGGTGTCACGCATGCACTTCATCGAGTGCGGCGCCAACACCGGCATGGAGTGGGGCAACGTGGCCGTGCCGACCGTGCAGTACAGCCACGGCATGCTGTCCTGCTCCGAGTTCACCGGCGTTCCCCTGCGGCTGATCCTCGAAGACTGCGGTATCGACTGGAAGAAGGCGAAGTACGTCCTTGCCGAAGGCGCCGACGGCTCGTCCATGACCCGCACCATCCCCATCGAACTGGTCCAGTCCGACGAAGTCCTCGTCGCCTACGGCCAGAACGGCGAAATGCTGCGCCCCGAAAACGGCTACCCCCTGCGCCTCGTCGTACCCGGCGTCCAGGGTGTCAGCTGGGTCAAGTGGCTGCGCCGCATCGAGGTGGGTGACAAGCCCTGGGCCACCAAAGACGAGGCCATCCACTACATCGACCTCATGCCCGACGGCCAGCACCGTCAATACACCTCGGTGCAGGAGTGCAAGTCGGTGATCACCACCCCGTCGGGTGGCCAGATCCTCCTCGACAAAGGCTTCTACAACATCTCCGGGCTAGCCTGGTCCGGGCGCGGCAAGATCAAACGCGTGGATGTCTCCACCGATGGCGGCATCAACTGGCGCCCGGCCCGCATTGAAGGCCCGATCAATTCCAAGTGCCTGACCCGCTTCAACATCGACTGGGTGTGGGACGGCAAGCCCGCCATCCTGCAGTCCCGGGCCATGGATGACACCGGTTACGTACAGCCCGGCTACGGCCAGTTGCGCGCGGTGCGCGGTAGCAAATCGATCTATCACAACAACGCCATCCAGTCGTGGAAGGTGACCGAAGGCGGGGAGGTGAGCAATGTCCAGGTTCTTTAAGGCCTCTCTGAGCGGTGCCCTGGTACTGGCCTTTGCCACCCTCGCAGGCGGTACTGCCTGGGCCGACGGAAAGTACAGCGGTGTCGGGCGTCCGGCCACCCGGGCCGAGATCCACGCCTGGGATATTGATGTACGCCCCGACTTCAAGGGCCTGCGCCCGGGCAGCGGCAGCGTGGACCAGGGCCAGGAAGTATGGGAAGCCAAATGTGCGTCCTGCCATGGCAGCTTCGGCGAGTCCAACGAGGTGCACACCCCGCTGATCGGCGGCACCACCAAGGACGACATCAAGACAGGCCACGTACTGTCCTTGGTCAAGGGCGACGCCCCCCAGCGCAGCGCCATCATGAAGGTCGCCACGGTATCCACCCTGTTCGACTACATCAACCGGGCCATGCCCCTCACCTCGCCCAAGTCCCTGACCAACGACGAGGTATACGGGCTGGTGGCCTATCTGCTCAACCTGGCGGAAATCGTGCCCGCCGACTTCGTGCTAAGCGACAAGAACATCGCCGAGGCCCAGGCACGCATGCCCAACCGCAATGGCATGAGCACCGACCACGGCATGTGGCCGGGCGCCCCTGCATCAAAGGGTGGCATCGGCAACGGCGGCAAACCCGACGTGAAGAACACCGCCTGCATGAGCAATTGCAAGACCGAGGTGAAGGTCGCCTCCTTGCTACCGGTCTATGCCGAAACCGCCCACGGCAACCTGGCCGAACAGAACCGTGCGGTGGGTCCGGTGCGGGGCAAGGACACCAGTGGCAAGGCAGCCGCAGTCGCTGCAGCCCCCGCCCCCCTGAGTGAGAACGCCGCAGCGGCCAAGCTCGCCAACGACAGCGGCTGCATGGCCTGTCATGGCGTGGCCAACAAGATCGTCGGCCCCGGCTACAACGAGGTCGTGGCCAAGTACAAGGGGCAGGCCGATGCCGAGGCGAAGCTTGTC
>Ga0073899_10004821_pt1 | contig 11784 bp, 11 predicted proteins | sample KloWWTmetaKNB5Ph_FD_88975 | JGI IMG/M metagenome (GOLD analysis project Ga0073899, IMG submission 88975) | Active sludge microbial communities from Klosterneuburg, Austria, studying microevolution and ecology of nitrifiers - Klosterneuburg... | ecosystem: Engineered > WWTP > Aerobic digester >...
CAGCAGGCGCTGCTGGCGACCTTGCGCAATGCGCGCCGCCGCCTTGCTGATCTTCTTGGTCACGAAGGTCTCGCCGCGCCGCGGGCTCTCGTGGTTGAAGAGGATGCCGTTGCAGGCGTATAGCCCGTAGGCCTCGCGGTAATTGACGGTGATCCAGTAGGCGTAGAGCTTGGCCGCGCCATAGGGGCTCTTCGGATAGAAGGGCGTGGCCTCGCTTTGCGGTGCAGTACCCGGCAAACCGCCGAACAGCTCGGAGGTGCTGGCCTGGTAGAAGCGCGGCTTCTGGCCGGAGTCCTTGATGGCGTTGAGCAGGCGGATGGTGCCCAGTGCGTCGACCTCGGCGTTGTACTCGGGCACCTCGAAGCTGACGGCCACATGCGATTGCGCACCGAGGTTATAGATCTCGTCGGGCTCGATGCGCGCCAGCAGGGTGTGCAGGTTCGACGAATCGGTCATGTCGCCGTGGTGGGTGAACAGGCGCTCGTGGTCGATCAGGTGGTCGATGCGCCGGCTGGTGAAGACCGAACTGCGGCGCTGGATGCCATGCACCTCGTAGCCCTTGGCCAGCAGCAGCTCGGTCAGGTAGGAGCCGTCCTGGCCGGTGATGCCGGTCAGGAAGGCTTTCTTTCGCGGGCGAGGAGCGCTCATCCCGGAATGATGCCGCCTGGCCACGACGGTCCAAGCGCGGAACAACCCCCGAGGGAGCGGTCAGATGACCGGCGCCATGGGCTCAATGCGGCGTTGCGCTGCCACCCAGCAGCGCCTGGCAGCGCCGCAGCAGCGCGCCGGACCAGGCCTCGGCCGGCGCCAGCGCGGTGGTGCCGGCTTCGCGGGCGCGCTCGGCCTCCTCGTCGCTGGCGGCGCGCAGCAGCAGCGGCAGCTCGGGGCGGAGGATGCGCGCTTGCTGACCCACCTGCTGTGCCAGCGGCGCATCGGCCGGGGTGAGCACGAGCAGGCGGGCGCGCTGCAGGTGGGCCTGCACCAGCACGCGCGGATCGCGGGCGTCACCGCACACCGCCAGGCCGCCGGCTTCGCGCAGCGCCGCAACGCGTTCGGCGCTGCTGTCGATGCCCACCACGCCCAGGCCCTGCTGAAGCAGGCCCAGCGCCAGCGCCTGTCCGACCGCACCCAGTCCGACCACCAGCACCGGGGCGTCGGGGGCGGCCTGCGCCTCGGGCAGACTGGCCAGCGGCGGCTCGCGCAGCGCGGCGTGGCGCGCCCAGGCGTAGCGCCGGCACAGCCAGCGCTCGAGCGGGGCCACGCCGGCGAACAGCGCCGGGTTCAGCGCGATCGAGGCCAGCGCCGCCGCCACCACCCAGCTCTGGGCGCGGGCGTCGAGCAGTCCGAGCTGGCCGCCCAGCGCCACCAGGATGAAGCTGAACTCGCCGATCTGCGCCAGGCTGGCCGCCACCAAGAGCGCGGTGCGCAGCGGCAGACCGCGCGCCAGCACCAGCAGCGCCGCCGCCAGGGTCTTGGCCACCAGCACCACGGCCAGCACCGCCAGCAGCGGCAGGGGATCACGCCACAACACCGCGGGGTCGAACAGCATGCCCACCGAGACGAAGAACAGCACCGCGAAGGCGTCGCGCAGCGGCAGGGTGTCCTCGGCGGCGCGTTGGCTGTAGGGTGACTCGCGCAGCACCATGCCGGCCAGGAAGGCGCCCAGCGCGAAGCTGACGCCGAAACCTTGCGCCGCACCGTAGGCCAGGCTGACCGCCGCCACGACGACGGCCAGGGTGAACAGCTCGCGCGAGCCGGTGCGCGTCACCTGCCAAAGCAGCCAGGGCAGGGCGCGCCGGCCCAGCACGGCCATCAGCAGCGCAAAGCCGCCCAGCGCCATCAAGGTCTTGAGCAGCGCAACGCCCCATCCAGGAGTCGCGTTCGAACCGCTGGCCCCCTGCAACATCGGCGCCAGCGCCGGCAGCATCACCAGCGCGATGACCATGGCCAGGTCCTCGACCACCAGCCAACCCACCGCCAGGCGTCCGGGCCCCGTGGCGAGCTCGTGGCGCGCCTCCAGCGCGCGCAGCAGCACCACGGTGCTGGCCACGCTGAGCGAGAGTCCGAACACCAGCGCGCCCCCCCAGCCCAGGCCGAAGGCGCGCGCCAGCAGCGCACCCAGGCCGGTGGCCACCGCCATCTGCAGCAGTGCGCCGGGCACGGCGGTGCGTCGCACCGCCAGCAAGTCCTGCCAGCTGAAATGCAGTCCGACGCCGAACATCAGCAGCATCACGCCGATCTCGGCCAGTTGCGTGGCCACGCCCGCGTCGCCCACGAAGCCCGGCGTGTGCGGCCCGATCAGCATGCCGGCCAACAGGTAGCCGACCAGCGGCGGCAGGCGCAGGCGCTGCGCCAGCAGGCCGAACAGCAGCGCCAGCCCGAGGCCGACGGCCAAGGTGGCGATGAGGGGCAGCGAACCGTGCATGACGGCACGCTAACAGCAGTCCACCGCCCCCGGCCTACGATGGCACATGTGTCTGGTTGCCCTGGCCCTCGATGCCCACCCGCGCTGGCGCCTGCTGCTGGCCAGCAACCGCGACGAGTTCTTCGCCCGCCCCAGCGGTGCGCTGGCGCTCCAGGCCGAGGGCTGGCTGGGTGGACGCGACGGCCTGGCCGGTGGCAGCTGGCTGGCGCTGCACCCTGGCTCGGCGCGCCTGGCGCTGGTGACGAACGTTCGCGAGCCGGGTGTGCAGGTGACGGGTGCGCAGTCACGCGGCGCGTTGGTCACCGAGGCCTTGCTGGACGAAGCACGTTGGCAGCGGGGGCCCGACGACCGACCGCGCCAGGGCTTCAACTTGCTGCAGCTCGAACTGCGTACGGCGCGCGGCTGCTGGTTCAGCAACCGCGGCGGACCGGCGGCGCTGGACCAGGGCTTGCACGGCCTGTCCAACGCCCAGCTCGACAGCCCCTGGCCCAAGGTGCGGCGGCTCAAGGACCGGCTGCAGGCAGCGCTGCTGGAGGCCGACCCGCGCCCCGCGCTATTCAACGCGCTGCGCGACCCCACCCCGGCAGCCGACGCCGACTTGCCTGCCACCGGCGTGCCGCTGGCGTGGGAGCGCGCGCTATCGAGCGCCTTCATCCGTCTGCCGGGCTACGGCACGTGCTGCTCGACCCTGGTGCTGGCCGACGCGCACGCGGTGCAGGTGATTGAGCGCCGCTATGCCGAGGACGGGTCGCTCGTGGGCGAGACCGAGCTCGGTTTCGATCTCTGAACCTTGACCACCCGCTCGGTCTGGATGCGTGCGCGCAGCTGGCCGCAGCCGCCCTCGACGTCCTGGCCGGCCGAGTTGCGCAGCTTGGTCAGCACGCCGGCGCGCGTCAGGCGCGCGGCCAGGGCCTCGGCCGCGTCCCAGGCCGGCCGGCGAAAGGGCAGGCCCGGCACGTGGTTGAAGGGGATCAGGTTGAGGATCGCGAAGCGCCCCTTGAGCAGGGCCAGGATGGCGTCTTCCTCGGCGTCGTTGACGCCCTCCAGCAGGGTCCACTGGATCTGCAGCGGGTAGCCGCTGGCGCGTGCGTAGGCGTCGGCCTGCTCGACCAGCCAGGCCGGCTCGAGCGCCGGGGCGCGTGGCAGCAGCTCGCGGCGCAGCAGCGGTTTCGTGGTGTGCAGTGACAGCGCCAGCGCCGGCTTGACCGGGCCGGCAAGCAGGCGCGCAAAGACGCGTTCGTCGCCCACCGTGCTGAAGACCAGCTGCTTGTGCGCGAAGCCTCCCACCGTGCCCAAGCACTCGATGGCGGCCAGCACCGCGTCGAGGTTGTGCGCCGGCTCGCCCATGCCCATGAACACCACCTTGTTGATGGCGCGCAGGTGACGCGCCGCCACCACCTGGGCGAGGATCTCGAGCGCCGAGAGCTGGCGCACCAGGCCGCCCTGGCCGGTCATGCAAAAGCCGCAGCCCACCGCGCAGCCCACCTGGCTGGACACGCAAAGCCCCCAGCTCTTGGCGCGTGGCGGCAGCAGCACCGACTCGACGCTCTGGCCGTCGTGCAGCAGCCAGAGCAGGCGCTCCGAGCCATCGTCGGCCGGCTCGCGCGTGTGCAGCGTCAGACCGGCCTGCCAGTCGCAAAGCAGCGCGGGCAGCGCCTCGTAAAGCGCCTTGGGCAGGAAACCCTGCAGCGGCCGGCGGCCGTGGTCGAGCGGCAGCGCCTGCAGCCAATGGCGCAGCAGGCGCTCGCGGTGCTGCGGCCGGGCGCCCAGTTGCTGCAGGCGCTCGTTGAGGGCGGCGAGCGGCATCAGCGCAGCGCTGCGCCCCAGGCCGGCGGCGGCAGTGGCTGCGGCTGGCGCAGGTCGAAACGGGCCTCGAAGCGGCGCGGCGGCGTGCCCGGTCGTTGCAGGCGGTAGACGAAGTGCGCGCCGTCCACCTCGACGCTCCAGACATTGCTCGCGGCGGCCGGGATGAGCTCGGCGGTGTGCGCGTCGGCGTGGAAGGCCTGGGCCGTGGCGCTGCCGGCCCCACGGGTGTCGCCGCCGTACTGCGTGACCCGGTCCTCGCTGCCGTCCGGGTGGCGGTGCTCGTGCTTGAGGCGCAGGCCTTCGGGCGTGCGCGTCAGCACCCAGGTGCGCGAGCGGTTGGCGCCGACCTGAAAGGGGATGCGGATCTCACGCTCGCCGCAGTCGCGCACCTGCATCACCAGGGCCTCGCCGGCGAAGGCGGCGTCCTGCGGCTGCGGGTCGATGACCCGGCCCGCGAAGGCCTGACCGCACAGGCTGTGCAGGCGGCTCCAGAACGCCTCCTGGGGCTCGGCCGCCAGTGTGGACAAGGGGGCCAGCGCAGCGGCGAGCAAGGGGGCAAACAGCAGGGAGGGCATGCCCCGCAGTGTCGGTGAAGCGGCTGGCGCCCGCGGCCTTGGGGCTCAGGTCGGCGTGAGGCCACCCAGGCGGTTCAGCGTGGCCTGCGAGCCCACCTCGCCACAGACCCGGGCGTCCAGGCCGCGCAGGCGCACCCGACCGGCCAGGCCGGCGCCACTGGCGGCCTCCAGCAGCCAGGAGCCGAAGCCCCCATCGCTCAGGTGGTCCTCCAGCGCGATGACCTCGTCGAAGGCGGCGATCTGTTCGGCCTGCAGGCCCTTGGCGTCCATGCCCCACAGCGGCAGGCTGTAGACGGCGCAGTCGGCGTGGTCGCTGCGGGCCTGCCATTCGAGCGCGGCGGCCAGTGCGGCGCCGGTGGCCAGCAGGGCACGGCGGCCTTGGCCGGACTTGATGGGCAGCCAGCGACCACTCTGCAACGCTGGCGGTGCGCCATGCTGGGCCGGCTCGCCGGCCTTGCCCAGACGCAGATAACTCGGGCCCGGGTTCGTCACCAGGTGACGCAGGCAGGCGCGCACCTCCATCGGGCAGCCGGGCGCGGCGATGCGCATGCCGGGCAGGGTGCGCAGCAGCGCGTAGTCCTGCACCGCGTGGTGGCTGTAGCCCAAGGCCCCGTAGGCCAGTCCGCCGCCGACGCTGACCACCGTCACCGGCAGGCCGTGGTAGGCCACGTCATTGCGCAACTGCTCGGCGCAGCGGAAGGTCGGGAAGTTGGCAATCGAGTAGCTGAAGACGTGGAAGCCCTCGCTGGCCAGGCCGGCCGCCATGCCGGTCATGTTCTGCTCGGCCACGCCGGCGTTGAAGAAGCGCGTGGGGAAGCGGTCGGCAAAGGGCTCGACCACCGACCAGCCGAGGTCGCCCACCATCAGCACGATGCGCTCATTGGCCGCCGCCAGCGCGCAGAGCTCGTCGATGAAGGCTTTACGCATCACCGATCTCCTGCAGCGCCTGGGCCAGTTGCGCGTCGCTCGGGCTGCGGTAATGCCAGGCCACTTCGTTTTCCATGAAGGACACCCCCCGGCCCTTGACGGTGCGGGCGATGACGACGCGCGGCCGGCTTTCGCCTTCCGGCAGCGGCGCCAGCAAGGCGCCGCGCAGCGCGGCGTGGTCGTGGCCGTCGACCTCGGCCACCGCGCAGCCGAAGGCGGCGAATTTGGTGGCCAGGTCGCCCAGATCCAGGGTCTCGGCGGTGGTGGTGAGGCTCTGCAGGCCGTTGGCGTCCACCACCACCGTGAGCTGGCTCAGCCGGTGGTGGGCGGCGAACATCAGCGCCTCCCAGTTGGAGCCCTCGTTCAACTCGCCGTCGCTGAGCAGCACCACGCAGCGCCAGCTCTCGCCACGCAGGCGCGCGGCCAGCAGCTTGCCCACGCCGAAGGGCAGGGCGTGGCCCAGGCTGCCGGTGCTGAACTCCACGCCCGGCACCTGATGGCTGATGTGGTTCATTAGGCGCGCGAAGTCGCGGCCGTAAGTCTGCAATTCCTCCAGCGGGAAGAAGCCGCGCTCGGCCAGAGCCGCGTAGACCGCCACGCAGGCATGGCCCTTGGAGAGCAGGAAGCGGTCGCGCTCGCTCCACTGCGGGTCTGCCGGCCGCAGGCGCAGGCCCTGTTCGGGCGCATAGAGCACGGCCAGGATGTCGGCGATGGACAGCGCCGAGCCGATGTGCGAGGCGCGGGCAGCGTGCACCATGCGCAGCGCGTGCAGGCGGATGCGGCGGGCCAGCTCGATTGAATTCATGCCGCTGCGCCCATCAACTCCAGCAGGGTGATGGTCTCGCGGTGCGTCTCGCGGTGCAGGAAGGCGTAGTTGGTCTCCGGCGTCGCGTCGTCCACTGCGGTGAGCTCGCGCACACCTTGTTCGCCCACCGCCCAGCATCCGTAGCCACGTTGCGCGAAGAAGCGCAGCACGTCATTGGGGTGGTAGCCGAAGGGCGCGCACCATTTGCGCAGCAGTTCGCAGAACACGCGCGGGCGCTGGCGCTCGATGGTCTGGGCGCCGCCCTCGAAGACCCAGAGTTCGGCGCCTTCCACATCCACCTTGATGTAGTCGGGCTGGCTACCGGTGTTGGCCACCCAGTCGTCCAGGCGCAGGGTCAGGCCCACCACGTGGCGGGCGTCGGAGCGGCCGGCCACATTGAGCAGGCTGGCATTGGTGCCGTTCTCGGGCGCGATGTGGAACTCGAAGCTGCCGTTCTCGCGGCTGAGCCCGAAACCATGTGCGCGCACCCGGTCGCCCAGGCCGTTGAGGGCGATGTTGCGGCTCAAGAACTCGAAGCTCTGCGGCAGCGGTTCGAAGGCGTGCACGGTGGCCTGCGGTTCGCGCAGCGCCAGGCGCAGTGCGTGGATGCCCAGGTTGGCGCCCACGTCGAGCATGCAGCGCGCGCCGGCGGCCAGTACATCCATGGCACGCGACTCGACCGCCTCGTAGGCGCCCCCGAAATTCAGCGTCTCCAGCGGTGCCACGCGCGCCTCGCCGGCAGGGGCCTCGATCCACACCGCCTCCTCGCCCATCAGGAACTGCACGCCGCGCGGGCTGATGCGCAGCTCGCGCACGCCTTCATCGCTAAACAGCGCCGCGTAGGCCCAGAGCTGCTGGTGCAGCGCGCAGGCCTGGGTGATGAAGTCGGCCTTGGTCAGGCGGCCGGCGCGGTAGTCCGTCTGCAGCTCAGCGAGGGTGGGCACGGATGTGTTCAATGAAGCGCCGGAAGCCTTCGGCGGCCGAGATTGTGGGCTGCCAGCCCAGGGCCCGAAGCCGCGAAATGTCCGGAATCAGCCGGTTGAACGGGCTCGCCAGGTAGCCGCCAGGGGGAGGGCGCTGCTCCAGGCGGCTGCCCGGGTAAAGGCTCACCAGCAGCTCGGCGAGTTCCCGCACCGACAGCTCGGCGTCCGGGTTGGCCAGGTTGTAGGGGGTGGCGGGCTGGCCCTTGTCCAGCACGGTGAGCAGGCCGGCCACCGCGTCGTCCACGTAGCAGAAGGCGCGGCGCGCGCTGCCATCGCTCGTCATCACGATGGGCCGGCCTTCGGCCACCGCAAACGCGAAGTCGGCAAACACACGGCCGTCCTCGCGCGTCAGCCCCGGCCCGTAGGTGTGGAAGGGCCGCACGATGTAGGTGGGCAGACCATGCTGGGCGTGCCAGGCGACGCACAGCGCCTCGCCCATGCGCTTGCTCTCGGCGTAGCAGGCGCGCTGGGTGGCGGGGTCCAGGGGGCCGAGGTCGGTTTCCTTCAGAGCTTGGTCGCTGCTGACCGCGCCGTAGACCTCACTGCTGGAGACGAAGAGGAACTTCTGGACCTTGGCGCGCGTGGCCGCTTCGAGCAGCGCGGCCGTGCCGATGCAGTTCGGCAGCGCCGTGCCCACCGGGTCCGGTCCATAAAAACGCGGGCTGGCCTGGCTGGCGGCGTGGATGACTTGGGTGATGCCGGCTGGCAGTTCGGGCACCGCGATGCGGTTCAGGTCCCATTCGAGGAAGCCGAGTCGCGCGCCATGTTGCTGCACCAGAGTCGCCAGCCGTTGCCGGGCACGCGCCTCGCTGCGCACTAGCGCCGTGACGCGCTGGCCGCGCGCCAGCAACTCACGCGTGAGGGCAGCGCCGAGGAAGCCCGCTGCTCCAGTGACGAAGGTATCCATACTCAAGTCGTTGCCTGTTCACAAATTTGACCTGGAGTGCCTCACTGAAGCTCAAGACTTCAGCAACAGGTTCGGTGCTGGGCAGACCTGCTACCGCCCCGTCATTGCTGGACTCAAACCGAAGCCAACTTCGCACTCACCAACCGATTCAAGCTCACCCCCTGCTCGGTCGCCTGCAACGCCAAGCGCCGATGCTGCTCCGGTGGAATGCGCACCCGGAACTCGCCGCTGTAGGTTCGTTCGGCGATGGGGACGGGCACGGGTTCGCCGTTGGCTTGCAGGTCGGCAAGCACGTCGGCGACGAGCTTGCGGACGCCTTTCAAGGCGGCCTCGGGGGTGGCGGCGAGCCAGGACAGGGACGGGAACTCGGCACACAGGCCGATGTGTTCGTCGTCCTCGGCGGACCAGGTGACGCGGTAGGTGTAGCGGTCAGTTTTCATGCCTGCCAGACTCCAACAATTTTTCGATGGCGCTCAGCACCTGCCGCACCGGGTAGGGCTTGGCCTTGCCCTTGGCCGACTGGATGTTGACGCGCGGGTCGCCGGCCCAGGGGGTCTTGAACACCGCGTGGCTTGCCGGATTGCCGCGCAGGGCCGAAGTGGTGTTCGCAGACGCGCATCAAGGCCGAGAAGCGGACGCCGGCCGGTTCCCGGCGCATCTGTTCCAGCAGCTTGGCGACGGTGTCGCTCACGCCGGAATGGCGCCATTCATGGCACCACAGATCAAGGCGGCACTCAGAACCCCACCCCGAAGAAGGTCTCGATCTGCCCCGCGATGAAGTCCAGCTTGGCCTCATCCAGCCCCGGATGCACGCCGATCCAGAAGGTGCCGTTCATCACCGCGTCGGTGTTGGGCAGTTCGCCCACGCAGCGGTAGGTCTGGCCCGCCATATAGGGCTGGCGCGTCAGGTTGCCGGCAAACAGCAGGCGTGTGCCGATGCGCTGCTGGTCGAGGAAGCGCAGCAGGTCCACGCGTTGAACACCGGCTGTTGGCTTGATGTGAAGCGGGAAGCCGAACCAACTCGGCTCGCTGTGCGCCGTGGCTTCGGGCAGCACGAGGAATTCGGCGCAGCTTTGCAGGCGCGCCTTCAGGAAATCGAAGTGGCGGCGGCGGGTGGCGATGAAGCCCGGCAGGCGCTCGAGCTGCGCGAGCGCGCAGGCCGCCTGCATGTCGCTGATCTTCAGGTTGTAGCCGCTGTGGCTGTAGATGTATTTGTGGTCGTAGCCGTGCGGTAGCTGACCCAGCTGCCAATCGAAGCGCTTGCCGCAGGTGTTGTCCTTGCCCGGCGCGCAGTAGCAGTCGCGGCCCCAGTCGCGGAAGGACTCGGCGATGCGCTTGAGCTGCGGATCGCGCATGAAGACCGCACCGCCTTCGCCCATGGTGATGTGGTGCGCCGGGTAGAAGGACAGGGTGGCGATGTCGCCGAAGCTGCCGACCGGCCGGCCGCGGTAGGTGGCGCCGAGCGCATCGCAGCAGTCCTCCACCAGCCACAGGCCATGCTTCTGGCAAAAGGCGGTCACGGCATCGAGGTTGAAGGGGTTGCCCAGCGCGTGGGCCAGCATCACGGCCTTCGTTCTGGGGCTGAGCGCGGCCTCGAGCTGCGTCACGTCGATGTTGTGTGTGGCCAGATCCACGTCGACGAACACCGGCACCGCGCCGAACTGCAGGATGGGGTTGACGGTGGTGGGGAAGCCCGCCGCGACGCCGATCACCTCGTCGCCCCGCTGGATGGCGCGCTCGCCCAGCTGCGGCGAGGTGAGCGTGCTGAAGGCCACCAGATTGGCGCTCGAGCCGCTGTTGACGGTGATGCAGTGCGTCACCCCCAGCGTCTGAGCCAGACGTGATTCGAAGGCGGCGTTGAAACGTCCGGTGGTGAGCCAGCCGTCGAGCGCGGCGTCCACCATGTGCTGCAGCTCGTGCGCGCCAATCACCTTGCCGCTGGGCGGCAGCACGGTCTCGCCCGGCACGAAGGGGCGCTCTGCCTCGTGGGTGAGGGCGGCGTACTGCGCGACGAGGGCGCGGATCTGCGTGCGCAGGGCCTCGGATTCGGGCTGCGGATGCGGGGAGGGGGCCAGCGCGGCCTGGGCTTGGATGGGAATCATGGGCTCTGCATGTACTGCCGGATCTGCTGCTGCGAGAAGGCCTGCATGTCCTGCCCGGCGCGCCAGGCTTGGTGCCAGGCCAAGCTGGCCTGCAGGGCCTCGCGCAGACGCCAGCGCGGGGACCATTGCAGGCGGTGGCGGGCGCGGGCGATGTCGAGTTCCAAGCGGCCCGCCTCATGCGGGTGCTCGCCGCTTTGCAGCGTGGCCCGGGCGCCGAGCTGCTCGACGATGCTTGAGACGGGCAGCGCGTCACCGGCCTCGGGGCCGAAGTTCCAGGCGCTCTCCAGATCCGGCTCACCACCCAGCAGGCCGGCGGCCAGGCGCAGGTAGCCGCTCAGGGGTTCGAGCACATGCTGCCAGGGGCGGGTGCTGGAGGGGTGGCGCAGCGGCACCGGGCGGCCTTCGTCGAGCGCCTTGAGCACGTCGGGCAGCAGGCGCTCGGGCGCCCAGTCGCCGCCGCCGATGACGTTGCCGGCGCGCGCGCTGGCCACGCGCGTACCCTGCGCCGCCAGAAAGCTCTGGCGGTAGCTCTGCACCACCAGCTCGCAGGCGGCCTTGCTGGCGCTGTAGGGGTCGTGGCCGCCCAGCGCGTCGCATTCGCGGTAGGGGTGCTCCCACTCGCGGTTCTCGTAGACCTTGTCGGTGGTGATGACCACCGCCGCCCGGCAGGCGCTGCCGCGCAGCGCGTCCAACACATGGGCGGTGCCCTGCACATTGGTGGCCCAGGTGGCCAGCGGTTCGCGGTAGCTCTCGCGCACCAGGGGCTGGGCGGCCAGGTGCAGCAGCAGCTCGGGCTGCACGCGCCGCACGCATTCACGCACCGCCTGCGCGTCGCGCAGGTCGGCCAGGGTGTGGCTGGCGAGCCGCTCGTGCACGCGCGCCACCTGGAACAGCGCCGGCTCGGTGCTGGGCGCGAGCGCGAAGCCGTGCACCTCGGCGCCGAGCTGCTGCAGCCACAGCGCCAGCCAGCCGCCCTTGAAGCCGGTGTGTCCGGTTAGCAGCACGCGCCGACCGCGCAACAGACTCAGGTCCATGCTCCGGTCCATGCTCAAGTCCAGGACTTCCACGGCGCCTTGCCCGAGGCCCAGAGTTCCTCGAGCAGGTTCTTGTCGCGCAGCGTGTCCATCGGCTGCCAGAAGCCGTCGTGCGCGAAGGCCATCAGCTCGCCACTGGCGGCCAGGCTGGCCAGCGGCGCCTGCTCCCACACGCAGTCGTCCCCGCTGAGGCGGCTCAGCACCTGGGGCGAGAGCACGA
>Ga0073899_10004826_pt1 | contig 11776 bp, 8 predicted proteins | sample KloWWTmetaKNB5Ph_FD_88975 | JGI IMG/M metagenome (GOLD analysis project Ga0073899, IMG submission 88975) | Active sludge microbial communities from Klosterneuburg, Austria, studying microevolution and ecology of nitrifiers - Klosterneuburg... | ecosystem: Engineered > WWTP > Aerobic digester >...
AGACCGATCTTGTAAAAGCGCACGCTGTCGCCCAGCGTATCGACCAGGGCGCGCGCCGCAGCGGCATCGGCAACATCCAGCGCAACGATGAGGCGCTCGGCAGGGTCGATCGGTTTGGTGGAAATCAGCGAATCCATGGCAGCCCTATGCGTGTGTGATTAAAGCCGCGCCATTTTACTGGAGTTTTGCGCGCAACTTATTTTCCCGGCGCATGCATCGTCCCGGGAATCTCGGCAACGATGAGGGCGCCAATCAATACGACGCTCCATGACAGATACAGCCACACCAAAAAGATCGGCACCGCCGAAAAGGCACCGTAAATCATGGTGTACGTGGGAAATTTCGCAATGTACAAACCAAACAGTCGTTGCATCATGCTGAAACCAAGCGTAGCAAACAGGCCGCCAGCCGTGGCATGCCATTTGGACACATGACGATTTGGCACCGCGTGATACAGCAGAGCGAACAGCAGCGTCATCAAGGTCAGCGGCACAAAGCGGAAGAAAAATGTATTCAGCCATTTCGGCTCATCAACCAGACCAAACGAAATTCCGGCAATGTAGCCAATTACCCCGAGACTGCCGCCGAACAGCAACGGACCAAGCAGCAGGCCAACCATATGCATGAAAATGCGCCGCAATAGCGGCCGTGTCGCCTTGACACGCCAGATGGCGTTGAAGGCATGCTCGATAGTCAGCATCTGGATCAGCGCCGTCGCAGCCAGCCAGAGCCCGCCGATCAGTGTCAGTCGTTCGGCCTTGTGGGCGAACTGCCCAAGGTATCGGGCAATGATGATTCCGGCCTTTTCCGGCAGCAGATTGGCGAGCAGAAATTTTTCCAGAGCCGCGCTCACCCCTGCGGAAAAAGGCATGTGGGTCATCAGTGCCAGGCTCACCACAATCAGCGGCACCAGGCCCAACAAGGTGCTGAATGACAGGCTGGCGGCCACCTGGGCGCAGCGTTCAGCCTTGAAACGCTGCACTACGCGGGTAACCAGACGGATTGGAGAAAACATCGTGAAATATCGTGGCGTGACGGGAAGTAGAGGCGAGATTCTAATCTTGGCAGCGCCATCGAGGAACCTTCTTGAGCAGAACGCTACGGATACGCCAAAGCTGACCCGTAAAAATGCGGATGACATTAACAGGCCGTGACACCAACACGGGCCGCAGGGGGCCTCCGACTTGTGGTATAAATGACGCCGCTGACCACCAGATGCCCGGCCGGATGCCGGCATTGATGTCAGTATCATTATTTCGAGGGGATCTTGTACAACCCTACGCTCCTGACTTTGCCCGGACGAATCTGTCGATTCATCGCGCTGACTTCGCCCACACTGGCGACACACCTACGCCTGTACCGCAGCGTCAATCCGCAGCCTGTGAGCCCGGCACAAGCGCATCTCTGACATGAAGACAAAAACGTTGTCGCTCACCTGGAACAACCGCCTGCGCAGGACTCTCAACACACCTTTGCGCCCAGGCATCAGCCGCGATATCGTTCTGGTTTTTATCACGCTCGGCATCATCGGTCTGTTCGCAGCAAAAGCGGCCGAATATGAACTGCACCGCCAGGAACAATACGGCAGTCTGCTCAACGCAACCGGCCATCTGCGGATGCTGTCGCAGCGCATTAATCTGACAGCACAACGCGTCGTACAGAGCGACACCGCCGCCAGAGAACTGCTGCCAAAACTCAACGCCCGCTTCGCAGAGGAATTGCTCTTTGTCGAGCAGACGGGTCTGAATCAGGGTATTTTTCTCAAGGGAAGCGATGCCGAGATTCTCCTCCGCCTGAAAGACGAATGGCAGCAAACCCGTGCTGCGGCAGAGGCCATGCTTTCCATGGCACCGTCAAGCCGGGAAGCGCAGGAACAACTGCAACTGATCGACCGTCATAGTGCCGCGCTTCTGGACACATCGGAAAGCGCCGTGCAGAGCATCTTCCCCTATTTTGCCGAAGAGCGCGCACGGCTGCGCTTCCTGGTGCCGGTGGCCGCCCTGTTTGGTCTGGGCATCGCCGTCGGGACCTACCTGTACATCCGTCGGCGACTCTACAAGCCACTCAAGGAAATCATCGAAATGTCGCATCGCTTCGCCAACGGCGATCTGGATGCACGGGTCAGCTATACAGCCGACGATGAAATCGGCCGCCTGGTCAAGACCATCAACAGAACGGCGGCAGCAATCCGCACCTTGATGCACAAACATGCACGGGCTGCACAGGCTGTCCGCGACAGCGAACTGCGCAACCGGACGCTGTGGGAAATCATTTCCGATGCCATTATCATTGTCGACGCGAACAACATCATTCGCTTCGCCAACCCGGCTTCGGCACAGCTGTTTGGTTATGCGCCGACAGAACTGGTTGGCCAGGATACTTCCATTGTCCAGCCCAAGCATCTGCGGGAGACCTACCGAAAAAATCTGGAGAACTACCAGCGCCACAAGGAAAAGAGCCGCCGCGGCGTCAACTGGCATTCGATCGAGACACTGGCCTTGCAAAAATCCGGCAGGGAAATCCCGGTGGAACTCACCTTCTCGCAAATGACCTTGTCTTCGGAAAACTGGTACGTCGGCTTCTTCCGCGATATTTCCCGACGCATCGAGGATCAGGCCGCGCTGCGCCTGCGTGATCGGGCTATCGAATCAAGCCGTGACGGCATCATGATCACGGATGCACAGGCCATCAACCATCCGATTCTCTACATCAACCCTGCCATTGCACGGATTTCCGGCTATACACCTAACGAAGTAATCGGCAGCAGCGGCCGGATCTTCCTCGGCAAAAATCTGCAACAACCTGAAGCGAACACCCTGCGCGAACTATTGCGCGATGGCGAGGAAGGCAGCGTCATCCTCGCCTGCGAGCGCAAGGATCACATGCCGTTCTGGAACGAACTCACCGTCTCGCCAGTGCGCGATGAGAACGGTCGTATCACCCACTACATCAGCATCTTCAAGGACGTCACCGAACGCAAGCGGCAGGAGGCTGCGCTGATCAAGAGCGCCAACTTCGATGCGCTGACAGAACTGCCCAATCGCACTCTGCTGCTGGATCGTCTGGATCTGGCAATCTCTTCCGGTACCCGGCATAACCGAAAAATTGGCCTGCTGTTTATCAACCTCGACAAATTCAAGGTCATCAACGACTCACTTGGCCACGATGCCGGCAATACCCTGATCCAGCAGATGGCGCAACGCCTGCATGCCTGCTTGTGGGATGGCGACACGCTGGCCCGCATCGGCGGCGACGAATTTGTCTTCCTGCTCGATGAAATAGGTGACGAGAAAAATATTCTCGGCATTACACAAAGGATATTCGAGAGCCTGACCAAGCCATTGGAACTTGCTGGCCAGGAAGTCGTCATCAGCGCCAGCATCGGCGCCAGCGTTTTTCCGCGCGACGGAGAAACCGCAGCACTTCTGCTCCAGCGTGCCAATCTGGCCATGCACCGGGCCAAGGAGCAGGGACAAAACAACTTCCAGTTCTTTACCGAGGAAATGCACTCGCGCATCAGCCACCGCCTGACAATGGAGTCGCAACTGCGCAAGGCCATCGAGCGCGAAGAATTCATTCTCCATTTCCAGCCGCAGGTCAAACTCTCGAACAGCCGGATCGTCGGCGCAGAAGCGCTGATCCGCTGGAATCATCCGGAAATGGGGATGGTTGCTCCGGGACAGTTCATACCAATTGCCGAGGAAACCGGGCTCATCATCCCCATCGGCGAATGGGTGCTGCATAGCGCCTGCAGCGAAGCGAAACGCTGGCAAAAAGCGCTGCACCAACCGATCGTTGCCGCCGTCAATCTTTCGGCACGACAATTTCGCCAGAGCAATCTGCTCGATGTCATCCAGAAAACATTGTCATTTCACAGCATGCAGCCGTCGCAACTCGAACTGGAAATTACCGAAAGTCTCGTCATGCACGAGCCGGAAAAAACCACGCTGCTGCTGCACCAGATGAAGGAAATGGGTCTGCACATTTCACTCGACGATTTCGGCACGGGATATTCGAGTCTCGCCTATCTGAAAAATTTCCCCGTCGACCGGCTCAAGATCGACAAATCATTCGTTCAGGACGTTGCCATCGTCCGCGCAGTCATCCAACTGGCGCGCAGCTTCAATCTGGAGACCATTGCCGAGGGTGTCGAAGACAAGGACACGCTGCATATGCTGCGCCATCTCAACTGCGATATTGTGCAGGGCTATTATTTTGCCCATCCGATGCCCGCCGAGGCATTCATGGGATGGCTGGCCACCGGCATCTATCAGGGACGCGAGAAAGCCAGCGACTGAGCTTGCAGGGTCACAGAGTGGACTGCGCCCACTCTGCGAAATACGAAAATCACACCTGCGGATTAACTTTTTCCAGCGTCGATTGCAGCTTGTTCAGCGCATTCAGATAAGCCTTGGCGGAAGCTACGACAATGTCGGTATCCGCACCCAGCCCATTCACGATGCGCCCGCCCAGCGTCAGCCTGACGGTCACTTCACCCTGTGCATCGGTGCCCGTAGTAATGCTGTTAACCGAGTAGAGCGACAAATCGGCACCGCTCTTCGCCAGCTTCTCGATTGCCCGGAACGTTGCATCGACCGGACCGCTGCCCTGCGACTCGGTCTGCTGCTCGACGCCATCAATAATCAGCGTCAGCCGCGCCACAGGCTGTTCCCCTGTTTCGGAATGAAACATCGACGACACCAGTCGATAGCATTCCTGACCGAGTGCCACAGCCTCCTCACCGACCAGCGCGTAAAGATCCTCGTCGAAAATTTCCCGCTTCTTGTCGGCGAGCTCCTTGAACAGACCGAAAGCCGTATTCAACGCCTCCTCGCTCGACAGTTCGATGCCGAGTTCCTTCAGACGCGACTTGAAGGCGCTACGCCCGGAGAGCTTGCCCAGCGTCAGACGGTTGGTGGTCCAGCCGACATCCTCGGCAGACATGATTTCATAGGTCTCGCGATGCTTGAGCACGCCATCCTGATGGATGCCGGATTCATGGGCGAAAGCATTCGCGCCGACGATGGCCTTGTTCGGCTGCACCGGATAACCGGTGATCTGCGACACCAGCTTCGAGGCCGGAACAATCTGCGTCGCATCGATGCGCGTATCGCAGGTGAACAGATCGCCGCGCGTCCGCACCGCCATCACCACTTCTTCGAGCGAAGCATTACCGGCGCGTTCGCCGAAACCATTGATCGTGCATTCGACCTGGCGCGCCCCGGCCAGCACAGCCGACAGCGAATTGGCGACAGCAAGACCAAGATCATTGTGGCAGTGCGTCGACCAAACCACCTTGTCGGCATTCGGCACGCCCTCGATGAGCTGGCGGATACGCTCGCCCCACAGTACCGGAATACTGTAGCCGACGGTGTCCGGCACATTGATTGTTGTCGCACCGGCCTTGATCACCGCATCGAAGACGCGACAAAGAAAATCGAACTCGGAGCGCACCGCATCCTCGGCAGAAAACTCGACATCATCGGTATATTGCAGCGCCAGCTTGACGGCGGCCACAGCAGCATCGACCACCTGGTCGGGCTGCATGCGCAGCTTCTTCTCCATGTGGATCGGGCTGGTGGCGATGAAAGTATGGATGCGTCCCGAACGCGCCGGCTTGATCGCCTCACCGGCACGCCGCACATCCTTCTCGTTGGCACGCGCCAGACCGCACACCGTAGACTCCTTGATCGCCGCAGCAACCGCCTTGACCGACTCGAAGTCACCCGGCGACGCTGCCGGGAAGCCAGCCTCGATCACATCGACGCGCAGCATTTCAAGCTGACGGGCGATGCGCAATTTTTCCTCGCGCGTCATCGCCGCGCCGGGGCTCTGCTCGCCGTCGCGCAAGGTGGTATCGAAAATTTTCAAGTGATCTTTTGCCATGTTCATCTCCAGGTGAAGCAGAGTACAAAAACAGGTTCACAACATCCGACACCCGGCGCCTGACGCCGGGAAATCATAAAAACCAAATTGTGGGGAAGGGAATTTAGCGCGCGCGGCGCAGCAGCGGCCGTAGCGCAGCGCGCAACGGCAGCCTCGCCAGCAGCGTGCCGGAGAGGTAGAGAAACAATGCAGAGAAAACAATGATCGCAAACATGGCTCGACTATATACGCATTCGCCGCGCAGCGTCAACACGAAACACACCGACAAGCCGCGTCTGTGTGGGCTGTGCCCATACGCTTATGTCTTGTGCCCCTTAGCCGACTCTGGCATCCATGCGCGCAAGGCGCGCAGCAGCGTGCGCTTTTTCGTTTGATGCGCCTGCATGCGGTGCAGGATGTCGTTCAGGGTGCGCATGGCATCAAGGATATACGGCCCTTTGTTGAGCATCACGCATTCGGCACGCTCGCCCATGGCAGCATCGGTGATTTCAGCACGCGAGGGCTGGCCGGTTTTTGCCAGGGTTTCCAACACCTGGGTTGCCCAGATCACCGGCATGTGTGCAGCTTCGGTGGCCCAGAGAATTTCCTCCTGCACTTCGGCGAGTCGCTCGTAGCCGCATTCGACAGCGAGGTCGCCGCGAGCGATCATCACGCCGGCAGCATGGTTGGCCATTGCCGCAAAAATCTGCTCGGGAAGGTTCTCGAAGCCGCGCCGCGTCTCGATCTTGAGGATGATGCCGAGACTGGCAGCGCCAAGTTGGCGCAAATGTTTTTGCAATGCTTCGACATCGGCGGCACGCTGGGCGAAGGACAGCCCGACCAGATCGGCATGTTTGGCAACCACCGCCAGATCCGCAATATCCTTTTCCGTCAGCGCCGGCAGATGCAGTTCGGTGTCGGGTAGATTGATCCCCTTGTCACCCGCCAGCCGTTCGCCATTATCGCCAGCATCGGTAATCTCGACCTCCAGCGCCTGCGCCGAGGCGTGCCGCACCACGCCACCGATATGCCCGTCATCGAACCAGATGCGCTCACCCTTGCGCACCTGCGCAAACACCTCGGGCAGAGTGCACGGCGCGCTGGCTACGGGCCTGCCACCAGTCTTGCTGCCTGCCTTGCCACTCGTTTTGCCAACCTTTCCCTGCGAACTTCTGTCTATATTTTTCCCGACGCCACCACGCGTCAGGCGCAGCAGATCGCCGCGCTGCAAGTGCAACACGCCGGGGCGTTCGGGGAAGCCGTCGATGCCGGTCTCATGGCCATGTTTGCTGCGGCGCGAATGTCGAGACTCCCTGCGCAGCACCAGCCGTGTTTCCGGCACCAGATAAATCGTTTTTTCGCACTCGGCCAGCACACCGCTCTCACTCGCATCAACAACCGTCAGCACCCGCATGGCATTGCGTGCATCGCACAACTCGATATGTGCGCCAACCTCCAGCCGGGCAAGCCAACCAGCATCGACGATGACTTGTGCCATCGTGTCATCAACGGCTTCTGCCATACCGCTGGCACGCAAACTGAGCCGTGCTGGTTCGATAACCCGGCCAAATTCATCGCGCAGCGGACGCAGCTTGAGTACCGCAGGGGCGGGTGCAATCGGTCCGGTACGCAACTTTGGCCCGCCGAGATCCATCAGAATTTTCACCGGGCGGCCGACCATCTTTGCCGCGCGCCGCACATGTCCAGCCATGGCGATCCACTGCGGTGCCTCGTCGTGCGCGCAGTTGATCCGCGCAACATCCATACCGGCGGCGACGAGCTGCCGCACCAGACCAAAATCTGCTGCTGCTTCCGAAGGCAGCGTCACCATGATGCGCACACGGCGTTCGGCCGGTGGCACGCCAAGCAGTCTTTCGGTATGCAGGTCGAGCAATGCCTGACCACGCTGGATACCGATCGGCTCCTCATCGGTATGCGATTCCCAGTGACGCTCGACGAGCCGATGCAGAATACCCAGCACCTTGTCGAGATTCGCCAGCACATTGATTTCGGAGCGACCCAGAGATGACACGCCGATCCACGCCAGACGTTCCTGCAAAGGCCGTATATCGCTGCGCCGCAGCGCCAGGTAATGCGCAAAATTGCGTGCGCTTGCCGCATATTCCGGGGCGACACCCGCCAACGTCTGTGCCAGACTCTCCTCGCACTTCAGCATCGCCGCACGCAAGGTCCATAACTCCTTGATCAGCTGCTTGATGACAGAAGCATCCCATGGTGCCTGACTCCTGACCTCGACGGGTTTCTGCGGAAGCTTTTGCTTTTTCATGCACTCCTCCAGTTCATGGCGCATCATATTGCATTCGGATTCCTTGCGGATGGCGAAAATGCCCCGCAAGCACGGAACAAATTGTTTCATTTTCCTGATGGACAATCCGCAAATAATTCTCCACGATTACCAGATCGGGATATATTTACCGGTAGGCGTAACGATGTACAACGCAGCAACAACACCGCAAAAATGCCGGGCCACATGGAATCGAGGTAAATCATGAAAGTGCACACAAAAACCGTTTTGTCCCATCTCTGCATCTTGTTCCTCCCGGCATTGCAGGCATGTGCGCAGCCTGCCCCGCCGGGACAAATCTGGCAAGCCGAACAAATCGGACAACAGGCAGCACGCATCTTTTCCCAGCAGGAACTCGACCAGATGCTGGCGCCGATCGCACTCTATCCCGACGCGCTGCTCTCGCAAATCCTGATGGCAGCGACCTACCCACTTGAAGTGGTCAAGGCCGCGCGCTGGTCAGCAGCCAATCGTGGCCTCAGCGGTGAGCAGGCCGTACAGGCGGTCGAGCAGACCGGCTGGGATCCCAGCGTGCAATCGCTCGTCGCATTTCCGCAGATACTCGCGACAATGGAAGGAAATCTGGACTGGACCGAACGGCTTGGCGATGCCTTCCTGGCCCAGCAGGTCCAGATGATGGACACCGTACAAAATCTGCGGAGGCGCGCCATAGCGCTAGGCAACCTCGCATCGAGCACACAGATTTCCGTGTATCCGCAAGGACAAACCATCCTGATCGCACCGGCAAATCCGCAAATCGTATATGTGCCCTACTACGATCCGAACCTGGTGTATGGCCAATGGTGGTGGACAAACTATCCGCCGGTCTATTGGAATCCCTGGCCCGGTTACTACTCCCCGCCTGTCAATTCGCCGGGATACTCATCCAGATTTTTCTGGGGCAGCGGTATCGTGATTGGTGGCGGAATTTTCTTCAGCGCATTCGACTGGCATCAACATGATGTGCAGATTTTCCATGACAATCGCAACAGATGGAACGGATCGAACGACTACCGCCCGCGCCCCGGCGCTGCTCCGAATATCTGGCAACACAACCCGGCGCATCGACGCGGCTATCCTTACACAGGATCAGCGCCAAACAAACAATTCGGGAGTCCCAACACACGTCCCAACACACGTCCCAATACACGTCCCAATACACGTCCCGATATACGCCCGGATATACGCCCGGATATACGCCCGGATATACGCCCGGATATACGCCCGGATATACGCCCCGAAACGCCGCGCGATTATCGTAGACTCGATCAAAATCAGCCGCTACCCGCGCAGGGCGTTATCACACCGATTCGCCCAGCCTCACCCACACTGGACATGCGCCGTGGCTCGAATCCGCAACCAGAGGAACGCGGCAACATGCAATCGGGGAGAGGATCCGCAGCGCGCCCGGACGCAGGCAATCCCGTCATCAATGCAGCGCCACCGCCCGCATTTCATAATGCTGTGCAATTTCCCAACGACAGACGCAGCGCACCGGCTCCAGGGAATGTGCCACCGCCGCAGAATGTTCCGCTGCTGCAAAATATACCGAGGCAGCAGATTGTACCGATGCTGCAAAACACGCCCGCTGCGAGTGCCCCTGTAAGTGCCCCGGCAGGTCTCGGCAACATGCGACCTCCGCGCGCCGTCGAAGATGCCAGTCGCAACGCAAACACGCGCAAACCGGGCGACTCAGGACGAACGCAATTGCCGCGCGCAAAGGAAGAAAGCGATCAAGCGCCGACAGAGCGCGCGCCTTCCGAAAGATCTAACGAAGGAAGAGAAAGACCCCGCCAGTAAATACAAAATCGCCATAAATGCAGCATGGTTACTCATTCAATTACAGCTTGCGCTCTTTACAATTTGAAATGCTTTATTCACCGCACGCACCAGAAATTGAAATAGACTAATCAAGCTGATCTTTAAATTGAAAGGATAATGACATGGCTAAGCAAAAGAAAATCGATCTTGGTAATCTCGCCGCACTGCGCAAGCAATCCGGCGAAAATCAGGAAACCTTCTGGCGCAGGTTCGGCGTCACACAAAGCGGCGGTTCGCGATATGAATCCGGACGTAATATCCCGACGCCAATCGCGATGTTGCTCGCCGTCTGGGCAAGCGGCAAGATTGGCGATAGCGATCTGGCACAGGCCAGAAAAGCCATCGGCCGTCCGGCGGTTGTCCTGGCATACGAATATTTCAAGTAAGCCGTGCCTGCATCGTGGAAATCCTCACGCAACGAATCCAGTGGATTTCACTGACAGCGTTACTGCTCGGTTTATCTTTATCGCTCTCCGGCACACCGTCAATCGCCGGCATGCCGGAGGCTGAGAGATTTACCGGGCAACTTGAAATCTCCGCTTGTGCAATCCTCGACGAGCAGGCGCTTCCAGAATTCAATCTATCGCAGGAACAGCAATCGGCATGGCTGCGCCTCCGGCAGGAGCATCAGATTCTGCGGGGAGAAAGCTGCCAGACAATGCCTGGCGCCGATATTCAGCGGATATCGGGAACCTCGGCTGTAGCACAGAAAATCGAAGATACGAGCCTGCATGCAGAAACCATGCAGGCATATCAAAAGCATCTTCTTGGTTTTCTCATGAGCCTTTCCGAAGAACAGCAGGCGTTGCTCAACGAGACGATTTGCGCACGGCGTAAAACCGCCGAAGATCTCCACGAGAAAGTAATTCTGCATAGCCTGATGCTTTAGGCCAACAGAAAATACTGATCGACGACGCCATTCCCGCAAAGGCAGGAATCCAGCGGGGATGACAAAGTTCTGAGGTATTCGGCGCGTTCTAATGCAAATAGGGCCGGATATACAGCGCAATCACCTCGTGACCACTCAAGGTAACACTGCCCTTGCGCCGGTTATCGCCGTTATCGCTGTATTCAAAACCATACACACGACGCAAGCGCGGGCTCCCGCTCTCATCGCGCATCAGCCAGACCGATTCAATCGTCACACTGCCATCGAGAAACTGCAAATCCTCGGCCTTGCAGACGCGCTGCGCGCCAGCCATCGCAGCCTCACTCGCCTTGAGGCTGTCCAGCCAGAACCAGGCCACTGCACCGAGCAGTAACAGGCCAAGCAATTCAGCGAATGACATGGCGATCGCACCCCGATTGTGTGTCTGCGGCCGGCTGATCAAACGGCTGCATATATTTTCCCTGCAAGAGCGCATTCAATATTCATGTGCGTTCCATCAACAAAAAGAATTGGCTCAGTCTACCCAAAAGTCCCTGCCATGCAAGCATCGCAATGCCGCACGGTAGAATAGGATATTCTCGATCACGGAGTTTGCGCATGCCGCTTTACGCCCTGGGCGACAGAAAGCCCGTTTGTCACGCTGACACATGGGTTGCCGAAACCGCCACCCTCATCGGCTCGGTGATCCTCGAAGCCGAAGCCAGCGTATTTTTTGGCGCCGTAATTCGCGGCGACACCGACCTCATCACCATCGGCGCACGCAGCAACATTCAGGATCACGCCGTATTGCACACCGATGCCGGCATCCGTCTCGACATCGGCAGCAACGTCATCGTCGGCCACCAGGCCATGCTGCATGGATGCAGCGTTGGCGACGGCTCGCTGATCGGCATCGG
>Ga0073899_10004827_pt1 | contig 11776 bp, 13 predicted proteins | sample KloWWTmetaKNB5Ph_FD_88975 | JGI IMG/M metagenome (GOLD analysis project Ga0073899, IMG submission 88975) | Active sludge microbial communities from Klosterneuburg, Austria, studying microevolution and ecology of nitrifiers - Klosterneuburg... | ecosystem: Engineered > WWTP > Aerobic digester >...
CGGTCTTCCAGTTCCTGCTCGCGATGGGGGCCGTGATCGCTCTGCTCTTCGGTGGCGGACGCCTGGGCAACGACGTCAAGCTCGCACTCGCGCTCTTCGCGGTCTGGGGGCTCACCAACGTCGGCGGGCTCTTCGATCGCCGCGCCTGGCTGCCGGCGAGCGAAGTGGCGCGCTGGAGCGCGACGATTGCGGCGGCGGCTCTGCTCGCTCCGGCCGGGTGGCGTCTCGTGGCCCCGGGTGGCGCGGCTCTGCTCGCACTGGCGGCGCTGCTGCCGGTCGCGCGGCAGCGCGCGAGCTTCGGGCGCGCGACGGAACCGATGCCGGTGCTGGTCGCCGGCGGAGAGGGAGTGCAGGCATGACAGTCGACGTCCTGGCGATCGGAGCGCACCCCGACGACATCGAGATCTGCTGCGGCGGTACCCTCGCCCAGATGGCGCGGGCGGGGCGCCGGGTGGGGATCCTCCATCTCACCTCGGGCGAGGCCGGCACCCGCGGCACGACCGCCGAGCGCCAGCGCGAAGCGGCCCAGGCGGCGGAGATCCTCGGCGCCCATGAGCTCGAGTTCCTCGCCCTGGGTGACGGTTCCCTGCGCACGGGACCGGAGGAGGAGGATCAGGTGATCGATGTTCTGCGCCGCCTGCGGCCGGAGCTCGTCCTCGGGCCGGCGACTGTCGACCGCCACCCCGACCACGAGCGCGCCCATGCGGTGGTCGCCGCCGCCTGCTTCTACGCCGGCCTGGCGCGCCGCGGCGCGGGCGCGCCGCACCGGCCGGCGGCCCACTTCACCTACATGCAGAACGATTCGTTCGAACCCTCTTTCGTGGTCGATGTCACCGCCACCTGGGAGATCAAGATGCGCGCCCTCGACGCCTACGGCACCCAGCTCCATCCGAGCCAAGGCGCCAGCAACCCGGCCGACGGACCGCTGACCAAGATCTCGTCGCGCGAGACGCGGTTGATGATTGAAGGGCGGGCGCGCCACTACGGCGATCAGGTCGGCGCCGAGTTCGGCGAGCCCTACCTCTCGCGCCGCCCGCTCGCGGTCGCCGATCCCTGGCAACTTCTGCCGCGCGGTTTGCGTTAAAGGATCATGCGAATCGGCATCAGCTGTTACCCGACCTTCGGCGGCTCCGGAGTCGTCGCGACGGAGCTCGCGATGGCGTTGGCCGCCGGCGGCGACGAGGTGCACGTCATCAGCTACGCCCTGCCCTCGCGCCTGTCGCTTCTCGCCCCGAGCCTGTTCTTCCACGAAGTCGTCGTGCCGCACTATCCGCTGTTCGAGTATCCGCCCTATTCGCTGGCGCTGGCCTCGAAGATGGCCGAGGTGGCGCGCCACCAGCAGCTCGACCTGATGCACGTCCACTACGCGGTGCCGAACGCGATCTCGGCGGTGCTCGCCAAGCAGATCCTCGCGCCGCAGCGGCTCGCTGTCGTCACCACGCTGCACGGCACCGACATCACGCTGGTCGGCAACGACCCGAGCTATCTCGAGACGACCCGCTTCGGCCTCCGCATGAGCGACGCGGTGACCGCGGTCTCGGACTCCCTCCGCCGCGCGACGGTGGAGCAGCTCGGTCTCGAGGCGAGCCGCATCGAGGTGATCCCGAACTTCATCGATCCGCAGCGCTACGAGGAGCTGAAGGGCTCCGCCGGGGCGCGCCGCTGGGCGAAGCAGGGCGAGAAGATCCTGCTCCACATCTCGAACTTCCGCCCGGTCAAGCGGGTCATGGATGTGCTCGACGTCTTCCTCGAGGTGCGCAAGGCGATGCCGGCGCGGCTTCTGCTGGTCGGCGACGGCCCGGACCGTGCCAAGGCCGAGGAGCGCTGCCGGCGCGCCGGCAACTGCGGCGCCGTGACCTTTCTCGGCAACATCGCCGCGGTCGAGGAGGTCCTGGTGGGCGCCGATCTCTTCCTGCTGCCCTCGGAGAGTGAGTCGTTCGGTCTCGCGGCGCTCGAGGCGCTCTCCTGCTCGGTGCCGGTCGTCGCGAGCACCGCCGGCGGCATTCCGGAAGTGGTCCGCGACGGCGTCGACGGGCTGCTGTATCCCGTCGGCGATGTCGCGGCGATGGCCGCCGGGGCGATCGGCCTGCTCGCCGACCGCGGGCGCCACGAGCGCTTCGCCGCCGCGGCCCGCGCCGGCGCGGTGGCGCGCTTCGCGCAGGACAAGATCGTCGGCCGGTACCGGGCGCTCTACGAGCGGACGCTCGCCGGGCTGGCGCCGGGTGCCGCGGGAGACGCTTCCTGACCGAAGGCTACCGGGTCGCGGTCGGCCGCGCCGAAGCCGAGGTGCGGGAGCTGGGCTCGCGCTTCCTCGCCTACCTCGCGCCGGCGCCGACTTGCGAGGCGGCGAAAGAGTTCCTCGAAAGCCTGCGCAAGCGCTATCCCGACGCCACCCATCATTGCTTCGCCTGGCGGATCGGTTGGCCGGCCGAGGAGCGCGCCGCCGACGCCGGTGAACCTTCCGGCACCGCCGGGCAGCCGATCCTCCGGGCGTTGGCGGGCGCCGGCGTCACCGATATCGTGGCGGTGGTGGTGCGCTGGTTCGGCGGCACGAAGTTGGGCAAGGGCGGCCTCGCCCGCGCCTACACCGCCGCCACCCAGCTGGCGCTCGAAGCGCTCCCGACCCGCCGCGAGCTGCCGCGGCGGCGCTTTCGCCTGCGCATCCCCTACGACCGGATCGGCGCCGTCAAACGCCTCGTCCGGGAACCCACGGTAGAGCTCGCGAGCGAGAGCTACACCGCCGACGCCGAGCTCGTGCTGGCGGTGGTCGCGAGCGAAAGCGCCACCTTTCTGGCGACCCTCGACGACCTGGGACTGACGGCGGAAGTGGTCGAATAGATGCCGCCGCGTCGCTTGTCGCTCCCGCGGACGAGGTATAAACTGATTGGCGCTTTCAAGGCCCACAGATGATGCAACTACTCGTGAGGAGACGCTGACCATGAGCGAACCGTCCGTTCCGCCGCCCCCCGCAGCTGCTGCGAACAACAACAAGACCCTGATGCTCGTGCTCTCCTATCTCGGGCTGCTCGCGCTGGTGCCGCTGCTGACCGAAAAGGACGACAAAGAGGTGCAGTGGCACGCCAAGCACGGGCTGGTCCAGTTCTTCGCCTGGATCATCATCTTCGTGCTGTTCACGATCCTCTCCTTCATTCCCGGCGTCGGCTGCGTGACGAGCATCATCTCGCTCTTCCTCTGGATCCCGATGCTGATCGTGACGATTCTGTCGATCATGAAGGCGGTCAACGGCCAGCGTTTCATCATCCCCGGCCTCTCCGACTTCGCGGACAAGTTCTGAGATGAGCGAGCCGCAGATTCCGCCGCCGCCGCAGTTCAAGGCCTCGAGCAAGGCCACGACAGCCCTCATTCTCGGCATCGTCGGCCTGGTCTGCTGTCCGTTGTGCGGACCCTTCGCCTGGTACATGGGCAACCAGGAGGGGAAGGCGATCAAGGCCGGCCAGAGCTCGCCGGCCGGTCAGGGTCTGGCCACTGCCGGGATGATCCTCGGCATCCTCGGGACGGCCTATCTCGTCTTCGTCCTCCTCTGGGTCGTCTTTTTCGGCGGGCTGGCGATGCTCTCGGCGCTTTCGGCGTCTGCCGGTCAATAGCGGCGGATCCGCTCCGCGCAGCCACAGGGCGACTCCGGCGATGTCGGCAGTACGGATCTGGTGGGCGACGGGCCTTGGGCTCGTCGCCCTTTTCCTTGCCCTCGCCTACTGGGATCCGGCGACTGCCGGCGGGCCCGACTTCTGTCTCTTTCACCGCACCACCGGCGTCGCCTGCCCGGGCTGCGGTCTGACCCGCGCCGCGGCAGCGCTGGCCAGAGGGCGCTTGGCCGAATCGTGGCACTGGCATCCTATGTTTGCGGTGCTCGCCGTCGAAGTCGCCGCCCTGTGGCTGCTGCGGGGAGCGGCAGTGCATCGAGCGCGGCGCCAGAGGTCCCTCGCCGCAGGGGTTGCATTCCAGACGCTCGTGCCGCGGGTGGCCATCGGCACGGGAGTCCTGCTGCTCGTGGTCTGGATCGTGCGCTTCTCCGCCGGAACGCTTCCGGTGTGAGCGCCGAGCGAGCGGTCCATTCCAAGGCGGGACCGCGAAGGGGCCGCCGCCACTTCCTCATAGCCGGCCTCTGCCTCGCCGCCCTGCTGATCTTCGACTGGAGCCGCGCGCCGGCGAAACAGGCGACGACCGGCCTCGAGCTCGCCGCGATCCGCAGCTACCAGAACTGGATCTCGCCCTGGCTGCAGAAGGGGGGCGTGCGCTGCCGTTTCACCCCCTCGTGCAGTCACTACGCCGCGGTGGTCCTGGCGCGCGACGGCTTCGTCGCCGGTAACTTCCGCGCTCTGGGACGGCTCGTGCGCTGCGGCCCGTGGACCGGCGCAGGAACCGCCGATCCACCGTAGACTAGACCGCAGGTGACCCAGGAGCACGAACCCTTCCTCTTGCCTCATGCGCCCGCGGCCGCGCGCCGGGGGCTGATCTATTTCCTGCCGCTGCTGCTGCTCGCCGGCCTGTTCTACCTCAAGGCGACGCATGCCGAAGTGGCGAACGGCCGCCGGGTCGGCTTCACGCTCAACGACAGCGCCGCCGGCGTCACCCTGCGGGCGCTCGAGCCCGGCCGACCCGCCGACAAGGCTGGGCTCAAGGGCGGCGATCGGCTGCTCGAGGTCGCCGGGCAGCCGATCCGGGCCGAGGCCGACTACGATCTGGTTGCGGTCGAGTTCCAGCGTGGACAGCCGGTGCCGGTCGTCGTCGATCGCGGCGGCCAACGAGTCGCCCTGACCATGACACCGGGAATTCCGGTCTCCTGGGCGAACCTCCTCCTCGACCTGCTGGTGGCGGTCGCCTATGTCGCCCTCGGTTTCGTCGCCGTCGGCCAGGCCGGGCGGGACATCCGTAGCCGGCTGCTCTACTTCTACTCGCTGGCGGTGGCGGTGGAGCTCCTGTTGCCCTTCGATCCAGTCAACGGGTTGGCGATCGGCCTCTGGTCGACGGTCGGCTTCTACCTCGTGAGCGGCATCCAGATGGGCGCTGAAGTCCACCTCGCGGCGCTCGTTCCGGAGCGCCCGCGCTGGCTCAAGGCGCGGCCCTGGATCGTGCCGGTCTTCTACGCCATCGGCGGCGTCGTCGCTTCGAGCACCGCAGTCGCCCTCATCGTCGAAACCAGGGGCGGCAGACTCCCCTGGACTTCGAGCCAGGCCGAGTTCGTGCTCCTCGATCTCGGACTGCCGGTCTGGGCGGCGACGCTCGCCCTGCTGCTCGGCGAACGCTTCCTGCATCATCCGCGGCGCGAGGGACGGCAGCAGGCGGGGTTGGTGCTCATGGGCCTCTTACCCTGGATGGGCGTCGTCCTCTTTCTCGCTCTCCGGCAGCTGCTCGGTCTGCCCGCCGTCTCGGTGCCGCAGGCGCTGTGGACGCTGGTGCTGCTCGCCTTCCCGGTGGCGGTCTTCGTCGCCATCTTCCGTTACCAGCTGTTCGACATCGAGCTGGTCATCCGCAAGAGCCTGCTCTACGGAGCTCTCACCACCTCGTTGGTGCTGATCTTCTACGCCGCGCTGGGCGCCGGCGGGGCGCTCTTCGCGCGCTCCCTCGAGGGCGGGCGCGAGTCGGTCTGGGTGGTCTCGGCGGCGACCCTGGGGCTGGGGCTGATCTTCAACCCGATGCGCAAGCGGCTGCAGCGGCTGATCGACCGCCGCCTCTTTCCGGAGAGCGCGGCCTTTCGCCAGCGTGTCCTCGGACTGGTCTCGGACCTCGCCGCGCGCGGCAAGCTGCCGCTCATGGGCGAATACCTTTGCGACGAGCTCTGTCGCACGTTCGGCCTCGCCTCCGCGACGATCTGGATCGCCGCCCCGCCGATGGGTCAGTTGATGAGCCTCGCCTCCTCCGGCATCGCGCTCGAGGACAGCGAGCAGACCGTGCTCCTCGCGCCCGACGACCTGGGGCTCCGGGCGCTCACCCACGGAGCGCGGCCGATGCCGTCTTCGCAGCTCGAGCGTGCCGGCGGCTCGCTCGCCATGCGCGTCCGCGGCGCCGGCGCCGAGCTCACCGTCCCGATGCTCTCCCATGGCCGGCTGGTCGGCCTCCTGCTGCTGGGAACGAAGAAGGGTGGCGAGCGCTTCGTCGCCGAGGAGCTCGACCTGCTCAAGCTCCTGGCGGGCCAGGCCGCGACCGTGTTCGAGAACGCCCGGCTGTTCGAATCCGCGACCTTCGAGGGCCTCACCGGGCTCTACCGGCGGGAGGCGGTGCTCGAAATTCTCGACCGCGAATGGAGCCGCTCCATCCGCTACGACCGGCCGCTCTCGATCGCCCTCGCGGACCTCGATCGCTTCAAGTGGGTCAACGACCGCCACGGCCATCTGGCCGGCGACCTGGTGTTGCAACGGGTGGCGGCGGAGCTGCGAACGCAGGTGCGCGACACCGATTTCATCGGGCGCTTCGGCGGCGAGGAGTTCCTCATCGTGCTGCCCGAGACGCAACTCGACGGCGCGACGCTGCTCGCCGAGAAGATTCGCGAGCGCATCGCAGAGCTGGAGATCGCCATCGACAGCGGCGAGCCGCTCAAGGTCAGCCTGTCGATCGGAGTCGCCGGGCGCGCCGAGGTCCGCGGCGACGGCAAGACCCGCGCCCGTCCGCTGCTTCAGGCCGCGGACGCGGCGCTCTACAGCGCCAAGAGAAACGGCCGCAACCGGGTGGAAGCGGCCGAGCCCGACAAGCCGTCGATCTGAGCTACCAGGCGATGATCAGCCCGGCCGAGGCCTGGCCCTGGTCGAAAGTATTGCTGTAGCCGTAGTCGTAGTTGCAGTCCCAGCAGTCGTCGTAGTGATAGTCGTTGTTGTTGCCGTCGAGCAGCGTCCAGAAGCCGCGACCCTCGAGGCGCAGGCCGATGTTGTCGGTGAAGAAGATCTTGACGCCGCCGCCGATCGAGCCCGAGAACTTGTTCTCGGCGCCGGCGCCGGAGATGTCCGGGTTCAGACTCGCGATACCCAGGCTGGCGACGAAGAACGGATGGATCTGGCCGTTACCCCACTGGAAGAGCCCGCCGACATGGTAGTAGGTGACGTCGAAGTCAGCGATGCCGCGGCTGCCGCCGAAGAGACCCTGATCGTAGACCAGCTGGGTCTGCTGCCGGCTCGCCAGGAGCTCGATCTGCGCCCACGGCGAGAGCGGGATGCCGAAGGTGACGCCGTAGGCCTCGCTGTCGTCGGCCTCGAGGTCGAAATCCGACAGGTGACTGTCCTCTGCCGACAGCGTGCCGCCGAAGTTGTACGAGAAAGTCGGCGTGAGCTCGAAGCGGCCGCGGGTGTAGGCGTTGTTCGCCGGGTTGGCGTCCTGGGCGAAGGCCGCCGCCGGGGCGAAAAGCAGGACGAGCAGTGCAATGGACTTGAACGTAGAGATGCGACGCATCGAAAACCCTCCCAGGTTCCTCCGGGGTTGAGAGTGCGAAACCGGAGCCGTGTAACAGGGTAGCAAAGTCGATACCAGGCACCCTCCTGCGGCTCGATGCTACGATTCGAGCGCGCCTCACCCCTCATTTCCACAAGGAGAGACCATGAGCCCAGCCATCCTGTTGTTTGCCGCCGCCCTGCTCGGATCCGATACCCCGCCGTCGGCGGCTGCGCCAGCGGACAAGCCCGCGACGCCGGCGCCGGCCAAGGCCGGAAACCCGCGCGTCGCCCTCGAGACCTCGCTCGGCAAGATCGTCCTCGAGCTCGATCCGGCGAAGGCGCCGAAGACGGTCGAGAACTTTCTCGGCTACGTGAAATCGGGCTTCTACGACGGCACGATCTTCCATCGCGTGATCCCCGGCTTCATGATCCAGGGCGGCGGCTTCACCCCCGACATGAAGCAGAAGGCGACCCAGCCGCCGATTCCGAACGAGGCCGACAACGGCCTGCGGAACCGCCGCGGCACCCTGTCGATGGCGCGCACGAACGATCCGGGGAGCGCCACCTCGCAGTTCTTCATCAACGTGGCCGACAACCAGTCGCTCGACCACACCGGCAAGACGGCCGGTGGCTGGGGCTACGCGGTCTTCGCCAAGGTCGTCGAGGGGATGGACGTCGCCGACAAGATCGTCAACGTGAAGCGCGGCAATCGCGGACCTTACGGCGACGTGCCCGAGACCGTCGTGGAGATCAAGAAGGCGACGCTGCTGCCGTAGTCGCGGCTGCAGGTTCGGCAGGCTCGGAAGGCCCGGAAACAGCAAAGGCGGCGTTCGCGGATTCCACCGCACGCCGCCTTTCTTGTTGTCGGCCGCGCGTCGCGCGGGTTCTACGGGTCCTGCGGGTTTGGGAAAAAGTGGTGCCGAACGCCGGACTCGAACCGGCACGGGTTACCCCACACGCCCCTCAAACGTGCGCGTCTACCAATTCCGCCAGTTCGGCCAGCTTGTTGAACATCGGTCTTCAGGGCTCTCTACGGCTGATTCGGAGTCTGCGGCGCCGGCGCCGGAGTATCGGCAGGGGCGGCGGCGGGCGGCGGCGTGGTGTCGGCGGGAGCGGGCGTAGCTGCAGGCACGGCTGCCGGAGTGACCGCCGGGGTCGCCGGGGTCGCCGGAGCCGAGGCCGGTGCTGCGGCCTTCATGACCGACGAACCCTCGACGTGGCCCTTGAGATAGGCGATCCCCAGCGTCGTCAGGATGAAGGCGACGAAACCACCGACCGTCAGACGGTGCAGGAGGTTGGTCGCGCTGCGGGCGCCGAAGGCGGCCATGGTGGTGCCGCCGCCGAAAACCGACAGGTCCGCGCCCTTGCCTTGCTGCAGCAGGACGACCAGGATCAGGAAGATGCAGATGATGATGTGCAGCGTGTACAGCAGATAGATCACGGAGAACCTCGAAACGCCTCAAGCGGCGAAAGAAGAGATGATAGCGAGGAATTTGCCGGCGTCAAAGCTCGCCCCTCCGACCAGCCCCCCGTCGATGTCGGGCATTGTGGCCAAACCCATTGAAATATCAGGAGTTACGGATCCTCCGTAGAGAATCCGCACGGCCGCGCCGGGGGTCCCCCAAAGGGCCTCCAGACGGCGGCGCAGGTGGCTGTGGGCCTCCTGGGCGATCTCCGGGGTGGCGGTTTCGCCGGTGCCGATCGCCCACACCGGCTCGTAGGCGAGGACCAGCCCGGGCAGATCGGCGTGCGCCAGGCCGGCGAGCGGCGCGAGCTGGCGGTCGAGCACGGCGAAGGTCTCGCCGCGCCGGCGCTCGTCGCGGCTCTCGCCGACGCAGAGCAGCGGCTTCAGCCCCGCCCGCACGGCAGCCAGGGCCTTCGCCACCGCGAGCTCGTCGCTCTCGCCGTGGTCGTGACGGCGCTCGCTGTGACCGCAGAGCGCCCAGGAGCAGCCGACGTCGGCCAACTGCAACCCCGAGACGTCGCCGGTGTGGGCGCCCTTCGCCTGCGGGTGGAGATCCTGGCCGCCAACCCCGATGCCGCTGCCGGCGAGCGCTTCGACGACCCCCGGCAGGAGGGGAAAGGCGGGGAAGAGGGCCACCTCGGTGGCGAGCGGCAGCGCCGCGACGAGCTTGCGGCAGAGGGCGTCGGCCTCCCAGCGCACCAGGTTCATCTTCCAGTTGCCGGCCACCAGCGGCAGGCGCGGCAGCGGAGCGAGGCCGGCGAAGCCTGGGTCGCCGGTCATCCGGCCTTACCGGAGTCAGTAGCGCTGCCGGCCGGCCGGGCGAGCGCCGCGACGCCGGGCAGGGCCTTCCCGGCGAGGAACTCGAGCGACGCGCCGCCGCCGGTCGAGACATGCCCGATCTTGTCCGTGACGCCCGCCTGATGGACGGCGGCAACCGTCTCGCCGCCGCCGATCAGGGTGAAGCCCGGGCAGGCCGCCAGGGCGAGCGCCACGGCGCGCGTCCCCTCGTCGAACGGCGGCTTCTCGAAGACCCCGAGCGGGCCGTTCCAGAACAGGGTCTGGGCGCGGGCGATGGCGGCGGCGAAGGCCTTGCGGGTGCGCGGGCCGATGTCGACGGCGAGGAAGTCGCGCGGGATCTCCGCCGCGGCGACGGTCTGGACGACCTGCGGGTTGTCGAAGCTGTCGGTGGTGACGAGATCGCTCGGCAGGAGCACCTCGGTGCCCTGCGCCGCCGCGCGCTCGAGAAGGGTGCGCGCGAGATCCAGCCGGTCGCGCTCGACCAGCGAGGCCTTGAGGTCGAGGCCTTGCGCGGCGAGGAAGGTATTGGCCATGCCGCCGCCCACCATGAGGATGTCGAGCCGCGGCAGGAGGTTCTCGAGGGTGTCGATCTTGCCCTCGATCTTCGCCCCGCCGAGGATCGCCGCGAACGGCCGCGGCGGCTCGCCGAGGAGCTTCGCGAGCGCCTCGACCTCGCGCACCATCAGGCGTCCCGCTGCCTTGCGCGCGAGATACGGCAGGACGCCGGTGACCGAGGCATGCGCGCGATGCGCGCTGCCGAAGGCGTCGTCGACGTAGGCGGTGGCGTTGGCAGCCAACGCCCGGGCGAACTCCGGATCGTTCTTCTCTTCGCCGGCATGGAAGCGCAGGTTCTCGAGCAGCGCCACGTCGCCGTCGCCGAGCTTCGCCGCGACCGCCGCCGCCGGCTCGCCGATCGCGTCGTCGGCAAAGAGGACCGGCCGGCCCAACAGTGCCGAGAGGCGCTCGGCCACCGGCCGCAGCGAGTACTTGAGATTGCGCTCCCCCTTCGGCCGGCCGCAGTGCGAGCACAGAAGCAGCCGCGCCCCGGCGGCCGAGAGCTCGCGAATCGTCGGCAGAGCCTCCTCGATCCGCGTGTCGTCGGTGACCTTGCCGTCCTTCATCGGTACGTTGAAGTCGACCCGCACCAGCACCACCGTCCCGCGCAACCGCGCGAGATCGAGATCTTCGAGAGTGAGCAGCTGTGTCATGCGTGGCTCCTTTGCAAGGACCTGGACTAGCGGGCCAGCCGCGCCAGCAGTTCCGCGAGGCGGTTGGTGTAGCCCCATTCGTTGTCGTACCAGGCGACGACGCGCAGCAGGCGGTCGCCGGCGAGGGAGAGCAGAGGCAGGTCGACGACCGCGGAACGCGGGTCGCCGATGACGTCGGAGGAGACGAGCTCCTCGTCGGTGGTGCCGAGGATGCCGGCGAGGGGTCCCCGCTCGGCGGTGCGGAACGCTTCGGCGACGGCGTCGCGCGCGGCCGCGCGGGTGAGGCTCACCGTGAGGTCGACCAGCGAGCCCGCGACCACCGGCACGCGCATCGCGAGGCCCTCGACCTTGCCGCGCATCTCGGGCATCACCTGGCTGATCGAGGGAATGGCGTCCGAGGTGGTGGGGATGATGTTGGCGAGCGCCGAGCGCGCCCGGCGTGGATCGGCGTGCGCGTTGTCGACCAGGTTCTGGCTGTTGGTGACGCAGTGCACCGTGTTCATCTGCGCATGGTCGACGCCGAAGGCGCGGTCGAGGACGAGGAGCAGCGGCGCCAGGCAGTTGGTCGTGCACGAAGCGTTCGAGATCACGCGCTGCCAGGAGGGGTCGAGGTCGCGGTCGTTGATGCCGAGGCAGAGGGTGAAATCGGGATCGGGCATGGTCGCCGAGACGACGACCTGGCGCAGCGTCCGGTTGCGCTCGGCGAAGTGCCCGGCAGCGAGGTCGCGGCGGCGGAACTTTCCCGTCGCTTCGAGCACGACTTCGACTCCGGCGGCCTGCCAGTCGATCTCCTGCGGCGTCGCAGCGCGCGACAGCGGAACCGGGCGCCCGGCGAGGACCAGCGTCCCTGCGCCCGCGGTCACCGCGAGCGGAAAGCTCCCATGTACGGTGTCGTGCCGGAGAAGCCGCGCGAGCTGCTGCGGGTC
>Ga0073899_10004830_pt1 | contig 11772 bp, 21 predicted proteins | sample KloWWTmetaKNB5Ph_FD_88975 | JGI IMG/M metagenome (GOLD analysis project Ga0073899, IMG submission 88975) | Active sludge microbial communities from Klosterneuburg, Austria, studying microevolution and ecology of nitrifiers - Klosterneuburg... | ecosystem: Engineered > WWTP > Aerobic digester >...
TACAAAATCTGCACCAAAAGCAACTGCTAAAAAAGTTGAAAAAAAGGTTAACTACAGTGCGATGAGCATTGCAGACCTTAACAAGGCTTTGGTTGAGAAACACAGTGACCTACTAGCAAGCAAGAGCTCCCTAAAGGGTGGTGAACTAGTAAACCCACGCGTTATTGGTGCAACGCGCAAAGAAATCGCCCGCATTCATACTGCTATCCGAGTAGCTGAAGCGGCCAATAAGGAGAGTAAATAATATGGCTAAGACACTGATTGGTACGGTCACTTCGGATGTGGCTGACAAGACGATCACCATCACTGTGACTAGTCGTGAGACTCACCCAATTTACGGTAAGCAATACACTGTCAACCGCAAATATGCCGCTCACGATGAAAGCAACGATGCGAAAAAAGGCGACCTTGTTCGCATTATCGAAACGCGCCCAATTTCAAAGCGCAAATCATTCAAGCTCGACGAAGTTATCCGCCGTTCGGTAGGTAGCATTGAGCTTAAAGAAGAAGTCAACGAAGCTGTGGAAGACAAAATCGACCACGACCACGACCAAAGCGAGGAGGATAAGTAATGATCCAACAAGAATCTCGCTTGAAGGTTGCCGATAACAGTGGCGCCAAAGAGGTGCTATGTATCCGCGTACTTGGTGGCACGCGCCGCCGTTACGCACGTACAGGCGATGTTATCGTTGCAACCGTTAAAGACGCCAACCCAACCGGCAACGTTAAAAAGAAAAGTGTCGTTAAGGCAGTAGTTGTTCGCACGCGCGACCAAATTCGCCGCAAAGATGGCAGCACAATCTGTTTTGACGATAACGCTGTTGTGATTGTTAACGACGATAAAACCCCTAAGGCTACCCGCGTATTTGGCCCCGTGCCACGCGAACTGCGCGACCTAGGTTACGCAAAAATTATTAGCCTTGCACCGGAGGTACTCTAATATGGCAAACCGTATCGTAAAAGGTGACTTGGTTAAAGTTATCGCCGGCAAAGACAAGGGTACTACCGGTAAAGTTTTGGCAGTATTGCCAAAAAAGAACGCGGTATTAATTGAGGGGATTGGCAATGCGCACCGCAACGTCAAACCGAGTCAGTTAAACCCGCGTGGTGGCAAAAAGGACATTCATGTCCCAACCGATACTTCAAAAGTCGCATTAGTGACAGATGAAAAAACCGTCGCGACCAGTCGCGTTGGATATAGTAAATCTGCTGCCGGAAAAACCGTTCGCGTTGCCCGCCAGCAAAAAAATAAGGAGATCAAGTAATGGCAGAAGCTACAAAAACTGCTTCACCCGCAAAGGCTGCAAAGCAGGCTTCAGCGGGCGCTTACACTCCTCGCTTGAAAGCCTTGTTTAACGACAAGTACCGCAAGGAACTCCAGGCCGAACTGAACCTAAGTAATATTAATGAAGTTCCAAGCCTCGAAAAAATTGTAGTAAGCGTAGGAATCGGCAAGCAAAAAGACGACAAGCGTTTTTACGAAGCCGTCAAAAACACGCTCACTAAAGTTACGGGCCAGGCAACCGTTGACCGTATGGCTAAAAAGTCTATCGCAACCTTTAAAATCCGCGCAGGCCTAAACCGGGTTGGCATTAACGTTACCCTTAGGGGTGACAAAATGTACGAGTTTATGGACCGCCTAATTAGCGTTTCATTGCCGCGCGTCCGCGACTTTCACGGTGTTGGCAGTAAGTTCGACAAGGGAGGCAACTATAACCTTGGCATTACCGATCAATCAATCTTCCCAGAACTAACGTTTGAAGAAACTCAGATTGTACACGGTATGCAGGTGACCTTTACCATAAATAACGGCAACAAGGTGGCTACCCGCGCATTGCTAACTAAGTTTGGCATGCCGTTTGAAAAAGAAGGAGGCAAACGCTAATGGCTAAAAAATCTATGATTGCACGCGACGCTAAGCGCCACAAGCTGATCGCTAAATTTGCCGAAAAGCGCGCTTTGCTAAAAGCAGCTGGCGACTTAGAAGGTCTGCAGGCATTGCCGTTAAACAGTAGCCCAAGCCGCCACAAAAACCGCGACATGATGGACGGCCGTCCACGTGCGTACATGCGTAAGTTTGGCATTAGCCGTATTAACTTCCGCGAAAAAGCAAGCAAGGGAGAAATCCCTGGTGTAACTAAGAGTAGCTGGTAAAGGAAGGAGTTTAAGATATGAGTTTACAATCTACTGACCCAATCGCCGACCTTTTGACCCGCATCCGTAACGCTAATATGGTTGGTAAAACAGAGGTACGCGTACCTACAAGCAAGATCAAAAAAGTTGTTGCTGAACAGTTGGTTAAAAACAATTACTTGGCAGCAGTTAAGCTGGAAGACGGCAAGCCACGCGGCACCCTGGTGGTGACGCTTGCTAAGCCAGGGCAAAACTGCCCAATCAGCGAAATCGCTCGCATTAGCAAACCTGGCCGCCGCGTTTACGTTGCAGCTACCGAAATCCCTAGGGTCAAAAGCGGCCGTGGCATTGTGCTTATTAGCACCAGCCAAGGTGTGATGACTGGCTACGAAGCCGTTAAGAGAAAGCTTGGTGGCGAACTGCTGCTTAAGGTTTACTAGGATGAACGCAGGCACATTTCAGACACTATCTGTTATCGTAAGCCTTGTTGCAAATGTCGCAATAGCTGCAGCACTGGTTTCAATCGCAATTAGTCTGCACAATAATAAGAAAGGTTAAATTATGAGTCTGAGTCGAATCGGAAAACTACCAATCGAGATTCCGTCCGGTGTGACAATCACGGTTGACTCTGGCGATGTAACTGTAAAAGGCCCTAAGGGCGAACTAGTACAGTTCATTACGCCAGCAGTAAACGTCAAAGTAGACGGCAGTGTATTTACTGTAGAACCAAAAGATGAAAGCAAGGAAGCTCGTGCTCAGCACGGCCTTATGCGCGCTTTAGTTAATAACATGGTCATTGGTGTTACCACTGGCTTTGAAAAGCGCCTTGAAGTTAAGGGTGTTGGTTTCCGCGTGGCGGCAACTAATAACGTGCTTGATATGAGCCTTGGCTTTAGTCACCCTGTGCAGTATAAGGCACCTGAAGGCATTACCATCACGAACGAAAAGATGATCATTATCGTTGCTGGTATTAATAAGCAACAAGTCGGCCAGGTTGCCGCTGAAATCCGCGCCATTAAGAAACCTGAACCTTACAAGGGTAAGGGCATTATGTACACGGATGAAATTGTTTTGCGTAAAGCAGGAAAGACAGGTAAAAAATAATGCGTACAACCGAACTCGCTAAAAGACTTACCAACAAATTGCTCCGCAAAGGCCGCGTACGCTCTACCGTTAAAGGTACGGCAGAGCGCCCACGCATGAGCGTGACCATTAGCAATATGCACGTGAGCGTACAGCTGATCAATGACGTCAACGGTACTACCCTTGCAAGCGCCACCACAGTTGGCACCAAGGCAACCGGTACTATGGTTGAAAAATGCGCCGCAATCGGCACCGAAATCGCTAAAAAGGCTAAAAAGGCTAAAATAACTAGTGTTGTATTTGACCGCAACGGACGCGCCTACGCAGGCCGTTTGAACGCGCTCGCAACTGCAGCACGTAACGAAGGAATGGAGTTTTAGTATGGCTGAACAAGCAGCAAATACTACCCCTCGCTCAGGCGCACCACAACATGGTCGCCAACAGCAGCGTGGTGGTCGTCGCGATGACCGACGAAACCAAGCGCCAGAAGCGCCAAAAGAATTTGAAGAAGTCGTTATTTCTATCGACCGCGTTGCGCGTGTCGTTAAGGGTGGTCGCCGCTTTAGGTTCCAAGCACTGGTTGTCGTTGGTGACAAAAAGAACAAAGTCGGCGTTGGCCTTGCCAAGGGTGCCGATGTCCAAGCAGCCGTTGCTAAGGCAACGGACGTAGCTAAAAAGCACCTTATCACCGTACCTGTTGTTAACACTACCATTCCCCATGACGTAGAAGTCAAGGTGAGTGGCGCGCACGTACTTGTTAAGCCCGCTGCGCCGGGTACCGGCATTATTGCTGGTGGCGTGGTGCGCTCTGTACTTAGTGTTACCGGCATCACCAATCTTATCAGCAAAAGCCTTGGTAGCACCAACAAGATCAATATCGCGTATGCAACAATCAAGGCATTGGGTGACCTTGTTCCAAAAGAACAATGGTTAAACGCTCCAAAAAAGAAAGCCGTAAAAGCACCTGCAGCGCCTAAGGAGGACAAGTAATGAAATACAACGAACTCCAAGTTAGCAGCAACAAAGGCCGCAAGCGCGTTGGCCGTGGTATCAGTGCCGGCGGCGGTAAAACCGCAGGCCGTGGTACTAAAGGTCAAAACTCACGTACCGGCAAAAAGCTACGCAGCATGTTCCAGGGTGGCCAAAACGGTTTAGTGAGTGCCATCCCTAAGGGCCGCGGGTTCAAATCACTCCGCACCCCCGCACAAGTTGTTTACCTTGACCGCCTCAACAACCTTAAGGGTACAGTTGATAACGTTGCTTTATACGAAGCAGGTTTGGTGTCTACACCATTCCATACCGTAAAGGTAATCAGCCGTGGCGAGCTTACCACTAAAGTAACGCTCAAAACCCAAGGCGCCTCAAAGGCGGTGGTTGAAGCAATCGTTAAGGCTGGTGGTACATTTGAAAAAGTAAATACACCGTTGCCTTCAAGCATTAAACAAGCTGAAGCAGACGACAAAAAGTAAGGCTATTACTTTAATGCGAAATAGAGCCCCGGTTCCCGCCGGGGTTTTATTTTTTATACTAACCGAACCTAGCTCAATAAGGGCAAGGTGTCATGGATACGGGGTTGTTTTGTGATATACTAGGTGGTGAATCTAATACAGCTGTAAATGGGGTAATTGACCGAGATGAACTGGAAAACAGTATTAAAATCACTCAAAAATAAAGATATGCAAAAGCGCCTGCTTATTGTTGTAGGCCTTATAGTAGCGTACCGCTTTTTGTCACACATTCCTGTGCCGCTTGCCGAGCCAGCGCAATTAAAAACAGTTATTGATAGCGTGATTGGCGGCAGTAACTTTGGCGGGTTCTTAAACCTATTAAGCGGTGGCGCTTTAAGCCAAATCGCCATTGTTATGGTGGGCCTTAACCCGTTTATTACCGCTAGTATTATTACCCAACTACTCACTAAAGTTATCCCAAGCCTTGAAGAAATTAATAAAGACGGTGAATCCGGCCGGCGCAAAATCAATCAGTGGACACGACTTGTATCGGTACCACTGGCAGTTATCCAGAGTATTGCCTTTATTTACATTTTACGCCAACAATTTTTGGCGGGCAGCACTGCGGGCAGCCTAGCAAACAGCCCCACGGAATGGATTATAGCCGTAGTCGCCATGACCGCTGGGTCTGTACTACTAATGTGGGTAGGCGAGCTTATTACCGAGCAAGGCATTGGTAACGGTATATCACTACTTATTTTTGCCGGTATTATTAGCCAGCTACCAACTACTTTTCAGACGATTATTAGTAGTATGTTGGACACATCAGCTGGTACCCTAAGTGTATTTGGGTGGTTCAGTCTACCGGTTAACCCAACAGCTTTTTGGGTGGTATTAGGCATTACCGCGCTATCGCTAGCCATTTTATATGTACTCGTTAAAATTAACGAAGCCCAGCGAATCATCACCATAAACTACGCAAAACGCGTTGGCGGCAATACAGATTACGGTGGTATTAAAAGTATCTTGCCAGTTAAGCTTATCGCTGCAGGCGTGATACCTGTTATCTTTGCGGTGGCGTTCTTAAGCCTGCCAGCATTTGTTGGGCAAGTATTAAAGGCGACCGGTAACCCCGCATTCCAGGCTACGGCCACTAATTTGACAACGTGGTTCCAGCAGCCCACCGCTCAATCATTCGCCGCTAATGACCCCACGGTCCTTATTTACCCAATCGGTTACTTTGTGCTCGTTCTGCTATTCACCTATTTTTATACCGGTATCGTATTTAATAGTGACGAGATTTCAGAAAACCTGCAAAAACAAGGTGGTTTTATTGAAGGCATACGCCCTGGAGCACAAACCGAACGCTACCTCAGAACAGTCGTAAACCGGCTAACGCTGTTTGGATCACTCGCACTGGGCATTATTGCTGTTATGCCATTTGCCATTGAATACGTATTTGTACAGCTAGGTATCAACGCGACCAACCTTTCTATTGGCGGTACAGGCCTACTGATTGTTGTTACTGTTGGTCTTGAGACCCTCCGCCAGGTTAATTCACGCGCTCTTATGGTTACCTACGACGATTACGACACCGATAACGACAAAAAACCTGGCACAAAATTGCTTGCACGTTTGCGCAAAACGCGCGAACAAAGCGCTTAGTATCGTTATTTTAGTCAAATCTCAAAAACATCTTGCATTTATGTGAAATAGTTCACGTAATGTTAGTATCTACCGGGAGGTCCAGTAGAGAGAGGCGGATTGCCATAGACGGAACGAGCAGATGAAAAGGCCCAAGTAGTCTTGATCCACCCATGGTGCACCTCACGGTGCACCTAAGAGAGGAGGCAGGCCCCTCCGCGTTCGCCGCATTACCTGGGCGAGCGCGTGACGCCACTATCCTTGTTCGAGCTTGTCGCAGACACAACTCCTGCGACGAGTGACTGGCGACGTGTACGGGCCCCTGGATGTGCGAGTAAAATCCGTCCATCCTGGGGCCTTTCCCATGTGTTTTATACACCATTAGCCCACTTGACCTGTGCGCTAAATTCGATAAAATAGTAATATATAAATCCAATTACAAAACAGATTAGGAAATAGGGATTAACTCTTTACATTACTGCTGAGTTGGCTTATAATATTGAATTGTATTCTATGGCGAGTCAAAAGGAAGTAATTAAGCTCAAAGGTAAGGTAGTGGAAGCACTGCCTAATACTCAGTTTAAGGTACAACTCGAGAATGGCCTTAGCATCATCGCTCACATCAGCGGTAAAATGCGCAAACATTATATCCGTTTGGTACCAGGCGACAACGTGGAAGTCGAGTTGACCCCTTACGATCTTACGAAGGGAAGAATCGTATTCCGCGCTAAAGACGAACGTCCGGCGTTTACTCCGGGCAAAAGGTCTTAATATTAACGTAAGCCGGTTTTTCCGGAGGAAGGATTTTTGGGACGCTAAATGAAAGTTCGTGCAAGCGTGAAAAAAATCAGTCCAGATGACCAGATTGTACGCCGTAAAGGCATACTGCGGGTTATCAACAAGAAAAAACCTAAGAACAAGCAAAGGCAGGGTTAAGCATGGCTCGAATTTCTGGGGTAGTAATACCCTCTGAAAAGCAAGTGCAGATCGCTTTGACGTATATTTACGGCATTGGTCCAAAGCACTCTTCGACCATCCTTGCGGCGGCCAAAATTGAGCCGACCACTCGGGTGAAAGATCTCACCGAGGCTGAAGAGCAGCGCATTCGCGAAATAATCGACAAAGATTATGTAACCGAAGGTGACTTGCAACGCCTGGTGCAAAACAATATTAAACGCCTTAAAGACGTGAATGCATATCGCGGCTTAAGGCACAAGGCAGGGCTTCCAACTCGCGGTCAGCGTACCCGTACGAATGCACGAACTCGCAAGGGTAGGGCAGTAGCGGTCGGTGGAGCACAGCCAAAAGCAGCAAGTAAGACGTAAGAAAGGATATTGATATGGCAGAAGCTAAAACTTCAACCAAGAAAAAGCAACGCCGATCAGTCCCAACTGGTCAGCTGCACATACAGGCAACGTTTAATAACACAATTATTACATTTGCCGACAGCAAGGGTAACGTACTTGGCGCAAGTAGCGCTGGAGCCTGTGGTTTCCGTGGTAGCAAAAAGGGTACGGCATATGCCGCCCAGATTGCTGCCGAAAAAGCCGCTGAGCTTGTTAAGTCAGGGTATGGCCTGAGCGCAGTCGATGTATTTGTTAAAGGTGTCGGCCTGGGCCGAGATTCGGCTATCCGCACCTTACAAAGCTACGACATTACTGTTAACAGTATTAAAGACGTGACTGGCGTACCACATGGTGGTGTTCGCCCACGTAAGGCCAGGAGGGCATAACCTATGGCACGTGACACAAGCCCAATCGTTAAGCAAAGCCGCCGCGAAGGCGTGGCCTTGCACCCTAAAGCATACAAGATTATGGCTCGCAAGAGTGGTATCCCTGGCGTACATGCCGGTGGCCGCCAAAACAAGCCAAGTATGTATGCTACCCAATTACGCGAAAAGCAGAAAGTTCGCCGTATGTACGGCCTGCTTGAAAAGCAATTTGCAAAATTAATGAAAGAAGCTGGTCGCAAAGAAGGCTTGGCAGGTGAAAACTTGCTGCAGCTCCTTGAGCGCCGCATGGACAACACGGTTTACCGTGCTGGCTTTGCAACAAGCCGCCGTGCCGCCCGCCAATTGGTAAGCCACGGACACTTTGAACTAAACGGCCGTCGCGTCGACATTCCGTCAATCCGCCTTAAGGCAGGTGACGTTGTTGTCGTACGAGAAAAAAGCCAAAAGTCAGGTTACTTTGCGCAACTCGGTGATGTCATCAATAATTCCGTTCAACAACCACTCAGCTGGATAAAGAGCGATCCTAAAAAGATGAAGATCGAAGTCACAGGTTTGCCTAAGCGCGAAGAAGCCGAAACCGATATTAATGAGCAGCTAATCGTTGAGTATTACTCACGCTAAAAGGGTAAGGAGATATAGCAAATGTCTAAAGTAATTCACAATCCAGCTCTCGCTTCTATCGAAGAAAACGGCGCCAACAGCGCAACGTTTGTGATTGAGCCCCTACACGCCGGTTATGGCAATACGCTAGGCAACAGCCTGCGGCGCGTACTATTAAGCAGCATTCGCGGTGGAGCAATTGTTGCTTTTCGTATTGAAGGTGCAAGCCATGAATTCGCAACCGTTAAAGGTGTTAAAGAAGATGTCGTTGACATCATGCTGAACCTAAAGGGCGTTATTGTTAAGGTACACAGTGAAGAAGCAGTCGAGCTACGCCTCGAAGCTAAAGGTGCTGGCGAAGTCAAGGCTGGTGATATCAAAACCACTGCTGATGTCGAAATCGTCAACCCAGAGCACGTTATTTGTACTATTGATGATCCCAAGGCAAGCGTCGTCATGGATATTGTCGCCGATAGTGGCCGTGGCTACTTGTCAATTGAGGATGCTTCAATGGACCGCAAGCACAGCGACATGATTGCACTCGATGCAGCATTTAGCCCAGTGACACGCTGCCGCTTTAAGGTAGATGGCACCCGCGTTGGCCAAGAAACCAACCTGGACAAGCTAGAAATGACCGTTGAAACCAATGGCCTGGTTAGCCCACGCGAAGCATTTGAAGAAGCAGCCGCCATTTTGGTCAATCAGTACACGGCACTTGCCGGCGCAACTACCGTAGAAGCGCTACCGGCCCTTGGTACGGTTGCCGGTGAAGACGAAAGCGAGCTGAACACGCCAATCGAAGAACTTGGCCTTAGCGCGCGCACGGCAAATGCGCTTATCAACAACGATATTCGCACCGTTCACGACCTTGTCACGCTTAGCGAACAGGACCTACGTGAGCTTAAGGGCTTTGGCAGCAAAGCACTTGATGAAGTCAAAGATAAACTAGCGGAGTTAGAACTGTAATATGCATAGGCACGGATACGTCGGCCGCAAATTCGGCCGCACCACAGATCAGCGCCGTGCGCTCATTAAAGGCCTTGCCACTAGTTTAGTGATGGAAGGTAAGATTGAAACAACCTTACCTAAGGCAAAAGAGCTCACACGCTACATTGAAAAGTTAATTACCAAAGCCAAAAAGGGTGACCTTGCTAACCGCCGTAGGGTGATTGCAGGCTTAAGCACCCAAGTTGCCGCCTTTAAGTTAGTGGACGAAATCGCTCCACAGCTGACTGGTCGCACCAGCGGTCACGTACGTGTTGAGCGTACAAGGATCCGACTTGGCGATGGCGCTCAAATGGGTACAATTGCTTTTGTTGATGAACTAAAAGCAGCCCCTAAGAGCGTACCAAATGCTGACAAGCCAGCAGCAAAACCTGCTGCAAAAAAGGAGGCTAAGTAATGGCTGACTACAAAACATTTTCGCAAAAGACCGCCGATGTAAGTCGCCGTTGGATCCTTATCGATGCAACCGATGCGCCACTTGGCCGTGTTGCAACTGAAATCGCAAAGTACCTGATTGGTAAATATAAGCCAACCTACACTCCTCATATTGATGGCGGTGATTATGTTGTGGTTATCAACGCTGAAAAAGCGATTGTAACGGGCAACAAGGAAGAAGCTAAAATTTACTATCGCCACAGTGGCTTCCCAGGCGGTATTAAAGATGCACAACTGAAGGAAGTTCGCGAGAAGTTCCCAACCCGCATCATTGAAAAAGCTGTTAAAGGTATGTTACCAAAGAACAAGCTTAGCGCTGGCCGCATGGAACGCCTAAAGCTGTTTGTGGGTCCAGAGCATGCACATGCTGCTCAGAAACCCGAGAAAGTTGAGGTAAAGTAATATGGCTGACGCTAAATATTTGTACGGCCTTGGCCGCCGCAAAACCGCTACAGCGCGCGCACGTTTGTTAAAAGGTAAGGGCGAAATCACCATTAACGGTAAAACCGCTTCTGCGTACCTTGACGATAACAAAACGTTGCTAGCCGAAATCACCGACCCGCTTGCCCTTGTTGGCAAGCAAAAAGACTTTGATGTTTCAATCATGGTTAAAGGTGGCGGTATCAGCGGTCAAGTAGACGCAATCAAAATGGCAATTGCAAAAGCAATTACCGTTGGCTTTGCCGACTTGCGCGGTACGCTTAAAAAAGCCGAGTTATTACGCCGCGACCCACGCGAAGTTGAACGCAAATCATACGGTTTGCGCAAAGCCCGCAAGCGCGAACAATACTCAAAGCGCTAGTTTTACAATAAACTACCAAAATACAGTCCAGCAATGGGCTGTATTTTGGTTATGGTTGCATATTCTACACACACTCGTATAACCTATGTACATGCCAAAAAGATACACCACCCACGACGCCTTAATTGGCAGAATTGAAAGCACCTATGAACAGTGGGACAAAGGGCACTCAACAATCGCCATCGGTTCCGCGGCTATTTTACTGCATTTACACGATGTTGGAATTGACGCGTCTACCTCAAATGCGCTGATGGACGTGCCCGACGTAGATGCACTCGCGAATGAAGCTTTTGTTTCTAAACTACACTACGATATTAATACCAACCAATATCCTACCGGGTTTACGTATGAGCTATTTGGCCCTAACAACAGCGCCGTCACTGGCTACGAGACTGACGGAATTAGGATCCTAGATTCTGCAACATCTTCATTCTTACTACCATTCGAAGCATTCCCCAAGTACGATGATAGTAAGCACGGCATCAATTTTGATGCTGCCCGCCGCACGGCTAACTCACGAGACAATGGTCAGCTTATTATGCCAATGCGCGAGATTGTAACTTGGAAGTTATCAGTGGGTCGCGCGCGCGACCTAGCATATTGCGCTGCACTACTCAAGGTTTTACAATCCAATGAATATTTACTACCAGAAAGCCAAGGCGAGCTTGAAACGCTGCTTGCAAGCAAAACGCTAACTTTACCTACGCCACAGCTATAGCACGCCAGTGTTACGCAACCCTTATAAGTAATGTATACTATAGATATGTCAAAACCCGTTATCTTAACCGGTATACGCTCGAATGAAGAGCCAACACTTGGTAATTACCTTGGCGCATTTGTGCCAATGGTGCTGATGCAGCAACAATATGCAGGTGAGTACCAGATTAATA
>Ga0073899_10004831_pt1 | contig 11768 bp, 7 predicted proteins | sample KloWWTmetaKNB5Ph_FD_88975 | JGI IMG/M metagenome (GOLD analysis project Ga0073899, IMG submission 88975) | Active sludge microbial communities from Klosterneuburg, Austria, studying microevolution and ecology of nitrifiers - Klosterneuburg... | ecosystem: Engineered > WWTP > Aerobic digester >...
CTCCGGGTTCGACCAGGGGATGTGCCAGAAGGTGATGATGGTCGCGCGCGGCAGCTTCGCGCGGATCATCCCGGGCAGCAGCGCGAAGTGGTAGTCCTGCACCAGCACCACCGGGTCTTCCCGCCGCGCCTCGGCCACCACCGCATCGGCGAAGCGCTGATTGATCCTGCGGTAGGCCTGCCAGTCGCTTTCGCGGAACACCGGGCGTACATGGGCCACGTGGCACAAGGGCCACATGCCTTCATTGGCAAAGCCGTAGTAGTAGCCTTGCTCCTCCTCGGCGCTCATCCAGATGCGCCGCAACCAGTAGTCGTCCTGCCCCGGCGGCACTGCCACGCGGTCGCCGGCGTCGACCACGTCGCGGTCGGCGCTGCCGCTGCCGTGCGCCACCCAGGTGCCCGAGCAGGCGCGCATCACCGGCTCGACGGCGGTGACCAGACCACTGGCCGGACGCCGCACCACCACCTGGTCGCCGTCACGCTCGTGGATGTAGGGCTCGCGGTTGGACACCACGATCAGCTGATCGCCGCTGAGCTGGGTACGCAGCAGGCTGCGCAGGCGGTCGGCGGTCCACTCGCGCTCCGGGCCCTGCGAGCGGCGGTATTCGTCCTCCAGGTCGCGCAACCTGGCGCGCAGCTCGGCGGCCAGCGGCGCCATTTCGGGCGGCGGCGCCAAGGGTGACAGCGGTGCCACCAGGCCTTCGCCGCGCATCAGCGCGCGCATGCCCTTGACCCAGCCGCGCCAGCTGATCTGCGCCACCACCATCGTGATCAGCGCGATCACCAGGCCCAGCACCGCGATCAGCGCAATCAGATAGTGCCGTGTGTCCTGGCTGCGCCGTTCGACGAAGCTCAAGTCGTGCAGCAGCACCAGTCGGCTGCCGCCGGCGTCCGGAACTTCGTGCACGCCGACATGCACGCGGCCGCCCGGCAGGCGCAGGGGTGGGCCGTCCTCCAATGCGCGCTCGCGCAGGCCCCCACAGCTCAGGTCGCGTGGGAAGGCGGCGCTGTACTGCAGCAGTCGGTCGTCCGCGCTGCACAGGCCGATGGCCAGCAGCCGCTCGTCCTGTGCGGCACGATCGAACAAGCCCTGCAGGCGCTGTGGCTCGCCGGTGCGCAGCACATCGGCCACCGATTCGGACAGCGCATTGGCCAACAGCACGCCGCGGCTGTTCAGATCGCGGCTGAACCAGCGCAGCGTGACGCGGTCGAGCAGCGGCACGGCCACGCTGGCGGCCAGCACCAGGGCCGCCAGCAACGGCAACAGGAAGCGCAGCTGCAGGCGCAGCGTTCTCAGCGGCACGGGAATGCGGGCAACATCAACAGCATGCTGACAAATGTATGGCATGCACCTTGCGTGGCACTGGTCAAGCTTACTTGCGCCAGAAACTGGGGGTGAACAGCACCAGCACCGACAGCAGCTCCAGCCGGCCGAGCAGCATGGCCGCCGTGCAGACCCAGGTCTGGAAGTCGCTGAGCGAGCCGTAGTTCACCGCCGGTCCGACCTCGCCGAGGCCGGGGCCGATGTTGTTGACGCAGGCCAGCACGGCGGTGAACGCGGTCACCACGTCCAGGCCGCTGAACAGCAGCAGCATGGTCAGCCCGACCAGCGTGGCGCCGTACATCATCATGTAGGCGATCACGCTGCGCATCACTCGGTCGCTGACGGCAGCTCCGCCCAGCACCACCGGCGTCACCGCGTTCGGGTGCACGATGCGCACCAGCTCGCGCCGCGACTGCTTGACCAGCAGCAGCATGCGCACCATCTTGATGCCACCGCCGGTGCTGCCCGCGCAGGTGGCGAAGCAGCCCAGCAGGATCATCAGCAGCGGCGCGAAGACCGGCCACTGCGCATAGTCATACGAGGCATAGCCGGTGGTGGTGGCGACCGACACCACGTGGAAAGCAGTGTGACGCAGCGCCTCCAGGTAACTTGGGTAGGCGCCACCGGCCACCAGATAGACCGAGATCAGCGCGATGCTGGCCAGCAGCACGCCCACAAAGGCCTGCGCCTCGGTGTTGCGCAGCAAGGGAGCCAGCGAGCGCGCGCGCCACGATACGAAGTACAGCACCAGGTTGACGCCGGACAGCAGCATGAAGACGATGGACACGGCCTCGATCTGCGGCGAGTTCCAGTGCCCGAAGCTGGCGTCGTAGCGCGAGAAGCCGCCCAGGCTGATGGTCGTGCACATGTGCAGCAAGGCGTCGGTCCAGCTCATGCCCGCGGCGTGGTACGACACCGTGCAGCCCAGCGCCAGCGCCCCGTAGCTGACCCAGATCGCACGCGCGGTGTCGGCGATGCGCGGCGTGAACTTCTGGTCCTTCATCGGGCCGGCGGTCTCGGCCTTGAACAGCTGCGTGCCGCCGACCCCCAGCATGGGAAGTATGGCCACCGCCAGCACGATGATGCCCAGGCCGCCCACCAGCATCATGAAGCAGCGCCAGGCGTTGACCGACAGCGGCAGCGCGTCCAGCCCCGACAGCGCCGTGGCGCCGGTGGCGGTGAAGGCCGAGGTGGCCTCGAAATAGGCATCGGTGACGCTCAGGCCGGGGATGGCCAGCCACAGCGGCAGCGCGCCGAACAGCGGCAGCACCAGCCAGGTCAGGCCGACCAGCAGGAAGCCGTCGCGCGGCTGCAGTTCGCGCCGGAAGCGCCGTGTCGCCAGGCTCATGCCCAGGCCGGCACACAGGGTCAGCGCCGCGGCCATGGTGAAGGCACTCTCGGCCGCGTCTCCTTCGATCACGGCCAGGCCCAGCGGCAGCAGCAGCAGCAGCGCGAACAGCACGACCAGGCGGCCGACCAGCGCAACGACGGCCAGCGTGCCCATCTCAAGCCACTGTGGCTTTGCCACGATGCCTGACCCCTGGGGGCGGGAACGACGGCGTCATTTCCTGGGCGCGCTCAGAACATGAAGGTCGCGCTGACCTGGAACAGCTTCTCGACCTCGCGCACCAGGCGCTTGCGCGGCACGAAGATGATCACGTGGTCGTGCGGCAGCACCAGCGTGTCGTGGTGGGCGATGATCACGCGCGGCTTGGCATAGCCGGGTTCGACCTCGCTGCCGTCGGCCAGATGCAGGCCGCGCACGATGGCGCCCACCTCGGCACCCTTGGGCAGCTTGATCTCCTCGATGCGGCGGCCGGCCATGCGACAGGTCTTGGCGTCACCGCGGACGATGCCTTCCAGCGCCTCGGCCGCGCCACGGCGCAGGCTGTGCACGGCTTCGACGTCGCCGCGCCGCACATGTGCCAGCAGCTCGCCGATGACGGCATGGCTGGGCGAGATCGCGATGTCGATCTGCGTGCCCTGCACCAGCTCGGCATAGGCGCGGCGGTTGATGACCGCCAGCACGCGCCGAGCGCCCAGGCGCTTGGCCAGCAAGCAGGCCATGATGTTGTCCTCGTCGTCGCTGGTCAGCGCCATGAAGAGGTCCATGTCCTGCACGTTCTCGTTGCTCAGCAGGTCCTCGTCGGTCGAGTCGCCGTTGAGCACCAGCACGTCGGCCGGCAGCTCGGTGGCCAGGTAATCACAGCGTGCACGCTGCTGCTCGATGATCTTGACCTGGTAGCGGCCGTGGATCTCGCGGGCCAGGCGCAGGCCGACACGGCCGCCGCCGGCGATCATCACGCGTTTGACAGGCCGGTCGCGGTGGCGCAGCGCGCCCAGCACGGTGCGGATGTCGGCCGTGGCGGCCAGCACGAAGACCTCGTCGCCGGGCTCGATGCGGGTGTGGCCGTCGAGCTGCATCAGCACCCGGTCCTGGCGGTAGATGGCCACGATGCGCATCTCGGCGCCGGGCACCAGCTTCGGGATCTCGGCCAGTTCGTGCTGCACCAGCGGCCCGCCGGCCACCGCGCGCACCGCGATCAGGCTGACCAGGCCCTGCGCGAACTCGAGCACCTGCAGCGCCTCGGGGTACTCGATCAGCTTGCGGATGTAGGCGGTGACGCTCTGCTCGGGGTGGATGACGTTGTCGACCGCGAAGCCCTGCTTGCCCAGCAGGTGGTCACCGTCCTCGAATTCGGGGCTGCGCAGCCGCGCGATCGTGCTCGGCACGTTGAACACGTCGTGTGCCAGCTTGCACACCACCAGGTTGGTCTCGTCCAGCGGCGCGCAGGCGATCAGCATGTCGGTATCTTCGGCGCCGGCTTCGCGCAGCACCGAAGGCTGGATGCCGTTGCCGACCACGCCGCGCAGGTCGAGCCGGTCCTGCAGGCTGCGCAATCGCACCGGGTCGGTGTCGATCACGGTGATGTCGTTGCGCTCGGACACCAGGCTCTCGGCGACACTTTCGCCGACCCGGCCGGCGCCCAGGATCAGGATCTTCATGGCGCGGGATTATTCGGTGCCGGCTCCCAGGCGCCGGGATAAAGCAGGTCCAGGCTGCTGCGTGTGCAGCGCGACAGCAACGGCTGCAGGGCCTGGGCCAGGCGTTCGCTTTCACCGGGGTTGTCGAAGCTGGTGCTGCGGCCCTGCCACAGCGCGCGCCAGGCGTCGGCGTGTGCGGCCAGCGCCTGCTGCACCGGGCCGGCCCAGTGCGCCGGTGCCTCGCCGTCGCGCCACTGGCCGCGCCCGCGTCCGAAATGCGCCACCGCCAGATAGCGCAGCAGCGTGGCCTGCAGCAGCGCCTGCAGTGCCTCGGGCGTCAGCGACACCCAGCTGCGGTCGGTGCCGCGCACCACGTTCAGGCCGCGCGCCACGCCGGCGGCGCCCAGCGCGCCGATCAGGCCGCCGGCGATCAGGCCGCCGCCCAGCGTCAGGCCGCCGCTGGCCACGTCGGCCGCCAGCCCGGTGGCGGCACCGCTGAGCATGCCGCCGATCAACGCCGCCGGCCCTTCGCTGACCTTGCGCCGCCAGCTCACCAACGCGCCCAGGTGTTGCAGCACGGCCCCGGTGGCGTCGCCCGACAGCCCGTGCAGCCGGATCAGGGCATCGGTGCTGTTGCGCACTTCGGTGTCGATCAGCCGGGCCAGCACCTGCTCAGCCCGGTCCAGCGCCGCCGGCTTGTTTTTGGCCAGCCCCAGGGCAGAGCCGATCTGGCGCAAGGTGCCACGCACGCCGCCTGCATCGTCGAGCGCGACGCGCGCTGCGCCCAGGCGACCCAGGCTGGCGGCCAGCGCCTGCATCGCGTCTTCGAAAACCTGCTGGCGCTGCGCGGTCCAGGCCAGCCGCAGCCGTGCCATCGCGGCCTGGCGCGGCAGCGGCAGCGTGTCCTGCACCGCGTGCCAGAGCGCGGCCTCCTGCACCCAGCAGCGCGCGAAGGCGTCCAGCGGCAGCACCCGGTGCACCAGCGGCCAGCGGCGCAGGTGCTCGGCCCAGCGCTGCAGATCCTGCTCGTCGGATGCGGCCGCGCGCGGCGGCCCGAGCTGGTTCAGCAGCACCAGGACCGGCTTGCCGATCCAGCCCAGCAGGTCCATCTCGGGGGCGACATAGCCCGCGCTGGCCGGCTCTTCGGCGGCGTTCACCAGGTACAGCACCACGTCGCTGGTGTCGCGCACATGGCGCACCACCTGCTGGCTGGCCCAGAACGGGCGGTCTTTCCAGCGGTCCCACACCTGTGCCAGAAACCAGCCCAGCGGGTTGCCATCCTGGCGCAGCCGGCGCACCAGGCGCTGGCTGTCACCGAAGCCCGGCGTGTCCCACAGCGTCAGCTCGTCGCCAGCGTCGCTGCGCAGCAGCACATGGACGTCGGTGAATTCGGTGACGTGCGGGGCGTCACGCACCTCGCCCACGTCGCGACCCAGCAGCGTGCGCGCCAGCGTGGTCTTGCCGACGTTGGTGTGCGAAACCAGCGAAAGCGCAATCGATTCAGGCATCGGTCAGCCCCGAAAGGCGGGCGCGCATGATGGCATGCAGCCTCAGCTTTTCAGCCGGCCAGCGTGGCACAGCGCAGGCGCAGGCCCTGCGACTGCGCAAAGCGCTGCCAGGCGCCCTGACGTTCGGCGCGACGTGCGCTGTCGGCGCCAAAGCGGCGCACGAACGCACTTTCGTCGGCCACCAGCAGCAGCGGCAGGGCTGCGGTGTTGGCGCGCAGCGTGTCCAGCAGCCGCCCATGCACCTCGGCCTCGGGTGTGACGGTGAGGTCGACCAGCAGCACCACCAGGGTCGTGCCCGGCGGCGGCCGGCAATGCTCGGGCTGGTCCTCGTCGCCATAGGGCACAGGGTCGGCCAGCTGCAGGTGCAGGCCGAGATCGGCGTCCTGCGCCAGCAGCTTTTGCAGACCCAGCGCCGCCTGTGCCGACAAGGCGCTGGCATGCGGCAGCACCCACACCTGGGCCGGCCCGCCGCGGCCCTGGGCCAGCAGGCGCTGGAAGTAGGGGTCCTGCCAGGGCAGGGACCAGCGTGCGCGCAGCGACCGCACGCGCCAGGCGGCCAGGGCGGCCAGCAGCAGGCGCGGGCCGATCACGAACAGCCCCAGCGTGGCGGCGAACAGGTGGATCCAGCCTGCGGCCGGCCCCTGGGCGACGGCCGGCGGCGTGATGCGCAGCGCGGCCAGCTCTTCGACGCCCGGCAGGGCAATGCCGGTGACCTGGCTTGCCGGGGCCAGCAAGCGAGTCAACACCTGGTGCACGGTCGGCGCCTCGAGAAAGGTGCTTTGCCAGCCAGCCCGGTAGTCGAGCACCAGGCCGCGCAGGTACATGCCGCCGGCCAGGCCCAGGGCCAGCGTGGCCGCCGCCAGGTGCAGCAGCAACGCCGCGCGCGCCGTGTTCAGCGGCAGCGCCAGCGGCACCCAGTCGAGCGCCAGCCGCTGCGCCGCCGGGCCGCGCGGCAGGCCCGGGTTCCACAAGGGCGGCAGCCAGCGGCGCAGGCCGCGCCCGCCCGCCGGTGCCCGCGCGGCCGCGCGCCTCGGCATCAGAGCCTGCAGCGCGATGCCGACATAGACGGCCAGGTTCCAGGCCACCAGCAGCCACACGGGCGGCGCCAGCAGGTTGATGTGCTGTGCCGGTCCGATGCGGTCGACGGCCACACCGCCCACCAGACCCAGCAGCACGGCTGCCAGCACCCAGCGCCACAGCGCAGGCCGTGCGTCCAGCCAGCGCGCCAGACCGGCGTCGCGCGCGCGCAGCCGCTGGCTGGCATGGCGGGCCCGTTCGACGACGAAATGCTCGGGCGGGTGACCGGCACTGCCGGCGTCACGCGCCAGCCGGCTTGCCCAGGCGCGGTCGTCGACGGTCCAGGCGGCCGAGTCCTCGGCCTCGAAGGCCTTGAGCAGCAGCACCTGGCGGGCGCTGCTTTCGTCCACGATGAGGGTGGGCTTCGGGCTCACGGGCTCACGGGCTCACGCAGGCATGAGTCACTGCTTCGCCACCGGTCATCCCAGTGCGCGGCCGATCAGGATCTTCTGCACCTCGTTCGTGCCTTCGTAGATCTGGCACACGCGCACATCGCGGTAGATGCGCTCGACCGGAAAGTCGCTGACGTAGCCATAGCCGCCGAAGACCTGGATCGCCGCCGAGCACACGGCCTCGGCCATCTGGCTGGCGAACAGCTTGGCCATCGCGGCCTCTTTCAGGCAGGGCCGGCCGGCGTCCTTGAGTACCGCCGCATGCCAGATCAGCTGGCGCGCGGCCTCGATCTTCATCGCCATCTCGGCAAGCTGGAACTGCACTGCCTGGTGCTGGAAGATCGGCTGGCCGAAGCTTTTGCGTTCCTTGCTGTAGGCCAGCGCGGCGTCGAAGGCCGCACGTGCCATGCCCACCGCCTGCGACGCAATGCCGATGCGCCCGCCTTCCAGCCCCGACAGCGCGATGCGCAGCCCCATGCCCTCTTCACCCAGCAGGTTTTCGGCCGGCACGCGGCACTGGTCGAAGTTGATCTGCGCGGTGTCGCTGGCATGCTGGCCCAGCTTGTCCTCGATGCGCGCAACGGTGTAGCCAGGGGTCTTCGTCGGCACCACGAAAGCGCTGATGCCCTTCTTGCCCGCGGCCTTGTCGGTCACCGCCATCACGATCGCGATGTCGCCGTTCTTGCCGCTGGTGATGAACTGCTTGACGCCGTCGATCACGTAGTGGCTACCGTCTCGTGTCGCCGTCGTCTTCAGGCCGCCGGCCTCGGAACCGACGCGCGGCTCGGTCAGGCAGAACGCACCCAGTTGCTCGCCGCGTGCCAGCGGCTTCAGGAAGCGCTGCTTCTGATCGGCGTTGCCGTAGGCCATCAGGATCGAACATACCGGGCAGTTGTTGACGCTGACCACGGTGCTGGTGGCGCCGTCGCCGGCAGCGATCTCTTCCAGGATCAGGGCCAGCGCCAGGTAGTCCAGCCCGGCGCCGTCCCACTCGGTCGGCACGGCCACGCCGTAGCAGCCGAGCGCGGCCAGGCCCTGCAACTGTGCTGCCGGGAATTGGTGCGACTTGTCCCAGGCCGCGGCGTGCGGCGCGATCTCGGCCTGCACATAGTGGCGCACCGTGTCCTGCACGGCCAGGTGGTCTTCACTCAGCAGCATGGGCGTGGATCTCCAGGGCAGCGGCGCGATCGTGGCCGCAGCATGATTGTGTATGCGTCGGCTGCTGGAGTTCGATGCGAAACAGGCCAGCGCCGGCCAGCACCTGCTGCAGATGACGCTGGCCGGCTGGGCCCCGTCGGATGGGCGGCAGCCGGTGCAGACATCGAATGCGGGCAAAACTGACGCCGCTGGTCACCGTCGGCGGCCGGCGCGCGGCTATGCTGCGCTTGCCCGTCGACTCGCACGACGGGCCTGAACCTCGGGAAAGCGGCGAGTGATGAACGATGAGATCGGGTGGCTGATGGCGGCAGCAGCGGCGGTGCTGCTGCTGGTGCTGGGATGGTGGCGACTGCGCCGTTCGGGCTGGCCTTGGGGCCGTCGACCCGAAGTCGATGCACAACGGACGCAGCCCGACAGTGAGGCCGCGGCCAGCACGGTGCTGGCCGGACCGCCGACCGTGCCTGAGACCGCGCCCGGCCCCATCGACCTGACCGAGCCCGAGCGCCAGCATCCTTCTGAACCGGAACCGGGCGCCAGCGCGGCGGCCGAGGCCGCCGAGACCTTGCTGCGCCAGGCCCAGGAGCGCGCACGCCTCGATCTGGCGGCGCGGGAGGCGGCCGATCGCCAGGCTGCCGCTGAGGCCGCAGCAGCCGCGGCAGCGCAGCAGGAAGCCGCGCAGCGTGCCGCGGCCGAGCGCCTGCAGGCCGAACGTGCGGCCCGCCTGGAGGCCGACCGTGTCGCCGAGCAGGCGCAGCGACGCGCCGCCGAGCAGCTGGCCGAGGCGCAGCGGCAAGCCGCGGCCGAGCGACAGGCAGAGATCGAGCGCCAAGCCGCGGCCGAGCGCCAACAGGCCGAGCGCGCCGAGGCGGCCCGTGGCGAAGCCGAACGCCAGCAGCGCTTGCGGGCCGAGGCTGAGGCCGAGGCAAGGCGCCAGGCCGCCGCGGCGGCAGCAGCCCTTGCCGCCGAAAGGCTGGCGGCTGAGCAGGCGGCGGCCGCCGCCGCAGCGGCGCTGAAGGCACCGACGCCACCGGCCCCGCGCCCGGCGGCGCAGACCCTGGTCATGGTGACCGACGATTCCAAGGTCGTGCGCGTCAAGACCAGCCGCCTGCTGGCGGCGCACCAGTTTCGTGTCGTGCTGGCCGAGGACGGCGTGCAGGCGCTGGCCTTGATCGCGCAAGAGGCGCCGCAGGTGCTGATCACCGACGTCGAGATGCCGGGCATGGACGGGCTGTCGCTCACGCGCGCCCTGCGTGCCGACCCGCGCACCGCCGCACTGCCGGTGGTGATGATCACTTCGGCCGACGACCGCTTGCGCGACCAGGCGACGGACGCGGGCGTCACGGTCCTGATGGGCAAGCCCTACACCGACCACGACCTCGTCGGTCACGTGGCCCGCCTGGCCGGTGTGACCCTCGGCGTCTGACGGTGCGCCCGCGGGCCACCGGGTGGTGGACCCCGCGCTTGAGCATGGCTCGAGCGCGGGCAGGGTTCGTGCTGCAAGTGAACGCTTCCGTCCGACAATGCGGCCAAGGGTTGCCGCTTCTTGCCGCCCGCTTTGGTCGACCTCGATGAATCTTGCCCTGGCTGCCAATGCGTTGCCGGCGCCTGAGCCCGGCGCCGCGCCGTCGCGTACCTCGCTGGCGCATTGCCTGCTGCTGGCGGCACTGCTGCACCTGTGGCTGGTGGCGCTGGTGGGCACGGCGCCGGGCCGCAGCGCGCCCGGCAGCGATATGCCCTGGGGGGCGATCCAGATCCGTCTGGGCGGCAGCGGCCCGGCCGACAGCACAGGGCGCAGCGACGATGTGCTGCCCGGCGCCGGTCTGGCCGGTCGTGCTGCCGAGCCGCGCTTCGGCGGCACGGTGCGTGAGGCTCAGCCCTTGCCGCTGCCTGAGCCGGGCGCCGCTGACCTCGGCCCGCGCAGTCCGCAACCCGCACCGGCCCTGTTGCACAGCCTGCCAGCACCGGCCTTGCAGCGCATCGACCCAGCACCGGCACCGGCGGCGCCTGCCGTGCTGGCCCAGCCCGAGCCACGCGCCGCGGGCCGGCAAGACGACCCGGTGCGGCCGACTCCGGCGGCACCGGCGGTGCCAGAACCGGTACAGAAACCCCTGCCTGAGGCCGCGCAGGCGCCGTCCACCGCGCCGCGGCTGTCGCCGGTGGACAGCGCCGAAGCACCGGTGCTCGACCGCCCGCCCGAGGCGCTGCGCGACATCGCACAGCCGATGCCGCAAGTTAGGCCCGGCTTGCGTGAGCGCCCGACGCCGGCGCCACGTCGCGACGACGGCATGCAGCCGGCGGCGGAAAGCATGGAGTCGCCGCTGCGCCAGTTGCCCTTCGACCCACCGCTGCCGGCCTTGGCAGCCCCGATTCAGACCGTGCGGCCGCCCCCTGTGCCGACTCCGCTGTCGACCTCCCCGTTGACGCCACCACCGACCGCGCTGCCGGTCAGCCCCGAGACGCCGGCGCCGCCACCTGACGAGCGCCTGCCACCGCCGCCAGCTCCCGCGCCGCTGCAACGCGTCGACCCGCTGCCGCTGCGCACGCTGGACGCGCTGGATCTGCCGCGCGGCGGCCCGTCGCTGCTGGCCCCGCCGGTCCTGGGTGGCGTCGAATCTGTCGCGCTGCCTGCCGCCGTGCCCAGCGCGTCGCTGCTGACCGTGCCGGCGCCACCGCAGGCCCCCGCGCCATCCAAGGTGGCGCGCGGCCTGCCCGACCGAGCCGGCACGCCAGCGCCGCCTGCCAGCGCGGCGCCGCTGAATCTGAGCTTGCCGATCGGACGCGACGCCCTGGCCGGCGCCGGCCAGCCGCGCGTGCTGAACCTGCAACTGCCGGCGGGCACGCGCAAGTCGACGCTGGCCGAAGCCATCGCGAAGTCTGCCAAGTCCGATTGCCGCAAGGCCTACAGCGGCCTCGGCCTGCTGGCCGTGGTGCCACTGGCGGTCGACGCGGCGCGCGAAGGCGGCTGCCGGTGGTGATGGCCGACAGCGCCTGGTCGGGGTGGCGGCGTTGCAACCGAGCGTTGGCGCGGTGATCGACGACGCGCAACTCCAGCAGCTGCTGTCGCGTGTGGCGCTGCACGACCGTGCCGCCCTGCGCAGCCTGTACGACGCCACCGCCGGCCGCTTGCTGGCCATCGTGCAGCGCATGCTCGACGATCGTGCGGCGGCTGAAGACGTGATCCAGGACACCTTCATCACCGTCTGGTCGCGTGCCGCACAGTTCCCGCAGTTGCGCACCAGCCCGCTGGCCTGGCTGACCACCATCGCGCGCCACCGTGCGATCGATCTGATGCGCCGGCGCCGGCCCGAGACCTCGCTGACCTGGC
>Ga0073899_10004832_pt1 | contig 11768 bp, 8 predicted proteins | sample KloWWTmetaKNB5Ph_FD_88975 | JGI IMG/M metagenome (GOLD analysis project Ga0073899, IMG submission 88975) | Active sludge microbial communities from Klosterneuburg, Austria, studying microevolution and ecology of nitrifiers - Klosterneuburg... | ecosystem: Engineered > WWTP > Aerobic digester >...
ATCCCGCCGTGGCTCTGAAACTCGCTGTGCTCGCGGTAGGTCTTGCCGAAGCGCGGCGCGTACTCGAAGTACATCCCGAGCTTCTTGTGGGTCCCGCCGTACGACGCCGCCGCCCCGGCGTCACCAAAATGATCGCTCTGCGCCGTCACCGAGATCGTCGGGTTCTCGGGGATCGGGTGCGAGACCAAATTAAACACCCCGCCCGAGGTCCACGGCCCGAAGCGCACCGAGGCCCCGCCGCGCACCGCGTCGATGCTGGCGATCTGGAACAGTGACAGCGGGAACAGGCTCAGCGAAGGATTACCGTAGGGCGCCGGCGCGATCGGGACCTCGTCGAGCAGCACCGTCGCCTGCTCCGACAGCCGCGGGTTGGCCCCGCGCACCGCCACGTTCAACTTCGTGGAGGACGTCGACAGCCCCGAGTTGCCCTCCACCGCCCGCACCCCCGGGACCTTGTCCAGCATCTCCGCCACCGAGCCCGCACCCTGCTCCACCGCCTTCTTCGTGCTGACGATCGCCCGCCCGCCCGCGTGCCGATGCACGTCGAGCCGCGTGCTGCGACCCAGCAGGCTGGTCGTCACCTCGATGTACCGCACCTCCCGCGCGAGCCCGACCGCCTCACCCCCCGGCACGCTCGTCGCCGCCGAAGCCTCGGCCGCCGCGTTCGAGCTGTCCCCGGAACCAGCCCCCACCGACCTGTCCCCGGAGCCAGCCCCCACCGACCTGTCCCCCGGGACAGCCGGCGCGCGCGCCCCCTGGCCGGGCGGCGGCCCGGCGCTGGCCGGCCAGCTGCCCGCGGGCGCGCGCACCGGCACGCCCTCGGGCCCGGCATAGGCGCGCGGGTCGGCGACCGCGAGCGCCACCAGCAGCGCCGCGTGCGACGAGACCAGCATGCTCACTCGATCACGACCCGGGTCGCCCCGCGGATCCGGACGCTGAGCTCGGGCGCGGTGAACAGCGGCCCGAGCTCGTCATGGACCTCGACCGTCCAGCCGCCGCTCTCACCGGGCGGCGGCTCGACGATGTGGAACACCGTGCCCGCGGTGTTGATGCCGTAGAGCTCGCCCTTGATCCGCGCGAGGCCCTCGACATCGAGGCCGACCGGCAGATCCGCGATGTACGGGCCATAGGCCGTCGGCGGCCGATCGGCCCCGTCCAGAGCGACGGCGTAGAACGCGTTCTGCCCGGTCGGCAGCACCGCCGGGTCCTCGCCGCGGACCAGCGCGAGCATGCCCTCGTCGCGGCCCTCGACCATGTCGCCGGCGACGCCGAGCTTCTCGTCGAAGGTCGTCCACACGCTGCAGATCTTGCTGCACGCGTAGTAAGCCGGGTCCTGGGTGACATCGGCCGGCAGCACGCAGTGCGCGGGGCTACCGACGAACTCGGGGTCGATGCGGAAGATCGCGCCGCGCGCGTCGAGGCCGTTGCCCGGCTTGCCCGCCGAGCCCACCCACAGCTCGTCGCCGACGAAGGCCAGCCCCGTCAGGCTCTGCCGCCAGTAACAGTCGTCCGTCGCCGCCTCGCCGACCGGCCCGTAACGAAACGCGTAGCGCACGGCCTCGACCCGGTTGTCACCGCGGCCCCAGCTCGGCACCGTCAGCGCCGTCAGCCCCCACTCGTCGTTCAGCGGGTCGTAGCTCAGTCCCCACAGCCCGCGCTCCGGATGCCACGCCAGGTCGCGCACCGAAAACCGCTGCAGCGACTGGTCGTCCAGCGACAGCGGACCCATCGCGTCGCCCAGCCACAGGTTGCCCAGCCGCGCCAGCCGACAACCCGAGCCCCCGTCCGCGCACTCCGCCGTCGGGTCGTAGACGTACATCGCGTTGCCGACGAAGCGCCCCTCGTTGTCGAGCGGATAGTTCGACGTGAAGTTCGAGTCGACGCCGCTGAGCTTCGCGTTCACGAACAACATCAGCTCGCCGCGCAGCGGCTGGTCCGCCATGCAGCCCTCGCACAGCTCGACCGCCTCCGGCAGCCCCTCGCCCTCGAAGGGGTCCACGCCCTGCTCGCCGTAGCCGATGCAGCCGACCGGCAGGGCCAGGCCGAGCGCCATGGTCATTTTGATAATGACTTTCATTGCTCTCCACCTGTCTATCACCGGGTTTTATGGGGGTCAAGCCCGCCGCCGCGCAGATTCTTCGGGCTTGCAATTGAAAACGGCTTTCATTATCTTTCACTTCTCGCGCCATCCGGCGCCAGGAGCCTTTGCCCATGCGACCCACGATCGTCCCCCTCCTCCTGACCCTCCTGCCCGCCTGCACCGCCGACAACGCCGCCGACACCGAGGGCGCCACCGCCGAGCCGACCACCAGCGCAGCCGCCACCGATCCGACCACCGGCGACACCACCGGCGAGCCGGCCGACCTCAACGACCGTGAGCTCGGCGCCAGCGCCAGCGCCCTGTGCGTCAGCGCGATGACTCACGCCGCCGAGCTCACGCAGGCGATCGCCAGCGGCGACGCGGCGGCCGCGAGCGCGGCCTACGTCGGCACCGACCTCCAGACCTTCGTCCAGGGCTTCAAGACCGAGGCCGAGCGCCTCGACGACCCAGCGATCGTCGCCTCCCTCACCGCCGCCAGCCCCGTCGAGCTCGTCGCCGCCGAGGCCCGCCTGCACAGCGCCCTCGCCCGCCACATGCGCGACCAGCTCGCCGACGTCGAGGGCGGCGTCGAGGACAAGTACGCCGCCTGGGACGAGGCCCACTGCGTGTGGACCGGCGCGCTGCGCTCGCTCGCCGTCGCCGGCGACGCGGTCGGCTGGCACACGCTCGACGAGACCATCGCCGCCGACGTCGACGCCGCCCTCCAGGCCGGCCACGACGGCCTCAGCGGCGAGCCCCCGGCGACCGCCCTCGACGACTGGCGCGTCCCCCCGGCCAAGCAGATCGTCGAGAAGTCGCTGTTTCGCGCCGCCCACCGCGTGGTGATCGCGCTCGCCGGCGACGCCCGCGACAACGCCGACCCGATCGCCGCGCGCAAGGCCCTCGAGCTCTTCGGCGTGATCAAGGACCGCCTCGACGGGCGCAACACCCCCGGCATCGCCCAGATCGAGGCCATCCTCGCCGGCGACCCCGCGGCGATCGACCCCGACGCGATCCTCACAGAACTCGACATCGCCTTCGCCAAGCGCACCCGCGCCTACTCCGCGATCGCCGACGAGGACCTCGCCGTCCCGGCCGGCTACAAGAGCGCCGTCGAGGGCCACACCTACGCCCTCCTGGTCGCCCCCGGCCTGGCCGCCCGCGTGCCCGCGACCCCGATCGCTACCTTCCTCGGCGAGTGGGGGGCCTACCCCGACCTCGTGCGCGCCGGCGACGACCTCGAGGCCACCCACGCCCTCAGCGACCGCCTCGTCGACGCCATCTGCGCCTACCAGACCGCCCTCGGCGTCGCCGACTGCAGCCCCGACGCCGACGAGAGCGAGTGAGCCCCACGCGCCCCGGTTGACCCCCAGGGCGCCAGCCGCCAAGCTCGACCGGGCGTGACCACGCTCCTGCTGATCCGCCACGGTCAGGCCTCGCTCGGGGCCGCCGACTACGACGTCCTCTCACCGCTCGGCATCCTCCAGGCCCAGCGCCTCGGCGAGCACCTCGCCGACATGATCGATCCGCCGGACCTGATCGTCAGCGGCCCGCGACGACGCCAGCGCGACACCGCCAGCCTCCTCGTGGCCGCCGCGCGGGCCCGCGGCGCCGAATTCCCCGACGCCGAGCTGCGCCCCGAGTTCGACGAGTACCCCGCCCTCGAGCTCGTGCAGGGCCACCTGCAGCGCCTCGGCGCCGAGGACCCCGAGCTCGCCGCGCACACCCGGAACATCCTCGAACACCCGCCGGGCAGCCGCGAACATCGCCGCGCCTTCGAGGGCGTGTTCCAACGGATGATGCGACACTGGCACGACGAGCGGGCCCAGAGCCCCGACCTCGAGACCAGCGCCGCGTTTCAGGCCCGCGTCCAGCGCGGCCTCGAGCCGCTGCTCGCCGACCGCGGCCGCACGATCCTGGTCGTCACCTCCGCGGGGCCCTGCGGCGTCGGCCTGCGCATGAGCCTCGACCTCGACCCCTGGGCCGCCCTGCAGGCCAGCTTCGTCGTCCGCAACAGCGCGATCACCGAGCTCCAGGCGCGCGGCGGCCCGCCCTCGCTGACCATGTTCAACGCGCTCCCGCACCTGCGCGCGCGCGCCGAGATCACCCTGCGCTAGACGACCCGACGAGCCAACGATGGACTTCTCGATCCCCGCCCCCACCGCCGCGCTGCTCGACCGCGTCCGCCACTTCATGGCCACCAGGGTCTACCCCGTCGAGGCCGAGCTGCTCGCGCTCGGCTTCGCCGCCGCCGAGCCGCGGCTGCAGGCCCTGCGCGCCGAGGTCCGCGCCGCCGGCCTGTGGTTGCCGCAGATGGCGAAGGAGCTCGGCGGCCTCGGCCTGTCGTTGCAAGAGCACGGCCTCGTCAGCGAGCTGCTCGGCCAGTGTCCCTTCGGTCACTACCTCTTCAACTGTCAGGCGCCCGACGCCGGCAACATGGAGATCCTGCACAAGTACGCGACCCCGGCCCAGCAGCGGCGCTTCCTCGATCCGCTGCTGCGCGGCGAGACCCGCAGCTGCTTCTCGATGACCGAGCCCGACAACGCCGGCTCCAACCCGACCCAGCTCGCCTGCGCCGCGGTGCGCGACGGCGACGACTACGTGATCAACGGCCGCAAGTGGTTCACCTCGAGCGCCGACGGGGCCGCCTTCGCCGTCGTCATGGCCGTCACCGACCCCGGCGCCGAGGCCCACCGCCGCGCCAGCATGCTGCTGGTGCCGACCGACACCCCCGGCTTTCGCCTCGTCCGCAACATCCCGATCTTCGGCCACGTCGGCGGCGGTTACGACAGCCACGCCGAGATCGCCTACGAGGACTGCCGGGTCCCCGCCGCCAACCTCCTCGGCCCCGCCCACGCCGGCTTTGCGATCGCCCAGGAGCGCCTCGGCCCCGGCAGGATCCACCACTGCATGCGCTGGCTCGGCATCTGCGAGCGCGCCCTGGCGATGATGTGCCGCCGCGCCCTCGCCCGTCAGCTCGCCCCCGGCGAGGCCCTCGCCGACAAGCAGATCGTCCAGGCCTGGATCGCCGAGTCGCGCGCGCACATCGACGCCGCCCGCCTGACGGTCCTGCGCACCGCCTGGCTGATCGACGAGCAGGGCTTCGCCGGCGCCCGCGAGGAGGTCTCGCTGATCAAGTTCCACGTCGCCGCCGTGCTCGCCGAGGTGCTCGAGCGCGCGATCCAGGTCCACGGCGCGCTCGGCCTCACCGACGACACCGTGCTCGCCTGGTTCTACACCCGCGAGCGCGGCGCCCGGATCTACGACGGCCCCGACGAGGTCCACAAGATGGTCGTCGCGCGCCGGATCCTCCACCGCTACGCCCGCGGCGCCTGAGCCCAGAGGACCCATGACCGACACCGACCGCAGCGCCTGGCTCGACCGCGCCAAACCAGTGCGCGAGGCCCTCGACCTCGAGCGCCTGACCCCGTATCTGCAGCAGGCCCTCGGGATGCCCGACGCGCCGGTCACCGTCCAGCAGTTCCCGGGCGGCCACTCCAACCTCACCTACCTCGTGCGGATCGGCGAGCGCGAGCTGGTGCTGCGCCGCCCGCCCTTCGGCGCCCAGATCAAGACGGCGCACGACATGGACCGCGAGTTCACGATCTTGAGCCGCCTCGCGCCGGTCTACCCGCTCGCGCCGCGGCCGCTGCTGCTCGCCGACGAGTCTGTCCTCGGGGCCAGGTTCTACGTGATGGAGCGAGTGCCCGGGGTGATCCTCCGCAGCCGTCCACCTCGGGGCCTCGAGATCGATCCGGGCCTCGCGCGCCGGCTCTCCGCCGCCGCCGCCGAGACCCTCGCCGGGCTGCACGCGCTCGACATCGAGGCCGCCGGCCTCGCCGCGCTCGGCCACCCCGACGGCTACGTGCGCCGCCAGGTCGAGGGCTGGACCGGGCGCTACGAGGCCGCCCGCACCGACGACATCCCGGCGATGGCGCAGGTCGCCGCCTGGCTCGCCGCCAACATCCCGGTCTCCGGCCCGCCGACCCTGATCCACAACGACTTCAAGTACGACAACCTCGTGCTCGACCCGGACGACCTCACCCGCGTGCGCGGCGTGCTCGACTGGGAGATGGCGACGATCGGCGACCCGCTGATGGACCTCGGCACCGCGCTCTGTTACTGGGTCGAGGCTGGCGACGCCCCCGAGCTGCGCGCCTTCGCCTTCGGCCCGACCGCCGTGCCCGGCAGCTACACCCGCCGCGAGTTCGCCGAGCACTACGCGCGGCTCACCGGCCGCAGCCTCGCCCATCTCGGCTTCTACAGCGCCTTTGGCCTCTACAAGACCGCCGTCGTCGCCCAGCAGATCTACCTCCGCTACGTCCGCGGCCACACCACCGATCCGCGCTTCGCCATGATGATCGTCGGCGTGCGCGCCCTCGCCGCCCAGGCGGCCCAGACCCTCGAGCAGGCCTGAGCCCAAACCCGGGACCGGAGCGATCCGACCGCTCTCGAGTCGACCTGAACGCGACCGATCCGACCGGTCTCTCGCGCCCGATCTTGTGAGCGCCCCGCGCACCCGGCCGCTCGCTCGAGCGCCCGATCCTTCACACCCAAAATTCCACATCCCGCCGAAGCTCACGCTCCTCCCGTAACATCGGCAAGCGCCCTCGCGTTGCGCTCATCCATGCGCCCGGCCCTGCCCTCGTTCGCCCTCCTCTGCCTGCCCGCCCTCCTCTGCCTGCCCGCCCTCGCCTGCGGCACCGCCTCCGACGCCAGCGAGACGGACACCGATGGGCCCGCCAGCACCGGCGGCCAGAACACCGATGAAACCGCGGCCGGCAGCAGCAGCGGCCCGGGCACCTCGACGGGCGCCACGCCGACCACCACGAACGGCGACACCACCGCCGACCCGAGCACGAGCACGAGCACGAGCGCGAGCACGACCGCCGAGCCCGGCAGCACCGGCGACAGCACCGGCGACAGCACCGGCGAAAGCACCGGTGACAGCACCGGAGCGGTCGCGGAGGAGCTCCCGCCGATCGACAGCGTCGAGGTGCTGGAGGCCTGGCTCGCCGGGGGCGCCTACAAGCAATGGGCCGCGGAGTCCCAGGTACACGCATCCACGGGCCCGCACGGCGGCAACGTGCGCACTTACGTCAACGCGATCGCGCTGGACTCGCTCGCCGCGCAGCTGCCCGAGCACCCCCAGGACGCGGCGACTGTCAAGGAGCTCTACGGCGCCAGCATGGACACGCTGATCGGCTACGCCGTCACGCGCAAGACGGCGCCGCTGAGCGAGGGCGGCGCGACCTGGTACTGGTACGAGCGGCTGAACGGCAACCTCTACGCCGGCGGCCTGGACGTCCCCCTGTGCAGTAACTGCCACGGCGGCGGCGCCGACTACATCCTCACGCCCTACCCGCTGCAGTGAGCGGCGCCCAGAGATCGGAGCCGCTCCGCTCGCGATTTTTCACGGCTCGATCTTCGCGAGTCACGCAGCGGTGCAACGGTGCTATGGTGACTCTTGAGCGGGCTGCTTCAGCCGGAGGCCACAAGTTCTACCTACATCGTTCAGCCAGGGGTCCGTCTCTGTCCGCAGGTGTGCAGGCTCGTTCGACGAGAAGCCCGAAGCGGGTACCATAGTCCCCACCTACCAAATGTAGGGGTTGAACTTTCGGTCAGACGTGGAGCAGCCCGCTCGTTTTTTCTCGTGCGCGGCGACCTGTCACGGTCCTCCGCGCGAGGCTCGGCTCAGGCCAGCGTGCGCAGATATCCGACGACATCGCGGATGCGGGTCCGGCAGCGGTCCTTCCCGCAGATCGCCATGGTATCGAAGAGCGAGGGCGACGCGGTGCGCCCGGTGACGGCGACGCGCAGCAGCATGAACAGCTCCTTGGCCTTGACCGCGTGGCGCTGGCAGAACTCGCGCGAGAAGGCCTCGAGCGCCGGCGCCGTGAAGCCGCGGGCCGCGTTGTCGCGCTCGATCTCCTGCACGTAGGTGTCGAGCAGCTCGGCGGTCTCCGGGCCCGACTTGCCGCTCGCCGGCTTCAGCTTGTCGCGCACCGACGCGTAGTCGACGCTGCCGCCGAAGAAGAAGCTCATGTACGGGATGAAGTCGTCGAGGCGATGGACCCGCTCCTGAGCCTGGGCCAGCATCGCCTTGATGCGGGCCGGGGCCAGCACGCGCTCTTGCAGGCGCTCGTAGAGCTGGTCGACGGACATCGCCCGGATGTCGTCGGCGTTGAAGGCCTCGAGCTTGGCGGGGTCGAAGACGGGGCCGCCGACGCTGACCTTCGACCAGTCGAAGTGCTCGATCATCTGCGCGACGGTGAAGCGCTCGACCTCGGCGCCGAGGCTGAAGCCGAGGTTGGCCATGAAGTTGAGCATGGTCTCCGGCAGGTAGCCGAGGTCGCGGTAGTGGAACACCGACACCGGGTTCTTGCGCTTCGACAGCTTGGACTTGTCGGCGTTGCGCAGCAGGCCCAGGTGGTAAAATTCCGGCGGCTCCCAGCCGAAGGCGCGGTACAGCAGCACGTGCTTGGGCGTCGAGGTGATCCACTCCTCGCCGCGGATCACGTGAGTGATTCCCATGAAGTGGTCGTCGACGACGTTGGCCAGGTGGTAGGTCGGGAAGCCGTCCGACTTGAGCAGCACCTGATCGTCGATCTGCGAGTTCTCGAACACGATCGGCTCGGCGCCGCGGAGGTGGTCGACGACCGGCGTCACGCCCTCCGGCACCCGCAGGCGGACCACGTGCGCCTCGCCGGCCGCCGCGCGTCCGGCCGCCTCCGTGGGGTCCAGGGCGCGACAATGCCCGTCGTAGCCGAGCTTCGGGCTCTTGTCGGCGATCTGCTGCTTGCGGACCTCATCAAGGCGCTCGCGGCTGCAAAAGCAGCGGTACGCCTCGCCCTTCGCCAGCAGCACCGCGACCTGCTCGCGGTACAGCGGCAGCCGCTCCGACTGGCGGTAGGGGCCGCGCGGGCCGCCGACGTCCGGGCCCTCGTCCCACTGCAGCCCGAGCCAGTGCAGCGCCTCGAAGATCGCCGCCTCGCTGCCGGCGGTATAGCGCTCCTGGTCGGTGTCCTCGATCCGCAGGATGAAGGTCCCGCCGAACTTGCGGGCGAACACGTAGTTGAACAGGGCGATGTACGCCGTGCCCACATGCGGGTCGCCGGTCGGGCTGGGGGCGATGCGGACCCGCGGCGCCCTCGCGGAGGGGCGGGCGCCGCTGTCGGAGGTCGCGTTCGAAACCGCGTCAGGAGCCTCGCGCATGGTCCGAGTGCCTACCACGGCGCCCTCCGGGCCGTTACACTGCGGGCGCGTGAGTGATATGACGACCGAGACCCAGATCTTCAACGCGGTATGGTCGGTGATCCGGCGGCGCTTGCTCGAGCGCGGCGTCGCGGCCACCGAGCTCTGCGAGCAGGTCATCCGCGGCCACGGCAAGCTCGGGCGCGTCGACGGCAAGCTGCGGGCCGGCGCCACGATCCTCGACGAGAACAACGTCATCTTGCCGATGCTCGTGCGCGCCACCTCGCTGGGCATGTCGCTGTACCTCGGCAACCGCCGGGTCGCCTCGTCCAGCGTGCTCGGGGCCGGTAAGCCGGGTGACATCGGCGCCTACGCCGACTCCGAGCTGGTCGAGACCGTGCTGCGCAAGCGCGACGTGTTTCGCGGCACGATCCTCCGCGCCGGCGCACCGATCCTCGTCATCGCCCGCCCGCTCTACCTCGGCGACCGCCCCGACGAGGCCGGCCCCATCGGCATGCTCGAGGCGTTTCAAAACGAGCAGGCCTTCTACGAGTCGCTCGCCGCGGCCGCCCGCGTCGGCGCCGAGCAGCGCTCCGCCGCCCAGGAGGAGGCCGCCGACGGCATGGAATCCGTCATCCACTTCCTCGACGACGTCGCCCGCCGCCTCCAGCTGCTCGCCCTCAACGGCAATATTATCGCCTCTCAGGCCGGCGAATATGGCCGGGCCTTCCGGGTCGTCTGCCGCGAGCTCGGCACCCTCGCCGACCGGGCCAAGGGCACCGTCTCCGACGTCCGCAAGCTGATGCAGAGCATGGGCCTCGAGACCGGCGAGGCCAGGCACGAGCAGAACGCGGCGGCCGAGGCCGCCGAGCGCGGCACGGAGCGGGACGCCCCGGGCGCGGCGGCCCGCCCCGACCCGCCGCGGCCCGGCCCCACCAAGCGGGAACCCCCGGGCACGCCCGGCACCCCCGGCACGCCGGGCACCCCCGACAAGCGAGCCAGGCCGGGCGAGCCGCGCTAGCGCGGCGCCGACCCCCGCGGGATCGCCTGGCCCAGAGGGCAGGATCTCCGGGCCAGGTCGGTGGTGATCGAGTTCAGCCCGGGACGCGGCGCCCCAATTGCCGCCAGCGTGCCCCCAGACCCCGCCCCGGGCCCACCTGCGGAGCTGCGCTCGCCACTTTGTCCTGTCCTCGGGGCCGCCTCGGTGGTATGCCACCACCCGGACAAGGCCAGCAGCGGCCTTTTGTCGAGCATTTGCGAGGTTTTTGACTTGTGTTCTCAAACCCGGACGTGCTAGTTGGAGTCTCAGACGGCGTAGAGTTCGGAGATTGACGATGGACCAGATCTTCGAGAGCCACTTCGGTGGCAATCAAAGCTCCAACGGCGGCGAAACCGAGGGCTACTGCCCCAAGTGTCGCGCTGACACCACGCACGTAATCCTCGAGAGCTACGGCGAAGAAGTTCGCCGCGTCCAGTGCGGAGTTTGTGGCGATATCCACTCATTCAAGCCTCCGCGGGGCCGGGACGAAGAGAGCCCGGAGCCGCTGAGTGTCAGTCGGCGCAAGAGCATGAAAAAACTGTCCTGGCTCGACGGGGTCAACCAGTACGACGTCGAAGACGCCGTTCGGTACAGCCCCAAAACCCAGCTTCAACTGCATCAGATCGTCGTCCACCCGACCTTCGGGGTCGGCTTCGTCAGCGAACTGATGGGTGACAACAAGGTTGAGCTGACCTTCCGTAACGACCTCCAGCGCACGCTGGTGCACGGCCGGGGGGAGTCCGACGACGAGCGCCGGGGCGAGCGCGTCCAGCCGGACGAGGTCAAGGCCCTGCTCGGCCTCGAGCTCGGGCCGAGCCCGGAGGAGATCGCCGCCCAACGCGAGAAGCGCCAGGCCGACGAAGAGGCCGAGTCCGCCCGCAAGAAGGAAGAGAAGCGCCTCGCCGCCGAGCAGGCCCGCGCCGCCGCGGCCGAGCGCCGCGAAGAGGAGCGCCTGCGCAAGCAGCAGGAAAAGGACGCCCAGAAGAAGGCCAAGGAGGACGACAAGAAGCGCCGCGAGGAGGAGCGCGAACGCCAGCGCCTCGACAAGGAGAACGCCCGCGTCGCCGCCAAGCAGGCCAAGGAGGACGAGAAGGTCCGCAAGGAGGAGGAGAAGATCCGCCTCGCCGAGCAAAAGAAGCAGGACGCGGAGCAGAAGCGCCTCGACGCCATCGCCGCCAAGGACGCCGCCAAGCGCGACGCCGAGAGCCGCAAGAAGGACGCCGAGGCCGAGCGCCTGCGCAAGCTCCACGACAAGGACTCCGAGCGCCGCGCGAAGGACGCCGAGAAGGCGAAGAAGGCCAAGGACGCCGAAAAGGCGAAGAAGGCCAAGGACGCCGAAAAGGCGAAGAAGGCCAAGGACGCCGAGAAGGCCAAAAAGGCCGCCAAGAAGCCCGCCGCCAAGAAGCCGGCAAAGGCCGCCAAGAAGCCCGCCGCCAAGAAGCCCGCCAAGAAGCC
>Ga0073899_10004833_pt1 | contig 11767 bp, 6 predicted proteins | sample KloWWTmetaKNB5Ph_FD_88975 | JGI IMG/M metagenome (GOLD analysis project Ga0073899, IMG submission 88975) | Active sludge microbial communities from Klosterneuburg, Austria, studying microevolution and ecology of nitrifiers - Klosterneuburg... | ecosystem: Engineered > WWTP > Aerobic digester >...
GCGGCAGCGCATCCGCCGACGCCAGCAGCCCAATCTGTCGCAGCTCGGCCACGGCCCGCTCGGACAGTTGCTCAACCGCCTCGCCGCGAATCAGCGCAGCGGCGAGAAACCCGTGCGCCTCCGGCAGCTCCGCAGGATCCACCACACGCGCCGAATACTGCGCCCCCTTGACCGGCGCCCGCACCAGAAACAAAGGCGGCTGGGAGCCGCCTTGTACGCTGATGCTGGCGCAGGGGTTGAGGGCCAACCCAAGCGAGGATAGATGCATGGGTGACGGCGGTCCTTACGGCTCGTTCGCCTGGGCCATCGACAACGCCGGACGCGGTGATGGGCCAGGTGCTGGAACTTGGGGGCCGGCCATGAGCGATGGGTCGACCGGCTTGACCATGCCCTGCAGTTGGTCGATCAGAATGGCTGGCACGGAAATCGACGGCGCCGTCTTGTTGCTGGAATTCATGTTCCCTCTCCGGTTGGTGTCACGCGACCCGACGTCGCGGCCCGTCCGAGCCTACGGTTCCGCCCGTTGCGCGTCAATCGACGACTCTCTAAGGTGCCCGGGCTTGCCGAGTCCCTCCTTCATGCTGCTGCGAAAGCTCCTCTTGCTCGGGTTGTTGGCCCAAGCACTGCTCCCGGTCTACGCGATCGAGGTCGGCGTATTTCCGGCGCACAACTGGGAGCTCAGGCAGATCCGCCTGGGCAACAAGTATGCCGATCCTCCCTTCTACACGCTGGCGCAATCGCGCGATGGCCTGATCTACGCCGGCGACCGCAGTGGCGTCCTCGAATTCGACGGCAGAAGCTGGCGCCGATTGCCCCTGCCGAGCCGGCGCGTGGTCACGCTCGTGGGCGTCACCCGCGACGGCGCCCTGGTCATCGGCGGGGCCGAGTCGTTGCTGATCATTGCCGACCCGCACGCGCCGGAGCAGGTGATTGACGTTGGCGCACAGCTTCCCGACGGGCTCCATGGCAGCGGCGATTTTTGGGAATTCGCGGAAGACGATGAGCAATGGTGTGCGCGTTCGACCGGCATGTTGGTGTGCCACGGCGTCTCCGGGTTCCACGTCCACCGCGCCGAGCGCGGGTTCGGACGGCTGTTCCAGGTCGGCGACGGCATGCTCCTGCAGGTCGAGGGTCGCGGCTTGTGCAGGGTCACGACACATGGCCCGGAGTTGATTCCGGGCGGTGAGGTTTTTGGCGGCATGTCACTGTTCACGGTGAACGAGAGAGCCGAGGGCGACTACGTGGCGGTCGGCAATCGTCCACTCAGCCTCTGGCGCTGGACGCGGGGCACCGTGCCGACCCTCGCCGCAGAGCTGGATTCGGGAAAGGTGCGGCCGCAGGTGGGCATCGGCCTCGGCGTGGACTCCGGGCAGATTGCGCTGCCCGAAGAGAACGGCGGCGTTGCGATCATTGACGCATTCGGCAACGTGAGCGATCGAATCGACCCCGGCGACATCGGCGTCGGCGCCGGCGCTCAAGCACTGCTCGTCGACCAGGAAGGCGCGCTGTGGATCGCCTGGCGAAGTGCAATTTCCCGCGTCGAATACCCGTCCAGAACGCGCGCCTTTCCGCTGCAGACCGAGTTGTTCGGTCAGACATTGGCGCTGACGCGAACGGCGCACGGTCTCACCACGTTCCGGGGCGACTCCGTGTTGACGCTGCAGCCGGGCGCGCCTGCGCAAGGCTGGTCATTCCAGCCGTATGGTCAGGTGCACGCTCCGATCATGACGATCCGCTCGCTGAGCGGCTACGACTGGGTCGCTACAATCGATGGGGTTTCGACGTTGCAGGATCGCACGCGGGTGCTCACGGGCCATGTCGTGTTTTCGCTCGCGCCCGTGCTCGACCGTCCGTCTTCAGTCTGGGCCGGGCTGCGCAACGGACTGGCGCGAATCGACCGGGTCGGGCAGGCATGGCAGGACGGTGGGCGCAGCCCCAGGCTGTCATTTGACGTCATCTCGCTGCTCCAGTCGGATGCACAAACGCTCTGGTCGGGATCGCTGGTGGGTCGGGTGGCGCGCGTGCGACTGGGCCCCGACGCGAACCTCGACAAGGCCACGATCGACGAGTACGGCCCGGCGTCCGGCCTGCCACAGGCCATGATCACCATCGAGGAAATGGGCGGCAAGACGCTGTTCCTGGCCCAGGACCACGGGTTCTACGAGTTTCGCGACGGGCGCTTCCTGCCGAGCCGCATCTTGCCCGTTGCGGAAACCGGCGTTTTCACCGATTTCAAGTCGATCGACGATAGCCAGGTCCTGACGATCGGCTCGGACAACCGCCTGCGCATGCTGCATCGGGACATCACTGGCGTGTACCGTCACGAGCCCAGCTTGTTCGATCAGATCGCACTGGAGGAACGGGTACGCTCGATGCACCTCGATCCCGACGGCATTGTCTGGCTGGCGCAGGACTCCAAGGTCGTGCGCATCGATCCGAAGATGGAGGTGCCGAAGCCGACGCCGCAGCAAGTCCTGATCCGCGACCTCTCCGTGGGCGACCGCAGCCTGCTCGGCGGGCGCGACGGGCCCACTACGGCGCAGCTGGATGCGGGCGCGAGCCTGCGCGTCGAATTCACGCTGCCGAGCTACCGCGCGCCCGAACTGAATCGCTTCCGTTCGCGCATTCGCCATGCGGGCGAGGGCAGCGAGTGGAGCGGCTGGAGCAATGAAACGCGGCGCGACTTCACCAACCTGCCCGCGGGCGAGTTGCTGTTCGAGGTCGAGGCCGAGGACGCTGCCGGCGTCAGCGGTGGCGTGGCTTCGGTGCCGATCACGGTGATCGCGCCCTGGTACCAGCGCGGTTGGGCGATCCTCGCGTTCAGCGTCGCCGGCCTGCTGCTGATCGCCATCGGCGTGCAATGGCGCCTGCGTGCGCTGCGCATGCGCGGCGTCGAGCTGGAGCGCCTGGTCATGATCAAGACCGATGCCTTGCAGGTCGCGGCCAACACCGACCCGCTGACCGGGTTGTGGAATCGCCATCGCTTCGGGCAGTGGCTGCGCAAGGAGATGATCGACCTCAACGCCAAGGCCATGGTCGCGCGCGCCGAGGAGCCGGTCGACCTGATCGTCTGCGTGATCGACCTGGACCACTTCAAGCGCGTCAACGACCAGCACGGCCACGCCGCCGGCGACCTGGTGCTGAAGGCGGTGGCCGATCGGCTGCAAGGCTGCAGACGCCCGAACGACCTGATCTTCCGTTTCGGCGGCGAGGAATTCGTCTACCTCGGCACGCAGCGCCATCGCGACGAAGGCGCGCAGTTGGCCGAGTCGCTCGTGCGCGAGATCGCGCAGGTCCAGGTCGAGCTGGAAGGCGACGTGCTGCTCGACCCGACCGCATCGGTTGGCTGGTCGGTGTATCCGCTCTATCGCGAGCGCACCGACCTGTTCAGCCTCGACTTCGTGGTCGGCATCGCCGATCGCGCGCTCTACATCGCCAAGCGCGACGGCCGCAATCGTGCTTGCGGCTTTCTTCCGAACCTGCCGGTCGACGAGATCGACCGCACCCAGGCCGACTGGCGCGCCCAGGTCCTGCACCGGCATCCCGATTTCCTCAAGCAGGCGTGAGCGCCGCACGCATCGTCGTCGCTGCTGACCGGCGCGTCCCGGCGCGGCAATAAAAAGGGCCCGGAGAGTATCCGGGCCCATCGATTGGTGGAGATGGATGACGGTTCGATTCCGTCTTTCTCCATTGAATGGCAAGCCAGCGGGTTGGGGAGGAAGTGCGCGTGAGCCGCGCGGCCATCAGCCCGAGCCACCACTGGTATGCTCCTTCAGCCACTGTCGCCCGAGGGCGGTCAGGCGGTAGCGCTGGTTGCTACTGCGCGGCTTGTCGGGCAGGGTCATCTCTATTGCCCGGAGGTCCAGAGCTGGCTTGAGGTAGGCAGTGCGGAAGTGATCTTCGCCTTTCAGGCCGAGCGCCGATTGGATCTGCTGCCGAGACATCTCGCCGGTCACAGCGCGCAGCAGGCGTTCGACTTCCCCTGTGACTTCCCCTGTGACTTCCCCTGTGACTTCCCCTGTGACTTCCCCTGTGACTGGCCTCGGAATCACCGCCCTGAACTCGTTCCCCTCCACGTCGTCGAGTAGCCTCGTCTCCGGCCAGTCCTCCAGGACGCGCGGGATGCCGGTGCCGATGCCGCGGTAAGGCAGGATCTTCACGGCGTGATCGGTCAGGGTCGGGTTGCGACGGTTCGACTTGCCTTTCCGGATCTGCGCCGTGCTGAGGTTGTCGGGCAGGTGGCCGGGGCTGATGATCTCGATGCGGTCGGCGAAGATCAGCAACCGAATCGACGCGCTGGTGAAGTAGTCGCGGTGGATCAGCGCGTTGACCAGCAACTCGATAATGGCCTGCTCCGGCACTTCCAGCACGCCCAGCGAATTGAAGTTCTGACCTGCCTGCACGTGGTGCAGGTTGCGCTTGATGAAGGCCAGGCTGCGCTGGTACTGCTCCAGCAGCGTGCCGTCGATGTCTTCGCTGTCGAGATAGTGATGGCTGGCCAGTGAGGTGCCGGAGAAGGCCACCGCTTTGACCATGAATGCAGGGCGGTAGCGCTGCGGGCGCTGGCCGAACAGCAATAGCCCTGCGAGATTGAGCTCGCGCCCATCGCCCAGTCCGATGTTCTGCAGCACCTGCGACAAGGGCTGGCCGGAAGCCTGGGCCGACTGGCCGTAGCGCCGAGTGAAGTACGCGTCGAATGCCCTTTCGTCGATGTCGGCGGCCGAGGTGCCTTCCACCGGCACGACGTCGGCGTAGATCAGGCCCGCGCGCTGGAACAGCCGCTGGATTTCCTCGCGTGCCGTGACGTGGCGTTTGTCCGCACCGCTCTTGACCCAGATGCGGCCCTGGTTGTCGAGGTAGGGCTTGCTCAAGCCATCGGGCACGCTGACGGCAATCACCACGCCATGCGCCGTCTGGACATTCTCGGTGGTGGGATGAATCGGCGGCCGCACGTTCTGCGATGCCGCGTTCGAGATCAACTGGTTCAAGCGCCGCACGTTGGCCGCGTCCAGCCCGATCACGCTGCCATCGTCGCCCGCGCCCAGCAGCAACATCCCGCCGCCGCTATTGGCGAACGCCGCCAGCTCGGCCGCGATGCTGTCGGCGCTGGTCTCGTCGCGCTTGAACTGGTGGCGACTGTCTTCGCCGCGCGCGAGGAATTGCAGGAGATCGGCTTCGTTCATGACGCGCTCTCCATTCGATACCCCATCGCTCTGTAGCCACGCTGGCGCTTGTCCCACATCCGGAGCAGGGCGGAGTGCCCGGTGTCGACGAAGTCGATGATGCGGACGTCGTCTTTGCCGGCATGATCGCGGTGCAGCCGGCCGGCGTACTGTTGCAGGGTGCCCTTCCACGACACCGGCATCGCCAGCACCAGGGTATCCAGCGGCGGATGGTCGAAACCTTCGCCGACCAGTTTTCCGGTGGCCAGCAAGACGCGCGGTGCGTTGGGCGGAAGCGCGTTGAGCGCAGCAATCAAAGCCGCGCGTTGCTTCTTCGACATCCGACCATGCAATACGAACGGTGCCGGGATCTCCTCGGCTACGGCCGCCAGGATGGCGTCGATGTGCTCGGTGCGTTCCGTGAGCACGAGCACCTTCCGTCCCTGCCGATAGGCAGTGGTGATGGCATGGGCGACGGCACGACTTCGCGCCGAATCCTGTGCGAGATGGCGAAAGACATCCTGGATTCCGGCTTCCGGCGCCAGTTCAATCGGTGATTCAATGAAGTTCGGTGTCACCGACAGGTCGTGAGGTGCTTCCGCCGGTCGCGCCGCGCGGTGACGAATCGGTCCACGCTGCATGAAGATGATGGGCTGTTGGCCATCTCGGCGGATCGGTGTCGCGGTCAGGCCGAGCACGTACTTCGCCTTCGCGCGGCGCAGGATCGCGTCGAACGATGCCGCACCGACGTGGTGGCATTCGTCGACGATCACCTGGCCGTAGTTTTCGACCAATGGATCGACATCGCCCTGGCGCGACAACGACTGCATTACGGCAATGTCGATCTTGCACGTGGGCTTGGCTTTGCCGCCGCCGATGACGCCGATCAGCCCCTTGCCTGCGCCGAGGAAGGCGCCAAGGCGTTCCTGCCACTGCTTGAGCAGTTCGGTGCGGTGCACCAGCACCAGCGTGTTCACACGGCGTCTTGCGATGATCGCCGCCGCCGTCACGGTCTTCCCGAATGCCGTCGGTGCGCACAGCACGCCGGCATCGTGGGTCAACATCGCGGCAACCGCGGCCTCCTGGTCGGGGCGCAGTGTGCCGACAAAATCGACCTCGATGGATTCGCCGAGATAACGCTCGTCGTGCAGGTCGACGCTTACGCCGTTGTCGGCCAACAGTTCGGATGCGGCGTCGAGACAGCCTCGCGGCAGCGCGATGTGCTGCGGGAAGTTCTCGGCACGGCCGATGACGCGTGGCTTGTCCCACACCGAGATCCGCATCGCCTGTGCCCGGTAGAACTCAGGATTCTGGAAGGCAGCCAGACGGATCAGTCGATTCGCCAGCGCCTGAGGTAGCTGGGTCTTCTCAAAATAGATCTGATTGGCCAGCGTCACCGTCAGCATGGTCGGCGTGTCGACGGTCAAGTGCTGAACCGCAGCGCCAGTCCGCCGCCACGGCGTGGCCAGGTCTTCGTCTTCGATGAAGGTGACGTCCAGCGGATGAACACCGCCGGTTGCCCGGAGGATGGTCGGCTCGATGTCGTGGGCAGGCATCGGAACGATGGATGCGAGAAAGCCCCACTGATCGGCGTAGGGTCGTAGATCCGCATCCACGAAGACGCTGAAGCCATCCTCGCGCGGTTTCTTCTGCAGGGGCAGGGCGATCAGGTTGCCGAAGCCACCCTTTGGCATCGTGTCCTGATTCGGAAACAATCGGTCGTAGGAAGACAGCTGCAGTTGCCGGGTGCGTGCGCAGGTGTGGCTGATGATGGCTGTGCCCAGGCGTCGCGCGTCGCGCGCCGGTAGCGCGCTGGCGAAGAAGATCCACGCATGCGCGCCATTGCCGGAGCGCGAGATTTCCAGGGCAGCGGGTACGCCCAAGTCCGCGCACGACTGCATGAAGGCCCGCGCGTCGTCGCGCCAGTCGGCTTCGTCGAAATCGACGGCGAGGAAGTGGCAGGTATCGTCTTCGAGCAGGGGATACACGCCGACCGTCAGGTCGCCAGCCAGGTGCTTGTAGATGACGGCGTCGGTCAGCGGCAAATGAAGGCGATGGCTGCAGTCACCACATTTGATCCGCGGTTTTTCGCAGACGCCGGCACGCCATTCACTCGGGCCATCCATGGCCCTCGCCCTGCGGGCGGCTTCGCCGTGCAGATTCGCATTCCCTGCAAATCTGTCATTTCCACAAGCCGGCGCGTAACCCGTTTTGCCGCTGGTCTTGCTTTCCCAGCGGACCGGGTAAACATCGGTGCGTCCGCGGAACAGCTTGCGGAACAGCGCGATCTTCTCGTTCTTGCTGAGGCGCGACGGCTCAACAACCTGCAGCTTCGGCACTTCGGTTGGCACGCGCCAGGCGATGCCATGCGCGTCGAGCAGAGCTATCAGGCGCGCGTTTTCGGCGCGCAGGGCAGCCAAGTCATCGAGGATTGGCATCGAACCTGGCCCTTGAGAACAGGGCATCGTTGAAAACGAGCCCGGTCGAGGTCATTCGACGTCGCCGCTGTCAGCTCGGTCGCCCGCGCCGATCTGCTTGATCAGCCGGTCAAAATCGCTTTCGAACAATCGATCCTGCACGATGCGATACTTCTCGAACTCGCTCATCGCATGAGCGTGGGCGATTTCCGCCGTCACTTTGCCGGCGTCCTGCAGCACTTCCCGGTCGGTGGCTTCGATGAAGCGGTTCAGGCGGGTCTCCCAATCCTGCATGGTCATGGGAATCTTGCGCTGCGCCATGTCCTCGGCGACATCCAGATAGGCGTTGACCAGTCGGGCGAGTTGCGCCATCTCCTGTTCGGTTAGATAGTTCTTGGCGACCACTACATCAAACTTCTGGATCTTGCCGCCGGGGGCATCTTTCCAGGTGGTCAAACCCATGTTGTTCTTGTCGGCATCGGCACGCTGGTAGATGACCTCGGCGGCCGTCTGTCCGTGAATGGCCCAATGCAGCTTGTTTTGTACCGTGGCGAAAAATCGCTTGGTGGCCTGCGCCGTCACGTCGTAGTCGACCGCGGTGGCATAGATGTCGGTGATCTTCTGGTAGAACTTGCGCTCTGACAGGCGGATCTCGCGGATGCGCTGCAGCTGCTCTTCGAAGTACCGATCGGTGAGGATGGAGCCGCCGGCCTTGAGGCGCTCATCGTCCATCACGTAGGCCTTGATGGTGAACTCGTCGATGACGCGGGTGGCCCACTTGCGGAACTGCACCGCGCGCTCGGAATTGACCTTGTAGCCAACGGCGATGATGGCGGGCAGCTTGTAGTGTTGGGTCTCGTAGCTCTTGCCGTCAGCGGCAGTTATTCGAAATTTTCGAACAACTGAAGCTTCCTCCAGCTCGCTGTCGCCAAACACCTTTTTCAAGTGGTAGTTGATCGTGTTGGTTTCCACGTCGTAGAGCAGCCCCATCATCTTCTGGGTCAGCCAGATGCTTTCGTCGGCATACACGGCTTCCACGGCGCCTTGGCCGCTGGCGGCGACGAAGGTCAGGTACTCGGCTGCTGATGAGCGAACAAGGGACTTGTCCGTTCGTAGGGACGACTTCGGTGGCGTTCTAGCCGCCATCACAGCTTCTCCTCAATCGACTCCCACCGCTTGTCCTTGACCATCACGAAGCGGCAACGCCCCTCGGACAGGTTTGCCCACAGTCCGCCGATCAGCCGGTCGTCCTCGGCGCCAGCCCAGCGATCCGCGCCCTTGTACTCGACGGCAAGGACGGGGCCGGGATGGTCGGTCGTGCCGGGAAGCTGGCACAGGAAGTCCGGGTAGAATCGACCATCGGCCTTCTGCAGGAAGAATGAGCTGCCTTCGCGCCGAACGAGGTTGCGCACCCAGAACAGGATGCGACCCTGCTGGGCTTGAATGTCGAGCCAGCAGGCGCATTCGAATTCTTCCTTGCTGTCGAAGTCGCCGATGCGCCCATAGAAGTGCTTGCGGAAATCGAAGCGCCCGAAACGACCGTCGTAGTCGCGGCTGGGCGCGTAGGCTTGGGCGTGGAACTCGAATGCATACAGGTCGGTTACCGCTACCCGCGATGCGACATCCTCACCGAACAACGCATGCTGGAACGCCTTGCCGACGGCCTGTCGGCGCAGTTGCCGGATGCGAGCTTCCAGCAAGTTTCGGAGCTGGAACTTCTGCAGATTGGCGCGGGCCAGCGTGAAGCCCGGTTGGCGCAGCAATTCGGTCAACCACTTCGCTACGAAGGCCTGCTTGCTAGAGTGGGTGAGTGAGGGCTCCGGGAGGTTTCGGCACAGCCACGTCGCGAGACGTACCTCGTCCCAGTTCTCGGGCTGATAGACCAGACCCAGGTCGCGCTGCAGGTTCGGCAGGAATCGCGAAACTACCTTGCCGCTTTCGCCATCGACGTCGATCTCGCCGCCTTCGGACACCTTGAGGCCGAGGCCCAACGCGCTGATGTCGTCGGTGGTGGGCGCGGCGTCATAGGTCGACAGGTCCCACGGAAAGTCGAGCACTTTCGGGTCGTCGAACAGCTGCAGTTCTCCCTGGACGCGCAAGGCCAACTGCGGCACGCGGAAGCGCTCACCCAACTCGGCTGGCGTTTGGAAGAACTCGATGGCCTTGGTACGGCTGATCTCGGCCGCCTCGACGATGGCTGCCGCTGCCGAATCGCTGGTCACCGAGGCCTTGAGTGCCTCGGCCTCGTCTTCGGTCAGCGGCGTGGTGATGGTCAGCGTGTTGAGCTTGCCGTCCCAACTCACCTTGTCGCGCACGGGCTTGGGTACGCTTTTGAGATCGGGCTTCTCGGTCAGCGTGATCGCCACCGGACGCACCACCACGCGCCCAGCGTGACCCTCCAGATCCAGCCGCCCTTGCTCGGTCTTGGCAGCAGTCACGAACTCCGTGACCTCGCGCCGCTCAAAGCCGGCACCCGCAACCAGACGGTCGCGCAGCGCGCCTGCCGTTTCGGCAAAGTTGCGCGATACCACGAAGGCATAGGACTGATTCAGGGCCTTGGCCTGCCGATGGCTGGCACCGGGCTGGCGCAAGACGCGCCCGAGCAACTGTTCCACCGCTGTGGCCGATGACAACGAGGCCATGCTCACCAGGATGTAGGCGAAGGGGCAGTCCCAGCCTTCCACCAGTGCTTTTTGGGTGATGACGAACTTCACCGGGCAGGCTGGGTCGGCGATGCCCAGCTTGTAGTCGGCGTCGATCTGTTCCAGCCCCTTTTCATCGCCAGTGGCGACGACGATTTCAGACGCAGAGACGCCGTGGTTGGTGGTCAATTCGTTGCGCACGCGCTCGAAGTCGAGCGTCTCCACGCCGGCGCGGCGCGGCTCCGATTGAATCAGCACCAGCGGTCGCAAGTAGGGTCTGCCGGCGCGGCGCTCCTCATCAGCCAGCGAGTGCAGTTCGTTGCGCCGACCGATGGCATCCGCCAGGCATTGTTGCCAGTTCGGTTCGGTTTCCAGCACCACCGGCAGCTTGATCATTTCCTCCGCCTTCAACTCGGCGGCAGACACGCTGTGCAGCACGTTGCTGGGCGTGCGCTCCAGGTCCGGCGTGGCGGTCAGTTCCATCACGCCGCTGGGGCGGAATCTCGCCAGCATGTCGAAGGCCAGCTCGGTGCGGCTGTTGTGCGCCTCGTCCACCACCACGAAGGGGCGGCGCAGGCGCAACACGTTCGCGAGCGAACAGGGCGTGGTCCGTTCAGTACCTTCGCCCTCGGTCAGAAGTTCGGCACGTTGCGTCGGCGACAGGTTGTCGAAGTGGTGCATCAGCGCGCCGCTGCTCTGGTACACCTTGCGCGACTCCTCGTCCTCCACCTGAAATGCCTGCCGGGTGGCGACGATGATCGTGGTCGAGGTGTTCAGCGTCGCGCGGGTGACGCTCTTGGCCTCGTCGAGATCCATCACCGTGATCGGCCCGGCCTCGCGCAGCGCCGTGTGGTAGGGATGCAGACGGTCACGCAGGGCGCGCAAGGTCTGTTCGCGGATGGGTTTGCTGGGCACCAGCCACAGGATCACGCTGTGCTCACAGCGCAACAGATGCGTGTTGACCAAGGCGACGCTCTTTGCAGCCAGCCAGGTCTTGCCACCGCCAGTGGGCACGCGCAGGCAGAAGTAAGGCATATCGGGCGGGAAGCCCGACAACGGGTGATACGCATTGCCGCGGCCCCACAGCCGTGCGGTCGTGGCGGTGAACGCAATCGACGGTGACGGCAGTTCGTGGCAGGCCTTGAAATAGGCTTCGACGCTTTCGAGCACCTGCTGCTGGTAGGTCTTGGGAGTGAATCCCGTCATGACTTGTCCTGCCAGTTTTCAATGGTCAGTCCAGGTACGCGCGAAAACTCCGAGAGATTGCGTGTGACCAGGCGCAGCCCGGCAGACCGGGCAATTGACGCAATTTGGAGGTCGTAGGGCCCAATGGGACGGCCTTGTCGTACCAACAGCGCGCGAATCTCCCCACAATGTTCAGCGGCGCGGTCATCGAAGGGCAGGCTGGGCACCTGCGACGCCAACTCACGGATGCGCCCCTGGTTCTCGGCGATGCGTTGGCTGTTGCAGGCGCCGAACCACAACTCCGACCATACCGGCGAACACAGGTAGAGGGCTTCGATGCCAACGTGACGGACACCCTCCA
>Ga0073899_10004835_pt1 | contig 11767 bp, 11 predicted proteins | sample KloWWTmetaKNB5Ph_FD_88975 | JGI IMG/M metagenome (GOLD analysis project Ga0073899, IMG submission 88975) | Active sludge microbial communities from Klosterneuburg, Austria, studying microevolution and ecology of nitrifiers - Klosterneuburg... | ecosystem: Engineered > WWTP > Aerobic digester >...
GCCGCCGATCATCACGCCCTTCTTGTTCAGGTCGTCGATCGCCATGCGCGCGCCGTTCTCGTTGTCCTTGCCATAGTGCGCCTGCGCACCCGACACCGGACCGACGTGGCCGATCTTGACAACTTCCTGACCATGGGCGAGCGGTGCCAGCATTGCGATGGCGGCTGCGGCAATGCCATGAATGGCAAGTGTGGTCTTCATGGGTGTGGTTCTCCGGTTCATGCGGTCAATCAGAAGTTGTGGCGAACGCCGACGGCCATGGAGCTGAAGTCACCGTAGATCGTGCCCTTGTCGTCGACCTTGGTGTAGAAGCCGTAGACCTTGGTGCGCTTGCTGAGCTTGTAGTTCACACCCAGGGTGAACTGGTTGGCCGAGCTGTCACCGCTGACATCGCTGTAATTGCCGGCATGACCCCAGTTGGCGTGGAACTCGGTCAGCCCGCCCAGCGTGTACATGGCCGAAAGGCGCATAGTGGTGCGGTTGCCTGCGGCATATGCATTCTTGTCGCGTTGCACATAGCCACCGAGAGCGAAGTCGCCCAGCTCGTAGAACGCGCGCACCGCGAACTGATTGGCGTTGCCGTTCTTCTCGTAGCCGGCGCCCAAATGCAGAGGGCCGGCATCGTAGTTGGAGGCCAGGTCGTAGCTGTGCTTGCCGCCGCTGGTTTGCTCATGCAGCGCCACGGCGCCCTCGAGGCTGAACCCGCCCATGGCCGGCAGGCGATAGGCCACCTTGTTGGTGTTGCGGCCCACGTAGGCGTAGAACGCATCAGACGAGGTGCCGGTGTCGTGGTTGTGATTGCTCACGTAGTCAGCGGTGGCGTAGTAGGCCTCGCTGGTGAAGTTGCCCAGTCGAATCGTTCCGAAGTTGCCGCCGACAAAGAGTTCGCTCTGCCGGGCCCAGAACGGGCTCTGAGTGGCCAGGCCGGTGTCAGCGGAAATACCGTGCTCGAGCTGGAAACCGGCCTTCAGGCCGCCGCCCATGTCCTCGGTGCCCTTGAAGCCGATGCGCGACGAGTTGTTCTGCAGCACCGTCTTGGTGTCGGAGCCGGCCTTCTGCCGCTCCATCGTGAGGTTCATCCGGCCGTAGATGGTGACGCTGGACTGGGCCTGCGCGCTGGCCGCAGCGGCCAGGGCCAGGGTGGCGAACAGGGAAAGCTGGTGCAAACGCATGGGTGTGTGTCTCCAGGGAGTGTGGATGTGGCCGTCGTGCTGACCGCGCATGCATGTGCGGGTCGGGCTGCGACGGTGGCTAGTGTTGGGTATGTGCGGCATCGTCGTCATGTGTGCTGCGCGTTCGCCGGCGCGCAATGTTCGGTTCTTGGGCCGGACTACGTTGGATCTTTCGGTGCTTCGGGACAACCCGCATCGAAGACGGCAACCGACGATGGGTGTGGCCGGTGGCGGCGTCACAACGGCAGCCCGGCATCGGGCTTGACTTCGTCGATGGCGGTGTAGCTGCGCACATCGCGCACGCCGGGTATGGCCCACAGCACTTCGCCGACCAGGCGGCGATGCGCGGCCATGTCGGCCACACGGGCCTTGACCAGGTAGGTGTCCTGGTCGCCCAGGCAATGGCACTCGATGATCTCGTCGCAGCGCTGCACGGCAGCAGCCAGCGCCTGCTCGTAGGCCGGCCCCTTGCCACTGAGCCGCACCTCGGCAAAGACCAGCATCGCGTCCGCGAAATGGGCCGGGTCGAGCACCGCCTCGAAGCCGAGAATGAACTCCTCGCGGCGCAGGCGCGTCAGGCGCTCGTGTACGGTGGAGGGCGCCAGGCCGACCTGCTGCGCGAGCTGCGCGGCGCCGAGGCGGCCGTCGGCCTGGAGAAGACGCAGAAGTTGGGCGTCGATCTCATCCATGGCTCAGCCCAGTTGCGGGCGCGCCTGCTTGAGCTGGCGCGTGGAGGTGTCGAGCTGAATGTCACGCACGCCAGGCAAATCCTGCAGCAGTGCTCGGGTGTCCGCATCGGCGTCGTCAGTGCATGGCAGCACCACCTTGATCAGGTAATCGAATGCTCCCGCAATCAGGTGGCATTCGACGATGCAGGGGTGCTCGCGCACCGCCACCGCGAAGCGTTTCATGACGGCAAGATCGGTGCGATCGAGCTGGACGCGGGCGAATGCGGTCGCCGACAGGCCGAGCTTGTGCGGGTTGAGCCGCGCCCGGAAGCCGCGGATCACGCCGCGGTGCTGCAGGCGATGCACCCGCGCGGCCACTGCGGTGGCGGACAGGTGGACCTGTTCGGCCAGCCGCATCATCGGAATCCGCCCGTCGTCGGCGAGCACGCGCAGGATGCGCAGATCGATGGGGTCAGTGCCGCCTGCGGCGGTCATGGTAAGGGTGTGTGAACGCATGGACTGCTCTTGGGCTTGAGGGTTATCCAGACTTATTAGCAGGGGCCGTGCCAGGCTTTGGACCGTTGCGCCCGGTCCGCGGCCCGTACCTGGGCGCCGATGAGAACGGGTCCTTGCGATGTCAGGGCAATCACCGAGATCGGCGTGCCGGCGCCGGCATTCGGGTGTGTGGAAGTCCGCCATCCGTCGGCTGCGCCGTGTGTCGAATCCCGCGCATTGACGCCGTGGGCGCCGCCGGACCAAGATCGCCCCTGGCTGCGGTGGCCCGCGCCTGTCCTGTGAGGCACCGCATACCGCGATGGCGCCGTGGCAGACGCTTGGGCCGTGCCGTGCCTGTGACTCGACTCGCCCAGCCACCCTTGCAGCTATCGAACATCCTTCGCAGTGACCGCCGCCGTCAGTGGCTGCTGGCGGGCGCCCTGGTGCTGGCGGCGCTGGTTCCGGCAGCCGCGACGTTGGCCTGGCACTTCAGCGTGCAACGCGGACTGCAGCGCCTGGGCGACGTGGCGACGCATCAGCTCGACCTCTATGCTGCGGTGCTGGAGTCGGAGATCGCCAAGCAGGCCGATCTCCCGGGGCTGGTCGACGCCGAGGGCGAGATCGAGACCCTGTTGCGTCAGGGCCCTGATGGTGGCCGCGCCGCAGCCGTCAACCGACGCCTGGCGCGCTTCGCGGCTCGATCGGGTGCGCTGGACGTACTGGTCACCGACGCCCAGGGGCAGGCCATGGCGGCCAGCAACTGGTTCGTGGCCGATCAGCCGTTGGGTCGGAACCTGCACAGTGAACCGTGCGTTGCGGAAGCCCTGGGCGGCCACGACGTGCGGCGGTTCGCACCCGATGCCGACACCGGCTCGCCGCGGGTGTGCTTCGGCCGGGCGTTGATGAGCCAGGGCCGGCTCGTCGGCGCGCTGCGGGTGCGCACGAGCCTGGACCCAATCGAGGCGAGTTGGGTCGATGCCGCGTTTCGTGAAGAGGCCGAAAAGCCCGTTGTCATCGACCGCAGTGGCGTGGTGGTGATCTCGTCGGTCCCCGTGTGGAAGCGGCTGTCGCTGCCGATGCTGGTCCAGCGAGAGCGCGTTCTCGATGGCGGCGGCGAGTTGGTGCGCTTGCGCCTGGGGGGGGCGGGCGCGCCGTTGCGTCTCATGACCGAGCGGCCCATTCCGAGCCTTGGCTGGCGGCTGGTGATGTTGTCGGACACGGCCGCGGCCTGGCGCGATGCCCGCTCGGCGGCCTGGGGTGCGGCGGCGCTGGCCGCTTGCGCCGGGCTGCTTGCTGTGGCCTGGTGGCTGCGTCAGCGCAACATCGCGCAGAAGTTGGCCTCGCGAGAGGCGCTTCGTCGCGCCAACGACGAGCTGGAAGCCAAGGTGCGCGAGCGCACTGAAGCCTTGCTACAGGCTGGCAAGCTGGCGCTTCTCGGGCAGATGTCGGCCGGCATTTCGCACGAACTGGGCCAGCCCCTGACGGCGCTGCGGGCGTTGGCCGACAACGGCCGGATCCTGCTCGAGCGCGGTCAACCCGAGCGCGCAGCGCAGAACCTGAAGTCGATTTCGGAGCTCACCGAGCGCATGGGACGAATCACCTCGCAGTTGAAGTCGTTCGTGCGCAAGGCGCCTTCGCCGCAGCGTGACTTGCCGCTGGCCGATGCCGTGGCCAACACACAGATCATCCTCGCACCGCACCTGCGTGACGAGGAAATCGAGTTGCATGCCGACATCGACCGCGGACTGTGCGTGCGCTGCGATGTCTACCGCCTGGAACAGGTGCTGCTGAACCTGATGGCCAACGCCATCGACGCGATGCGTGGCCGGCCCGTGCGAGTGCTCACGGTGAGCGCGAAGGCGCGCGGCGATCGAGTGGTCGTGCGCGTGTCCGATACTGGTCCCGGGCTCACACCCGAGCAGGCCAGCCACATGTTTGAACCGTTTTTTACCACCAAGCCGCCTGGCGAGGGGCTGGGGCTGGGTCTGGTGATCTCAGCCCAGATCGTCGGCGAGTTCGGTGGTGAGCTGAGCGCCGTTCCGGGCGACGGCGGCGCCGTGTTCGAATTCGACCTGGCGCGCGCGACTCCTGTGAACGATGGCGCGCCGCAAGTGCCAAGCCGCCCATGACGACCGAACCCGACGCTGCACCACCCGAGGATGTCTCGCTGCCAACGGCTGGCCTGTCCATGCCAGTGGTTGCGCTGGTCGATGACGAGCCGGTGGTTCGCGAGAGCCTCAAGCAGACGCTCGAGCTGCACGGCTTTGCGGTGCAAGCGTTCGAGGCGGCGCAGCCACTCCTGGACCAGGTTCGCCGGGGCCTGCGCTGTGTCGTGGTCACCGATGTCCGACTGCCTGGCATGGACGGCCTGGTGTTGCTCGGGCATCTGCTGCGCATAGACCCCGCCCAACCGGTGATCGTGATCACCGCTCATGGCGACGTCGGCATGGCGGTCCAGGCCATGCGCGCCGGTGCCTACGACTTCATCGAGAAGCCGTTCGCGCCAGAGCGTTTGCTGGAGGTCACACGCCGCGCAGCGGAGCGGCTGGCTCTGAGCCTGGAGGTGCAGGCGCTGCGCAGTCAACTGGCGGCACAACGCGGCATCGAGGCCACCCTGCTGGGTCGGTCAGCGGCGATGCAGCAGCTGCGACGGCAGGTGCGGCAACTCGCAGCCACCTCCGCCGACGTGATGATCCTGGGTGAGACCGGCGTGGGCAAGGAACTCGTGGCGCGCTGCCTGCATGACTGCAGTGCTCGCCGCGAGCATCACTTCGTGGCCATCAACTGCGGCGGCCTTCCCGAGTCGCTGCTCGAGAGCGAGCTTTTTGGCCACGAGGCTGGGGCCTTCACGACTGCTTCGCGCAGGCGCATCGGCAAGATCGAACACGCACACGGTGGCACATTGCTGCTCGACGAAATCGAGAGCATGCCGCTGGGCTTCCAGGTCAAGTTGCTGCGGGTGCTGCAGGAGCGTCGGCTCGAGCGATTGGGCTCCAACGACGAAGTCACGGTCGATGTGCGCGTCGTGGCGGCGACCAAGGCCGATCTACTGGCCCTGGCCGAGCAGGGGCGGTTCCGCGCTGATCTTTACTACCGCCTGCATGTCGCGGTGCTGCGGGTGCCGCCGCTGCGCGAGCGGCGCGAAGACATCCCGCTGCTGTTCGAACACTTCGTCCTGCAGGCCGCTGGTCGCCACGACCTGCCCGCGCGCCAAGCAGACGCCGGTATGCTGCAGCGGCTCATGGCGCAAGACTGGCCGGGCAATGTGCGCGAACTTCGCAACGTCGCCGAGCGCTTTGTTCTGGGTCTCGGGGTCGACCCGATGGTGGAACCAAGCGGTGCCGACCTCACGCTGCAGCAACAGATGGACCGTGTCGAGAAGGTGCTCATCGAACAGGCGCTGCGCCTGCACCGTGGACGCCTGAGCTCGGCCTGCGAGGCACTGGGCATCGGCCGCAAGACGCTCTACGACAAGATCGCGCGGCTGCAGATCGACGTCGAACCGTTCCGCCTGGCCGATTGACCGGTGCACCGCCGCGTCACGCCGCGTCAACGGTAGTGGGCGGGATCCGGCGTATCGGTGGGCTGCTCGATCACGCGGCGCATGGCCGGCAGCATGGGCAGCGCGAGGTTTACCCCGCCCGGCGGAATGGCTGACTCGAACCAGCGCCGGTACAGCGCATCCACCTCGCCCTTTCGAAACATCGCGACGATCGCGCGGTCGATCAGGTCCTTGAACACCGGATCGCCCTTGGGCAGCATGATGGCGTAGGGTTCCACCGAGAGTGCGTCCTCCGACACGACGAAGTCCGACGGAGTGCGAGCGAGCGCGATCATGCCGCGCAGCAGCACGTCATCCATGGCGAACGCATCGGCCCTGCCGGTCTCCACCCAGCGGAAGGCATCCGGGTCGTCACGTGCGGCCACGATGGTCATCGCCAGCCCTTGCTCGGTGCTCAACCGCTGCAGGTGCGCCAGGCTGGTGGTGCCCACGGTGGACGTGACCACTCGACCCCGCAGGTCCTGCAGCCGGCGTACCGGTTCGGTGCGCCGCGACACCAACCGGCTGGCCGCGACGTAGGTGGTGACCGAGAAGGCCACGTGGCGCTGCCGGTCGACGGTGTGGGTCGTGACGCCGCACTCGAGATCGACCGTGCGATTGGCCACCATGGGCACGCGCGTGGCCGAGTTCACCAGCACGAAGCGCCGCTCCAGGTCGGGCAGTCCGAGGTGTTCGCGGACTGCATCGACCACGCGCTGGCAGATGTCGATCGAGTAGCCCACCGGCCGGTGCGCCGAGTCGAGATACGAAAATGGCACCGAGCCGTCGCGGTAGCCCAAGGTAATGACACCGGCCTCGCGGATCTTGCGCAAAGTGGGTGAGTCCTTGGCATGTACACCCAGGGCCGCGCCCAGCAATGCTGCCAGGATCAGGATGGTGCGACGATGCATGGCCACGTCCCGATCCTAGAGTGCCCGGTGCCGCGCCAACGGCGGGTTGCGGGCGAAGTAGCGGCGGATGCCGGTGTGCAACGCCTCGACGAGCTGGTCTTGGAAGTCATCATCGCGCAGCCGGGTTTCCTCGACAGGGTTGGAGATGAAGGCCGTCTCCACCAGGATGCTGGGGATGTCGGGTGCCTTCAGCACGGCGAAACCCGCCTGCTCGACCCGGTTCTTGTGCAACGCGCCCACGCGGCCGATGCCGGCCAACACTTCGCGGCCGACCTTGAGGCTATCCTTGATCTGTGCGGTGGTGCTCATGTCGAGCATGGCGCGCATCACCTGGGCATCGCGCGCCAGCCTCTGGTTGGCACCGCCGACGACGTCCGCTGCATTCTCCTTGTCCGCCAGCCAGCGCGCCGCCGAGCTGGTGGCGCCGCGCTCGGACAGCGCGAACACCGAAGCCCCGCGCGCCTGCGGCGTGATGAAGGCATCGGCGTGGATCGACACGAGCAGGTCGGCCTGCACGCGCCGTGCCTTGCGCACCCGCTCGTGCAACGGCACGAAGTAGTCCGCATCACGGGTGAGCATGGCCCGCATGCCGGGCACGCTGTTCAAGCTGTCGCGCAGCTTCAGCGCGATGGCGAGCACCACGTCCTTTTCGCGCAGCCCGGTGGGGCCGATGGCGCCTGGGTCCTCGCCGCCGTGGCCGGGGTCCAGCGCAATGACGATCAGCCGGTCGATGCGCCGCTGCTCGTCGGGCGTGACCTGCGGCGGTGCAGCGGTGCGCGCTTCAACCCGGGCGGCGGGCGAGCTGGCCTGCAGGGATGGTGCAGAGGCCGCGCCCGCTGCAATCGCTGGCGGTGGGCGCTCGATGCGCCCGATGAGCTCGCCCAGCGCATCGGTCATGCTGCGCTCGGCCTGCTGCTGCGCCCGCTCGCGCTCGGCGATCAGTTCGAGCAGCGGGTCGCGTTCTTGCGTGGGGTACAGGTCGAACACCAAGCGGTGGCGATAGGCCGCCACTGGCTCCAGGGTGAATTGCTGTGGGTTCACCGGCTGCTTGAGGTCGAACACCAGCCGTACCACGCGGGGCTGGTACTGGCCTACCCGCACGCCGCCGATGTAGGGATCGTCGGGTCTGACCTTGCCCACCAGCTCGCGCAGTGCGGGCGCGAGCTCGAGCTGGTCGATGTCGACCACCAGCCGCGGCGGCTGGTCGACCAGCATCTGGCGGGCCTGCAACGGCTGGTCGGACTCGATGGTCACGCGGCTGTAGTCTGCTGCGGGCCACACGCGCACGGCAATGATGGTCGCCCCCCGGGCGAGATGGCTCGCCGACAGCAACAGCACCACGGTGCCCAGACGGCCGAACAGCTGCCGGCGGTTTGGCGTCACGGTTGGGCTGTGGTGCGACAGCGACATCGCGAGTTCAAGGCAGCAGGGACTGTCCGCGTGCGGTGCAGGCTTGCCAGTGCACCTGGCGTACATCACCGTCGTCTGGCTCGATGAAGATGCGCAGGTCCGGCACCGGCAGCAGGTCTGCGGCCCTCTCGGGCCACTCGGCAAGTTTCAGGCCGGGTTGCGCATAGACGTCGCGCAGGCCGGCATCGAACCACTCGCGTGGATCGGTGAATCGATAGAAGTCGAAGTGAGCGGCTGTCGTGCCACCCGGCAACGCATAGGGTTCCATCACCGTGTACGTCGGACTCTTGATGCGACCGGTCACGCCCAGGGAACGCAGCAGGTGTCGCACGAAGGTGGTCTTGCCCGCACCGAGCGTGCCATGCAACTCGATGGACGCATCGGTGATGCCGGCGCGTGCGGCCAGTGCGCGCGCACTGGCCTGGCAGGCCGCTTCGTCCGGCCAGTCTTGCAGGCGCGTCTCTAGAATCGGCGGATGCGTCAGGGTCACGAGTCGGGTGGGGTGGGGCAACGGCACCAGGCAAATCCCGCCGAAGTCATGCGGCAGCTGCGGGCCTGGGCGCATCAGTTTGGATTCTCCCAGATCGGTGTCGCCGATGTGGACCTGCACAGTGCCGAACCGGGCCTGCTGGCCTGGCTCGAGGCCGGGTTCCATGGTCGTATGGACTACATGGCCGCGCATGGTCTGAAGCGCGCCCGCCCGGCGGAGCTGGTGCCAGGTACGGTGCGTGTGGTCACGGCTCGCATGGACTATTTGCCCGCCACGGTGCCGCCGGGCTGGCAGCACATCGGTTGGGAGCGACTGCGGCGTTCCGGCCAGGCGGTGGTGTCGCTGTATGCGCAGGGGCGCGACTACCACAAGGTGATGCGTCAGCGGCTGCAACGGCTGGCCGACAAATTGGCGGCTGAGTTGGGGCCCTTTGGTCATCGCGTCTTCACCGATTCGGCGCCGGTGCTGGAGGCGGAGCTCGCGCAGCGCAGCGGCATCGGCTGGCGTGGCAAGCACACGCTGGTGCTGTCACGCGAAGCGGGCTCCATGTTCTTCCTGGGCGAGATCTACATCGACTTGCCGCTGCCGCTGACCGAGCCTGTGGGCGCGCACTGTGGCAGCTGTGACGCCTGCATCACGGTCTGCCCGACAGGGGCGATCGTGGCGCCCTACCGACTCGACGCGCGGCGCTGCATCTCCTACCTGACGATCGAACTGGACGGGCCCATCCCACAGGAGTTCCGTGCGGCCATTGGCAATCGCATCTACGGCTGCGACGATTGCCAGCTGGCCTGCCCCTGGAACAAGTACGCTCAGCGCGCGCGGGTTCCCGACTTCGACACCCGGCACGCGCTGGCGGGCGGCAACCTGGTCGCGCTGTGGCGCTGGAGTGAGTCGCAGTTCCTGCACCACACAGAGGGTAGTGCGATACGGCGCATCGGTCATGCCCGCTGGCGGCGCAACCTGGCGGTGGCGCTGGGCAATGCCTGGCGGGAAAGCGGCGATCCGGTGCTGGCCCAGGCGCTGCTGGAGGCCCGCGACGTCGCCGCCGACATGCTCCGCGAGCACATCGACTGGGCACTGGCGCAGCGCTCGGCCCCCAAAATGGCTCGAAGCGGCGCGTCGAGCGGTCGCGGGTGAGTCGCGGCTACTGCTCGGCGAAGGCGCGCTCGATCACGAAGTCGCCCGGCGTGGAGGTGTTGCCCTCTTTGAAGCCACGCGCCTCGAGCATGTGCTTCAGGTCCCGCAGCATCGAGGGGCTGCCACAGATCATCACGCGGTCATCCTGCGGGGTCATCGCGGGCACTTCCAGGTCTTCGAACATCTTGCCCGTTTCGACGAGCTCGGTGATGCGGCCCATGTTGCGGTAGCTCTGACGCGTGACCGTTGGGTAGTAGCGCAGCTGGCTGCTGACCATGTCGCCGAGGAACTCGTGGCGCGGCAGGTGCTCGACCAGAACGTCGTGGTAGGCCAGCTCGTCAACTTGCCGCACCCCATGCACGAGGATCACCTGCTCGAACTTCTCATAGGTTTCCGGATCGCGCACGATGCTCATGAATGGCGCCAGGCCAGTGCCGGTGGACATCAGCCACAGCCGCTTGCCAGGCAAGAGGTAGTCGATCACCAGCGTACCGGTGGGCTTGCGGCCGACGATGATGGTGTCGCCAGGTTGGATGTGCTGTAGACGCGACGTCAGTGGGCCGTCGGGCACCTTGATGCTGAGGAATTCGAGGTGATCCTCGTAGTTGGCGCTGACGATGCTGTAGGCGCGCAGCAGCGGCTTGCCGTTCACCCGAAGCCCGATCATCGTGAAGTGACCGTTCGAAAACCGCAGCGACGTATCGCGCGTCGTCGTGAAAGTGAAGAGTCGATCGGTCCAGTGATGGACGCTCAACACGCGTTCTTCGTTGAAGGCACTCATGGCAGGGGGAGGGGAGCGACGGAACCGGTCCCGTGCGGGCCGGCGGACAGTCCGCGATCCGGCGCCGGCCGCGGGGAAAACCCTGTATTTTGCCTGGATCCGCGTCGCTTGCCCTGGGAACCCACTGCGCCAGCATGGGGCCGTGGGCGATCGGAGCCCGTCCGTGCCGCTGCTATTGCAACCAGCCCAACACCGCCAGCGCCAGCGGCAGGCCGGGCATGGCGAGCAACGTCGACAGGGTCACCAGCCCGGCCACGTAGCTGCCGTGGCCGCCCATGCGGGTGGCCAGCACGTAGGCACTGCTGGCCGTGGGCATGGCGGCGAATGCCACCATCACCGCCTGCTGTGCCGCTGGCATGCCCTGCACGGTAACCAACGCGATGGCCAGTGCCGGTAGCAGCGCGTGGCGGATGGACAGGAATGTCGCCGCCAGTCCCGGCCCATCGCGCAGTGCCCCGAATCGCAGCCCGGCGCCGACCGCCATCAGTCCCAGCGGCAGCGCCGCAGCGCCGACGCGCGACAGGACCATGGACGCTGGTTCGGGCAAGCGGATGCCCGCCAGGTTGACGGCCAGTCCGCTCAGCGTGGCCAGGATCAGCGGGTTGCGGCCGAGCTCGCGCAAGTACCCATGCCCGCCCTGGCGGGCCAGCGGCCAGACGGCGGCCACGTTGCACAGCGGCACGCACACGGACACCAGCAGTGCCTGCCACGCCACGCCCTGTGCACCTGCCAGGCGTTCGGCCAGTGCCAGAGCGACATAGGAGTTGAAGCGAAATGCCGTCTGCGCACCAGAGGCGTGCAGCCGGCCGTCGACGCCGGGACCCAGACGCACGGCATAGGCTGTCGCAATGCCTGCAGCAACCACTGCGACACCGGTGGCGCAGAACGCGGCCATGGCGCCAGGCTGCAGGGTGTTGCGGGCGATCGAGTGGAACAGCAGCGCTGGAAAAAGCAGGTAGTACACCAGCCGCTCCGCTCCATCCCACACGCTGCGGTCCAGCGGTGTGTGGCGGCACAGCAGGTAGCCCATTGCGATCAACGCAAAGTCGGGCAACAGCAGCAACAGATCGGGCATGGCGGGGCCAGTTTGCCAGTGACCGGGTGCGTAGTGCTACGTACGCGGGTGGCGTGCACAATCGTGCATAACCCCGATGGCAGC
>Ga0073899_10004836_pt1 | contig 11767 bp, 8 predicted proteins | sample KloWWTmetaKNB5Ph_FD_88975 | JGI IMG/M metagenome (GOLD analysis project Ga0073899, IMG submission 88975) | Active sludge microbial communities from Klosterneuburg, Austria, studying microevolution and ecology of nitrifiers - Klosterneuburg... | ecosystem: Engineered > WWTP > Aerobic digester >...
CGCACGGGACTGCGCGAGTCGATGTGAGTCCCCGGCAACGGGAGGATCTCGGGACGAGGCCGTGTCGCGATGATTCGGACATTGGGACATCCGCCTCTGGCATTCATCGGTCGCTCCCCATCAAGAAGCCTCACCGGCCGAGTGGACGGTCCGCCGCCGTGGTCATCCAGGCACGCGGAATCCCCCGGGATCCATCTGGCCGGCATGGATCCGCATCGCGGGCCCGATGGTGGTGCCATGCTGTCCAGGTGCCGACCGACAACCAGTACCCCGAAGGGTTGTACGAATCGGTCGTAAGCCATCGACTGCTGCGCGAGCTCGAACGTCGCGCTGGACTTCAGCAGCAGATCGCACACGTGGACGAGGCTGATCAGCCACATGTGCTGGGCATCCATGTGTCCGAGGCCGTGCTCCGGGCCTTCGCCGGCCGCAGGCCCGAGGAGCGCATCGCGCTCGCGAACGAGTTGCTCGAGCTTCTCGAAACTCCGGACGACGCCCCGTCCGGCGGGGTTCGGCAGCTGCTCAGCCTCAGTTCACCACCGACCCCGGGCAGGCACCGGATCGACGTGACTCGCCGGCCTTCCACCCCCTTGGCTGAGGCAGCGTTGCTGACCAATGCTCCAGGTGAGCCGACCATCGGCTCCGAGCTTCGGCACGAGCTCGCGACCTGCGACGAGGTCGATCTGCTCTGCGCCTTCGTGATGTGGCCCGGGCTGCGCCTGCTCGAGGCCGAACTCCGCGACGCCCGAGATCGCGGCGTCCCTTTCCGCGTGGTCACCACCACCTACCTGGGCGGGACGGAGCGCGCGGCCCTGGACCGGCTCGTGCGAGACTACGGCGCCGAGGTCAGGGTTCAGTACGACGCCAGGCGCGCCAGGCTCCACGCGAAGGCCTGGCTGTTCCGACGTCACAGCGGGTTCGACACCGCCTACATCGGCTCGTCCAACCTCTCCCGAGCCGCCCTGCTCGACGGCATCGAGTGGAACGTCCGACTCTCCCGCATCGGAACGCCAACCCTGCTCGACAAGTTCCTCGCGACCTTCGAGACCTACTGGAACTCGGACTCGTTCGGTTCCTACGACCCCGAGACCGACCGCGACAAGCTGGACGACGCCCTCGCCGACGCACGCGGAGCACGGACGGGTTCGGCTGCGATCACCCTGTCCGGCCTCGAGCTTCGTCCCTATCCCTACCAGCAGGCGATCCTCGAGTCGCTGGAATCCGAACGGACGAATCACGACCGTCACCGGAATCTCGTGGTGGCCGCCACGGGAACCGGGAAGACCGTGATGGCGGCGCTTGACTACCGCAATCTCGCTCGGGCAGCAGGCAAGCAGCCCAACTTGCTGTTTGTGGCACACCGCCGCGAGATCCTCCAGCAGTCGCTGCGCACGTACCGGGAAGCCATGGTGGAGGCCAACTTCGGCGAGCTCTATGTCGATGGTGCCCGACCGGAGCGATGGCACCACGTGTTCGCCAGCGTCCAGGCTCTCAGCCAGTACGGCGTCGAGAACATCCCTGCCGGCCACTTCGACGTCGTGGTGGTGGACGAGTTCCACCACGCCGAGGCGCCGACCTATCGACGCATCCTCGATCACCTGCAGCCACGCGAGCTGCTTGGCCTGACCGCGACACCCGAGCGCGGGGACGGTACGGACGTCCGCGCGCTCTTCGGGGGTAGAACCGCCGCGGAGCTTCGGATCTGGGACGCGATCAACCAGGGCCTGCTGAGCCCGTTCCACTACTTCGGGATCAGCGACAACACCGATCTCACCCAGGTCGCCTGGAGCAGGGGCAGGTACGACGAGGGTGCGCTCTCCCGGCTCTACACCGGCAACGATGCCCGGGCGGCCGTCGTCGTGAAGGAGGTGCGCGACAAGATCAGCGCGCCGCATCGCATGCGCGCGCTCGGATTCTGCGTCAGCGTCGACCACGCGCACTTCATGGCGGACCGGTTCAACCGTGCCGGTATCCCGGCTGTGGCAATCAGTGGTCAGACGGCCAGTGCGGAACGAACGCAGGCGCTGGCCGATCTGCGAGCGGCCACCACCAACGTCGTCTTCGCGGCCGACCTGCTCAACGAAGGCGTCGACATCCCTGCTGTCGACACGGTGCTGTTCCTGCGTCCCACCGAGAGCCCGACGCTGTTCCTGCAGCAGCTGGGTCGAGGGCTGAGGCTCGCTCCCGACAAGGACGTGCTCACCGTGCTGGACTTCGTCGGGAACAACCGAGCCGAGTTCCGGCTGGACCTTCGCTACCGTGCTCTGACCGGAGCGACCCGCAAGGGCCTGGAACGCGATGTCGACCGCGGGTTCCCCTTCCTGCCCTCTGGCTGCCAGATCGTCCTGGACCAGGTCACCCAGGCGAACGTCCTCGCCAGCGTGCGCCAACACCTCACGGTGCGTTGGAGCATGCTCATCCGCGAACTTCGGGCACACCCCACAGACAGCCTCCCGCAGTTCCTGGACGACAGCGGCGCCGAGATGTCGCAGGTTGTCCGAGGCGATCGCTCCTGGACGACGCTCCGGCGACAGGCCGGGACGCTCGGCGAAGCCCCGGCCGGGGAGGAGCCTCTGCTGAAGCGGGTCCGCGCACTCACGCACGTGGACGATCCCCGCCGTGTCGAGGCGTACCGGCACCTGCTCTCCGGCGCCCGCAGCTTCGACCCTGCCGACCCCTTCGCTCGAATGCTGTATTTCACGATCTGGCCCAGTGGCGGTGGCCACGTCGACTTCAACCACGGCTGGAGGGCGCTCGTTGACCACGGCGAGGCCCGGGAGGAGATGCAGCTCATCATCGAGATGGCCTTCGCGAACAGCCGCCGGCTCACCCGGCCGGACGCCGGGCCGCAGGGACTTCCGCTCGCCGTCCACGGGAGCTACCAGCGGGAGGAGATCCTGGCTGCGCTTGGCCATGCTGAGCTGACCCGGCCGCCGAGCCAGTTCCGCGAAGGTGTGCTCAAGACCACCGTGAACGGGCGGACGGTCGACGCCTTCTTCGTCACGCTCAACAAGTCGGAGGCCGAGTACTCGCCCAGCACGATGTACCGGGACTACCCGATCAGTCCCACCCTGTTCCACTGGGAGTCGCAGTCGACGACGTCGGTCGTGTCGGAGACCGGGCGGCGGTACATCCACGGCGGCAGCACGGTGCTGCTCTTCGTCCGCAAGGAGCGCAGGAACGAGTTCGGCACTGCGCCCTACACCTACCTCGGGGAGGCTGAACACGTCTCGCACACCGGCGACCGACCCATAGCCATCACCTGGAAGCTCGCGAACCCGATGCCGCCGGATCTCTACTCGGAGACGGCTCTCGCCATCGGTTGAGTCGATTCGCGCTGCTCAGCCTCGATCCGTCCCACTGCTGATCCCGACCTGTCGCGCCCGCCTCAGCAGCATGCCGAGCCTGAGGAGGGCAACCAGCAGCAGCCCACTGATCCCGACGGCAGCCACCATCGTGACCGCGACCGCCACCCAGGCTGACTGGCCGGGCTCGTAGCCGGTGAACGGCGCGAGCACGCAGAGGACGCCGCCCACCACCGCGGAGGCTGTGCCGAGCCGCCGCGCGAACCCGAAGTCGCTGGCGTGCAGCGCCAGCGACAGCGCGAGCAGGGTGACCCCGACCAGCAGGCCGAACAGCGGCAGGAACCACAGGCTGGCCGCCAGCCAGGTCACGAACTGGACGAATCCTGCCGGTAGTTCCACTTCCAGCGCGGCCGCGACGTTCCCCCAGACCAGATGCAGGGTGGCAGACGCGGTTGTGGCCAGGGCCGCCACCGCGGTGGTCAGGGCCAGGACGAACGGCCGATCCGCAGTGAGGGCGTGGGCGAGCCCCACGACGAACGCGAGCAGCGCGACGTCGACCACGAGCATCAGGCCGGCGACCAGAGTGACTGCGAACGAACTGGTGGCCTGCCCCTGGTTGATCGCTTCGATGGGTGCCAGCCCAACGCTGAACAACGATGCCGTGCCCACAACGACAACCACACCGGCAACGAACGAGACGATGGCGGCGAGGCGGTGGTCGGTGTCCCAGCGGGCGCGAGTTCCTGATCGGTCATGGCCGAACCTCCTGCGGGACGCCAGGTGGCGACCGGGAGCGGTGACCGGACCGGCTCCCGCACCATCAACTCTAGTCGCGTGGGCGAGCCTGTGACCGGGAGGGCGCCAGGAGCCGTTCCTCGCCCGGACGGCTTCTTCGGGTCGGCTTCCACCAGTCGAGTCGGGTCTAGGCTGAAGGTGCATCAGGGTGTGGGGGTGATCGGAATGCACCCGTTCTACGGTCCGAGCGGCCGGTTGCTGTCCGGCTCGGGGTCGCGCGTCGCCGGACTCCTCTCGATGGCCGCCTACCTCGCCTTCTGGGCCGCCGCGCTGGTGGTGGCCAAGCGGGAGTTGGACGCACGCTGGCCGAAGGGGCAGCGTTCCGGGGAGTCGGACGATCCCGCGATGGCGGTGCTGCGCGAGCGCTTCGCGCGAGGAGACCTCGACGAGTCCCAGTTCCGGGCGATGTCACGGATTCTCCATGAGGGGCCGGACGGCGCACCATGAACGCGCCGGTCGCCGTCCGCGCTGCCCGTCCGCGACCGCACGCCGGACTCGCGCTGGGGTGGTTCGGGCTGACGAGCGTCCTGCTCCGGCGACGTGACCCGATTGTCGGCTCACTGATCGTGACCGACCGGTGCAATCTCGCGTGCCGGCATTGCGCGGTGGCGAACCTGCGGCGGATCGACTACCGGTTCACGATCCTGCAACAGGACCTGCGGAACCTGTACGCGCAGGGGGTGCGGATCCTGCTCCTCTACGGTGGGGAGCCACTGCTGTGGCACGACGGGCAGAGGACGCTGCGTGACGTCGTCGCCGAGGCACGAGCCATCGGCTTCTACTGGGTCGTCATCGTGACCAACGGGACCCGTGGCCTCGACCTGCCGGAGGCAGACCTGGTCCTGGTCAGTCTCGATGGAACGCGGGAACACCACGACGCGATCCGTGGCCGCACCTACGAGACGGTGTTGGCGAACATCGAGACCGCCACCACCGCCAACCTCTGCCTGTACATGGCCGTGAACCGGGTGAACGTCGACGACGTCGAGTTCGTGGCCGATCTGGCCGTCTCGCTGCCGGCGGTGCGCGGGGTGTCCTACAACCTGCACACGCCCTACCCGGGCACAGAGGCGCTCACCCTCAGTCTCGAGCAGCGGCGTGATGTCTGCGAGCGGATCGGGGGGCTGATCCGGCTGGGGCTTCCGGTGCTCAATCTGGCGTCGGTGCTGCCGCGGGTCGCGGACTTCTCCGCACCTCGACCCTGCCCGCAGTGCGTCATCGTCGAGGACGGCCGGCAGTGGACCTGCGGGCGGTGCATCGAGATCCCCGGCCTGTGCGAGCAGTGCGGGTTCTCCTTCGCCAGCGAGCTCTCGTTGTTGTTCCGGGGCGAGCCCCGCGTCGTGCTCGAGGTGCTTGGCCGGTACCGCTCTCTCCTCGCCGGCGCCCGGGTCAGGGCGAGCGTTCCTTGAGGGTGGAGAGAGCGCGCCACAGCGGGCCGTGTCGGCCCGACTCCGGCGTCGCCCAGCCCACGCGGCCACCTTCCACGGCGTGCTCGGTGAGCATCTCGGACCACAGCGGTTCGATCAGGTGGTAAGTGACGCCGCGCTCCAGGTCGTGGTAGCGATCGAAACCGCGCGGCGTGAGGGCATGGCACCCGTCGAGCGGCTCGCGCTCCACCAGTCCGCCCGCGACCAGCAACCGCGCTGCGGCGCGCAGCACCACCGCTCGCGCGCCCCCGGACGCGAGGGCCGGCACGCACAGGCGTCCGGAGTAGGCCTGCCAGAACGCGTCGTAGGCGAGACCGCCGGTGGTGCCGAGGCGCAGCCAGCGGGCCAGTGGCAGCCGGCCCTCCTCGACGGCGGCGATGTAGGTCTCGACGCCGAAGTGGTTGACCAGGAAGTCCCGGCCGAGGAACGAGGACGCCCCGGCGCCCAGGCCCAGGAAGCGGCGCCGGGTGATCGAGGTGTAGCTGGGCGAGAGCGGACGGTTGAACGTCCACACCGATCGTCGTTCGTACCCGTGCGCCTCGGCCAGCCGCGTCGCCTCGGCCAGCACCTCGTGCTCGCGGGGCTGGTCGTGCCCGGACGAACCGAACGGGGTGTAGCCGAACCGCATCAGGGGGTAGGTGGAAACCTGGTCCACCCCGAGCTCGAAACACCGCACGAGGTCGCGCAGGAACGTCCCGGTCCGTGCGTCGTCGTACTCGACGTCGAGGATCAGGTCGGCGTCCACCAGGTCGAACCGGCTGACCGCGTTCTCCAGCGCGGACTGCGCGTCGCGGGCGTCGTGGGGGCGCCGCAGGTGCCGCAGCACCTCGTCCGAGAACGACTGGACACCCACACTCACGGCCGTGAAGCCCATGTCCCGCAGCGCGTCGAGGCGCTCGGGCGTCCCGTGGGTCGGTAGCACCTCGATGGCACGCTCGCCGGTCACCGGAAGCCCTTCGACGACCCTCGCCAGCAGGTCGGGGAACAGCGTGGGCGTCCCACCCCCCACGTACAGCGACGTGAAGCCCGCCGAACCGGCCGCCCCCGCATCCAGGTAGCGGCGCTGCTCGGTCAGCAGCGCGTCGAAGTAGCGCTCCGGTTGGCCCGACCGGGGGACCACCTTGTTGTACGGGCAGAAGGGGCACACCCGGGCACAGAACGGCACGTGCACATACACGCCCAGCGGCCCGTCCGCCATGCCGACCACGCGCACAGGGTGCTCCGCAAGCCGCCCTTCCGCCTCGCGCCGGCGGCGACCCGGCGTCCGTCCGGAAGCTGCCATGCCGCCATCCTCCCAGAGGCCCGCTTGACCTTGCCGCTGCGGCAGGGTCTTCACTGGATGCGGAGGTGGTCGACATGACCCATGAGGGTGTCGAGGGAAACGTGGCGAGGCTGAGGATCGCGCTGGAGGCCGATTCGGCGTCCGCGCGGTTGCAGACGGCGCTGTCGGCGGGGTTGCGCCCCCACGACGACTACATCGGGCCCCTCGTGGAGCGGTTCGCCGTCGAGCCGGACTTCTTCGTGCGCGACATGCTCACGTGGGCGCTGATCCAGCACGACCCCACCCGCACGCTGGAGCGGGTGCTGCCGGAGTTGGGCTCGGTGTTCCCGGAGGCTCGGAGCCAGGCGTTGCACACGGTGTCCAAGCTCGGTGATCGGCGGGCGTGGCCCGCGATCACCATCGCGCTCCTGCAGGACGCCGAGGACGAGGTGGCCCGGACGGCGTGGCGCGCGGCGGCCACCCTCGTGCCGCCGGGGGAGGCCGCGACGCTCGCCGAGGTGCTCTCGACGCAGTTCGGTCGGGGCGACCGCGCGACGCAGCGGAGCCTCAGCCGCGCGCTGGCGATGCTGGGGGATGCCGCTGCCGCGGTGATCGAACGCGGGACGTCGCACGCCGACGCCGGGGTGCGCACCCACGCGGTGGCCACCGGGCGGCTGATCAGGGATCCCGACGAGGGCTTCGATGTCGCCCTTGCGGCCGCCCGGCGGACGGTGGCGCTCCGCGGCGCCCCGCTGGTCGGGGACCTCGGGGAGTGACCGGCCGCTCCTCCGGCTCGACAGCAACTTCTCAGAGCACCAGCGTGATGCCCCGGGGGTGGAAGGACCGGTATCCGGCACCCGGGCCCGGGTCGACCCAGGCGCGGGTCGTCGGGGTGTCGTGGTTGAAGTGCAGGCGGGGGGACCCGGGGCCGTGGTGCGAAGTCAGCACCAGGTCGAGGCAGCGCGCGTGGGGGTGGCCGTAGATCGCCCCGTTGGTCGAGACCAGGTAGTTCCGGCAGGCCAGTTTGTCCAGCAGGGAACCGGTGAGGTTCGCCACGCTGCCGTGGTGCGGCAGCTTGAAGACGGTGACCGGGAGCCGTCCACCGTTTCGCACCACCCGGTCGACGGAGGCCTCGATCACGGACGGCCACGCGTCCCCGGCGAGCAACACCGACACGGGGCGGTCACTCGCCGGGTACTCCAGCAGCAGCGCGATGCTGGTCGCGTTGGTGCGGCTGGTGTCGCAGCCGAAGACGGCTTCGGCGCCCGGTTCCCCGGAGTCACCGCCGAGGGCGTCCGGCAGGTCGTCGAGGGGCTCGTCGTCGGATCCTTCCTCGAACGGGACGGCGGAGGTGGGGCCACCCAGTACGTCCCCGAGCGGACGCAGTCGCCGGTCGGCGGCGAGCCGGGCGAGCACCGCGGCCCGGTCGCCGGAGGTCACGTGCGCCTTCCTCAGCTCGGCGGCCCAGTGGTACTTGAGCTCGAGTAGCCCGTCCAGGTCGGGCGAGAGCAGCGTGAGGCGGCAGTCACCCGGGAGGGTCACCGCTGGCAGGGTGTCGCCGCTGCGGTCGATCGCGACCACCCCGCCGAAATCCGGGTTCCAGACGTGCGTGCCCGTCCGGTGCTGGTAGTCGTCGATCAGCGCGCCGACGATCTCGCCCTCGACGCTGCCGAGGGCTGCTCCGGCCGGGTCGGGAATGGCGTTGAGCTGGTCGCGGCCGTTGAACCAGATCCGGTCGAAGGTGCAGCCGAGGGCTTCGGCGTCGCACTGCAGGCGAATGATGCCCTCGATGTGGTCGGCGTCGATGTGGGTGATCACGAGCAGGTCGAAGCGTCGCTCGGCCCGGGGAAGCAGGGCGATCCGGTTCCGCAGGTCGGGGTAGGCGTGGGCGGGGCCGCCGTCGACCAGGACCCGGTGGACGTCGTCGCCGGTGCCGTACTCGATCCAGGCAGTCGCCGTGGGCGGCCGGCAGCATCTCGATGCGGAACATCAGGTGGGCCTCGATTCGGTGGCGGGGATGTCGGGCGTGGTGGGGGAGAGTCGCCAGGCGGCGTCACCGAGAGCGACCAACCCGAAGCCGAGCAGCAGCCCGCGGCCGAGCATCCGGCGGCGAACCCGGCGCAGGACGCTCCCGAAGTCGGCCGGTTCGGTCACCGACGTCAGTTCGCTCACCAGTTCGGCGGCGAGCGGGCCGGCGTGGCGGCCGAGGATGCGATCCTGGGTGCCCAGGACGATCGAGGCCCGGTACCGCTCGAACTCGCGGACCAGCTCGACGTAGCCCAGATCGGACTCGACCCCGGTGCGGCAACCCAGCAGCAACAGGATCGGCCCGGGGTCGTGGCCGTCGGGGTTGACGTAGGCCGGCCCGAGCTGGCTGCGCCTCAGGTGGGCGACATCCGGCGGGAGCCCGGCCGCACCGATCTCGAGGTAGTCCTCGAAGTCGCCCTCGCCGTGGTGGGCGAGCGCGACCAGCAAGGTGGGTCTGGCGCCGAGGTCACGCGACCACTCGTCCCAGTCGTGGGCCAGGACGGCGTCGGGGACGTGGGCGCGGATCGCCTCCCACGCTGCCGCCTGGTCCTCCTCCGGCACCTGGTTGGTGCAGGCGAACACCACCGAGGCGATGGCGGGCAGGCTGCGACGACCCGGCAGTGGCATCGAGCCGCCCTCGGCGATCGTGGGGTCGAGGCGTTCGATCACCCGGCTCAGCGACCAGAACCCCAGGGGACACACCACCGCGGTGTGCAGCGGCGGCTCGTCCGGCGGTGGGCCGCAGGCCGGACACTCGGACGCGTCGGCCGGCAGGTCGGCCAGCTCGGCCCAGCCGGCGCACAATCGGGCACCGGAGTCGGGATTGCCCCGGTCGTAGACGAACTCCAGTGGTACGAGGGATTCCGGATCGAGGGTGAGCACCTGCAGCCTGCTGCCCGGGTCGGACAGCCCCTGCTGCCTCAGCTGGGTGAACAGGCCGGCGCCGAACCGCGCGAGGTCGCGGATCAGCACCCGGACGTCCTCGTCCCCGGTGTTCAGCACCTGCCGTCCGTCCCGGACGTCGGCGGATCGGCGGACCAGGGACTGCTGGGCGGCGAACAGCTGGGCGCTCAGCGCGTCCCTCGCCCTCGCGGGGGTCGGGAGTTCATAGGTCCGGCCGCCGCCGCCGAGGTACGTCCCGAGTCTGGTGCCGCCAGCGCCGAACACCAGTGTCGCTGTGCACGGCTCCGCATCCGGCAACGCGATCACGCGCCGGTGCTCCAGCCTGGTTCGCAGGCTCAACGCCGAGTCCTCGGGGCTCTCAGGCTGTCCGACGGGCAGTGCGGACGCCTGCACCGCGACGGCCTCGAAGCAGCGTCCGCGATAGCGGAACATCAGTTCCGCCACCACCTCGGTTGCACCTTCCGGCACGTCGAGGTGGAGGTCGCAGGCGGTGCTGCTCGCAGTGCGGTCCGCGGGCAGGTGGATGGTGTCGCTCGCAGGTTCGCCCGCCCAGCGGAGCTCGACGCTCAGGTCGATGCCCTGGGGCGGCAGCGCGATCGCGGGGATGACCCGGTCGGCGGTCGCTGCGTCGTCGGACGCCGGTAGCCCGATCCAGCAGCGAATCGCGTTCGTTGCGCCGGCCACGAAGGTGCGTCGCACCGACCCGCCGTGCCAGAGCTCGGCCCGCACCCGGCGAGCCTCGGTGACTTCTCCGGAAGTCGGGGGGATCGGTGGCTCCTCCGGCGGTTCGGCGCCGGAAGGCTCCGGGGCGGACGCCTCCACCGGGGTGCCCCGGCTGCCCGCCCGGAAACGGAACAGTCGCGGGTCAGGGCAGCTCAGGTAGAGCTTGGGCAGGGAGGCTTCCGGACGGCCGATGGCGGCGGCCCGGGCCCACTCCACGGCCTCAACGACCCCGTGGCCGAGGGCGAGGGCGCCGTAGAAGGTGTCGAGCACGTCGGGAGGGGCCTCGGCGGGTTCGAAGCGCAGGGCCACCACGGCCCCGACGCCACGACCGGTGAGTGCCGCTGCCAGCCCGGCGAAGGAGGCTGGCGTCGTCCCGTCCGCCGACTCCAGCACCACCAGGGGTGGCATCGCAACCGCTCCAGCCAGATCGGCGATCCGGCCGAGGTGGTGCAGCACGTGCCAGGGCCCGTCCCGCAGGCGGGTCGCCAGCTCGTCGCTGCTCGCCTCCCGGAGCCAGCACACCTCGATCAGTCCCGCCTCGGTCGGTTCGGCGAGTGCCGCGGTGAGCTGCCGCTCGGCGGCCGACAGCCGCGACCGCTGCGGTTCGCCGGCGTACTCGGGTGAGGCGGTGGCCACGAGCACCCGCAGCGGGCCGGCCACCTCGACCGGTGTGATCGGACGTGTCGCGGCCAGGACCCGCACCCAGGGCCACCGCGTCGGCGAGGCATCCGTCATCGTGCTCACCTGACCCCGCTGGCCATCATGGCCAGGAGCACCACGGTCCCGATCGCGGTGCCCACGATGCCCATCACCCAGCCGGTGTTCAGGGCGTTGCCGCCGACGTAGAGTTCCGGGTGCTGGCGGATCTCCCGACGTGCCATCGAGCCCAGGATCCACGCCACCGGCCACGTGAGGCCGTAGGTCGGGAAGCCGGCGATGGCGAGGGCGAGGACCACCCAGCTCAGCTTGTGTTGGACGGGTGCCGGGGCCGCCGGCAGCAGGATGCCGTACGGGATCGCCGGCGCAGCGAGCGCGGGTTGCGGGGCGGGCCCGAGGAGAGGAACTGCCCGGGGGGAGACCGTGGTTCGGTCATCAAGGACGGGTGTCGGTGCCCGTCCCGGTGGCGCGGCCGGTGGGTGGGCCGGAGCGGGTGGCCCGGGTACGGCGGGTCGGCCCGGTCTGATGGTGAACAGCTGGGCGTTGTTGCCGCGCAGGTACAGCACCGGTGTGACCCACTCCAGGGTGTTGCCGAGCCCCAGGATGGCCCGCCGGCCGCTCTGGACGGCATCGTCGACGCCGCGGCCGGAGGCGATCGCGTTGTAGAA